>Ga0255763_1000073_pt1 | contig 94647 bp, 69 predicted proteins | sample 041ome_2_FD_179963 | JGI IMG/M metagenome (GOLD analysis project Ga0255763, IMG submission 179963) | Coastal salt marsh microbial communities from the Groves Creek Marsh, Skidaway Island, Georgia - 041406US metaG (version 2) | ecosystem: Environmental > Aquatic > Marine > Intertidal zone > Salt...
TGCAGGCGAAGCCATGCGGTGTGGTGGGTAAAGTTATGGGTATAAAATACACGACGCCGCCCTTTTGTGGTCGTTACGTGTCCCTCCTCAGTCGTCGTCGTCGTCGTCGTCGCGATGGCGTCGTGCGCGCGCGGCTGCAGTCACCACCACGCGTGTCGCCGTCATCGTCATCGCCACGTCGCGTCGTCGTCCTCCTCGTCGTCGTCGGTGCGCTACGTCGAAGCGTTTTTAGATGCGCCCACGCTCGCGGTGGCGCGTCGCGAGTACGCGCGCGACATTGTCGAAAAGAAGCGCCTGAGGCGCGAAAAGGCGTCGTTAGCGACGGGGCGTGCGTGCGCGGCGATCGCGGTGACGTCGCAGACGTACGCGGCGCTGTCCTCGGGGGCGGTGCTGGAGAAGTTGCGCGCGCTGACGGGGGACGCGACGCTCGTCGCGGGTGACTTTCCGATGGAGGCGCGGTCGTACGGCGCGGGCGCGGCGATGGATTGGCATTCAGATGTGGCGCTGTATGAACCAGCGCAATGGGAGGTGATTTATACGCTTGAGAATACGTCGGATAGTCGCACGGAGTGGATGGTGGATGGCGGTGGCGTGGCGTGGGCGTCGACGACGCCGGGCTCGGCGTTGGCGGTTCGCGCGAACGGACCGAGCCATCGCGTGGTGGCGAGCACGCGCGGTGAACGGGTGATTATTAAGTGTTTGTATGTCTCAACAGTGCGTGTGAAAACGGAGGCGTTTGCGGACGCGTTGGATACCGCGCCGTGGAGACGGTGACGAGCGCCGTACCAGAGTACGGTGCATAAAAAATATAGTTAGCATTTGCATTAATGATGAACATTTCTTTCTTCTTCTACAGGTTTTCCTTGCCGACGCCACCACCGGTGCCTTCGTCGTCGGAAATGACGTTGCGCTGGATGAATTCTAAAATCGCATTCGACCACTCTGCGCGCACGTGCTTGACGATGTCGTAATCTTCCTTTGAAGACGCGACGACGATTTCGGCGTGCGGCACGAGGTCTTTAATCACCATGGCGCTCGACACGGGATGCGTGACATCGCCGCAATCCCACGCGAGGCAAATCACGGGAATGTCCCGCAATGCATCGCGCACGCGCTCAGGCTCGGGTAAATTGCTTTGCGCGCTGCCGATGAGCACCTCAACGGCGCACGAATCGTTTGGATTGGCTAAACTCGGCGGTTCCGGCACCACCGGGTCGCGCGCCGCCGCGAACACCCGTCGAGGCGCCTTTGTGTTTTCCACCGCCGCGCCTTTCGCCACTTTCGCCTTGAGCTTCTTCTTGCGCGACTCGCGCTCTTCATAAAAAGTCGGCGGCGTGACGATGACGAGCGCCGCCGGCGCGTCTTCGGCGACGCCGCTCTCGTACGCGAGCACAGCAGCCCAAATCGACGTCGCCGCGCCGAGCGACGCGCCACAAAACACCACCTTCCCACCATTTCCTTTCCGCACGCGTCGCGCGAGCTCAATCATATCCGAACCTCGATTATCCCAACGCGCTTCTCGCGTCCGACGAACATCCGAAGACGCCCCGTACCCTCGAGCGTTGTACCGAATCACGCCGATACCACGCGCCGTCGCTCTCGACTCCGCCCCGCCGCCATCGCCATCAACCGCATCATCCTCAACGTCGCAATATTTCCAAAAGTCCCACAACCCTTCTTCATCATCGTTATTCAAATCCCCGCGCATCCCGTGCGCCCACGCGCACAACGGCGTCCCTCGCGCCAGCGCCGTCGCGTCGCGCGCCCACTTGCCATGACTCGAAATCTCCAATTCCCCCCCATCCTCGCACGCCACGACCACCTCTCGCACCACCCCGCCTCTCGACGCGCGTCGCCCGCGCAACTGGCGCCCGTGCCCCGGAACGCCGTCCCACAACGCCGCGTCGCCCGTCGCGTCCTCGCCCGCGTCCTCGCCCTCCGCGCCCTCCCCATCACGTCCTCGCACCGCCGCGCGCGCCCCCGAAGCCGTCGCCGCGCGCGCCCCTGTCGTCGAACACATCCCAAACCTCCCTTCGCGCCCGAGCGCGCACCCATGCGCGGCGGTCTTCGTGCGCAAAAGCGCGCGCGACCGCGCGTCATCCAGCGCGCGAAACACATCTTCCGCGCTAAACGTGCCGACGTCGCGCATCGCCGACGCCGCGCGCGCGCCCGCGGCGGTGCGCACCGCGGCGCAGGCGCCTTTGAGTGTCGCGTGCGCGTGCGTCGTCGCGTTCGATGGCGCGCACGGCGGTGGCGCGGCGCGCATGCGCCGATGGGCGAGGTTTGACGCGGTTTCGGGTTCGCCGCGTCGTTTCGGGTTCCAGCAACGAGTACGGAGCGAAAGTACCTCGTACGGGCGCGTATATGGTTGGTTGTATGACACTTGAGCGTGTGAGTTATTAAATGAATGCGGGGCGCTTGGTGATGAGGGCGACGGCGACGCGGGCGCGGAAGGCGAGGGTGGAGGCGCGTCGGCGGCTGGCGACGGCGCGGGCGGCTGCGGCGGTTCGGGCGGGTTTCTTGGTCGTCGTCGTCGCGGATGTCGCGGATGTCGATGACGCGGAGGCTTTGATGATGCCGCAATCACCGATGATGACATCGGCGGCGGTTTCGCCGCCGCGTGAACCGACACTTTCGATAGCCTTGACGACGGAGTAGCCCTCGACGACTTGGCCGAAGACGGTGTGCTTGCCGTCTAAAAACGCCGTGTTCACGGTGCATAAAAAGAACTGCGAGCCGTTGGTGTTCGGACCGGCGTTTGCCATAGATAAGATCCCCGGCCCGGCGTGCGGCAAGGTGAAGTTTTCATCGGGGAAGGTTCTGCCGTAAATCGAACGACCGCCCGTACCGTTGTCGGCGGTGAAGTCGCCTGCGAAAACACGCGCGCGCGACGAGAACGCGACCGTAGACGCCGCCGTCAGTCGCGAGAGTCAACCAAGAAGACGCGCGTCCTGGCGCGCACACACACAATCGCGCGGCACTCTCGCGTGTACGCGCACGCGTCATCACGCACCTCCTTGACACATGAACGACGGAATCACGCGATGAAACCGCGACCCGCGGTACCCTTCGCCTTCGGGGCTCGCGCACAACTGCTTAAAGTTTTCCGCCGTCTTCGGCGTCACGTCATCGCGTAACTCCATCACGATCCGTCCGAGTTTCGTCGCGTCCCGTCCTCGACCGAGTTGCATGTCAAAATACACCCTCGGCGTGTCCTATACATCGTTCGAACGACGATGCGTCAGTCGTCGTCATCGTCAGCATCGATCGATGACGCATCCATCGAACCGCAACGCACGCATCGCACGCACCGGTTTCGGCGCACCGAGCGGCGGCGTGTACCCCACCGGTTGGTTTGCCACCGCCACGACGTCGTCGACGTTTAATGAACTCGCTCCGGCACCCATAGCGCGCGCGTACGAATGAAGAGACGACAGAGCATGACATCCGCGGCGATCGTCGCGCTTCGCGAACGCAAGCTCGCGTTCGCGCGCTCGCGCGGCGCCGACGTCGAGGCGTGCGAGAACGACGCGTGCGGGTACGAGCTGTGCGAGTGCGGGGCGTCGTGCGAGTGCGAGCTCGAGCTCGCGCGCGACCGCGCGGGTGAGCGCGTGACGTGCGAGCCGTGCGTGGAGGCCAAGGCGCGACGATTGGCTTCGGCGGCGACGCCGACGCGTGAAGGATGATCGTGGTCAAGGGCGCCGGCGCGGACGATGCGTACGCGTTTGATGACTTGGAGTTGAAGATTGAGACGGTTGGAGATTTGGTGCGCGCCGTGGACGAGGCGAGTCGCGGGACGACGCCGAGCGCGAGGGATGCGACGTTTTTGTCGCGTAAACGACGGTTTCGCGGAGATGAGAGCGATTTGGACGTGCGTGCGATGGTGGATGAATGTAAGGGGCGGGTGTTAAAGGTGATGATGGTGCGCTCGGCGTCGACGTCGTCGGCGCAGAGTCGAAACGTCGCGACTGGAGGGACGTCGAGAGGCGTCGAGGCGTTGCGCGCGTCGCGTCTGGCTAAAGCTGAAGCCGCTGCAGCGTCGAAGAAGCAGCCTCAGCGGTGTTTGAATGAAATGGAGGCGAGGCAAAAGGCATGGCGCGCGACGGGTGTCGTCGGCTTGCGCGGCGTCGCGTTGGTCGACGTCCCACCCGAAGTCTATGCGTTGGGCGAGCGCGTACGCGTATTAGACGTCGCATCGAATGCGCTGGATTCTCTTTCGTGTAATGCGTTGGGAACGCTTGTGAACATGACGAGGTTGGTATTGAGAGACAATGCGTTGTGCTCGCTCCCGTGGAGCGCGTTTGAGACGTTGTCGGCGTTGACGTTTTTTGATGTTTCTGGCAACGCCTTGGAGTCGTTACCTTCGTGCGACGACGCCGACGTTGCGTCGCCGCCGCCGTCGTTCCCCGCGCTCGAGTCACTGTCGTTGGCGAGGAATAAATTGAAACGGATTCCAGATGGGTTTTTTACGGGAGCGCCAAAGCTGCGGCATTTGTCCGTGGCAAATAACGCGTTGGAGGAATTGTTTCCTCGCGCGGCGCCGCCGCGGGCCATCGAATATGTAGACGCGTCGTCAAATAGAATTCGACGCGTATCCGAAACGTTTGCGTCCTTGCCGCGATTACAATCTCTCGTGCTCGATGGAAACGCTATCGACATCGACGGCGTGGCGAGTGCGGTGCTTCTCCGCGCTGAGGCGCTCGTGGAATTGTCCTTGCATAACAATCCCGTCAAGCTCGACGCCTTGCGCGACATCAACGGCTGGGACGCGTTCGATGCGCGACGCAAAGCGCGGGCGAACAAGGCGTTGGAGTCGCGCGTCATGCTTGGTTCAAGCGTGTTCGACGAAGGCGCCGATAGCCAACGTTTCGTTCGGCACTGAAATGATTGAAAACGGTTTGGTTTCTCTTTAATCTCAAGAAGTGTGTACCGGTAGTAGTTAATGTTACATAATCGTCATCTACTAGAGCATCTACCGCGCGCCAGCGGAATCCTCGCTGAGCACTTCGTCGTCGTCGTCGAAAAAGACTTCGTCGTCGTCGGAGGCAATTGATCTTTCGTTGGAGCCGCTCGCGCCAGAGCCTTGGTAGGCGGCCAAACGCTCAGCGCATTTGACGCGCACGTCAGCCTCAATCGCCGCCTTGAGCTCCGGGCTTTCTTGCATCGTCGTCAACGCCTTTTCGCGGCCTTGACCGAGTTTTTCTCCGTTAAAGTAGTAGTACGCGCCCTTGCGTTCCACCGTGCCCACTTGTTCGCCCGCGTCGAGCAAGCACCCGTCGCGAGAAATACCGCGCCCAAAGAGCATGTCAAATTCGGCAACCTTGTACGGCGGCGCCACTTTGTTCTTGGCCACTTTGACCTTGACGCGCACGCCTTCGTCATCACTCCCACTCGATTTACCCTTTATGACTTCCTTGCGGCGAATGTCGAGGCGAACGCTCGAGTAATACTTCAACGCGTTGCCGCCGGTGGTGATTTCGGGGTTGCCGTAAATCACCCCAACCTTTGAACGCAATTGATTCAAGAAGATGATTGTCGTATTTGCCTTGGCGGTATTAACGTTAATCTTACGCAACGCTTGCGACATCAAACGCGCATGCGCGCCGACTTGCACCATGCCAATTTCGCCTTCGATTTCGCTTCGCGGCACGAGCGCGGCGACGGAATCCACGCAAATCAAATCAACCGCCGACGATCGCACCAACGTATCCACGACTTCAAGCGCCATCTCACCCGTTTCCGGTTGACACACGATCAAATCATCCACATTCAAACCCAAGCGAGCAGAATACTCCGGATCAAAAGCGTGCTCGGCGTCGATCAACGCCACCGTCCCGCCCAACTTTTGCATCTCCGCCATCGCGTGCAGCGCCAGCGTCGTCTTCCCCGAAGATTCCGGTCCATAAATCTCCACAATCCGTCCACGCGGTAATCCACCTCCGAGCGCCAAATCCAACGTCATCGACCCCGACGGAAACGTCGCCACTTTCGCCTGCATCGCTTCGCCCAACCGCATGATTGACCCCTTGCCAAAGTTTGAATCAATCTCATCGAGCACGCGATCGAGCGCCTTCTTCTTCGCCGCCGCCGCGCCGTCGCCCGCCATCTCCGCGCGAGCTTCACGCGCACCATCGCTTCGTGACGTTGAGCGAGACGCCGCCTTGGCGAGCGTCGCGTGTCGGCTCCCCGTAGAGATCGCGCGCGCGCATCGGTGATGGATTGATGCGCGCGATCGCCCGAGCGCCGCGCCCATCGTCGTCGTCGTCGTCGTCGTCGTCGCCGCCGCGTGAGACGCCATCACAGAACTCGCCGTCGTCGTCGTCGTCGTCGTCGCCAAGCGATGTGCGATCGTCGTCGTAAATCGACGCAATGGCATCGGCCAGCCGTCGCGCAATGCCAACCACAGCGATCGGTCGTCGATGGATGTGTGTTTTTTGGCGCCAAAATCGCGCCCAATCGCGTCGTCGACGTCGACGACGACGAATGGACGATGGCGAATGATGATGGATGGGCGAAGGATGGATGGGCGATGCGACGACGACGACGACGACGACGACGACGACGACGACGACGACGACGACGACGGCCAAAAAGAAGTAAACGGTGCGAGTCTGCTGGATGTTCGGTCGATGGCGTGCGGACGATGGGGCATGGCGTGCACGTTGGGTTGGATGTGATGCGTTATGGGTATAAATGCACGCGCGCCGCGCGACGCGGATGCGCGCGCGACGATGAGGATAAGGATGAGGATGAGGATTGTGCAGGTGCATGGATGAGGTGGTGCGTGTCGTTGAATCGCGCGTGATGGTGCGACTGCATGCGGAGACGAATGGGGTAGAGGAGGATTTAAAATGCTGAAATGAATTTTACAACGCTAAAATTCGCGAGCGACTCGACGACGCCGTCGACGACGTAGTCGTACGTACCATGTAGTCTCCGGTAGCCATACAGAAATATAAAAAGAATGACAGGACACGATTTTTATTCAGGCTTGTAGTACGTGGTCTTCACGAAGGGCATCTTAGTGACGACCGCCGGGGTGGTTTTCCCGCGGGTTTCGACGACCAATTCGGTGCCAGCTTTGGCAAACGCCTTGTTGACGTAGCCCATGGCGATGTTGGCTTGCAACACCGGGGAGAAACCACCAGAGGTGACTTCGCCGATTTCTTTACCGTTGGTATCCAAGATCTTGGAGTGTTGACGCGCGGGCGCACCCTTGCCGGTGAAGGTTAAACCGACGCGGCGTTGCGGGACGCCTTCTTCGATTTGCTTGCGAATGATTTCGCCGCCGATGAAGTCAAACTTTTCGCGGCGAGCCTTACCGATAGTCCACGTCAAACCAGCCTCGGGGGGCGTGATGTCTTCGTTCAAGTCATTGCCGTACAAGCACAAACCCGCTTCAAGACGAAGCGAGTCACGAGGACCGAGCGCGGCGAGGCGCACTTCGGGTTGCGCCGTCAGCGCGTTCGCGAGCTTCACGGCGTCGGCATTCGGGACGGAAATTTCAAACCCATCCTCACCCGTGTACCCCGTGCGCGTGACCCACACGGACCCACCGTTGACTTTCATTTCAGTAAACATACCAAAGTAAAGCTTGCTCAAATCAAAATCCGTCAAACGTTGCAACACATCCATCGTCTTCGGGCCTTGAAACGCCAACAACGAGCGGTCCGAGTGCACGACGAAATCAACATCCATCCCCTTGCTCTTGGCGATCGCCAAATGCTTGTTAATGTGCGCTTGATCCTTCTCCGCGCATCCAGCGTTGAGTACGACGTAGATGTCCTCATCAGTCACCTTGGTGATCACCGTATCATCGATAATCCCCCCGCGTTCGTTCGTCACCACGCTCAGCGTCCCCGTGCCCGCCTTTAAGCCTTTAATATCCGCCACGACCAATTGCTCCAAAAACTTCACCGCATCCTTCCCGCGAATCGAGCTCCCCAACATATGCGACACATCAAACAACGACGCTTCAGTGCGACAATGCTTCGTCGCGTCCATGATTGAATCCTTATACTGAATCGGCAACGCGTACCCGGCGAAATCCACCATCTTGCCACCCGCGGCGACGTGCGCGTCGTACAACGGCGTGCGCTTCAACTGCGAGATGTCCGCGTACGCACGCCGCCGCGGCGTCCACGGGAGCACGTGCGCGATGGAGATGGACACCGTGCGTGTGGCGTCCAGCGCGTTCGATGGCGCGGACAGCGGCGACGCCACGGCGCAGCGCGCGAGCGCGCGGGACACCATCGTCATCTTGCGCGTCATCATCGTTGTGTCGATGGATGGGACAAAGCGTTCCGGAAAACGAAACGGCGGGCGAGGACGACGATGGGGGGGACGACGATGCGCGAGGTGTGCGCGACAACGAAGACGTCGATGACGGGCGTCGAGGAGTGACGCGGCGCGCGCAGCAGACACGTACACATGATTAATTAATGCATGGTTTATCCACGCGAAGAGGCCCCCTGCTCGAGGCGGTAGTGGTGGTTACGAAAATAAAGTGTATATTACATGCACGATGGGTGATGACAACGCGGTGAGTGACAATGCGTAGACGAGGTGATTTAGGGGTGTGCTATTATGTGGCGCCGGAGCGGTAGGCGTCGGGGGCGAGGTACGGGGCGATGTTGAGCACCGAGTTCAAGACGTAGTGCGAGGCGCCGTTGAAGTGCACGGCGCACGGACGGACGCCGGTGCGCTTGTACCAGACGTTTGTGAGGTCGTCCGATGCGCTGCGATCGGTGCCGTTGTATTCGGGGAAGGTGAAGTGATCGGGGCTCGATCCACTGCCGGTGGAGAGGAATACGGCGCCGAATTCGTCGAGGAAGACGCCCTGGTCGCGTCGGTCAAAGCGGTTCTGCAAGTACGAGTTCATGCAGAGTTGATCGTCGAATTTCGCGGCGCCGCCGTGAAGGAAGTCGTCTGCGGTCATGCCGTATGGTTTGCATGCGCGCATGCCGAGCTTCAAGTCTTCTTCGATGTGATCGAGGTAGGCTTCGAGCGCTTGGCGTCGCGCCGCGAATAATCCAGAATTCGCCCATTTGCGTTCGCTCCCGGTGTGTTCTTTCTTGACGAACCCTTTCGTCAACCCCACAGCGCGAATCTTTTGCGACTGCGCATCCTTGAACGAGTTGGCATCCGTCATGTCGTAGAATTGTTTGCTCCCAGGCACTTCGGGCCAGTTCTTCGGCTGCGACGATGACAGAAATTTCAACCCGGGCACGGCGTTGAACCGGTCCACGAGCTCGTGGGCTTTACACAAAAACAACACGTCCGTGACGTCGCTAAACACAAATAAATGATCACCCTTTGTGGTACTCACCGCCGCACGCAAACCCATCAACTTATCCGCAAATCCATTATACTTGGTGTTCAAACCAGTAATTTTAACGCCTACATTCTTCCCGACGAGCGACGCAAACCACTTGGACGCCATGTCCCACGTCGTCGAGTGCCCGATGACAATCACCTCGTGCGCATCCGCATTCTTGGTTTCATACACGGGCATATTCTTGTGACTATGCCAAAACGAAAATCTGCTCCATGGACTCAGGTACTGCGGTATCGACGACGTCGACGTCGTCACCGGCGCGCCCGCGATTCGTTTCACCTGATCAAGTGGCTGTAACACATTCTCTGTCCCCGGAACCAGGCGCAACGCCGACGGGACGACGCCGAACGCCACGTCGCCAGCGGCGACGGCGAGTAAACTCACCAACGCCGTCGCGCCGAGGGTGCATATGGCGACGACGCGGCGCTTGGAGTGCCGCGACGACGACGACGACGACGATGGCGATGTTTGGTGTTGAAGCGGAGTGCGTTCGCCCGCGTCGGCGTCGACAACGTGCGCGTCGGCGCGTTCGATGTCGCGCGGCGGCATCGGTGCGGTGTGTCTGTGTGCGCGCGCACGCGGTGTTGGTGATGGTCGACGCGCGCGCGAAGGCGGCGTGACGCAGTGAAGCGTTGTGGAGAGGTTTGGACAACAGTGTTTTAGTGTTGGAGACGCGAAAGTGGCGCGACTTGCGGTAGTGAACACGAAATGAAATTACAAGATTTAACCCGCGCTTGAAGACGCGGGGGATGACGAAAATGGACAAAGTTAGAATAGGGAAAGACATTGGGTGTGAATATCGCGAGCGCTCGGACGCGCGATGGGGTGTTCAGCCATGAGCGCGACGCAGAATTCGTGCACGCGCGGCGAACCGTCGGGAATCGGTTTCACATCGCCTTGGCGTAAAGCCTGATATTCAGGACCGTGAGAGGGTAGCTCAGTTGCGAGTGCGAGTTCATATAGCGTCGCACCTAGTGACCAGATATCGGCCCCATCGAGGGCGCGGAAATCGTCATTTAACACTTCAGCTGGCAAGTAGCGCGCGTCGCCTTCGTTGACTCCGGCGTCACGGTCGTCGCCGTTCACTTGCGCCACTCGTCCCCAATCACCGAGCTTGTACCGACCTTTCAAGATGAATATATTGTCAGGTTTAATGTCCATGTGCGCGACGCCGCGGTCATGGGCGCATGCCAAGGCGGCGGAGACGTCGCGTAACACGCTCAACATGCCGCGTTCATCCATGCGCTCGCCGCTCGGCGAATCAATAAATCTCGACAAGCTCCCTTCGCAAAGTTCCATTTGAATGTACAGGTGATCGTACTCCATCCATGACGTGTGATATCGCACAATTTCCGGACAACCCCCCAGCGTGGCCATGATGTGCACCTCACGCAAAGCCTCTTGTTTCTCGCGGTCGCTTTGCAATTTTCGCTCGGTGCGCTTGACGGCGTAGTGACACCCATCCAATCGACCGATGACTTTGATAACTTTCGAAAACCCACCGCGTCCGATGGCACCTACATCCACAAAATCCGCGCGAAATCTCGACATGGTGGCCAACTGCGCGGCACTCGTGCAATTCGCCTTGCGCCCGTGTGCGCTCGTCTCAGCCGGTTGGTCCTCGTCGGCTAAAAACGAGTTACGCGCGCACGGCGGTGACATCGCCGCTCGCGGCAACACCGCCCGCGATCGCGACGGCTCACGATTTCTAGGCACGCGAAACCCTGCGAAATCGCCTTGCGACTGCGACGGCTGCGTCAACCCCGTCCCTAGAGCTTCGCCTTGCGAAAACTCCCCTTGCGACATCCCGACGTCAAACCCAAACCTCGGCCTCTTATTCCTCGTCGGCGACAGCACGCACGGCGAACGCGCCCCCTTGAAATTCTCCTTATCAATCGCATCGTACCCCGCGTACGCATCAAACTGCGCGTCGGCGGGGGTGATGAAATCCGGACCCCCAAAGTCCTGACTCGCCGGCGTCCCCCCGCCCATTTGCGAGCACCCGGCGAAATCAAACGCCCGCCCCACTGCGCCCTGTCCGCTCCCGTGCCCACCACCGGCGCTCTCGCGCCCAAACGACGACAGTCCACCACTCAACGCATTCGCCCCGTCGTGACTCAACCCCATACGATCGTCATCGTCGTCATCATCATCGTCATCGTCCGCATCCCGAAGGCGATGCCGCCGCATTTCATGCGCGCTCGCGCTCGCCTCGCCCTCGCGTGCGCCCTCGCCCTCGCCCGGTTCGACGTGCAGCGTGCTCAGCTGCCTCGACAGCCCGCTCGACGGCGTGCACAGCACCGCGCGCGACTTCAATCGAAGCATGGTTCGCGCGACGCAATGTGACGACAGATGCCGAACGGTTCAAATTCGTGCACGCCTCTGCGCGATCGATAATTCCATCGATGATTGCGTGACGATTCATCGATGCGTTGATCGATGCGACTCGATGTTGATCGATATTCGCGTTCGCTTTCGCGAATGGCCATGCGTCGTCAGAGGCTGCCGCGCGCGATTCATTCATGTCGCGTCGACGCGCGATCGCGGCGGCGGTGCTCGCGGTGGTCGTCGCGTGCGTCGCGCGCGATGGCGATGGATCGCTCGGCGCGGTGGCGGGCGCGATGGGGGCGTGTGCGCGACGCGACGGCGTGGTTTCGATGGCGTGGTTTCGATGGCGTGGATACGTGCGCGTGGATGAACTCGCGGCGCGCGTCGAGGCGCGCGCTGAGGTGGAGACGGAGGAGGACGGTGATGGCGCACGCATGCGTTGGGTGTCGTCTGCGTTGACCCGCGCGTGTGCGACGCGGGCGCCGACGATATGGTTGGGCATCTTGGGCGAGGCGTTTGACGTCTCGCGCGGTCGAGAGCACTACGGCGTCGGCGGCGGGTACGAATTCTTCGCCGGTCGCGACGCCTCGCGCGCGTTCGTGAGTGGGAATTTCACCGAAGATGGTTTAGTGGCGGATATCACCGGCCTGTCGCCTGGGAATTTAGAATCCATACGGGGATGGAGGAATTTTATGCGCGAAAAGTACGCGTTTGTCGGTTACATTCGAGGCGGAGCGTTTTACGACGAACGCGGCGAGCCGACGGCGATGAAACACGCGTTCGATGCCGGTGTGGCGTTGTATGATGTTGAGAAAGCGCGTGCGTTGGAACGGCGAACGATGTATGAAGATTGTAGCTCGGTGTGGAACGAACGCGACGGCGGGTTCGTGTGGTGCTCGCCCGCGGAGGATGGCGCCGAGCGATACCCGCGCAACGAAACGACGGTGTCAGCGTCGGGCGAGCATTCGTCTCGGTGCGCGTGCTTTCGAGAATTAGGCGTGAGTGACGTGCGTAGGGTGTATAGCGGGTGCGCGTTGACGGACACGAGGTGTCAGACGTCGACTGGGAGTATGAGTAGCGAGTAGCGGAGTAGCGAGTGAAAAAGTGTAATACGACTTGGCGAAGACTTTAGAATACGCCGCGGTGAAGGCGAGGGCATCGCCGACGACGTCGGTGCGACGATTGCGCGCGGTGACGCGCATACATGGCGGCACTGTTCGTCAACGCGCACGTCTTCGTTGATTGCGTCGACGGTGAACGGTTTAGGGGCGCCACTCGGAGGTTGGCGGGAAGCTCGCGCCGCGGGACGACGCTCGCGGCGTCGTGCGGCTACCATACGACATCACACGCGCTCGCCATGGGTAAGAAACCAAAGATCACGTGTACGCGGTGTAAATCCACGTTTAAGCGCACGTCAGGGGCGCTGTCGACGGTGTGTAATCGATGTAAAACGCTCCCAGCGGCGGCTGGGGACGCACTCGAGGGCGGGGACGTCGACGGCATCGTGCTCGGGTTTCATTCTCCAGGCGTCCAAGGCGTCGACGTCGGCGACAATAAATATGAGGGTAGTCGCTTGAGCGCCGCGCTCGCGGGCGTTGCGGGCGGTGGTGCGGGTAAGAAGAAGAAAAAGTCCAAAAAGCGCGCGCCGGCGATGAACGCAAAGAGCGACCCGGCGTGCTTGGAAATATTAGCTGATTTAGACAAGAAAACGCGGTTGATCGATCGCGATAGTGGCGAAGACGCGTTGAAAGCATGCGTTGAGACGCTACGGGCGGCGAAAGTCGTCGCGGTGGATTGCGAAGGGGTGATGATGTCGCGCACGGGACCCGTGACGGTGTTGCAGTGCGCCACGCGTGAGGTTATTTTTTTAATCGACGTGCAATCGCTCGGAAGCTCGGCGTTTGGCGCGCGAGGGAGCGGATGTATTCGTGACGTGCTAGAATCACCCGATGTACTGAAGCTCATGTTTGATTGCCGCATGGATTCTGACGCGTTATTTCATCAGTTTGACATTCGGCTGGAGAATGTGTTGGACGTGCAGCTTCTAGACGTCGCCGCGCGCCGCGCGCTCGGAAAGATGATTGACCGCGTCCCGGGCATAGCAAAGTGCACTGGAACACATCTTACCGGTGCCGAGACGGCGGTGGCGGATGACTTGAAGGTGCGCGTGAAGAAGCTGTATTCTGTGGAAGAATCGACGCTTTGGGCGACGCGTCCGTTCACCGACGACGTGCGACGATACGCCGCGCTCGACGTGTGGCTTCTCATCAGGCTTCACACCAAAATGGTGTTTGATTTGAGGGATGATACGGATGATTGGCTCGCGCGCACATTCAAGGCTTCGGCGAAGCGTGTATTGGAATTTAGGGAGTTGGAAGTTGCGATGTCGCAAGGCGTATTCACAGAGGAATCCACCGTCGCACCAGCGTTTTAGAAGGTACGTGCTCTTTTTTTCGTGTGTTTCGTGTATTTTTGCGTTCCGATGATGTTTCATTTAAGCTTAATCTTTACCGATTATCCAGTGTGACGACAACTATAGACACTCGACTGAGGAACACTTCCGCGTCTCGATGATGTGATTTTCGACGAAGCCGTACACTCACGCGTCTTCTTTCGCGCGCTCGCAGGGATTTGTACCACAGCATCAGTCGTGTATACTACTAGTACCGTATCGTATATCAATAAAAAGAATGATCAAATGTGCTACTATTGCTAACGTTCTATGTGCGCAATCCTATCGCTTCTGCCAACTCACTTTACTTTTCACCGGGCTCACGCCCGAGGCTAAACTCGTTCGCGTCGTCAACGTCCCGAGCTTGACTGTGATTTCATTCGTATCTACGTGTACGTCGATGACCTCAGCCTCGGCGCTACCTAACTGTCGAACAATCACTTTTGATCCGATTTCGGGTGACCAGAACGCCGCGCGCTCGCTCGTGGCGCCGGGCGCGGCTTCGCCCGAGGCGTCGATGACCCACCCATCCGGCAACGACGCCCGCGCGACTTCATCGAGCTCCTCACGCGTCTCACACGCCGCCATGAGCTCCCTCGCCTCGTCGAGCTTGATCTTGACGCTGTTTTCAATATCCACCTTGATCATTTGCTGCCTCAAGTCCAGATGCGCCGACTGTGTCTTCACGTCATCTAAAAGCGCGCGCGCCTCGCTCAAATACATCGCCGCCTCGGCGCGACGTTTGGTTTGTACCTCACTTTCGCGCCCGAGAGCACTGGCTAAAATCGCCCGCTTCTCGCGCGCCGCGTCGCCGCTTGCATCCGCTTCGATTTCTGCATCAGCTTTTGCCAACGCCTCGCGCGCTTCAGTGATTAAATCCTTGGATAATCCCAAACCGGCGGCGATGTGCAACGCGTTGCTTTCGCCGGTTTCGCCCCATAGCAATCGATACGTGGGCTGTAAAGTTCGCAAATTAAACTCAACCGCCGCGACTTGCGCAACCGCAGATGCGAGCGTGGCCGTTTTGACGTCTTCATAGTGCGATGTAGCCACGGTCAGGCGCGCAGTTCGAGATAATTTATTCAACACGGCGACGGCGAGCGCCGCGCCCTCCGCCGGGTCGGTGCCGCTTCCGGGTTCGTCGAGCAGCACTAATGTGTCCGCATCGGCGGCGTTCAAGATGCGCTGCAAACTCTTCAAGTGCGCACCGAACGTAGATAGTCCACCGTCGAGTTCGAGGGTTTGTGAGTCGCCTAAATCAGCGATGACGCGCTTGAACCAGGGTACGCGACAGCCGTCGTCGCACGGGAGGTACAATCCTGCGCGCGCCATGAGCGAGGCGATTCCAATCGCTTTAAGCGATGCAGTTTTACCCCCTGTGTTTGGCCCGGTGATGGCCACGGTGCGAATGGATGCGTCAACGTTGAAATCGACGGGTACGACGTCTTTGATCTCACGGCGAGGTTGCGTCGATGTCTCAGACTCGCCGCCGTCTTCGGCTTGGGCGTCGACGTCGGCGGCTTCGGCGGCCCATCCCTCGACAGCTTCGGCACCATCGTCACCGTTTGACCCACTTTGCGGAAGCGGCGCCAAGTATCGCTCAAGCAGTAACGGATGCTGCAATTGCCGCACCTCGATGCCGCTGTCGACGCTCACGATTGTCGGCGCCGCGCCATCGAGCCATCGCGCGTGTCGCGCCCGAGCGTTAGCCGCGTCGAGCTCCGCCAAAGCATCATTCGCGGCTAATAAAATATCCGCGTACGTCGCCACCATCGCGGTAAGTTCACTCAATATGCGCTCTTCTTCAGCCTCTTCTTCCGCGGCGAGCGTGGTGAGTGCGTTATTCAAAGGTACCGCCGTCGAAGGCTCTTTGAACACCGTGTTCCCGGTGCCCGACACGTCGAGCACCACACCCGGAAGCTCCCCTGCAGACCCGAGCTTCATGGGTATGCACTGCCGTCCGAGCCTCGTGACAATCTGCGCCCGTTCGGCGAAATTCTTCCGCGCCATCTCGCGCGAGGTATCATTTAATAACCGCTTGAGTTCTTCTCGAATGTCCCGTTGCTCGCTGCGAATCCGCGCCAACGTCTCGCTCGCCTCGTCCAATACTTTTCCTCCAGGACACGCGACGCACCGCGCAATCTCACCCATTAAATCACCAGGCGTGGCACTCAATGCGCGCTCTATGCCCCAGAACGCGTCATCCACGTCCGCATCGCTCGATGAAAACCTCTCGAGCGTCCGTCCGAGCGCTTTTTGCGTCGCGCACGTCGCAAACGTTTCGCTCAACGTAAACCCCGAAAGCACCCGCCCATTCTCCGCCCCGCGCACCGCCATGCGCACATCCTTGGCGCCTACGAAATCATCATCTTCCAGCCCAACGCGCAACGCCGCCGTGGTTTGCGCGAGTAACGTTCTCGAACGCTCGACGTCGCCGCCGAGCTCCAACGCAACCCCGCACGTCGCTCGACCTCTCGCCGTACACGCGTGCGCGCGCACCTGCGCGGTGAGTTCGCGCCACTGCAGCACACCGAGCGCTCTCGACTCGTCGTCGTCGTCGTCGTCGCCCTCGCCCTCGTCGTCGTCGTCGTCGTTCAAGACCTCGGCGTCAGCGAGCGCAGTCAACGTCATCAACCTTTCCGTGCGCCGCGCGCCGCCGCGCGCGCTCGAACGCCGCGCCGCGCCGCGCGCGCGACGCCGCACGCAACGCCCTCGCGCGTCGCGCGCGCCGCACGCGCCGCACGCGCGCGTCGACGACGACAGAGGCGCCGTGGGCGACGACATCGATGATGCGTGACTTTGTGACGCGCGCTCTGCGGTGCGCCTCGCACGCCGCAGCGGTGGCGGCGTCGAACGCGCGCGGCGGCGCGCGGCGTTCGATTGCGCGCGTACGTTGCGCGTCGACAGCGGCGTCGGCGTCGACGGTGCGACGCGACGCGGCGGCGCGCGTGACGATTGAGGGTGTCTCGGAAAGAGTGCTTAGATTTGATCATGTCGGCGCCTGTGGGCGACGCGATTACTATAACGCGGTCGCCGCGGGCGTTGGAAACGCTGATGTCATCAACGTCGTTCGCGGACGCGGTGCGGGACGCGATGCGTGAGGCGGGGGCGCGCGCGAGAGGCGAAGATGTGGATGAGCCGAGTGCGACGGCGAGCGCGCGGTCAACGCGCGGGTGCGATATATACCCGCGTGCGTGCGATTTTGGCACGCACGTGCGCGCGTTGAATGGTAAGTCTCGTATACGGCGAATGCGGAGCATATTTGTGACGAATGGTGCGATGGAGCGTAGTGGAGGGGTGACGTTGGCGTGCGTGCACGCGCGCGTCGAACCGGCAGAGGCGGCAAAAGTTTTCCAACTCGTCGACAGTCCAGGCTCGCTTGACGCCGACAAGGGCGATAGGTACGCCGCATTGTTGCCTGTACGAAAGACACAAAGCGCGGTGGCGGAGCCACTGCCGCTGAGGGTGGAATTTGCCGTCGATGAGGCCGGAGATGGGTTGAGCAGCGCGTGGATTTTAGTCGCCGTCGTACCCGAAGACGCGTTGCGGCGCGCGGAATCAGGCATGTATTCCGCTGAAGACGCGGTAGCCATGCTTAATGATGAAATGGGCATACTCGTCGCGTACGTTGCTGCAGTTGTACGCCCGAGTGGGGCGAATTCCTACGCGTGGGATGTCGACGCGGTGCCATTTTACCCGCGCGCGTTGCGTCAACTGTTCAATGCCAGCGAGACGTTGTACCCGTTCCACGTCGCGTGGCGACTCGGACGTATTCCCGAAGGCATGGATGATGCTCAGCTCGACGCGTTGGCGCGCACGATTACTGAAAAGCAGCACAACGCACGCGCGGGGGACGAATTGCGGCATTGGGTGCAGCTGTTGCGCATGGAGCAAGCGGCACAGCAGCGAAATTTGGAAAATTTAGACATGTTTCACGCGAGTATGGTTGTCTGCGATGCACAGTTGACGGCAAAAATGCGTCAATTACCGAGTGTGGTTTCATCGTTTTCCAAAACGCAAGCTGCAGGGTTGACTTTTTATTCGATTCACGTGCCGGGTTTATCCGAGGGACGGCCGCTCGTCATGGCGGGCGACGTCGTGTACATTCGACCAGCGAAACTGCTGCAATCCGAGTACGCGCTGGTCGTGGAATACGTAAACAACCGCGAATGCATGATATACGTGAAATTTCACGCGCCACCCAAATCGTTTCAAAGCAACAACGTGCACGTGCGATTTACGCTTAACAAACGCGTGTTCACGTTGTTTCATCAAGCTGTGGTGAAGACTTTGTCGGTGGAATCGCCGTCGCGAAGCATGAAACGTTTCTTACCGGGATGCGAGCTCGATGGTGTAGGTGTTGACAACACGCAGGTATTGTCGGCACGAAAGGTGAGTCGTGTTGCGCCTCAGGGCGACACGCTTAATCGCGAACAACGCGATGTGGTCGAAGAAGTCTTCGCCGGCGAGGGACGTCTTCGGCCGTACACCGTGTGGGGTCCGCCAGGGACGGGAAAAACGCTCACCATCATCGAATGCGTCACGCGCTTGCTTAGTGGAGATTCGACGTGTAGAATCCTACTGAGCGCGCCGGCGCCGTTTGCGGCGGATATTCTCTGCTCGCGACTCGCCGAGCGTGTGCCTTCCCTCACAGCGGCGCAACTCGTGCGCGTCAACGATGAGCGTCGATTACCAGATCAAGTCAAATCAGACGTTCGGCGGTTTTCAGTAGAAATAGACCCAGATGATGCGCACAAAACGCCCTTCATGTACTTCAAAAAGCCTGATGCTAATATGCTGGCCAATGCACGCGTCGTGGTGTGCTCGTGTACGAGCGCGGCGCTAATCGATAGTGGCGCGTCGTGGACGCCGACGCACATATTCGTGGATGAAGCCGCGCAGGCGACGGTGCCGGAAACGCTTATTCCACTCACTCTTGCAAACGACCAAACGGCCGTCATTCTCGCCGGCGACCCCAAACAATTGGGCTCCACCGTGCACTCCTTCAAAGCCGCGCGCCTGGGTTTGCGCAAATCATTGCTCGAGCTTTGGATGGATCACGAAGGCATGGCGCACGGTAAACAATTACGATTATGCTATCGTAGTCATCCCGATATCGTGGCGCTACCGTCGAGGTTATTCTACGATGGCTCGGTCCAAAGCGTCGCGTCAAAGGAAAACGTTGCATTACCAAATGGATGGGACGAATTCTGCGGCGGAGCTGGCAATGGTCGCTCCGCACGGTGCTTGTTTTATGGCATCAAAGGTAAACAGCGCCGCGAAGGTAACACGAGCTCGTGGACGAATCCATTCGAAGCCGAATCGCTCATCGCGTTGCTCGTCGATTTACTCGAGCGCACGCCGCTCACCGAGCAGGACGTGGGCGTCATGGCCACCTACCGACGCCAAGTGGTGCTGATTCGTAACGGTCTGCGTGCTCGAGGATTGAGCGCTATACGCGTCGGGACGGTGGATGATTATCAAGGTCAAGAGGAACGAATCATCTTTTTGAGCACCGTGGTGACTACGCCAAAGACGTTGCAAGCTGTCGACCCAGAAGTTGGATTCCTGAACAATCCGCGCCGGTTCAACGTCGCCATCTCTCGCGCCAAAGCCTTGAACGTGATCGTCGGGCATCCGTTGGTGTTGCTACAGAATCCATTGTGGCACGAACTCTTACGCGAATGCGTGCGTCGAGACGCCTATCGCGGCGCCGGGAGCGAACATTTGCCATCTTGGGCGCGCGGTACCGCCGCCTCAAAGAGTTACAACAACTACGACGCGCTCGGATTCACCGACGATCTCGCGCTTGAAGATGCGAACGATTTCGATGCCATCGCCGAAGCGATCGCGCGAACCGCCGAGCTCTCGCTTCTCGGCGTCGGTACCACCGACGCGCTCGGCGACGCCGACGTCTTCAGCTTTGATGATTTCGGTGACGAACCCGCATGGCGCGTTTCCATCTAACGCGTCACATATGTACAACAACTCATTCAAACACATACTATGCACAGACTCGCCCATTGGCGACCACATCGACGATATAGTTAATTCATTGTAACGCTCGCGCCTGTACGACCCAAAGAAAAGTGTCCCACTCCGCGTCGGCCACTCCACACACGCCCACGCGCGCACGTACCGTGCGATCGCACTCCACCCGCGCGCGAGCGACGCGCGTCGTGTGACGCCTCTCGACGCGCGCGCGCTTCGATCGACGCCCGAAGCGCGCGCCAAACGCGCGGCGCGAGTGGAGCTTTCAGCCGCCAGCGGTGGAGCTGTCACCATGAGCTCGAGCTCCGACACGAATGACGACGACGACGACGATCGGGCCACGCTCGATGAACGCACCGCCATGAAAGCGTTGCGTTTATTCGTGAAGAGCGCGCTGGAGGAATCGCGCGCGGGTAGCGGGGCGAACCGCGCGAGATACTATGAGTTGTTGGACGCGTGCGAGAGTTTTCACGCCGTGGACGCCGACGGCGGGAACGCGGCGGATGCGACGGCGTTACTCGATGCATTAGCCGCACACGCGGCTGTGTTTGATGATCGTTCGCATGAGACGTTGGTGGATAAGGCGTTCGGGTCGTTGAATGTGTGGACGGTGCCACGAGGCGTGCGAGAAGGCGCGTTAAAGTTGGGGACGTGTTTAGTGTGCGCGCACGGAGGGGTGTTTTCAAGCGCCGTGGTGGGGAAGTTGGTCGAATCATTCGTACCGAGTCATGAGTTTGGCGCAAGCGTGGGTGGTGAAGACGCCGCGAGTGCGGTGGTGGATGATTTGGTGCGGTGTTTAGGGAACATTTTGCGACTGGTGCCGCTGAGCGAGAGGGCGACGTCAACTGCGTTGAGAAATGGAATTCCACACAAGAGCGCCCCGAAAGACGTACAAGTAGGATATGTGCGCGCGGCATTTCGTTTAATAGAAAGTCACGATGGCGCCGGGTTGCAGGATGATTTTTTGAAGGCGCTCGTGGCGCATTTGTTAGAGGTTGACGTAGAAATAAAGTGGGACGACGTGACGGCTGGACACGAACGCACGAGTGACGACCACGGCGCGCGAAAGGAAGAAGAGGAAGACGATGCCATTTTCGAGTTAGATGATATTGAAAAGCAGATTGAGGAGCACTTTCAAGCCGAATGGGAACAGCGTCCGGCGACGGCGGCTCCAGCGCTGGCGATTGATGAAGCGGCGGATACCTTGGACGCGCTGATGGAGCTCGCGTTGACCCACATCGACACGCGAGTGAATAAAGGGGAGGCGACGCAGATTCGGACGGCGTTGATGCATGCATTTTCGGCTACCCTTCTTCCAGCGCCGCGTTCGAAGTTTGTACAGTTCTTATTGTTTCACTTGTGTTCGAGAGATTCAGAGTCTAGTCGGGTGTTGTCAGAATTTCTCCTGGACAAGCTCACCGACGTGAGCGAGGCAGCCTCTTTACGTCTCGCTGCGGCGGCATACTTTGCGTCCTTCGCCGCGCGCGCGAAGTTCCTCTCGCCTGATATTATTTGTGATTTGTTGCGACGATTAGGCGAGTGGTGCATCGCGCACGTTAAACAGCGGACGACGCCCGGAAGCGCGGCGCTCAGCGGCATGGTGGAAAAGACAAAGAGTGGGTTACCGGCAGCACCAAATCAAACACTCGCCGTGTTTGACAGTGCATGCCAGGCTATGATGTATGTGTTGTGTTATCGCGCTGAAGATATTTTGCGCGTTGAAGGAACGCCAGCGGCGGCGCTTAGGGCGCTTCCGTTGCTTGAGATTTTATACTCGCACTTGCGTCCATTGTTCACGTGTTTGCCATCTGTGGTCACAGAGTTTCTTCATCGCGCAGTCTCGGCCAAGATGAACGGCTTCACCGACGTTTTACTACGCGAACACATCAACCGCACGGAATTAGGACAAGAGATTGACATCTCCACCTTAGCGCCGCTATCGAGGCAAAACTCCATGGAATTTACGAGCGCGCAAGTTGCATCGAATTCCCGCAACCGATTTCCGCTGCGCATGTTTTTCCCATTTGATCCGTACCTCTTACGAAGAAGTGCGCTGTTGATGCACTTGGACACTACCTACGTGTTTTGGACGGGTAGTACCGGAGAGAGGTACGCTAACGAAAGCGATTACGATGAAGAGGACGAGGACGACGGCGATATGAATCTGTCGAGCTCAGAGGATGAGGACGAGGACGAGGACGGCGAAGACATGGAAACCGTGAGTAAGTCGAGCATGAGCGATCAAGCAAGAAGTTTCGGCGTTGGATCGTTCAACCCACGTCCGCGAAAACTCACGCGTGGATTCAAACAACCGACGCCGTTGTTTTCGCATCGACGAAATAGCGGTTCACCCTCACACGGCGCCAGCGGTCCCTCACCCTCACCAGGCGGAGGGTTCTCGGGCTGGCCAGATAGTGTCAGTCCACGTCATGATCAAAATCCGCTTTTGTGGCAAGGCGCTCCCAGTTCGTTAAATGGCAATCGCCAGACGCCGCCAAATCGAGTGACGACGTTTGACGTCCCAGACAAGTAGCTTTGTGTACGTGTGCAATACCAATTCTTTGAATTAGTTGTGAATGAGTTGCGATTCGATTACAATACTAGCGTCGTTGATTCGGTCGCGGAAGTAAGAATCCCAACGCGAATCCGAGTACGCCCGCGGCAATGATGCGAATACCGTCTTTTGCACTCCCGTCGTTGGCAATCATTTCGCACAACGCCGCGCAATAATCCGTTTCAGTGTCTTCCAACGCATCAAACAACGAACCGGTGATACGCATCGCGGGCGCGCCGTACGTCACTTGCGGATCAACACTCCACGCCTTGATGGTTTCCTCCGTGATGCCCGCATCGAGCAACACTGAGCCAAACGCTGTTTCGGCGAATGGCGTCCCCAACCAATTATTCAGCTCGGCGCACGCCTCAAACGGGCTCGCACTCGCGTGCACGCCGTTCTCCCCAGTCGTGGGCTGGTACGCCAATCCAAGTTCCTCCCAGTTGGCATAAATTTGCCCTCTGAGCGACGACGCCGGTGCCTTGGACGGCTCCGTCGGCCCTAAAAACTCCCCACGGAATTCCCCCCACGACATATCCGCGCTCTCCCATTCCACGACGTAGTAATGAATACACGTCCCAGGTTTCACGAACTTTGACCGCATCGTCATATAAAATGCATTAAACACATAACAATCACGTATCTTTGCACAGTAAAACCCACCGCCGAGTTTACACATCTTCCCATCCTGTTTCGCCTGTTGCCACACCGCGTCCAACGCCGACGTCGACATCTTCCACGTTTCACACGCCTTCCTCGCATTCATCGCCCGTCCACTCGCCACAACATCCGCCCATTCCACCCCATACGCCTTTCTGAATTTATCCTCTGGCACATTCAGCGCCTCTGCCTCGATCAACGTCGCTTTCGAAGCGATGGCGTAGTAGTGTCTATCCACCAACCCGTCGGCGTCCACGCGCTCGGCGCTCACCTCACCCTCCGCGAGCACGCGAACGCCGCGCTCGGCGAATTCCTTCGACACAAGCGCCAACGTTTTCGTCGTCACCGCGTGCGGCTTCACGAATACGAACGCGCAATTCTTCACCATGGCGCGCGAAACGATGACCAATGTCCCGAGCGCTGGCGCGCGCGATTAATCAATCCTTTTCGACGCTCCCCGTCGACGACGCGACTCGCGACCGCGCGAACGACCGACGGATGCGTGCGATGTAATACGCGCGTCCGGATCCGCGCGCGTGCGTCGCGAATCCCTCGCTCGCAGCGGCGAGAAATGCCGCGAGACGCGCGCATCGAGCGGCGTGACGTCGAAAGCCTTATCCACAGTCCACGTCACTTTTCGCCGCACGTGCGCCCGCGATCACGACGCGCACCGTCGACGTTCGCCGCACCGCGTGAGAGGACACAGCACACATCATGCACGCGTCGTCTGCGATGCGCGCGTCGCCGCGCGCGTGCGCGGCGAAGGGGTCGTTGAGCACGACGAGAGGGTTGGCGCGCGCGGGGCGTGGGACCGCCGCGGCGCGCGTCAAGGCGATGCCGACGACGCGCGCGGCGGATTTTCCCAAGCCTGATAACATTGATAAGACGGAGAACTATAAGATTGCTGGTGATTTGTCGGCGCGGTTCTCGCGTGAGTTGCGCGTGAGTCAGGCTGGGGAGAAGAAGAAGGTGGCGATCGTCGGCGGCGGGTTATCTGGGTTGGCGTGCGCCAAGTATTTGAGTGATGCTGGACACGAACCGATCGTTCTCGAGGCGAGAGACGTTCTCGGTGGTAAGGTGAGTGCGTGGCAGGACAAGGATGGGGATTGGATCGAGACGGGTTTGCACATCTTTTTTGGCGCATACCCGAATATGCTGAACTTGTTTGCCGAACTCGACATCGAAGACAGATTACAATGGAAGGTTCACAAGATGATCTTCGCCATGCAAGAGCTCCCAGGCGAGTTTACGACGTTTGATTTCGTCAAGGGTATCCCCGCGCCGTTCAACTTTGGTTTGGCGATTTTGTTAAACCAAAAAATGTTGACGCTGCCCGAAAAGTTGCAAACCGCGCCGGCGTTGTTGCCGATGTTGGTCGAAGGTCAAGATTTCATCGACCGCCAAGACGAACTGTCGGTGTTTGATTTCATGCGCAAGTACGGTATGCCCGAGCGCATCAACACCGAGGTGTTCATTTCCATGGCCAAGGCGTTGGATTTTATCGACCCGGATAAACTCTCCATGACTGTCGTGTTGACGGCGATGAATCGCTTTTTGAACGAAACCGACGGCTTACAAATGGCGTTTTTGGATGGTAACCAACCCGATCGTTTGTGCGCACCAATGGTGAAGTCGATCGAGAAGAATGGCGGTACGGTTAAGACCCGTCAACGTCTCAAGGAGTTTGTACTCAACGAGGATGGGTCGGTGAAGCACTTGTTAATGGCAAACGGCGAAACCATCGAAGCCGACCACTACGTCTCCGCCATGCCGGTGGATGTCATCAAGCGCATGATGCCGAAGCAGTGGGGTCAAATGCCGCACTTTGCGCAATTAAAGGAACTTGAGGGTATTCCGGTGATTAATATCCACCTCTGGTTCGACCGCAAGTTGACGAATGTCGATCACTTGTGCTTTTCCCGTTCGCCGTTGCTCTCCGTGTACGCCGACATGAGCACGACGTGCAAAGAGTACTACGACGAAGAAAAGTCTATGCTCGAACTCGTGTTCGCGCCGTGCTCGCCCATTGCGGGTGGTAACACCAACTGGATCGCCAAGAGCAACCAAGAAATTGTTGATGCGACGATGAAGGAGCTCGAGCGCTTGTTCCCGCTTGACATCGGCCCCAAGTCCCCAGATGGCGTTGGCGCCAAGTTGCTCAAGCACGCCGTCGTGAAGACGCCGCGTTCCGTGTACGCCGCAATCCCGGGCCGTAACAAGTTCCGCCCGAGCCAAGAAACACCAATCAGCAACTTTACGTTGGCTGGTGACTACACGTCTCAAAAGTTTTTGGGTTCGATGGAGGGCGCTGTGTTGGGCGGTAAACTCGCCGCCGAAGTCGTAGCCGCCAAGGCGAAGGGCATGAAGACGCAAGGATTAAAGCAAGTTCAGCAAAGCATCATTAATGGTTTGAAGTCTGAGACTGTGAAGGATCCGGTTGGGGTTATTGGCGATTCTGAGTTTGCGTTTGGTGGTGGTAAAGTGATGGAAGACTCTGACGCGGCGGAGCTCAAGGTGTTCGACGCCGAGCAATTAGTGGAGCTCGACGGCTACGTTGCGCGTGTTTAAATTCTTTTCTGCTAGCTATTAGCTCGCCGATCGTTGCTTATTCTATATTATACATTTCTTCTATTTTCTTTAAACCTAAACGTTGTCATTCCTATCACCTGTCCGCACACGGAGCGACTTGAATTTCAATAGACCAAGAAAGTCGCGTCGTCGCAATACCGCAAAGCGAGTGCGGCGCCAGCTTCGGTCGGCTGCGTAAACGCGCACTCTTTCACTGGAACCACGTAACCTGGGACCAAGTGTACGCGCATGGCATTCAACATGGCGCGTGCATAGCCTTTTTTCCGAGCGCTTGCGTGCGTCCAAATAGCGCGCACGCCGCATATGGCCTTCTCCTCGACGATCCCGCACTTCACCGTCGATCCACCGCCGCCCGTCGACCGCACCTTGGCTTCGTCGATAGATTCCTCGAGCGTTCTAAAAGCCCCACTAATTTTCTCAGCGAACAACGCTGCGAGAACCTTGTTGCTCTTCTTCGCCACGCATACGAACGCCTTCAAGCCGCTCGTCGAGCACACAAAATTTTCAGGCATGATGAGCTCCCGTTCAACACCTCGCGCCACGCGCTCAATCTTGTTCGCTTCGTCTAAAATAATACACGTCACATCCCCATCATCGCTCGTCCACACCACGCGCGCGTTCGTGGGTAGTTTTAGAGTCATGCCTCCGCTCGCGCCGTCGGCGAGAAACTTTTCGTGATACTTTGCGTGCGTCTTCTCATCCGACGGATCACCTTTAGCGTACACGAGCCCACACGTGGCGCACGACACGTGACGCAGCGACGCCTGACCTAAATCCAAACACATCTGCGTCGACGCCTTGGCTGCTTTCGCGGGCCGCGCGGCGCCATCCGTCGCCGAGTCGCGTTCAGCCTTCACCGAGCTCAATCGCGCTTTCGGCTTTGTGCGTCGCGTATACGTCTTCGCCGCGCCCGAAGACGACGGCGGCGTGGACGAGGCGAAACTCGCGCGAGCCGTCGGCGATGCGTCGGCGTCGGCGAGGTCGCGGGCACCGCGTGCGGCGGGTGCGCCGCTCGAGACGGTTGGCGCACCGTCTGCATCTTGGCACGCAGAGCGCGCGGGCGCGCCATCCTTGGCGTGCACCGTCGCGAAGAGCGCGCGAAGAGACATCCTCGGATGCGTGTGTGCCCGTCTTCTGCGACGATGAGGACGAGGACGATACGCGCGCGCGCGCGGCGCGGTCTGTGGGTGCGTTTTTTGAATCACTCTCGCCATAACGACGCGCACGCCGAACGCGGCGGTGTGCGAGAACGACACGGTGCGTGCGCGAAGCGATGCGTGTAATGAAATGTCTCGCGCGCGGCCGCCGACGGGCGCGTGAGTGCGACTGCACGCGACGACGACGACGACGACGACGGGGTCTTGATGTTGATCGTCAGCAGTCATGTTGTTTCCAGTGTATCACGCGCCGACAAACCTTCCCGATGCCCGTGCGAATCGTTCCGATGATGAGCAACGTTCTATACTTTCGTTCTTCCGAATAGTCCATGTACTTTGCGGATGCTAAGATCACCTTGGAGAACTGAGGAAGCGATTCGACGGCGTTTAGGGTTGGTTTTGTTTCGTGCTCGACGCGTTTCTATTGATGAAAGAACCTTGTTTGGAGACCTGATCGTAAAACGTTTACGTGGTGTCGATAAAGCATTGGAGACCTGATCTGAAGAAACGACGTCGCCGCGCGCGCGGCGTGGGATTGATGGATGTTTGAGCGCCGCCGACGAGAGACTGACGCTCGTACACGACTCTTTTTCGACAACGTAGGGCGAGCACGCGGGTGACGCTTTATTAAACGACACAGCTCGCGATGGGGGTGCTGTTCAGTCGTTTGTTTTCGTACTTTGGTGACCGCGAGGCGCGAATTTTGGTGCTGGGTCTCGATAACGCTGGGAAGACAACTATCTTGTATAAAATGCAAGTAGGTACGGTGGTGAGCACGATCCCAACCATTGGATTCAACGTGGAGACTGTATCACATAAGAATGTGAAGTTTCAAGTGTGGGATTTAGGCGGTCAGACATCAATACGACCGTACTGGAGGTGTTATTATCCGAATACGCAAGCAATTATATACGTCGTCGATAGCTCTGACGTCGAGCGCATCGGGACGTCGAGCGAAGAATTCCACGCGCTCTTAGAAGAGGAGGAACTCAAAGACGCCATTCTACTCGTGTTTGCAAATAAGCAAGATCTCCCTGGCGCTCTGTCGGACGCCGAAGTCGCCGAACAGCTCGGTTTGAGTTCGATTAAAAACCGCACGTGGAGTATCTTCAAGTGCAGCGCGCTTTCGGGCGAAGGCATCACCGCTGGATTGGACTTTCTCGCCGACGCGTGCGCGGCGGCGAAAAAGTAGCCAGTAGTATATGCTTTGTTCCATTCTCCCCCTCTCCACAGCATTAGCGCTTTAGCTCCCCGCCGCACACCTTGTAACATTATCTCAGAACGCGTTTCGCAAGCCGTCGGCGCCCTAACCAACTCTGGCCACACAATGCCGCGCGGAAACCGCGACGACGACGGGCGCGATCTCGCGCCCGCGCCGGCGCCGGATGACCCGTGCGCGGCTAAAAGCGCAACCCTGGACGAACTCGTCGATCGATTCATCGCGCGCGACGCCAAAGTGTCGGTATGGGAAACATTCCAACAACTTTTGGACGCCTGCTCGCAAATCCACGCGCGCGATTGCACCGACGCCGCACCGCAGCCGTCGCTCGAGACCAGGCGCATCGTTCATGGAGGGCCTCTCGCACACGCCTACGACGGCATGCCCGCGGAGGCGCGCGATGTGGCGTTCGTGCCGGCGTTCCCGCTTGAGCGGAGGTTGTTCGCCTCGACACAGTACGTCGAAGCCATCGGGGAGCACCTCGGCGGCACGAGCGTCGATCAGGAACTGGCAGCGATGATTCTTTGTGCTAACCCTGATGGATTCACTGCGGCGACGCGGCGCGACGATAATATTATTGGGGTGTTGGGGTACGCGAACGCGGAGCTCCGCGCGCTCGGGGACGCCGAACGCCGTCGACGATTTTCAGATTTGTATCCCACGCCTTCCAAGTGCATCAAGCACCTGTGCTCGCTCGGCCGCGTGTGGGAAGGGACGATATTAATACCTGGCATGGAAAGCATCGGAGATCGGCACAGGGCTTCGCCGTATGGGTTTCAGGTGATGTGGTTTGACGCCGTCGCCGGAATGTTTTTAATTTCACACACGGCGCAAGGCGACGAACAGCTGTGTCATTTAACATTGCATGACGACGGTTCATCGGGCACGATGAAGTTGTCTTTTTCAGATAACGAGACCTATTGTACCGGAACGATTGATGGCGAGACTGGGGTGATTTCAGGTTCGGTAGGGCAGCTCGTACGCGCCGAAGAGGGATTTTTCGAAGATGCCGACGCGACTCGGAATACGTTCGTCTTGCACCCAGTCGACATTCACGCCCCATCTCGTGATGACCAAGACCAAACACTTGTGAATGAAGTGCGGAATAGAGTCATTCGAAGGCAATATTTATTAGCACAGTGGAGTCGAAGCTCAAACTTTCTGGCGGGCGTGTACGTCATTTTAAAATTTATACGCGAACATATGCGAAGTCCTCACATGGTCAAGTACATGTTGCGCAAACTAGCGCAAGAGACACCCATGCTGACTGTGAACGTGACAAATGTTCCCAGAGACTCACGCGCCGCGCTTGAGTCAGACATGCATACCCCGTGTTCAGAAGCGCTGCTCATGCTGTGGCCGCGTTTTCCGGGCTTCGGAGAGATGGAAATTTTCGCAAATTTAGGCGACGTGTCGCATGTGTTTGACGCCCACGAGGACAGTTGGCAAGATGCTTGGACCATCGAGCGCATAAACACTGAGTTATTATGTTGCAAATTTAGAAATTACGCGCGTATCATGCGCACGAGAGTATTTACTACGAGCGCTGACAAGCGCGGTTTTTTGCGCGCGCTGCGAAACATTCGACAGGCGTGTCATGACGGCATGAGCCAAGCGCACATGCATTTTACTTTATTGCTCTGGCGGCTGAAAGCAGACAATCACAATGACAACGACCGCCGGCTGTTGGAATTCAACATGCTGAAATCGATTCGCGTGCAGGCCAATCGCATGAACGTTGCGTACGAAAGCGTAGACGCAGCGTTGCGCGAATGCGAATCGCGCCTTCCAGTCGACGCCGAGAAGAGTCGATGCTTAACCACGACCGGAGACGAGCAATACACGTGTTCCATTTGTTTACTCGAACTCGAACGCGGGTGTGAGGCAATCAAACTCGACTGCATGCACACGTTTCATCTGTCGTGTTGCGCGAAGTGGTTGCACAGTCATTCGACGTGTCCGAATTGTCGCCTACGAGTGTCTGAAGTGGATTATGATTAACATTTTACATTTCTAATCGTTGTTACCGTAGTAGTGTACGTACCTATACCAATGATTTAACACAACACAGAAATAATACATGTGTATGACCTTGTTTTCATTTTTAATCTTCGTCATATTCAGCGCCGATGCCCGTTGAAAGCGCGTGGAGTTCAACTTGGAGTTGATTCGCGATGCGCCGTAAACGTAAATACTGCGCGCGCGCGTGCGCGGATTGCGCAACTTCCTGAATACGAGCGACATCGTGTTGAATGTCTTCTTCGTTTTCATCCGATGTGAGAATTTCAGTACTTTCAGTCGCATCGCCGTATTTCGAATTCAGCATTGTGGCTTTCGGTTTCGTCGTGACGCGTCGCGCGCGCACCGCTGGTCTTCGCTCTGGTCTGCCGGCGTGCACGATATCCTCCGCGGGCTTGAGCAATCGATCCATGACATCTTGCATTTGCTCCGCAGGCATGTTGAACTGACGCTGTTGTCGAGTGCGACGTTTTCCAAGCTGCGCGATGTGTGTCGATAACTCCGCGTCCATGTACACTTGATCGGTTTTGAAATCCCGCATCACCGAGTACAACTTCTTCTTTGCGAATTCAGCGCGCTTGATGACTGAAAGTGCCTCTGTTTCGGAGTCGTACGGAAGTTCAAGATTCGACGCATCGGCGTTGGTCTTGTTCGTTTTCTTCGGACGATGGCGGCTGCTCGGACTCGCGAGCGCACGCGTCGTCGCGTGCTGGCGACGCGGACGCAACAATGCCATTGGATCGTCGGCGTCGGCGTCGGCGTCGTCTGAACCGGAATCGTCGCTCGGCAACGTCGTTCGTTTGACTTGGAATCCGCTACCACTGTCCCGGCTGTTATCACGGAATACATGTTTTGTCCCTAGCTTTGAAATTGGCAGTCGAACGCCCTTTGAACGCAACTCAATGTTGCTCAACGCGCTGGTTAAATTTGCTTCGCTTATGTACGCGGCGATACCCATGTGACCGCACGCGACGGCTAAGTCGGCGGGTGTAAATGTCTTGTCAAGCCACTGCGCCAAGATGCGCGACTTTGCGCCTGCGTTGAGAAGAGTAGCGACGACGGTTTCGTGACCGCGCGCGACGGCCCAGTGCAAAGCCGAGCGACGACTGTTATCGAGATGGTTCAAGTCAATGCCGGTGGCGCACATCGCCTTGATTGCCCAATCGATACCGAGCGCGGCACAGCAGTGAAACATCGTCAATCCTGAGTGGTCTTTGCGGCGATACGCACTGGGTGCGAGCGCGAGATTCATTAATTGTTCTTGCGCCTCGTACGTGCGCTCGACGACGAGTTCGACGAGGGACTCATCAGGTACCAAACCAGTCTTGACGACTTCCTCCACTTGCGAAATGGCAATGGCGGCCTGCGGAAGCGCGAGACGTGACTTTGTGCGGCGATTCTCGTGCACGATAACCGACTTTAAACGAGCTTGCATCATGTTTTCGAACAAAAGTTTCAATTCATCATCACTGATGACGCTCAAATTGAATGGATCTGCGTGCATACTCGCCGCCGCTCGCAAAGCGCTCAAAGCGTTCATGTGCATCATCGACTGCGACATAAAGTCGTAGGAGTTTGCATTCTTTCTCGTATCAGCACCTTCCCCGCTCCCACTGGGTTGCTCCGTCTCCGCACTTGATGACCTTTCGGATCCCATAGTTGTCAGTAGCTGAATGAGGCGGCATTGGAAATCACGATCGGACATTTCTTCGTCGACAACTTTTGATCCACCGTGTCGGTTTTGTGCGCGCCCGACTGACGAATCGATGTACTCAAATGAACAGATTTCACTGATAGGGTGACGGTTTCCGTCAGCCACAGTAATGTACATAGATACGACTCCCGGACTGTGCGCTGGAGCGGTGCATCTGATGACATTCGGCGCGAGACGTTCCGCCGTAACAGCGGCGTTACCAAAAATGACACAAAGCGGAACGTCGCCATCAAACTCCACTTGGGGTTCGCCCGTGATGATCACCTTGGTGCCACCCTTGATGTCGTCCCAGGATGGTGAGAAGTCCATGATGCTCCACAACACATGAATGCCCGTGAGAGTTGCCGGAATACGACGTTCAACAGTGCGTCTGTGTGCTGGCGCACTCGTTACTGGCTCGTCACGATCATTCAATGAATCTTCGCCCGTCGTCGCCGTCGTCGTTATCCCAGTGTCACGCTGCCCACTATGTGCATCTTTATCGTTGTCTTCAAAACTTGCACTCGGCTGCGCGGCGGCTCGACGTCGAGCGCTACGTTCGAGATCAGTGATTTGCTTTTCGATGTTTTGCGCATCTTTTGCGTACGCATCAGTCGAGAGCCCTTGCAGAGACGCGCGAATGCCCTGAATGCGGCGTTCAAGTTCCTCTAGGCTTACAGGCGAAAAGGCACCTTCTTGAATGCTATCATCATGTGAGTTCAAGCCCTCATTCGATCGCTCGTTAGACATTCCTGTGTCTTCGTCGTGGAAATCTCGCATCAAAGAACCGAGCGACAGACTAGGTGCGCGCGCCATCGAGGTCGATACTTCATTCTGATGATGCCCAGCGGCGTACAACTGCTGAGAATCATAATCTGCGAACACGTCTTCTCCGAACAATTGCGCAAAATCCACGTCATCGCGAGACAACAAATCATTCACGTGCGAACGCGAATCTTCATCCGCCCCAAACGAACCTCCGAAAAACGACTGCAACACGTGGTGCGTCGCCACGGGATCCCGACGCGAGCCAGATTCGCGCTTCATCGTCGTCCCTCGTCGACGAGCGCCAGACTCACCGGCGACATGCACCGCGGCGCCGCTCGTCGCATCCATGCGTTGTTTCCCCGAGCTTCCTCCGCTCTGTGCGCTCCGACCCTCGCTCCCGCCCCCACTCTTGCCTCCGGGCGCGCGCACCTTCAAGTAGTGCACCAACACCGCACCCTCATCCGAATTTAACAACCAATAACACCGCCGCTGAAACCGCGGATCGTCTTCGCAATGTGTATAATAACAATTCAACAATTCCACCGTTCCGACTTTCAACTTTTCGTGCGTCTCGCGCACCGTCTTCCCATCCTTCTTCTTTTGCCAATTATGCCCATCCTTACGAAAAAACCGCACGGTTTTACGATCAATCAAAAACAACGTCCCCGCGCTCGGTGCATACGGCGCATCGAGGCTCAACCCAAACTCATACACCGGGTAGTTTAACAACACGTCGCACACTTCGGTGTTCTTCAGCCACCGCGACTTGCTCTGACGAATAATGTCGCTAATGTGCGCCTTCGTTTCCGCCTCCGCGCTCGTCATGGCGCTCGTAACCTTCAGTTCGCTCAACGGCACCGCGCGCGTGGGCATCACCGCGTCCGCCACCCCAACCGTCGTCGTCGGAGCCACCGCGCCAGAGGGGTGCATGTGATGGTGCTGATGACGGTGGCGCGCGACGTGACTGTGATGATGGCGCGACGCGTGATGCCGCCCGTACGCCCCATCGCCGTCGCCGTCGCCATCGCCGTCGCCGTCGTCGTGTGCGCGCGCGACGGCGTCGACGACGCCGCGCGAGTGCACGTCGCGCGCGGGCATCGGGACGCCAAATGCGCCGAAAAGTGACGCGCGCATCACATCGCGACGCAATCGCGTGCTGATGTTCACGACGGCGATGAAGCGCACGACGGCGATGTCGAGCCGGGCGTACCACGCGTCGACGCGCTACGCGGCGAGGACGCCCGCGACGATGCGACGCGGGCGAGGACGCGGCGGCGTCGTGGATGTGCGCGCGAAGAAGAAAGGGTTTGCCGAGTTCTTAAACGTCTCCATCGACCGCGAACGGGCGCGCGCATCGTGGTATAACGATCGCGAACCGCTTAAACCTGGAGTGGTGTCACCCATGCGCGCGGTGCCGGCGGGGATATTGCGACCGCCGTATGCGGACAGTGGGCATTTGCCCGAGTACGACGACCGAAAGGTGCAGGTGCAGACGACGGCGGAGGATATTGAGGGTATGCGTGCGGCTGGGGCGCTCGCGGCGCGCGTGTTGGATATGGCGGAACAGATGTGCGCACCGGGGGTGAGCACGGAGGATATCGATAAGGCGGTGCATGAGATGACGGTGGAGGCTGGAGCGTATCCGTCGCCGTTGAACTACGGTGGATTTCCAAAGTCGGTGTGCACGTCGTTGAATGAATGCATTTGTCACGGGATTCCAACCGTAGAGACGGTGTTACAGGAAGGGGACATCATCAACGTTGATGTCACGGTGTATTTGAATGGCTATCACGGCGATACGTCGAGGACGATTATGATTGGGACGGTGACGGATGAGGTGCGACATTTGGTGGAGACGACGGAGAAGGCGCTACAAGCGGCGATTGATGTGTGTAAGCCTGGCACAGCGGTGCGTAAGATTGGCGCTACAATTCACGGCATTGCTGATGCCGCAAACTTGGGTGTCGTTGATAAGTTTGTCGGGCACGGCGTCGGTAAGGAGTTTCACTCGGGGCCGACGGTGCGACACCATCGCAACAACGACCCGGGCACGCTGCGCGTGGGTCAAACGTTCACTATTGAACCCATGTTGACTATTGGAACCACGAGAGATAAGATGTGGAAAGACGGTTGGACGTCGTGCACGGCTGATGGTAAGTGGACCGCGCAGTGTGAGCACACGTTGCTCATCACCGAAGACGGCGTCGACATCTTAACCGCCTCGCCCTATCGCGCGTCGTTGTCAGCCAACAACTAAGCACGCCGCATTCAATCACATAGGTATTTTTTAAATTTTATCCTCAAACGCACGCGGCAGCGCGGCAGCCCTGTGCGTTTGTAAACGCTTGTAAAGAAGACAACTAAAGACTCAACACAAAAGCGTCAACGCCTTCGCGCGCGACGTCGTCGCGACAACCGCACTCGCGGCTGCACCATGGACCCCATCGACGTGGAAGATGCAGACGACGACGACGCATACGCGGCGACGATAGACGCGCTTATCGCCGCGCGCGCGCGCGACGGCGATGCAGGCGGCGACGCGGGTGCGGCGACGACAGCTAACGACCGAGACGACACGGATGAATCAAACGAAGACTCCGGTAACGACGACGACGCCGACGACGATGGACGCGAGCACGACCTCGCACACGGAGTCGTGAGCGCGCTCGGACGCGCACACGTGGTGCGCAGTTACGGCGAGGCGGTTGCGGGCGCGGGGCGAGGCGAGGCGTTGGAGGTTGTGAAGATTTCAAAAACATTGGATGACGATTCGTGGGGCGCCGCCGACGCGTTTTCGAGCGCGAGTGACGCGGGCGAGGCGAGGAGAGAAATCGGCCACCTCGCGGTGTGGTCCGTGGCGAGCGCCAAACCCGGGAACGGGGTGGAATTGCTCAGAGATGACGACTTGGGGACGTTTTGGCAATCCGACGGCGCGCAGCCACACCTCGTCAACGTTCAATTCCAACACAAGGCGCAATTAAGCGAGCTTGCGCTGTGGTGCGAGTTTAAAATGGATGAGAGTTACACGCCATCGATGATCAGTATACGCGCTGGGGCTTCGTGTCATGATTTGCGTGAGATTCGGTGCGTGAGCGTTGAGCAGCCAAACGGTTGGGTGCGGATAAAGCTCTCGCGCGAGTTGCCAGTTACGGCGTCGCCATATTTGCGCGCGTACTTTGTGCAGATTGCGATTCTAGCGAATCATCAAAATGGTCGCGATACGCACGTACGACAGATTAAACTATTCGGTCCGCGACGGGACCAGGCGCGAATGCTCGGACACTCGATGCAACTCGATTTACAAACGCCGGAATTTCGTCAATACGGCGGCGTGCGTTGAAGAGTGATGTCGGGCGCGACTCGCGAATACGCTTCCCTGAAGCAAGAGCAAGCCGTCGCAGCGTAATAATAGAACTAGCAGTAGGAGTATTAGCACTTCAATCCATCGTTGTTTTCTAGGTATTGGTAAATATTGTTACATCGCTCGTCGCGCCGAAAACTCTACTTTGGCACCGCGTAATCTTCACGCCCGAAATCAAACACCATCTCCACATCACCCGGAACCTCAGGGTTACGCGCATACTTGCTCCCACCATACATCGTGGGAATTACATACGGATCCGGGTGCGCGTACGATTCCAACGTACGCTCGCCCTCCGAAACCGCCTTTTCAATCGCAGCCAAGTCTCTCAACCCTCTATTCGCCTCAAACGCCCCGCGGATGCGCGCGCGCTCGCTGAAAAACAGCTCGCGATCAACGCACCACGACAACACCGTGCGAAGCGTGGACCTGTACCATCCAGCGACGCGCGAACACGCGTCAGTCAAAATCCTCTAGGGCATCGATCGCGCGTCTTCAACCGCTCGAATTCGCGTCGCGCATCGTTCTCGCGCGTCGCGCGACGCGCGCAAATGACGCATACGTACCGGTATAACCGTATAGACCGCGTGTGTGTGCTCAAGGACGCCATCACGTCGCGAGAATGTCTGGCGAACGGCCACGACCGCGCGCGCGGATCCCGAGCGCGTGTGTGACGCCACTAATGTAAACATTTGGGCCCGCCGCCGGGTGGCGCGCGCGCGCGTTCGTCGCCGCCGGCATTCGCCGCCGCGTCGCCGCACCTCGTCGCACGCGCGCACGCCTCACACGCCGTTTGCACCGCGCCGCGCGCGCGTCGCCACCGCGCACGAGCGTTCGACGACGTCGCGAGCCGGCGCGTCGTGGTGAGCTGCGGCGCCTGAAAAAGCGTCAACGCGCGACGCGCGATGGGTGGCGTGGACGATGGCGATGATGGGGACGCCGGGGCGTCGGCGCGCGCGAACGTCATGGTATTCGTTCGTAATTTACCGTACGATTGCGACGATGAGAAGCTCGAGGAGTTGTTTTCGAATGAGTTTGGACCAATCAAGGAGAGCTGGGTGGTGCGCGAGAAAGGTTCGTCGACGCATCGCGGGTTCGGATACGTAAAGTTTGCGTTGCCTGAGGATGCGCGGATGGCGTGTGAGAGGTCTGGGAAAGTTGAGATTGATGGGCGGAAGTTGGCGATTGTGTTGGCGAAGAAGAAGGAGGCGCCAGTGGTGACGGACAAGGGCGGGACCGAAGCCAAGGAGGATGAGGAGGAGAAGAAAAAGGAGCGCGCACGCAAGGTGGAGACGGTGAAGCGCGAGCGAGTGAAAAAGAGTGCGGCTGGTGGTGCCTTAGGTCCCAAGGATGCGCCGAGGACGGTCGTCATTGGTGGGTTGAAGATTGCCGGGGAAATTGAAGGCGTCGACGTCGACGCCGCGTTGGAGCTCGCGCGCGCCGTCGGGAAAGTGGAATCCATAACGTCACCGTGCCCGGATGACGTCATGAAATTAGCGAAGATTCGCGAAGATGGTTGTACGCGCGGAGCGGTGCTCGCGGTGTACGCCGATGAGGCGGCAGCGCGTGAAGCGGTGCGAAAGTTGCACGGCGTCGCGCCAAAGTCCAAAAAGAAAAAGCGCGCAAAGAGGAAAAATGCCTCTGCGGATGCGGATGACGACGAGGATAAAGAGTGCATTTGGGCGCGGCAGCTCGGCGGCGAAGGATCAAAACCCAAGCAGTGGCGTGTCATCGTGCGTAACTTGGCGTTTACGGCGACGGTGGAGGCTATTCGTGAAGCGCTTTCAGCCGCTGGTTTCGTTTGGGACATCAACATGCCGACAGACTTTCATAACAAGCCTAAAGGTTTCGCCTTTGTGACGTACACGAGTAAGGCCGATGCGGACAAAGCGGTGAGCGATTGCAATGGCGTGAGTATTTCTGGAAGACAAGTTGCAGTGGATATTGCGGTGTCTAAGTCCAAGTATCAAGCGAGTGAAGCGGCGCCAGCAGAGGTGACAGCGGCGGTTGAAGAGATTCAAAAAGACGATCCCGCGAATGATCACGGGTCCGGTAGCGATTCCGACGATAGTGACGACAGTGATAAAACCTCAAGCGAAAGCGAAGATGAAGAGACGCAAGAAAAAAACATGATGTCGCGCTTGTTGGGTAAAGTAATGTCATCCGACGCGCCTTCGACGACAAAACCAGAACGTCGTGCGCCAATAGTAGAAAAGAAAGTTCCAGCAGCCGCTGAAGGTGCGGGCAATCGAACGCAATCGAACGATGGCACAAAACCGGGCGTGGAGCCGGCGTGGCAAGGCGCAAAGGGCATCAATGCCGACGACGAAGAACAAGAGGCGCAAAACTTCACCGTCTTCGTGCGAAACTTACCTCTCGAGGCCAACTGGGAGCAGCTCAAAGAGAAAATGATGAAATTTGGTCGCGTCAAGAGTTGCCGCGTAGTCAAAGACAAAGCCACTGGTAAGCACAAAGGCACGGCGTTTGTAGATTTCGTCACGGCGGATGCAGCAAACGCCGCCGTGGAAGCAAGCGAGAATGAAACCTCGGGCGTATACGTCGCCGGTCGACCTATCACTATCGCTCTCGCGGTATCCAAGGCGGAGGCCGCAGATATGATGGCTCGTCAAGGCTCCAAGTTTCGCAACGCGTCCAAGCACCGAGATAATAGAAACCTTTACTTGGCACAAGAGGGTGATATTCACGAAGCGTCCGCCGCCGCAGATGGCGTGAGCAAGAGCGATATTGAAAAGCGTCGTCGAAGTAACGAAGAGAGGCAACTCAAGCTGAAGAATCCGAACTTCTTTGTCTCTCGCACTCGTTTATCGGTGCGCAATATCCCTCCCGAGATCGATCCAAAGACGTTGAAGAAGATGTTTTACGACGCGGTGAAGCAGCGATCGACGCAAGCCGAACCAAAAATTTTGCACGCCAAGCTCTTGTACGACAATACAAAGGCCGACGAAAACGGTAAACCGAGAAGTAAAGGTATGGGTTTTGTAGAGTTCTCCGAGCACGAGCACGCGTTGAACGCGCTTCGGGCGTTGAACAACAACCCACTCGCGTTTTCTTCGCGCGCGAGACGTCCAATTGTAGAATTCTCCATTGAAGACGCTCGAGCCGTTCGGAAGTTAGAAATCAAAGCCAAACACCGCGACGAGCAGCAGAAGAAACGCGTGGCCACGGATGGCGAAAAGCCGCGCGGCGCAGAGCAAGCTGCAAAACGCGTGGCAAAGAAGGAGGGCAAGAGCGCGCCAGAATCGTCTGGGCCGCCCAAGCGCGACCGTCCAAATGATAAAAAACGCGAGCGAGCGCCGCGTGATGACAGAGCGAATAAAAAGGCTGCGAACAACGTAAGGACGGACAATAAAAAAGCCCAATCCTCGGACGTTCCCAAGGTGCGACAACGAGCTATGGATGAACGAAAGCGCGACGACAGGGACGCCAAGCGTCACCGCGCCGCCGAAGACAGGGATGCGAAGCCCAAAAAGAAACCGCATGGACAAGACAAGCGCGACCGTACCGATGACTTGATTGATAACTACTTCAAGGCAAACGCCGTAAAGGCCAACCTCGGCAGTTGGCTGTGATAGGCACCCATAGAAATACAAATTTGTGACAACGCCAACTTTTCCCACCACTCCTCGGAGCCTCACTCGCGGACGCCCATGGTCTGTCGCGATTCGTCGCGTCCGTCGCGAAGGGCCGCGACATTCGCAGCGTTATGGTGTGCAGCAACGTGCGCGCTCGCTCACGCCGCCGCGCCGAGCCTGTCGCGCGAGGAAATTAGCGAACTCCGCGACGAAACGCACGCCATGTTCGTTGAAACGTGGGACTCCTACCTCACGCACGCCTACCCTGCCGATGAACTCGCGCCCATATCATGCGTCGGCGTCAATACGTTCGGCGCCGAGCATGGGTTCGCGGTCACTCTCATCGATGCTCTCGATTCGGCGGCGGTGTTTGGTAACTTTACCATGTTTGAGCGAGGCGTGCGTCGTGTCGTAGACGACGTCTCCTTCGACGTCGACGCGCACGTCTCCGTGTTCGAGATGAACATTCGCGTGCTCGGTGGACTTTTAAGTGCACACATGTTGGCGAGCGATGCGAACACTGGGTTTGCGATTGATTGGTACGATGGTGAGCTCTTGGCGTTGGCGAAGGATTTGGGCGAGCGTTTTCTACCAGCATTTGACACGCCCACTGGCATTCCGTACGGATCAATCAATCTAAAAACCGGCGTCGACGCGAACGAGACGAGAATTACGAGCACGGCCACGGCGGGGACGCTGATTTTAGAGTTTGGGATGTTAACGAAGCTCACTGGAGACGCACGGTTTAGGAGCGCCGCGGAGAAATCGCTCGACGCAATTTGGGAACATCGAAGCGATTTAGGATTAGTTGGCGCACACATAGATATTTATAGAGGATTATGGACGCAAGCCGAGGCGAGTGTGGGCGTGGGCGTGGACTCGTTTTATGAGTACTTGCTCAAATCGTACATACTGTTCGGGGATGAGCGACATTTGAGTATATTCGAAGAGGCATACGCGGCGGTTGAAGCAAACTTGCGGTACGCTCCGTGGTACGTTGAAGCCGGGATGTCGACTGGAAACGTACTCGGCACGCGATATGATTCTTTGATGTCATTTTGGCCTGGAATTCAGGCACTTTATGGTGACATTGAAGTGGCGACGACGACGCATGACGCGTTTTATAAGGTATGGAGACATTACGGCTTCACGCCAGAGGGATTTGATGTGCGACTCGGTATGGCAATCACAGGACAATCACCGTATCCATTGCGTCCAGAGCTCATTGAAAGCACGTACATGCTGTACAAAGCCACGGGCGATGTGAGCTATATCGCCGCTGGGCGTGACTTTTTGGCGAGTTTGAGATTACTGAAGACCAAATGCGGTTATGCGCACGTCGCTGATGTGTCGACGCAAACTCTGCGCGACAAAATGGAATCTTTCTTCTTGTCAGAGACGTTGAAGTACTTGTACTTACTGTTTGACTCTGCGTTAGATAGGGAAAATATCGTCGATGGAGGCCCGTATCCTTACGTATTCACCACAGAGGCGCACATTTTTCCTCTCAAAGCGACGATTGAGGACAAGGATGTGGCGTCCTCGGAGCATGCTACGGGGTTATCTGCCGCACAGGTCGTACAGCAAATTCTGGGCAGACGAAAGTTTAGAAAACGCAATAGCGCAATTTCGACGCGAAAAAGCAACAAGTTTTGCACATATCATTCGTTGTTGTGGCAAATAGGTTTCCGCCCGGCGCCCGTCCGCCCGCACAACTTGACGGAGCGCCTGTTTGAAATCACAGGACGCCTCGTCCCAGTGACGCTCGACGAATCTGTACGAGATCACGAAGAGCGACTCGAGCGCTCGGAGCAGAAAATCCAAGTGCGACTTGGACTCGGAGTATTGCAAACCACGGAGGCGAACTTTGACTTTGATTTGTCACTTCGACTGGCATTGATGCTCGAACGCACGCACGAATATCTTAACCAAGTTTCGGAGGAGTCGTATCACGAGCTGTGCGCAAAGTTACTCGAGTTCAAGCTTTCTTCGTCCATCCCAGGTGGTCCAAACGATGCCATAAACTTCGTGTTTCAAACAAAAATATCGTATTCGGATGCGAGTCAATGCATCGGAGACGCGTTGATGCGCGTCGTCTCGTCGCTCATGCATAAATATGCGCACGAAACGGGCAACGTCTACGTGTGCGCGATATCGAACATGTCATATTTGCCCTTCATGGATTATGAAAACGAAAATTTGCAGAACAGCGCGTGAGGAGGCGTCATTTGTAATTCGTACTGTAATTTTACGCTGTACATTTCGTTCTCGTTTGCCGTGGATAACATCGCGGCGTCGTCTAGGTGTGGCTACGTGTATACAATCGCGACGCTATCGCGCGGCCTACGCACTATTAATCGTTTCGTGCCCGCTTTCCTGCTTTCACTCCATGCGTGGATCCACGGGCGCCAAAAGCTGTATGTCCTCGCCCGCGTCCTCGTCGCCCGCATCCTCGCCGTCCCCGACCTCCCCATTCGTCAATTTCCCCGGCACCGTCGTAATCGCCCCTCGTATGCTCGCCGGCACAAAGCACGGTGCGTAATCATTCGCAAACCTCCCGATGTGCGCCAATCGATTGACATACCCAGGCACTTTCCCACCCTCCGGACACAACGCCTCCACCAACGCCTCTGTAAACGTGTTGCAGTTCCTCTTCAACAAATCATACGACGGCCCCGGAAACGCCCGCTTCAATCGCCCAATCACTCGCGCACACTCCTCTACGCTATACTTTGTCTCGCCAATCTCAATCGTCTCTCGAAACACCGCCGGCGCCGGCGCCGCGCGCGGTTCCAGGTCGAACACCCCAGTTTCGTTGTCTTCATCGTGGTACCCAAACGCGTATTCACGTCCGTACACCTCGCATCCGGTGTGGAAAATCCCCACGCCGACGTAGATGCCGTAGTCATTGAGATCGGTGTTCAGGTCGTACACGTGTACGCGCACCGATGCGGCGGAGGCACTCGCCATGCGTCGACGAGGCGCACTCTGGCGTTTTCTAGTTGTCGTCCTCAGTGCGTGCCTCGGCAGTGTTCTCCCGCGGCGATGACGATACGGTGCGTCGGCGACGTGGGCGATGTGTGTTCGCGTGCACTTTCGCGTTCGCGTGCGTGCGCGCGCGTGTGGTGGGTGACTAACGGAATCTGAATCGCGATGTAGATTCATTCTCTTGGTGAACAAACAGGGACAAACGCGTTTAGCGCGGTATTACAACACCACACTGGCGCAGGAAGAGCGATTACATCTCGAGGGTGAGATTGTTCGTCGATGTCTCACGCGTTCGGGCGAGCAGTGTTCGTTTGTTGAGCATAGGGAGTATAAGTGCGCGTACAGGCGGTACGCGAGTTTGTTCTTCATCGTCGGCGTGGACGCGGATGGCGATGATAACGAGCTAGGATTGTTAGAGTTTATTCACTGTGTGGTGGAGACGTTAGATAGAAGACATGGGAATGTGTGCGAGTTGGATATCATGATGCACTTGGATGATTTGTATTGTATTTTGGATGAAATGGTGATGAACGGGGACGTCGTCGAGCTCAACAAGCACATCGTGTTGCAAGAGTCTGGCAAGTACGATCCTGGGAACGTGGTCTCGGGGCATCCATGAACTGTACATCACTCGCGAGCGCGTGCGTGTGTGCGTGTGTGCATTAGCGTTAACTAGTAAAATTAATAGATGTTACAAGCGCGAATGGGCCAGGCGCAGTCACGCGGCTTTGAAATCTTCTACGTCTCGCGACGATATTGGCATCGTAGGAAACTTACTCGACGACAGCCTCTTACCGTTCCCGTGCGATAATTTCATCACCCCCGCTTGGATGCACATAAATATAATAACGGCAAACATGACGAAGAAACGCGCAGACATGAAGAAGACGTCGTATACCGAAACGTCGCCGAGCTTTGACCGCCGAGCCGACGGTTTTGACGGCTCCGCCGCGTCGGCACCCATCGCGCGCGCGTCACGGTTTCGCGACGCGACAATCATTGGAGCTAACATTTCTGACACCGTTGTCGGCGCCTGCAAGTCGATGTCGCGCCGCGCACCGTCAGCTAAATAATACATGTGTAAGAATTCGCTCACGCGGATTTCGTCCCACACATCCTCGCCACCCGTCTCCGCGCGCGCGTAGCACCGCGAACACGTCGACTTGGTCGGGAACTGCACCTTGGGGAACTTCGGGTCGTGTGCTGTCGTCGCAACGCTCGCGTTTGCGACATCCTCGGCGACTTCTTTCGCCAAGCGCGCGTTGACTATGTTATGCGCGCGCCACATCCACATCGACGCTCCGTCGGCGCGGGCAGAGTAATCATCAAACGAGGTCTCTCGCGCACTTAGCATTGATAAAAAGTGCGCGCGGCACTCTTCACATGGAAAAAAGTGTCGCACCCAACCCTTTACGGCGCGAATGAATGATGCGTTGGTGACACCCGGCGATGTCGGCGCGCGCGCGGCCAAGGCGTGCAACGTCGTCCACACGCCGCATGTGTACCCGCGTAATCCCGGGACGCTGCCCGCGCACTCCACCCATTGAGGTACGACCGTTGCGTCATCACCGCGAGCGTTCCCACACACTCGCACGTCCCTCGTCAACGCCGCTCGAATCTCATTCGTCGATCTCGACCCGTCGAGAGGCCACGCGGCGTCAAACGCGCCGACGACGGCGGTTAATCCTCGATGGCACGCGTCTATAGGATGCGCCGCCGCCGCGAGCGTGATGAAATCCAAAAACGCCTCCCGTGCATCTGAATTCGTTGTCAACACCGCTTCTGATGTCATCTGCGCGTACATTTCAATCGTCGCGCGCTCGATATCCGCCGCGTGCGCCCTCGCAAACGTCCCCGCCGCCGACGACGACGAAGCAATCATCACGCGTTCGTCTCCACGAACCGCCTCCTTCACCAACTCCGCCCCTACACCACCGCTCGCAAACGCCGTCCCGAGCTCGCTATCGACCCATTTCACCACATCACCCGCGGTGTGATGCCCAGTGAACTTTGTAATCGCCTTGACGTCCCGCGAGCCGAAATCTCGCTTTGTCCCCAACAGCACCGACGGGTACCCCGTCAACGCGAACTCCTTACATATCCTCCCATGCACCACGCAATCCACCGCGTACGCGCGCACGTCGCTCCCACGCAATGTTTCCGCCACGCGCGCGTACTCGGGCGCGAAATGCTGGCAGTGTCCGCACCATGGCATGTAAAATTCCACGAGCGCGCGTCGCTCGCCCGCGTCGGGCTCGGCCATCCACGCGTGGAGCTCATTCGCGCTCAATGCGATAACATCTCCTCGCGGGCCCGCAGCGGTGGTGCGCGCGGACGCATCTATGGGCGATGTGCGTGTGAGCGGGAGAGCGCGCGCGTGCGCGAGGTCTGGCGCGCGCGTGACGGCGATGAGACAGAAGATCATCAACATCATCTTGGTACGCGCTGATGATTGATGCATCTATACGCGGCGCTGCGCCGTCGCTATGCGGTGCGGTCGCGCGACACGCGAGGCCGACGCCGGCGTCGCGTGTTCGTGCTTTGGCGCGTGTGCGTCGCCGCGACCGCGCGCGTCGTTGCGTCGTGGGCGAGTCGAGTTGTGTCGTCGCGAGGCGAACGCCGCGACGGGCGGTTTCGTTTCAATCCCGCGCGTTCAATCGCACTCGACGATGCCGATGCCGATGCCGATGGACCGAGCAACCAAAGACAATCACGCTACTCTTGTATTACACGGCGTCGGTGCGAATACGCGACGTTATTATTCATACATGATCTCCGCCGCGGCGTCGCGCGGCTTCGAGCATCGCTCGCATCGCCGCCTTGGCGTTTGAAACATAAATCTTCGCCCCATGCACGGGCGCATCCGACGCATTCTTCGCCGCATCGCGCACCGCAATCACCGGTGCGCGCAGCGCATCGCGCATCACCCTCGCCGCATTCGCTCGCGCCGATTCAATCCTCATTTCATCCTCGTCGGCTCTGGATGTCGCCGACGTCGACGTCGACACGTACGCCGCCAAATCATCCGCACTAATCGCCAACACCCGCGCCGCCGCGTCGTCAACACCTTCACCAACCTCTGCCCCTTCATCCACGATCACATCAGGCACGCGAAACGCCGTACCGGTGCGCATATACTCAACATCGTACCCGGCGCTCTCGCGGAGCAACGCCATCACCGCCGGCGGCACCTCATCCACCGCCGGCATTTCCCTCGTCGCCTCGCTCAGCGCCATCGCCGCGCACACAGCGTCGCGCATGGATTCAAACACCACGAATGCGTTCGTGGCGCGCGTGGATGTGCGCGATGACGTCGTGTAGATGGCTTCGCGTGGCGTGTCTAAATCGTAAACGAGAATGTAGACGCGGTCGCGCGACAACCATTCGTCGTCGGTCGAGGCGCGAACGACGACGCGATGACGCGGGTGGTTGTGGTGGCGGCGGTGGCGCGCGCGCGGCGCGGCGGCGTGCGCGCGCGACGCGCGAATGCTTGTTGTCATTGATGTTGATGATGAATGTTGATGATGCGTCGTCTAATGGCGCCAGAGTCGCGCGTGCGCACCGCGTGACTGGCGCGGCGCGCGCTCGCGTCATGTTCGCCATCGACCCAGTGTTCGCGGTGTACGCATTCTTTGCCGCGCGGTTGGTGTACGACGTGCACGGCGCGCGCATTCGCGCCGAGTATGTGTTAATCACGCGAAAGATTCGCGCGTTTCATCGCCGCGTCGCCGCGCGATTGGCGGCGCCGACGAGCGTGGCGGACGCGCTTCGCGAGCTCGGGGACGTGAACGTTGCGCTTGAGGCGTTGGCGAGCGCGGCGTGCGGGGTGCGGCCGCGAGAGGGGTGGAGGTATCGCGCGACGTTGGGCGCGTCGTCGGCGTCGGCGACGCGGCTGCTACGACGCGTATCGCGCGCGGGCGAGGACGTGGGGGTGGATTTCGAGGAAGTGCCGTGCAGTGGTGGTGCGATGCGTGAGGGCCGACGGCGGTGGCGCGCGGAGAGCTACGGGTACGTGGCTGCGGAGGACAGAGCGGGCGAGGACGGCGTAACCGACGACGGAACGTCAGACGATGGCGAGGAATCATTTGAGATGGTGCACGTCGTTCGCCGCGCGAGTTTGGATGTGTTTTATCACGCGTTAAAACCGATGATTCAGCAACTTGCGGTGGATTACGCGACGGAACGCGGCGGTGGGGGCGAGGTCTCGACGTCGTCTCGTACCGCCGTCGATGACGTAGAACGCGAAGACGACGAAGAGTGTTCGATATGCATGGATAATAAGCTTCAGGTTGTCGTGAATTGCGGACATGCGTTTTGCGACGAGTGCCACACGCGATGGCTCAGGGTATCCATGTCGTGCCCGATTTGCCGCGAGACGCTCCCGCCGCCGCGACGAGACGAATGTGACGCCTCGTTTTCGCTCATCGATTTCGACGACGTACGCGACGCGCTGAGGCGTCCTCGCCGCCGCGACCTCGGTGATATCGCACGCGATTGGCGCGAAGACACGCAAGGAGAAATCTTAGACGATGAACATGACGAGCTGCACGCCCGAGGCGAAAATTTGCTCCGTCGCATTCGCGCGCTTCCCGAAGCCGCCGAACAAAGCGCGTTTTGGGCCCTTCGCGGTCGTCTCGCCCATCGTCACATCGCCTGACGCACCCCATTCATATTCGTGTACCAGTTATTCTTTCCCGCGTCGTGTAAAAAAAACATGTTCTCAAATGTGAGCACCTCATTCGCCGCCTCGCGACTTCTCAATGCCTCGCCAACCGTAAACCCACCATGTCGTTGTGGGATGACGACGACGACGACGACGCGTTAGCCGCGATTGATGTCAACGCCGTGCGTGCGCACGCGGCGCCGCCGGCGACGACGACGACGACGCACGCGACGGCGACGACGAGCAAGCACTCAGCCGTTGAATCGTCCCGAAACAACCAACCGCACGTATGGCTCGATCTCTCGCCCGCGCCAGGGCCCGCGGCGCGGCTGTCGTGCTCGTACGAACGCCTGCGGAGCGATTTTCCGGGTCAGCTCGCGCGGGCGGGCATCATGCCGCATGAGTGCGTGGCGGTGACGCCGACGGAGGAGCGCGCGGGCGCGTCGTGGGACGTGAGCCGCGACGCGCTAAAACACGTGTACGACGCGCTGTTAAGGATGAATGCGTTCACGCGCGAAGAACGGGGGGTGGGTGGACGCCAACGCGCGCAATTGCGCGGTGCGCCACCGGCGAAGACGATTGAGTATTACACAAACGCGCCCGGGTATAGAGGCGGGCGTGTGGCGGCTTTGACGGCTCCAGTCAGCCATATCGACGTCGACGCGCGGTTCGCGATGATTAATGGCAATATTCGAAAGTCCTTATATCCGTTTCAAGTGCAAGGGGTGAAATTTGCCATTGAGCGCCACGGAAGGGTGTTGATTGCGGATCAAATGGGCGTCGGGAAGACGGTGCAAGCCATCGCCGTCGCGGATGCCTATCGAGACGAAGGACCGTTGTTATGCATCGTCCCAGCCTCCATGCGCTACGTGTGGGCGGACGAGCTCGAACGGTGGATGCCAGATTTGACTCCTCGTCGCATGGATGTTATTCTGGGAAGTGCAGATAAGTTTATGTTGCAGAAACTCGCGCGGGCGACGCGCGCGCAGCCGACGTGGAGCGGCGGTAGACGCGTCGTCGTGACGTCGTATCACATGCTTCATCACCTCCGAGAGGAGTTCTTAGACGTTCGATGGGGATGCGTGATTGCTGATGAAAGTCACATCCTGCGCACATCGACGAGCTGGGAGAATGATGAACCAAAAATGGTGCTCGTGGCGAAGGATTTGATTAAACGCGCGCCTCGCGCCGTGCTCACGACGGGGACGCCTTCGTTGGCGAAACCGTTCGACATGTTCTTGCAAATCGATTGCTTGAAGCCCGGGATGTTAGGTTCGAAGAAATGGGACTTTGCCAATCATTATTGCGATCTGAAGAAGGTTGATGGGCGTTTTAACGTCGGTGGAGGCGTGCGGTTATTGGAGCTGCGCGCGTTGTTGCAGCACACGGTAATGATTCGGCGGTTGAAATGCGACGTGCTCGGGGACCTACCGCCGAAGCGTCGTCAAGTAGTACCGGTGGAAATCGACGATGCAATCGCCAAAGTTGGTGGCTCGCGCGTATGGAGGGATATCGCGAAAATCGCGCGGGAAAAGAAGGATGAAATGGATTACGGAGACGTCGCCGGCGCATCAGCCGCCAACGCGGCCAACGAAGATGACGATGACGACGAAGACGACGATATCAAAGACGTCGAGTTCGTTCTAAAAGAAAAATTCGGCGCCATTCAAGCTGGTAATCGCGTCAGCGTCGCTCAGCTCGTAGGCATTCTCAAAGTCGAACCTATCATGGAATGGCTCGAACACGGCATTCTCGCTGACGACGCGTTACAGGTGGTCATCTTCGCCCATCATCAAGCCGTCCTCGACGCTCTCGAACTCATGTGTCAGCGCATCGAGCGTCGAAAGAAGGGATCATACGTACGAATCGATGGTCCAATGCCATCGGTCGAACGTGCGCGCGCCATTGAGAAATTTCGTGAAGGCGCGAGCGTCAACGAAGACGGCGTCGTCGACGTCCGCGTGGCGTTGCTCTCCATTAAAGCCTCCGCCGTGGGCTTGGACTTTGCCACCGCCTCAGCGGTGGTATTCGCCGAGCTTCCAGATGACCCCGCGACGCTCGCGCAGGCGGAAAGCCGCGTGCATCGAAGAGGAAATGAAAACGGATGCAACGTGTACTTCATGTGCGCGCGAGGCGGCGAATGCTCGTACGACGAAGACCGCTGGGCGCGGCTCGAACACATGACGGATTTATGCGGCGAAACGCTCGATGGCGACGTCTCGCGCGCGGGATTAGATATTGATGCGTATGGTACAGATATTGCGCTGCCAGGCATCGAACGCGCATCGAATGCGACGGCGGCGAGCGCGGAGTCGCCGCTCAAAGCGGCTTCTGACGTCGAAATCCTCGCGCCGTCCCGCGACGAACGCGACGTCGAACTCTGGTTTGAAGTCAGCGACAACAGCGGCCGCATGCATTTTCACGCCGCTGCAGACTGTAGTAAACCTATACACGCCAGTGTCAGTCGCGCTGAGCTGTTAAAGGCGTCGAGGAATCCAAATTTCAAGGCGACGTTGCCCGAGCCGCTCGCGAGCGACGCCGCGGCGTTCGCTTCGGCGATTTCATTTTCAAACACCTGGAAAGCCATGCAGACACGCGAGCGTAATTTGATTTTGGCCCGTCAAGTCGCATGCCGCGCGCATGAACTCAATGACTTGGCGGATGCGCTCGCGACGAAGCCCGCGACGACGAATACCGGCGGAGGAGAATTTGAAACGATGCGGCACGGAAAACGTCTCGCGGCGTTACCAAAGGATGCGGAAATGCGCTGCGTACGCGTCGTTCGCGGGTCAAATCAATCCAACATCGTAGAGATGAATCAGCCGTTTAGTTTTGATGCCGATACTGGCGCCACTCGGGCCTTGTGTGTGCACTGTGCGTGCGCCATTGACGACGACGACGTGCGGGACGACGTCGCGGCGCCGAAACGCTTCGTCGATGTCTTTTGCGGTCGGCAATGCTTTGAAGACTACACACAAATGAACAGCGCATCTGGCCTTCGTTTGGCGCTGTTCAAACGCGAAGGTGGCGTGTGCGTGGAGTGCAAGATTGATTGCGAAGCGCTCGTGCGCCGCATACGCGTACTTAAATCGCGAAGCAAACGCAAGAGTGAAATCGTCAAGCTGCATCCGGGTTTCGGTCGTCGCGGCGCTGGTGCGCTGCTCAATCGCCTCGCTCGCACCGCGTGCGCCGGCCACGCGTGGGAGTGCGACCATATCCTAGGCGTGTACCAGGGCGGCGGCATGTGCACGGTGGAGAATGCGCAGACGTTATGCGTGGTGTGTCACGCGGCGAAAACCAAGGCGCAAGCGAAGGATCGAGCGAAACTTCGAGCACGCGAGCGAGACGCGTCCGTCGCCCTGCCCGCGTCTAAACGTCCTGCGATCGGTGCGCTTCCAGACTCGGATTCTGATTCAGGCGACGTCGTCATCAATAGCGGCGATGTCGACATCATCGGCGCCCCCGTCGCGCGCGGGCCTCGACCACATTCCGGCATCGCCGACGACGCCAGCGAAAGCGACTCCGATGACGACATCGATGACGACGACTTGCTTGCCCCAGTGTTCACATAGCGCCCACATCGCGCGCCATAGCATTAGAATTATGTACATTCCTAGCGTCGCGGCCGCGTGCCGCTCCAAAAAAGCTGCCCCGAGTCACCAAGATCCTCACAATCCGACGCACGGTGCGCACCATGTGGGACGATGACGCGCGTGAATCCGATATTGGCGTCGTTAAAAAGGTCTCCGGCCCGGTCGTCGTGGCGAGTAACATGTACGGCGCCGCTATGTACGAACTCGTGCGCGTCGGAGGAGACAGATTGATTGGCGAAATCATTCGTCTCGAAAAAGACACCGCCACGATTCAGTGCTACGAGGAAACCAGTGGCTTAGCCGTGGGCGACCCGGTGATACGCACGCGTCAACCGCTGAGCGTGGACCTCGGTCCGGGGGTGCTTGAGAATATCTTTGACGGCATCCAGCGTCCGCTGAATACGATCGCTGCGCGGTGCGGCGACTGTTTCATCCCACGAGGCGTCGACGTGCCGGCGTTGGACGAAACTCGCGGTTGGGAATTCATCAGCAGTAAGAGTGGGGTCAGGGTCGGCGATCACGTGAGCGGAGGAGACATTTATGGCACGGTGCAAGAGAATACGTTGTTGGAGCACCGGATGATGATTCCGCCCAACGCCAAGGGTAAGGTGACGTACGTGGCGCCAGATGGAGAGTATAACATCAACGACGAAGTGATCGAGCTTGAATTCGCTGGCGTTGTTAAGCGGTACACGATGAAACAACAGTGGCCGGTGCGCGCGCCTCGACCGGTGGCGGAGAAGTTGATGGCGGATCACCCGTTGTTGACGGGGCAACGCGTGTTGGACGTGATGTTTCCGAGCGTTCGAGGGGGAACATGTGCGATTCCAGGGGCATTTGGGTGTGGCAAGACGGTAATTTCGCAAGCGTTGTCAAAGTATTCAAACTCTGATGGGATCATTTACGTCGGATGCGGTGAGAGAGGGAATGAAATGGCTGAAGTGTTGTACGATTTCCCCGAGCTCAAGATGACGTTGCCCAACGGAACGGAAGAGTCTATCATGAAGCGTACGACGCTCGTGGCAAATACGTCCAACATGCCCGTTGCCGCGCGGGAGGCTTCGATTTATACCGGTATCACGCTCGCAGAGTATTTCCGCGATCAAGGGTATAACTTTTCCATGATGGCGGATTCAACGTCTCGCTGGGCCGAGGCGTTGCGTGAAATTTCTGGTCGTCTTGCGGAAATGCCCGCCGATAGCGGCTACCCAGCCTACCTCGGCGCGCGTCTCGCGTCCTTTTACGAACGCGCCGGTCGCGTTCGATGCTTGGGTGGACCAAACCGTGAAGGTTCAGTAACCATCGTCGGCGCCGTGTCGCCGCCGGGTGGTGATTTTTCCGATCCAGTGACGTCCGCCACGCTCGGCATCGTGCAGGTGTTCTGGGGTTTGGATAAGAAACTCGCCCAGCGCAAGCACTTTCCATCGGTGAACTGGTTGATTTCGTACTCCAAGTACAACAACGCGCTTGAACCGTTCTATGAGCGCACCGACCCTGAATTTGTGCAACTTCGCATCGTGGCGCGCGAGGTGTTACAAAAGGAGGATGAGTTGAACGAAATCGTGCAGCTCGTCGGTAAGGACTCGTTGGCGGAATCAGACAAGGTTATTTTGGAAACCGCGAAGTTCTTAAAGGAGGATTTCTTGCAACAGAACTCGTTCACGCCGTACGATAAATATTGTCCATTTTACAAGTCAGTCGGGATGCTGCGCAACATGATTCGTTTCCACACCTTGGCCACGGCGGCGGTTGAACGCGCGGCGACGACGAGTGACGGGCCAAAAGTCACCTACAACGTCATTCGCACGCGCATGAGTGAACTCATGTACCGCATCGCGAGTATGAAGTTTGAAGACCCGGCGGATGGCGAGGACGCCATCATGGCAAAGTTCAACGAGCTCGAAGCGGATCTCGTGCAAGCGTTCCGCGCGCTCGAAGACGAGTTCCGATGATACACAAAAAGAATATTGATTACGTTACACACACGCATGTACACGATTATTAGCTACTAGAATGTCACAGTTGAGAATGCAACGAGCATCGCCGTTACTTTACGCATTACACAAAAAGAATATTGATTACGTTACACACACGCATGTACACGATTATTAGCTACTAGAATGTCACAGTTGAGAATGCAACGAGCATCGCCGTTACTTTACGCATTTCACGAGCACATCCGTCGCGTCGAGCGCATCCAAATCCGCGCGCAGTCGCGCACCTCGTTCGGCGAAATCCTCATCACTCACGCACGCCCTCAGCGTCGTCGGCGTCCATGGATCGATATCAATCCACGACTTACACCCGCCGTACCGCTCTAAATCCGCCTCCAACGTCGCGTGGTCGTACGAAGCCGCTTCGTACGCGCGGAGCTCCAAAATCGTCAGCCCCATCTGCGGTTTATATGCCAATCGCGTCTGCTGCAGCGCATCGCTCCAACAATGATAATTCTTCAGCGCACGTAACGCCTCTAGTCCGCGCGCGCCATCGATGATCCACGCGCCCGTAAAGCGCGCCACGAGCGCGAGCGTAACGGACTCTCCCTTCTTCATATCCGGCGCCGCCCCCGCCGCCAGCGCCGCCGCCTCTTCGCGCGCGAGCAGCGCCGCATCGACGTGAAAGTTTGTCGGAAACAGCGCAAACTCTTTCGTGCTTCGAATCTCAAACGACGACGCGCGCGCATCGTCCGCTATGCCGCCTTTGCGCAAGAGCACGGTTTGACGCCCGCATCGCATCGCTTCGCACGCCGCGTGCCATTCCTTGAGCGCGAGCGTCACGCGCGGGGCGTCGGTGCCGTCGCGACGCGATGCGCATCGCGTCGTCGTGCGATGGCGTGCGGACGCCGAGATTGACGGCGCACTTGACGCGCGCATCCGTCACACAATGACGCGCGCTTTACTGGACTGGCTCGAAAGCCTTACGAGCGCGCGCGTGCGCGACGTCGCAGACTTGTACGACGGTCGCATCCTGACGCGTGCCGTGCGTCAAGTTTGCAACGTCGCGCGGCGAAGCGACGACGACAACGAGGAGGCTGATGATGATGATTTGAATTTGAATCGTCTTCGCGAGCTGTTGCTCGAGCAAAACATGCCCGGTGCGCACGGCATGGTGGACGCCCTCGTCGCTCGCGATGAAAAGGGCACGCAGCGATTATTGCGTGAGGTGTACGCCGAGCATTTAAGTCGTCGCGTGGCGAGTTTTACGCTGGAGAGGAGTTTTGAAGAGGCGAGCGAGACGTCGAGAGGCGCCGCGGGCAAAGACGACGACGACGTCGGCAGAGATGACGACGAGGACGATGGGAACGACGAACACGCGATCGAAGACGATGTGATTGATGATTTTTGCGACGTCGATTATGGTGATTGGGAGGAAGATATCGAGGATGAGACGGATTTAACGTCGGATTGGGTCGCGCTCGCGACGCCTGAGAAACAGCCGTCGACGTCGAAGCCGACGTCGCCGTGTTTCGTCAAGGCTTCGGATGTTTTAGCGCACGCCTTCGATGCGTGTGCGATGTCTCTACCTGGAGTAGTAGCTACGGTGCGGGAACAGCCGCCGAAGACGCCGTCGGCGCGCAAATTCCCGTCACCCGTGCCAAAGAAATTGACGCTGCACAAGACTCCGCCAAAGGAGGAGCGTCGAGCGCCGCCTTTGACGTGGGACATTGTCTTCGACGAACCGAAATCCAACGCGTCAACGTTCCCGCGTTGGGTCCCTGGCGCGAGTAGCTCGAGCGGTGATGCAGAAAGTCCGCCGTCTGCGCCGCCGCCGCGCGAGAGAGACGACGTCGTCGCGTGGTTGGGCGACAAGACGAATTGCGACGCTTTACGCGTCGCGGCGGAGCGACGGGGACGACCGTCCTCGGTATCACCAAAATCTTCGACGTCGCGAGCTTATCTCGGTGAGCGCGAACGACGGCGGCGTAGTGAGGGCGGATGCGTGCCGAGTTACGTTCCAACGCCGCGACCGTCGAATAAGCGTTTGATTCGCAACGCGTTGCGTTCGGTGTGCTTGGCTGGGCCCATTAATCACGAAGCCTACGTCGCCGCCGTCGCCGCGGTAGATGCGTGCGACGAGCCTTCAGTTGTCATCTTGTTTAAAGGTGCGGCCAACGTCGCGCCGAAGAAAATGCGCGGCGTGTACGCGGTAGAAGATGAAATGAGCATGCGCTTGATTCACGGCGTGGGACCGCAGCGTCTGCGCGCGAGCGACGTGGCGACGACAATGAAGTACGATACTGCCACGCAAGATTTTATCATTATGACGAGTACGGCCATAACCCCTATAGTCGCGGCGATTAGCATCACGCCTGGCCATTGAATGAATGTAAATACGAATGAGTTGATGCGATGTAACAACGTTTTCTTCGCCCTCTAGCTAGTCTATTGGAATCCTGTCAACGCGCCGCCGCCGCTGATGATGACACTATGCGCCGCATCAAGCCCCGAACGCGAGCGGGAACATGCCTAGTAGGCACCCAACCGTCACCCCGCTCGTCGCACCGAACACCTTTGCCCAGCGCACGCTCGAACTCAAACTCTGCGCCTTTGTCAACGTCGGCGCCGCGAAACCAAATCGAGCCGCAAACATCTCAATCTTTGACGACAACCCAATGCCCACGACATCGCTCATAGTGTTCCCAAGCCCCGCCGCCGCCATCGTACTCAACCCAAATCCAATCCCAAGGGACGTTTCGATGGATTCCCCGGCGCAAATCATGATGGCGTTGTCGCACAATCCAAAGCCCATAAACGGCACGAACTGACTCAACGCCACCGCCCGCGCGTCTCGAAACGACACCTTCTCACACGTCCCACGCGCACCCAAACTCGCGTCGCGTCCGAGCGCCATTAAAAACTCACGCTTATCCAACACCCCGTCCGAGTTCGCATCCGCGCGATCGAAATCCGTATCCAACGCTCCGCCGTCCCGCGTCAGCCGCGCGAGCACCGCGCGACGAAGTCCCTCATCTTCCTCCAGCGCATCGCTCACGACGCGCGCGCGGTGCGCGACATCCATCGACGACAACGCGTTCGGCGTCATCGACGACGGCGGAGGCGACGACGCCGCGTGTGCAGACGTCGACGTCGACGCGAACCGTTGTCCATGAACTGCACGAATATACCGCACAAGATGCGCCCACGCCGCGTCCGCGTCCGCGGCGACGCGCGGCGCCGACGTGGAACTCGCCGCCGCGCGTGCGATCGGCGCGAACGCGCGCGCGCGCGAAGCGGACATCGATCGTCGCAGCGACGCGGCGCGGAATGATGATGCGTTCGAGTGGATAGCTTGAACATCAGCATCAGATTCATCATTGCGTGACGCGCGTCGTGCGCTCACGCCGTGCGGCGCCGCTCGCGTGAGAACGTACACGTACAACACACTACCCTCGTCGTCGTCGTCGTCATGGCGCGCGGATTGAGCCGAGAGATCTCAAAGGCCAAGGGCGATAAGAAGGCGGCCGCCAAGGCGAAAGGCAACAAGGAAGATTTAACGCCCGCGCAACGCGCCGAACGCGACGCAAAGGCGATGCGAGAGAAAGCCGAGGCCAAGGCAAAGGCAAAGGCGGACTTACTCGCGTCCGGTGGCGCCGACGCTGCGGCGCAGTTGGCAGAGGAGGAGAAGAAGAAGGCGGCGATGCGGGCCAAGCAGCGAGAGTCCAAGTTTGCGAACGCGAACCCGTTGTTGGCGAAGAAGCTCACTGGGAAGTGAGCGCGCGCGACGACGACGACGACGACGACGACGACGACGACGACCGTGATGGGAATGCGCGTGTTCGAGCGCGCGAACTCGGTTCGTGAGGTGCACGGTTTGTAATGTTTATTTTTTGGCTGAGCCGAAACGAGTCCCAGTGAACGACGTCGTTCGCCGAGAGTCATTCATCGACGCGATACCTTTCGTCGCCTCGCGCGCGTACCGCGTAGACGAACAATCGTATAGACATAATCCAGCGCAACCTGTGGCGATGACGACGACACCAGTCGATGCGATGAAGCGCGTGTACGGTTTAGAGTCCAAATGTCTCGCGCTCGAAGCTGACTGCGCGCGTTGGGAGAGTCTCGCGAAAGAAAACGAGAGCGCGCTCGACAAAGCCAAGGCGCGAAATGACGCGCTCGAGGTGGTACAAACAAACGCCATCGCCGAGCGCGACGCTACGATTCGCGCATTGGAGAATAGAGGTACGATTTGCATCATGGATGTTCGCGTCCCGCCGACGCCGACGCTGACATGTGGTGTCGTCCGCAGTGAGACAATTGACGGTAGCGCACGAGCACACGGCGGGTGAGCTCGAGCAGCTCAAGCAAAGCCTCGATGTGCGCACAGCAGAAGTCGACGCGCTGCTGCGCGACCGCATCCGACCAATCGAGACGCCGGACGCGATCGAATCCTCGGACGACGCCGCCGCTAGAATGTTGCATTTGAAGCGAGAAGTGATGACGTACAAGGCGCATTTTTCCGCATTCACGCACGACATGGATGCCATTCGCCTCGAAATGGCGCATTGCAACACTACTATGCGGGATATACGCGCCATTCTCGCCGGAAAAGATGAAGAAAACGCCAAGCACGCACAAAGACTCGCGCGACTCGAAGCCGAGCTCGAAGACGGCGTCCAGACGATGCGGACGTTCGCCGCTCGGGACGCCAAGCGCGCGAACGAATTAGCCATCACTCGGCGCGCTCTCGATGCTGCGAAGGCGCAAACGCGCAGACTCGAAGCAGAACTTGATGTCCTGGACTTTGCGGCGAAAGGTGCCAAGTAAACGCGTAGATTGTACGCGAATAATGTCGCGCTCGAGCCGCGAGCCGCGCAATTAATCCTCGAGCGCGATTAATCTTTGACCCGCACCACACTCCACGTCGCGCGCGCGAACAATCTCAATCGCGATGGGTAATGACGTAAGTCAAATGAGTACGACGCTGTCCGAGTACGTACCGTCGTTTTCGAGCTCGAACGGTGCGTCGACAGCCGCGAGCTCGACCGCGGGCGCGGAGGCGCTCAACTCCGAAGAGTACCGTCGGAGAGGGATATCCAAGATGGATAACACTATGCGCGCAAAGTACGGGCAAGGAACAACGTATAATTTCAAGCTCGTCATACGCGGGGACATGAGTGTGGGGAAATCGACGCTTCTGAGACGGTTGAGAGGTGGGAAATTTATCGCCGAGTACGAGCAGACGAGGGAGATTAAAACGGCGCACGTGAGTTGGCGCGCCAAGTCTTGCCCGGAAGACAACGTTGCGCTCGAAGTTTGGGACGTCGTTGATCGCGCGCCGAAGCGTGCGGTGTCAGAGAATTTAACGCTCGCGGCGAGCGCGCAATCGGCGACTCCTGGACAGCATACGTTTCCACTCGACGCAACGGTGGTGGACGTCTATCGCGGAGCGCACGCGTGCGTGGTGTTGGTCGATCCGAGCAAGCGATGGACTTTTGAGTACGCGATGCGGGAGTTGCAAAAAGTACCTTTGCACATTCCTACGGCGCTTGTGTTAAACTTTCGTGATTACCCTGAGGAGAAGCGCGGCGTGACCCGGGACGAGGCCGAGGAGGCGGTTGAGGACAAGTTTGGCGACAGACCATTCAAGCCTTTCGTGTTGGAGATTTCATTGCTGAATTGTTTCGGATTGGGCGCGTTGTCTACGTTCTTGCACGTGCCATTTTTGTGTTTGAAGCGTGCGACGTTAGAGCAAGCATTGACGCTGAACACGACGGCTATCGTGCAAGCGCAAGAGGCGCTCGAAGCGGTCAAGGGCGCGTCGTACGAAGCGTATACGCAAAAGCTTGGGCTTGATCAGCAAAGCAAGGAACCATCACCGGAAGACGCGGCTACGACTGCGAAAGCTGATGAGAAAGCCGTCGATGAAAGTTCGCTGAGCTGGAACAAGTTGAGCAACATGACTGTCGGCGAGATTCCGCTCGTCGTCGCGGGCGCCGCGTTAAAGTCCACCGCATCAACAATTGCCACGGTGGCGTCGAAAACACCGGCTGAGCTGTCACAAGATTTGGCAAATAATTTGAGAAATTTTGCATCGCTCGGAGGTGTCGCATCACCCGTGCCCAACGATGAAAAAGCGGCGGATTCAACGCCGTTGCCGCCGCAGTTTAGTCATCTCGGCCCAGGCGGCGTTGAGCGCGCCGCATTTGGTGGCAAAGACATTGCCGAAGAAGACAAGGCTGCGATTGAAGCCATGGTGCAGAAAAAAGGCGCTGGCAATGACCATTGGTTAAGCGATGGCGAGGAGGGCGAAGACGCCGATGCGGGTGGATTCGTCGACGACGACGACGACGATAGAGGTGTGAGTGTCAAGATGGATGGATGGGACGACGAAGATGACGAGGAAGTCGTGGGCGAAGATGACGACGAGCCCGTACATTTCATTCGTCAAATTAGCAAGGATGACCCGTTTTTTGGTGCGTCAAAAGAGAAAACCAAGAATGGTAGCGCAGGGAAACCACCGAAACCACCGCGCGACGACCTCGATCCCGAGCGTCTCGCCGCGGCGTTTAACGGAACTTCAGCAAGCAAGGATGAATACGAGAAAGTCGAAGATCCTCTTGGATTAGCGATCGCACGCACGGCCAGTATTAGTCCGAGCACGAGCGGTGGTGCTTTAAAGCTAGCCGACTCGGGAAGCGAGAAGAAATCTAGTAAAAAGGACAAGTCTAAAAAGGAGAAGAAATCTAAAAAAGACAAGGAGAAGTCTGGAAACAGCGCTTCAAAGTCAAAAAAGAAGGATTGGATGAAAGATTGGGACGAGAGCGATTGATAATGCCTCATCGTGTCGCCATAGCCTAGATTTAACTCTTCTCTACTTGTATTACAGACCTCTATAGCACAAGGCGCTTTGCATCACTGTACGCAGCAACATTTCGGCGCTTCGTGAATAACACAATCGTCGACGAAACTTTCATCAACGTCAAATTTCTGCGGCGTGAATTTCGTCTTACGGTTGACGTACCACACGACACTGTATCGAGTACCTGTGTATCCTCGCACCCAATGTACTGAACGCCCATCAAATCGCGCGAGCCGCTCTCGTGTATTAATTATCCAGCGCTTTGTGCCGTCTCGCGCTTCGACGCACAACTCTCCGCCGCCGGCAAAGTCGCCAAACGCCATAGCAAATTGGTAACTTTTATCCTCTATGTCTAAATGCGGTGAGCTTATAAAGTTCTTCGTGACGGCGAGTGAGTCGTAGGGAAAGTCGGCGTCAACCTCCGCTAATACAGCTTCACACGCGAGCTTCAGCGACGCGTACACGTCGTTGCTTCCACGAATATCGCGCTTCAATACGAGATAGCGTTCACTTTTTACGCCCGCGCGGTGGGACTGTCCTGGCCATCGCGTCGCTCGTAATGCGTCTCCAAGCGTCTTGGTGGATGATTCGCTCACGCGTACGCCTTCGAGTTCAATGTATTCATGCTCACACCGTACAGCCTCGGCGATGACCTCATCCATGGAAATGCCTCTGGATTTTGCGCGCGCCTCGATGTCTGTCGTGTGCCACGCGAGTAACACGTCTCGCGGGTTCGGGTGCTCACCCGGATGTAAAATAATCTTTGCCTTTGCTCCTCGCGAGACGGCGTCATCGACGCCACCACTTTGTTTCAGCTTTGGCTCAGTATACGTCGCCGGCGACACCTTCAACACGATCGCTTCGCCGCCCACGACGACGGTGGCTCCATCCATGGCGACGCGTAACGTGTTCGCCTCGTTCGCATCACGACACACTGCAAATCCGTACGCCACCCATCGCCCGTTGTCTTTATATCCTCTCTGTTTCAAGAAACGCGCCTGAGGTGGCGCTGCCGCACATCCTCGAGGTATCGCCCGCCACAATGCCTCTTTAAATCCCTTCATCGTCGACGCTCTTCCGACCAGACCGCCAACCCAAATCTCTCGCGCCTTGTCCTCGGCTGTCCTCGGCGCCGGCGGCTGCTGAGACTTCCTCTTCGCCGCACGCTCGCGCCGACGCTCATTCAGCGCGCGGCACTCTTCTTTCGACAACTCCAAATCATGCACCCTTTTATCGCGACCGCGCGGTCCGTCACGCGGTCGCGCCGCGCGCTCGGCGTGCGCAAAGTCGGTGTTCGCGCAACCGTCTCGGCGCGCCGCGTCAAACGCAAACGCCAACGCTGTCTTCGCCACGCCCGAGCCCGTGTCGGGCGCCGCGACGCCCGCGTCGACGCCGCACGGCGATGCGCGCAAGTGTCGAAATAACGCGTTGCGACTGCTCGATTCTTCGCCGCACCGCGCGCAGCGGAACATGTCCCGCGTTTACGCCGCGTCAGCTTTCGCTTTTTACGCCGCGTCGGCTTTCGCCGCGACCACGGCTGCCCACGTTTTTGTCGTCGGCGCGCGCGCCTCGGGTGCGGCGTTTTCCTTTGTCGCGTCGTTCTTGGCGTCGTCGTCAGCCGTTGCAGAATCAACCGCCGGTTTCTGACGCTTTGGCTCGCGTCCCGCGACGTCTGCCCACGTTTGTCTCTGCTGCGTCGTCGTCGAAACCGTCGCCGCAATCGCCGCCATCGCCTCGAGCTCCAACCGCGACGCGCTGGAATAGCGCTCAATATCCACGGCTTCAACCTCGCGCGGACGTTTCCCGAGTTTCACGGCCGCCGCGGTCGTCGTCGCCGTCGGCGGCGTCGCGACGCGTGAAAACTTTGACGCGGCGCTCGGCGTCGCGCTCGCCACTCGCACGACGTACGACGCGATGTCCACCTTCGCCCCGGCGCGCTCGCACGCGGTAATCCACAATGGGCTCACCACGGCCACGTCTTTTGCCTTGGTGTCGCGATAGCGCGCGACGGTGCGCGCGAGCGCGGAGGCGTCGCCTCGCCACACCAGGTGCGTGCACCCATCATCGCGGAACCTCGCGGACGCGCGCGCGCCCAAGCGCTTGAGCTTGGCGATGAATGGCGCGGATGAATCAATGCCGTCGTTGAGCGTCACGCTCACGTGCGCTCGCACGTCAGCGAGTGGTTTTGGCATGGCCAAGTTTGAAGTGTCTCTTCGCGCGCCAGAGTCTTTGTACCCCTCCATCCAACCGCGCGTCGAGTGATGATGATGACGACGACGATGCGTGTGAAACTTGAAACGTCGATCTGCGGCGTGAAATCCTTGTTAATATTACGTGAGCATACACTTAGTACACGAGCGCCAGATAATCGTACGCTAAGAGGTGTAACAGCGTGAGATATCCACCGATGATGAATCTCCTGTGCTTGACGACCATATCGCGGTATTTATTCTGTCGTCGCACGGCTGGGAGGAGTAAGGGCGCGGCGTCGGTTTTGGATGATGTGGCGGCGTCGGCATCTGGCGGCGACATGGAGGCGCGCCACGCCAAGTCGGTGAACCTTCGAGTGAGCGATGCGATTTCGGCATTTTTCTTGAGAACCAAGGCTTCGGATTCGGCGAGTCTGCGTGAAAGTGACGCGAGAGACGCGTCTTGGCTGATCAAAGAGGCGTTCGAGCCGACGTCGCCGTGGACGCGTTCGGCGAGCTTGGCGAGTTCGGCGCGCGATTCTGCGAGCGCTGTTTCTGCATCCTTGGCTCGACGTTCGGCCGCCAAGACGTCGCTTGCGCTCGATACAGATGCTTGCTCACCGTCAATATTTTGCATGCGGCGATTGGTAAACTCTTGTTCGTACGCCTCTTTCGCGGCTGCGGCAGCCGCCATGGCGGCTTGAGCGCGTTCCTTCCACACCGATTCAGACGCGCGCGCGGCGAGCGCGCTTTCTGTGGCGTCAGACATCTTCAAACGCGCCACTTCGGCGTTCGCCTCGCGTAAAGCCTCACGCATGGCGCTTAATTCTATTTCGTAGCGCTGCGTATCGGCGCGTTCGAGGCCGTCGCCCCGCTCGGCGCTGCGCTCAAGCGTCAAGATTTTCGCCTCGTACTCGTCCCGCTTCGATGCAAAAGTTTCATTTAAATGTGCCAATCGACTTTCGGCGCGAGCGTTGGCTTCGCTCAAACGTTCTATCTCGCCCTCAAGCGTGCTCACGCGTCCATCGGCTTTGGCGACGGCGTGGGCGCTTTCCATGGAGCTGTGCTCGGCGTTGGCGCGCGCCATCGCCGCCGCCTCTTTTTCAACCTCCGCCGCACGCCTCGCATTCTCCGCCGCCGCACGCTCGGCATTCGTCGCCGCAATCACGCTGGATAACTCTGCGCGCAACGCATTCAACTCTCGTCGAAGCTTGGCGTTTTCCTCTGTACGTTCGGCGAGCGCCGCGCGCGTCTTCTTCGTCGCCGCTCCGCCGTCGCCACCCTCCCCATCCTCCTCGTCTTCGTCGTCGCCATCCGCAATCGCCTCGAGCTTTTCTCGCAAGCTTTCATTCTCTGCCTTGTACGCCTCGCACTCCGCGCTCTGCACCGCGAGCTTCGTCTCGAGCGCTTTGAGCGCGCGCGTTCCGACGTCGCCCGTCGACGCCGACGTCGTCTCGCTCGCCTTACGCGCCGCCTCAAGCTCTCTCTCGCGCGTCTCGAGCTCGCGCTGAATAGTTTTCCCCTTCTTTATCGCACCCTTGAGCTTGGCTTCGAGCTCGCGCACGCGTTCGAGCGCCTCGTCGCGCGTCAAAGTTGATGAAGATTCTGTTGCCATCACACCATCATCGCGCGCCGTCGCCGCCGCCGCCGCCGCCGCCATCGGCGCCTCACCGTCGTCCGCGGTCGATCGCAGCGCGTCCGCCGCGTCCGCCGCGTCTGGCACCGCTCCGGGGCCGCCGGGGCCGCCGCCACCGCTGCTCGAACGAGATTTCCGTCCCATGCGCGCGCGAGAGAATGCCGTCAGAAACGCGCGCGCGTCGCACGCGCACCGTCGCGTCCAACCACGTCGCGCATCGCGACATGCGCGACACGCGATGTTCGCTGTGTCACGGCACGGTGCGCCGCGCGTATCGCCCTCGAACGTGCGCGCACCGCGTGTGTGAAGCGTGCGCTCGGATGTGTGACAGGTGAGTCAAAAGTGCATGGAATGCGCGCGACTGTGGCGCGCGCGGGCGTCCACGGGCGATCGAACGCGCGGTAACTGACGTGTTGGTGGTGTGTTCATCGCGTCGTGCGCTAGGGATTCGAATTGCTCGATGTGTGGCGATGCGTATGACGGGGAAGGCATGAAACGGTTCGCGCGAGACGAGGCGTTCGACGCCGTCGTAGCGAAAGCTTTACGCGGCGCGAAGGCTGAGGACGTCGATGCAGCCGAGGATGCGCGTGCGTTGGGTGTTTTGTTTGATATTTTTGGGTACGGCGGCGTGCAGGTGTTTCGTACTGCGTCGGCGCAGGCACGTAAGGTGAAGACGGAGGCGACGGAAACGCCAAATGTCGAGACGTCGGCGCGGAACGGTGACATTGGCGCATCTGACGCCGAACGCGTCGAGATGATAGATGATGAGCGAGTCACGGTAGAGGTTGTGCCACCGGCAATGTTGCACGTCACGCTGCGCCCACATTGGGATGCGTGTTCGAGGGCGGGTTTGGAATTTCCATTTTGTTCGATTCCGCGAGACGCGTCGTGCGGCGTCTTACGCCGCGTGGTCGAGTACGAATTAGGGCAGGATGTGGTGATATATGACTCGCAGCGTGACGTGCGAAAAGATGAGGACTTATTGTGCGATATGTTTGCGTCGGAGCTTGAAAACGTAAAGCCCATGAAAGCGTGGTTTCGCGCCGTCGACGGCTAACAACGACATGTGGAAACATGTGGACGACACGTGCGCGCGGCACCTCACAACGCGAAGACAAAGGTCATGAAGTTACGATTGATTAGTGCTCTCATTCTCGTGTGCGGCGCGGCGTGCGGAGTCACGGATGCGATAGCGGCGCGTGACCTTTTCGCACCGGATGTCTTGCGCGTTGAGTCGACGTACGAAGGCGTCTGGCGCGACGGACGCGTCGTCGAGCTCATCGCCAAGCTCGCCATCACGAACGACGGTACGACCGAGACGGATTTGGAGGGTAAAATGTTGCGGTTGAGATTTCCCGGGACGGTGTACATCGCAGGCGGCGATTTCGACGCCGAAACCAAGGCGTTTCCGAGCGATTGGGACGTCTCGGTATGTTATTGGTCGTTTGTGCGCGGTCGGTACAACGGCACCAACGTGTGCCCTGGAATCGAGCGTCGCGTCACCGCCGACGCGCTCGAAGTGCGTTTTCTCACGAGCTTAAAGTTATGTCCGGGGTGCGTTTTGCGTGGCGACTCCGAAGGTCGATCTTTTGTTGTCAAGCACGACAAGTACCATCCAATCATCGACGACGGCGCTCTACTTCAGCCGCTCGGCCCAGTGGTACCGATCTCAACCGACGCACCACTGCCGCGTAAACGCACGATGTGTTTTCCTGCGGATATTGATTTTTCATTCAAGGTGAAGTCTTATCCGTCGCGAGTAGACGCGATGACGACGACGCGTCAAGCGGCGGTTCAATTAGGCTCGCCCGGCTACGACGCGTTTTTACGAATTCAAATCGACGTCGAAAACCGCGGGTCGGCCGGCTATGACATGAGTGACGTCGTCATCAATTTGCCGTTTGATTTCAAAATCTATCCAGAAAATGAAGATGGCGTCGCGCAGGACCCCGAGCAATTCTTCACGCGATGCCACGGGCAGGTGTGCGACTATTCCACGCTCTCGATTTCGCCCGCGCGGGACGCGTTTCAAATACGCTTTCGTGACGGATTCGCGCTCTGTCCCGGGTGCAGATTACGCGGTTCGGGTCTAGGCGATGACATCGCGTATGAAATCTACTCGCCATTCTTGTTTCCATTGAACATAGAAAGCGTTCGCGGCGCTTCGGCGTATTGCGAATAGAAACAAAGCGTTCGCGGCGCTTCGGCGTATTGCGAATAGAAACAACGCGTTCGCTTTTTGTAACACCACACAGCGCCACGCGCGATGTCAACGATCGATCTCAATGACCCCGTCGTCGCCAAGCACGTAGAACACAAAGCGCGGCTACGCGCGCGCGCACAATCCGCACCGTCGACATCCGCACCAGCGTCGTCCGCGCCGCGCGGGCAACGCGTCGTGCGCTCATGGATAAAACTCGACTTGGGACGCCCGATTCCGCCGACGCACGATCCCTGGGCGCTCGGTGACGCGTTTGCCATCGAATGTATCGGTCGTACGAGCACGAAAGTCACCTTGGCTGAGCTCAAAGCCGCGAACGGGGGCGCGTGGAGCGAGTTTAGCAATCACTCTTGGCACTGCGTCACCGGGTGGACGTGCGAAGCGTTGACGTTTCGCGGCGTCGACTTGGACGCCGTGCTGCGATGCGCGTTCGGGAACGACGCGCTGGCGTCGTACGCGTGCGTGTATCAGATCGCGTCCGATGGTTACACCGTGGGTGTGGATTCGCGAGACTGCGCGGGAGCGTTTCTCGCCGTAGAAGACGGCGGCGGCTCGATGTTGTCTCGCGAACACGGTGGCCCGCGATTGGTGTTCCCGGCGCTGTTTGGGTGGAAGAGCGCGAAATATCTACAAACGATTAAACTTCTAGAGCGTTACGATGATGATGGATTGGGATTTTGGGAAAAGTTGGGGTGTCATCGTCGAGGGAGGTGGGCGAATGACGAGCGTTGGAGCGAAAACGCGGCGGGCGTTTGGAATTGGTTGGCGTGGATGACAAACTTGTATGCTAGATTCGGTGGTGAAAAGATTTGGATTTGGGTCATGGTTCGTGGTGGGTCGTTTCTGGGATCCATCGCCGCGATGTTTACGTCGTTGTTTCGCGTCGTCGCGCCGACGATGAAGCGTGACTAGTCGCGCTGCGCCAGTAGTCCGGAAAATAGTCTAGTACGTAGTTACGACAACACTTTCTTATTGTTACAAGTCTTCATGATGATATACATCCCTCTCGCCGTCGTCATCTTTCGCGGCTTCCTCTAAAATAGCGTCGAATAACGACACGCCGACTTCGTCAATTGGCACGTCTTGGCCGAGCTCCCAAACCATGACTCCGCCGAAACCAAATTTCCTCGCCGCGCGAACTTTCGCACGCACGATTTCAACAGAATTAAACACTACGCCATCGACGAGTGTACGGCTTGGCTCGAACGAGTCCCCCATCGCGCGTACGAGCTCTTCGTACGTCTTGGCGTCGCCAAAATTACTCACGCGTCTGCCGTACAATGGAATCCCGAGCATGAATTTTGACGCGTCTTCAACAACGTTAGACGACTTAATGTACTTGAGCAACCCAACCACCGCACTGAGCGAGCTATGTCCATCATTCAGTCGTTCATTCGTCGGCGAAAAGTCGTACGCCATGACGTACACGGCGTCCGCGCAATCCGTGACGTCGCGAAACGTCTTCACGTACTCAAACGTATCCGCGCTCGGGTGTATGGAAAAACTCACGCGATAGCCATCGCCCAAAATCCTCTTCGTCGCGCACACCAGCGCGGCGTACGCTTGCCAATCGCTCGCCGTCTGCGGGTACTCCCAATCGAAGCTCACGCCGTCGTACGCGCGCGCTCGAACCGTCTTTGCCGCCTCTCGCGCCGCCGTCTCCGCGCCGTCTCCACGTAACGCCGCCGCGAACGCCCCACTGCGCCCTCCGCCACCGATGACTAAATCAAACGCACACGGTACATTGACACCGCGCTGTTCGATGCTCCCGCGCGTCACCAGCGCGCGCCCCGCGTCGCTCACCGAACCGTCGGCGCTAAACTCGGCGCTAAACGCCAGCACGCGTGCGCGCGCCCCTTGCGCGTGCGCGCACGCCTCCGCCGCTCGCGACGCGTCCCGGTACTCTGGCATATACGCGTGTACCTCGAACGCCCGCGCACCGCGCACATCGCGCGCGCGACACGTCGTCAACGACGCCAAAAACATGGACAACATCACCAACAACATCTTCACGCCGTGCGTCCTCGCTCGTGCCGCGTGCGCACACGCGCACCACCGCCGCGTGCGCGCCACAGGGCGACGTCGGAGTATCGCACCGTCGCCGTCGAGCCGCACGCGCGCGCGCACGCGTCTCGCGCGTCGTCGACTGAGGCGTGAGCAGCAGTCAGCGGAGTAACTACCACTGCGGACGCGAGAAGACGCGCTCGTGGCGTCGCGGGCGCGGGCGCGGGCGCGGGCGCGGGCGCGGGCGTCGAGGCGCGCGCTCAACGGTAGTTTTGGTTTCGGTTCGCGATGAGAATTGAGGAGAAAGTCGCGTCGTGTGTCTGTCGTTGACAACGCGTCGCGAGGTCTATGCGGAGACTAAAAGTAGTAGTACTGTAGTAGTGGTAGTGGACCGCTATAGCGGCGGTGGATGCCGTCGGTGCACCACGCCTACGTCGCATCCATGGCGTCGGCATCACCAGCGACGGCAGCGGCGGCGGCGGCGCGCGCCGGCTCAGCCAACGCGTCTGGCACGCGCTGAAACTCGCCCGAGCTCGCGTCGCAAATCCAGCTCAACTCGCACTCAAAGTCTTTATCTTTGACATCGTGCGTGGCGTAAATAATCCGCGCCACCTCTCTCACCGCTTCTTCGCACTTCATTTCGCTAAAATTAAACTTTTCCACCTCGGTTTTCGCGGCGGATTTGCCCTTACCGACGCACGCGCCGCGCATCTTCGCGCACTCGCCGCTCGGCTCCAACGTGTACAAGTGGTAGCCGTCGAAATCCTTCACCGCGAGCACGCTGGCGCACCCGAACGGTCGCACGCTCCAATACAACGTAAACAAATGATAATAGTGCGCCATGCGATCGGCGAGTAATTTCCCAGGAATGGCGTCGCCGTAAAAGGATTTATACTGCGCGCACTCGGCGCGCGCTCGATCGCGCACCGCGCGCGCATCTGGCGCGTATCCGCTCGCCCCGATCCCCGCGTGCCGCGCCACCGCACCTATGCGCCGCGTCGTATTCGGCGTGTGTAACTTGGACGGCACCAACGTCTCGCACCCGATCACAACGCCATCCGCGCACGCCACGCCGATGGTCAACCCACCGTTGTCCACGGCTTTGCTCGCGTATTCCACTTGAAACACGCGCCCGTCGGGGGAGTACGTCGTCGTGCTCAGGTCGTAGCCGGATCCGATGCCGGACATGGCTTCTTTTGCGTCGTCGCGATGCGCGCGAGGGCGTCGTGCGCGGCGAGGAGTGGCGAAGGAGAGATTGATGACGACGCGATCATTGCGGCACACGTCGGCGCACGCGATGGTTTTGGCGCAGTCGCGCGCGCCCGTGCGCGTGCGGGCGCCCGCGCGGGCGAATGGTCGATGGAGACGGGCAAGCGCGATGCGGGCGACGGGCGGCGGCGCGAGCGAAGACGCGGCGCGCGTGCAGGTGTTCGATCCGAGGCGAAAAGTTGAACTTCAGCTCCTCGGCGCCAGGGAAGAGCTCATGAGTTTAATCGAACGTAAAGCCCCTGACGAGGCGATTACGGCGGTGATTGATGAACTTAAAACGCTGTATGACGGTGAGGCGCGCGCACCGGCGCGAGATGCGCGGTTGCTCGGGAAATGGAGGTTGATTTGGAGCGCGCAGGCGTCGACGGCGAACCCGTTTCAACGCGCGTTTGGAAAGGCGGCGAGGAATTATCAAATCATCGCGAGCGACGCGTTGGCCAACGTCGTCGAACTTGGTCCAGTTGTCATCGATGCCAAGGCGTCGTGTGAGGCTGTGAGCGAGGTGAGGAGCGAGGTGGTGATTAGTACGGTGGACGTGCGCGTGGGCGGGACGACGCTCAAGACGTTTAAGCTCGAGCCGCGCCCTGGGGCTGGGAAAGGATGGGTTGAACAGATTTATCTCGACGACACGATGCGCGTGAGCGTAGGGAATAAAGGCTCGTTGTTTTGCCACGTCAAGGATGGCGATGCGGCGCGGCTGGAGGAGGCGTCGAACGCGAGCGCGAGCGCGTCCTCCACGGCGTTGGCTCGCGTCGACGTCGACTGATTGATTTGTAAAATATAATAAATACATTGCCGCTACTGTAGACGTGTGCTTTTCTATCCATGCGCGCGAGGATCGGTGCTTGGGGGCACGATTCCTCCGCGCGGGTCGCTCACCGACGACGCCCCAGCGACGATATCCGGCGCTTGCACCGTCGTCGCCAAACCATACTTTTTCGCATACGGCAGCGTCTTTTCGCCGCGCTCAAGCGCCGCGACGTTCGCCTCGAGCACTTCTTTGGGAAACTTGCCCACAATAAATCCTTCACTGACGCCGTCTTTATCTAAAAATTCCAAGTGCGGTATCCCGTCCACGCCGTACGCGTCCAACTCGCCTCCCCACTTGGTGTTATCGATGTTCAACATGACGAAATTCACCCCGTTCGCGTGCGCAGTCTCCACCGCGTACACCGTCGGTGCGCTCTCTTTGCACACTTCGCACCAATCGGCGTAGAACTCCAGCACGGTGGGCTTTCCACTCGAAAGCGCGGCGTCGAGCGTCGTCGAACGCTTTTCGAGCTGGGACAAATTCGCGCCCGCGATCGCATCTCCACCCCCGACGCCGCTCGTCGTCGACACCCCGAACGCAAACACGCCCGTCGCGAACGCCGCGAGCGCTATAGTTTTCCCACGCGCGCGCTCGTCGTCGATCGATGGGAAATCCGGCGTCGAATTCGAACTCGATGACGACGACGATGGATCCCGCGCACCGTCATCCGTCTCATCGTCCCCCGTCGTCGCGCGACGCACCGCGCGCGCGAATCGCGCGTCGCGCGCACCGCGCACCGATGACCACGAACTTTTCGTCCAACGCGTCGTCGGCGCGAACCGCGCGACGCCCGTCGCTGGAGCAGCGAACATGGCGCGTCGAGCTCTGTCGAAGCCATCCACGCCGAGCTCCGCGCCTCAGTCGCGCCGACGACGCGCGCGTCTCGCGCCGACGACGCGCGCGTCTCGCGCGGACGCTGTGCGTGCGGATGTCTCGCGTCGTCCGCGCCGGTCGCCGCCGCGAACGCGCGCGTCGTCGGCCGACGGCGCCGCGAATGCGCTTAAAATATCCAAGTGTCCAGTCAGCGCTGTCATGTCGGCGCCCTCATTCGACGACGCCGTCGAAGTGTGCGTCGAGCGGACGCGCGAACGGGCGCGTGGACGAGCGCGCGCGCGACGAGCTCGACGCGTCGCTTGGCTTCGCAACGCATCGCCACGGTTCGCGGCGCGACGCGGCGCGTGGACGACGCGGCGACGGTTGGACCGAGGCGTGCATTTGTGCCCGAGGACGTGGCGATGACGACGTCGTCGACGCCGCAGCACGCGATTGGGCTCGTAGCGGCGTCGACGTCGGCGACGTCGTGGAGGCAGCACCGCGCGCGGCGACAGGGGGCCTGGTGGGTCGTGCGCTTGTGCGAGCGGACGCTTCGCGCGAGCGCCAAGGCGGCGTTGGTCGTGACGGGCACGACGTGTGGGGCCGTCGTGGGCGCGGTGGCGGGCTATGCCAGCGCGCGGGGGGTTGTTCGTGGTGCGTTGACCGGCGCTGTGGCCGGGGCGACGGTGTTGCTGGAGACTTTGGGGGTGGAGCTGCCTGAGAACGCGCCAGAGAGCGCGGCGGAAAGCGGTTCGTACTCGTACGCGGTGTTTACCGATCGAGATGGTGAACGACGGGTGCTGCACTTGTCGTTTTCGCACACGATGAACGTTAGTCAGGTTTTACGCATGATTACAGCGCGTGAGATGACGTTTGAGGCGTTGACGGGGAGCGGCGGGGACGTGCCCACCTCGGGCGCGCCTCGAGCGAGCGAGGACGTCATCGCGTGTTTACCGCGCACGACGGTTAGAAAGACGTGTGACGGTTCATGCGCGGTGTGTTTAGAGTCATACGTCGAAGGAGACGTCGTGAAGACTGTCCCGCGATGCAAGCACGCGTTTCACGCGAGTTGTTTAGACGCGTGGTTATCGCGTCGAGGACAGTGCCCGCTTTGTCGCGTCGCCGTGGCGTGAACACGCGAGAGCGAAACGAAATGATGTGTAAAACAATCGTGTGACTTTACTAGTGATGCTGCTACTGCGAATGTAATACAAGAAATCTACTACAGTACTGTACTAAAAGAAAAAAGTTTACCGCGCGCGCGGTTTGTTCAATTCAAGCGACAATTTGCGACTATACAACGTCAACGATAGAAATCCCAACGAAATCACCATAAATGGCCACACCGTTCGTCCCGGTGTGCTAGGTTTCATGCTGACCATCATCGCCACGAGTGCACCACCGAGTAAAGGTGCTATGGCTCGACCAGCATTTGAAAATGTCCCGCTAAATCCATTCACAGCGCCAAGAGCGCGGCGAGGCGACGCGTTGTTCAGAATCAACGAGCTCCCACCCATGATAATCGGACCGGACATCCCGCGGGCGAACCCCAAGACAATGACAACGGCCCATGCCAAAGATTTCGATCGCTTTGCCAACTCGTGCGCGATTGGGTGAAGCGGAAAGACCACCGCGTTAATCGCCAATGCAAACGGCAACAGCGTCACGATGCCAAAACGTCGCACGAGCTTCGTAAACAAAAAAATTTGAAAGAATAAAATGGTGATTCCCATGACGGTACCAAATAACCCGATATCCACAGATGTCCATCCCAGTCCACCGCTCTGAATAGACGTCGCCATCCACAGCGGTGTCGTTTCCGCGCCAGTCAAAACGACAAATGTACATCCGACTTGACTCGCGATGGCTGTCTTCACGTTGACGTCTCGAAACCATGGCACGTCTTGGTTTTCTACTATCTTTTGATTTTCTACGCATTTATTAGCGCCATCCTTGGCGCCAGAACCAGCACTATCGTCGTCGTTCACCGAAAGTAACTCGAGCTCGACGACGACGTCTTCATCCGCGTCGTCCACATCCAACCAACCCCTCCAAAACGCCACCAACGCGGGCAGCGCCAACGCCAATATCCAAACATTTGACAAAAAGAACGGATACCTCGCCAGAAACTTCGGACACGACGCCGCGTCGCGTTCAAACCTCGCCCACGACGTGCACGGTTCGGCTAAAAGCGCGGATAACGCTGGCGCAAACGCTGACGCCGTCCCGTACGCCACCCCAGTCGTGGCGAACGCTCTCGCCGCATTCGTACCGTCACTCACTAACGCCAACGCAGGTTTTTGCATCACAACCATGCCATCGACGCACCCTTGCACCGCCCGCAGCGCGCACGCCGCGCCAAACGACGCGCTAAAGCCAAACGCCACGGTCGCCGCCGCGTGCGCCGCGCCGCTCACCGCGATGATGCGCGCGAACCCGAACCTATCGCCCATCGCCCCCCATGCGAACGCCGACACCGCGCTCGCCGCGGGCTTTATGCTCGTCAGCACGCCCGCGCGCAGCGCCAGCGCGTGTTCGCTCAGCTCGCGGTCGAAATGCCTCGCCATAAAGTACGCGATGGAGAACAGCGCCGTCGTCGCCGCGGTGCTCGCGACCGAGAATAACTGTATGGCGCCCACGGTGCGCCACGCCAGCGGCGTCTCGTCCGCGGGTTGCGCGAATAATCGTCGCATTCTCAGCGGCGTGGCGAGATGTGACGACTCCAGAGTGCGCAGCGATTCAGGTTGTCACAATCGCGCGCGCTGGCGCGACGACGACGACGACGACGCGAATGTTGGCATCGATGACGTCTGCGACGATGTCACCATCGCGCGCGACGATGCGGGCGATGCACGCGAGTGAGCTCGCGCCGCGAAGGGTGACACCATCGACGTCGATGGCGCGGCTGAGAATTGTGACAACAGCGAGCGCTGCGAGCAGTAGTGACGCGCGCGATGGGACGACGGCGGAGGATGTGGGGCGAACGCGAGCTATACGCGCGCTCGTGCCGTCGTTTTTAGCCATCAGGCGCGGGTCGAGGTTTGCGCACCAGGAGTTTGTTGCGCGCGCGGCGGAGGCGTATCGTTTGGGCGCGACGGTGCAAGATGCGCGGATAGAAGCGGCGATGATGGGGTTATCGAGCGTAATTAGATTAGGTATGAGCGAACAAGATGCGTTTGCGAGCTCAGTGGCGATGGTGCACTTGACGATGCGGTTTATGGGTGAAAAGGGTGGTCGCGCAGGCGCGAGCGACGAAACCGCAAACGAAGATGCGGGGAACGACGTTAACGTCAATGCGTTGATGGAAGAGGCTGACCCGGAGGCAAGAGGGATGTTGAAATATATTGAAGCCACGCATAAGAGCGCCGATGCGGGGTACACTTTGAAGAGAATGGAGCTGGAGAGACGTTTTGCTGGGGCGGGATCGTCCCGTAGCCCATCGCCTGGCGAGGCGTTGATGCGTTCAAATTGCAAGCTCACGTTACTCACGCGAGAAATGCTCGAGCTTGAACGTGGGGTGATGAGCGCTAGGTTAGCGCTTACTGCGGCGGAAGAAGATTCAGAGTCCATCTCGGCGAGCATGGACGATGTAGAGAGCGAGTCTCAGGCTCAAGTCGCGCTCGCGTGGTGCCGCCGCGAACGCACCCCAGCGCGCGAGCTCGCGGCAGAAATGCTCGTAGGCTTCTTTTCCGTGCTCACAGGGCACCCATTAGGATACAAGTCATTCGTTGCCGCCGCACGCGCTGCGTTTGAGAACGGCGTTTCAGCGGATGAAATAACGAGCGCGGTGGAAGCTCCGGAATTTGACGTCGAAGGCACGCGTCGCGGGATGTTTGGTCGCTCCGCCGACGCCCCGAAACTCTTCGCCGGCTTCGTCACCACCGCTTACATCGCACTCGAGGCTGAAGGGTTGGCGCTTCCACCCTCGGCGAATGGGGATGAAGAGTTATTCGCGTACGCGGATTACCCGTGCGCGCCAGATGACGTCGAATGTAAAACGCCGATGACGGATGACCAAAAACGTCGGTCAGCCAAAGGTTTACGCCAAGCCATCGACGCGTGGCTCGCGATGGATCGCGATGCGCTCGCCGATGAAGTCTCATTATCTCTCTCCGAAGACGAAGGCGACGAAGGCGACGAAGGCATGGCGAAACCTGTCGCCAAGTCGCCGTCGGCCAAAGACGCTGCCAAAGACGACTCATTCGTCGTCATTCGCGACGACGACTTTGCTGCGTCTTCAATCACCCTCGCCGCGTTACAGCATCAACGTAATATTGTCTCTTTCGCCATGGATAGCCTCGCCACACAGGCGCACTAGTTCCCATTATTACTTAAACACCAACAACAAACCGACGACGTCTTCAACACCCAGTCCACGCGCGTCGACACACGTCGACGCGCGCGCCTCACCGCCGCTCGTCGAGCACGCACGCAGGGCGTCAAACAACAATGCCGCCGCGCTCGCGCGGCGCTGTCATCGCCGCAGCCGTCGCCATGAGCGTCATGCGCGTCGTCAGCGCCGCGCCGATCGCCGCTCAAATCATCAACCCCGCGACGACGCCCCTGCGCGCCAACTTCCTCGCCGAAGGCGCCGCGCGCACGTACGATGTCATCACGTACGAAGGTCCATCCTACGATGGATGTTGCCCGCTCCCCGAGAACGGCGGCGGCGGCGGCGGCGACGCGGGCGGGGAGATCCTGGGGTGTTGCGCCACAGGTGGGTGTTGCCCGAGCTCGGAAACCACCGATGCGTACGGCGTCTACCTCGCCTGCTGCACCGCGCAGCGAGGAACGATGGATGAGAATCGTGCGCGGTCGCGTGTGTCGTACACTGGGCCGTCGTACGATGGGTGCTGTCCGAATGGTGATGGGTTGAATATGGGCTGTTGTGCGAGCGCCGCGGGGTGTTGTCCACGCGATGGAGGCGCTCGACACGCGTGTTGTCCGACGATAGCGCTTCAGGACGACCTCGAGGGGGTGGATACGCGCGAAGACAGTGAGATAATAGATATGCGTGGGAATGAGGATGAGTACGATGATGTGAATGGTGATCACGGTATGGGGAGGTCGTACGACGCGCAAGGCATCGCAAGGCGGAGCGAGTACGAAGAAGCGACGGGCGCGGTGGGCGAGTACGCTCGGGGTGGGTTACAAGACGAGCGCGTGCGTGTCGATGGTGACGACATGTCGACCTTGTATTTACAACTCGCTGCGGTCGTGTGCGTCGTGGTCTGGGCCGCGGCTTTGGTGGCGAACACAATGTACGCGAAATTTGACGGGCGCGGCGATGGCGTCGATGAAGAAGCCGAAGCGTTGCTTGTCCGCAATCAACGACGCCGCGGCGCGATGCGACACCCATAGCGTAGAATCATTAGGCACATAGAGGAATTATTTTAGTATTAGAGCATGATTATATTTCGGTTTGCAGTAATTACACATGACTTCGGTGAACCTAAAAAATACACGAAGATGTTTGGCGGGGGATGAACAGTTTCGCGCGAAGCGTCATAGAGCGACTATGACGCACTCGACGCGCGGAACATTGATTAATTCCTAAATTAAGCCGTCGCGGACTCGGTCTCCATTTGTTCGACCGGTACGTGCGTGGCAATCAAGTTGCGGTCACCGTGCACGTTGTCGATGCGAGACGTTTGCGGCCAGAACTTGTGTTGCTTGACCCACTCCGCGGGGAACGCGCCGAGCTCGCGAGAGTACGGACGGTCACCCCAGTTGCACAAAGACTTGGCCGTGTGCGGCGCATGCTTTAACACGTTGTTCTCGCGATCCGCCTTGCCAGTCTCGATGTCGCGAATTTCGCCGCGAATGGCGATGAGCGCGTTGCAGAATCGGTCGAGCTCAGCCTTGGACTCAGACTCGGTGGGCTCAATCATCAACGTACCAGCCACCGGCCAGGACATCGTCGGCGAGTGGAAGCCGTAATCCATCAAACGCTTGGCGATGTCTTCGACTTCGATGCCAGTGGCATCCTTGATCGGGCGCATGTCGAGAATGAATTCGTGCGCGCACGTGTCGTTCTTACCGCTAAAGAGCACCGGGTAGTACTCCTCCAAGCGCTTAGACATGTAGTTGGCGTTGAGAATCGCGCGCTTGGACGCGTTGGTCAAGCCTTCGGAACCCATCATCGCAATGTACGAGTAAGAGATGGGCAAAATGAGCGCAGACCCGTACGGAGCAGCGGAGACGACACCAAACGGCTTGTCACCGCCGACGGGGACAGCACCTTCCTTCATGGACGGGTGATCCGGCATGAAGGGCGCCAAGTGCGCCTTGACACCGATCGGGCCCATACCAGGGCCACCACCACCGTGTGGGATGCAGAAAGTCTTGTGCAAGTTCAAGTGGCACACGTCAGCGCCGATGAAACCCGGGGACGTCAAGCCGACTTGGGCGTTCATGTTGGCGCCATCCATGTACACTTGACCGCCGTGCGCGTGAATAGTGTCGCAGATTTCTCTGATATCATCCTCATACACACCGTGCGTGGACGGGTAGGTGACCATCAACGCAGCCAAGTTGGCGGAGTGCTTCTCCGCGGCAGCCTTGAGCTCGGCAACGTTAATGTTACCCTTGGCGTCGGTGCCGATGACGACAATCTTCATGCCGCACATCGCCGCGGACGCCGGGTTGGTGCCGTGCGCGGAAACCGGAATGATACACACGTCACGGTGGGAATCACCTCGAGATTGGTGATAGGCACGGATGGCCATCAAACCGGCGTACTCGCCAGACGCACCAGAGTTCGGTTGGAGAGACATGGCGTCAAAGCCAGTGATTTCGCAAAGCTGCGCTTCGAGATCTCTGAACATTTCTTGGTAACCGAGAGTTTGTTCCTTGGGTGCGAACGGGTGAATGTTCGCGAGCTCAGGCCACGTGATCGGAACCATTTCCGTCGTCGCGTTGAGCTTCATCGTACAAGAACCGAGAGCAATCATAGAGTGCACCAAAGAAAGATCCTTCTCTTCCAAGCGCTTGATGTAGCGGAGCATTTCGTGCTCGCTGTGGTAGGCGTTGAAAACCGGGTGAGTCATGAAAGCAGACTTACGCTCCATCGGGAAGTTGGTTTGCACGCTCGGCGCAATTTGCTCAACGGTCGGCGCAGTTTGGCCGGCGGCGAAAACCTTGAAAAGAGCGTCAACATCGGCAATGTCCGTGGTTTCATCAAACGCCAAGGACACGTGGTCGGCATCCATGCGGCGAATGTTCATGCCAGCGTCGGCGCACGCCTTAACGATCGCGTCGGAGCCCTTCGGGCACTTCAACGTGATAGTATCGAAGAACTCCGGTGTGGTGTTCTTGTAGCCAAGCTTTTCGCAACCGGCGGCAAAGACGGCAGCAAAGTTGTGCGCCTTGGTGGCGATCGCCTTCAAGCCTTCAGGGCCGTGGTAAATACCGTACATGGCAGCCATGTTCGCCAACAACGCTTGCGCGGTGCAAATGTTGGACGTCGCCTTATCACGGCGAATGTGCTGCTCGCGCGTTTGCATAGCCATACGCAAAGCCGGCGCGCCTTCGGCGTCGATGGAGATACCGATGATGCGGCCCGGCATCAAACGCTTGCAGTCATCCGTGGTGGCCAAGAAAGCGGCGTGCGGACCACCGTAACCCATGGGCACACCGAAGCGCTGGGAGCTACCGATGACAATGTCCGCACCCCATTCACCCGGCGGGGTCAAAACGGTGAGAGACAACAAGTCAGCGGCGGCGACGACGCGGATACCGCTCGCCTTGGCCTTTTGCACGATCGGCTTGTAGTCGATAACAGAACCATCCGTCGCCGGGTATTGAACCAAAACCCCGCACACGTCTTTGGCGTTGTAGTCAAACGTAGATTCATCACCCACGATGGCTTCCAAACCCAAACCATCCGCGCGAGTCTTGACGACTTCGATTGTTTGCGGGTGGCACTTGTTGGAGACGTAAAACTTGGGCTTCTTGCCGCGGTTCAACGCCGAGCACATCGTCATCGCCTCAGCCGCCGCGGTGCCTTCATCCAACAAAGAAGAGTTGGACAACGGCATACCGGTCAAATCCGTAATCATCGTTTGGAAGTTCAACAAAGATTCAAGACGACCTTGGGACGCTTCGGCTTGGTACGGCGTATACTGCGTGTACCACCCCGGATTTTCCAAAATGTTTCGCAAAATCACAGTCGGCACGTTCGTACCGTGGTAACCCGCCCCCAAGTAGTTCTTAAACACCTTGTTCTTCGAAGCCATGGCCTTGAACTTGTCCAAGAATTCAGTTTCGGTTTGCCCCTTGGTGTACTTGCCCAAATCCATCATCTTGCTCAAACGAATGTTCTTGGGCACCGTGGCGTCGATCAACGCGTCGATGTTCGGGTACCCAACCACCGCGCACATCTCCGCAACTTCGGCATCATTCGCACTGTTATGACGACGTTCAAACGTATCCAATCGCGTCATCGTCGCCGTGCTTACGCTACGCGCACCGTACGCCTTGGACGCCAACGCCGCGCGCGCCGACGCCATGACCCCTTGCGCGCTCGCCCGCGTCGCGAACGCCGCCGCCGAACCCGGCGTCTTGCTCACCACCGCCCCGCGCGCGCGCGCACCGGACGAAGACAAAACATTCGTCATCGTCGACGGCGCGCCGACGTGCGACGTACGCGCCGTCATCGACGATTCGTGCGCGAGCGCGGACGAGCCCCCAGGGGCCCTCGCGCACGCGCTTTTAATGACATCCGCGCACCGACGACGAAACATGCCGACGACGGGCGAAGGAGGACGTGTGAATTAAAACCCGTGTGTGACGTGTGCGTGCGTGTGCGCGCGCCGGGTGTCGGGCCGTCACGAACGCGCGACGGTATGACGCGCACCGTGTGGCGGTTGTGGATAATCTTCACCGCCGCGGCGTCGGATCGCGCGCGAACGCGATCGGATCGTCACGCACTGTCGACGCAAACGCGCGCGCGACGGGTTACACAGGGGCGGACGCACGCGAAGACGAGTGATTGGAATTTATTGTAATTTTTAAGCGCGCGCGCGGGGGGCGGGGGCGGTCGCGTGCGCGGGTGATGGGCGATCGTTGCGCGGCGATCCGTATGACACGCGCGTGACGTCACTTTGGGTAGGGCTGCGCGCGGACGGATGGTCAACGGTCACGCAAAGTATACATTGCAAATGTCGCGTGTACGTGATTCTAGTGTTGGTCCAACGCGCGTTGTAAAATTTCGTCCACGAGTGAGGGGTTGGCGCGACCGCCGCTGGCTTTGAGGCACGCGCCGACGAAGAAGCCTTTGAGTTTGGTTTTGCCCGCGCGGTATTGCTCGAGTTGGTTTGGATTGGCGTCGAGCACGCCCTGGACCAAGGCTTTGATTTCGTCTGGGTTGGAGATTTGGGACAACCCACGCTCGTCGACGAGGATTTTGGCGCTGCCACCGCGTTCGAGGAGCGTTGGGAGGAGGTCTTTGCCGATTTTACCGCTGATGGCGCCGGAATCAATCAACGCGCAAAATTCACCCAAATCGGCTGGGGACAACGGGAGTTGCGCGATGTCCATCTTTGAGTTTTTCAAATACGCCATGATGTCACCCGTGAGCCAATTTGCAACTTGCTTGGGCGTTGGTTTCGATGGCGATTCGAGCGCAGCGTCAAAGTACGCCACGAACGTCTTGTCTTCGGCGATGACTTGCACGTCGGCTTGCGGCAAACCGAGCGCGGCGTACCTCGCGCGCACCGCGCTCGGTAATTCCGGCATTGTGCGGACGACTTCTTCGATGAACGCGTCAGAAAGTTTCAAACGAGGTATATCTGGCTCTGGGAAGTATCTATAGTCAGCCAAGCCTTCTTTCTTACGCATGGCCACCGTCTTTTGCGCGCCTTCGTCCCACGTGCGCGTCTCTTGCACGATTTCGTGCACCTTTCCAGCCCTAATCAACTCTTCTTGGCGCGCGATTTCGTAGTCAATCGCGCGCGCCATGGCGTTGAATGAATTCATGTTTTTCACTTCAACTTTGGTACCGAACGTCTCACGTCCTACGGGCCGAATACTCACGTTGACGTCGTTACGCATCGATCCACGCGACATGTCGCCGTCGCACGCCTCCAAAAATCGCACAATTCGTCTCAACTCTGCACCGTACGCCGCAACTTCGCGTCCGGTGCGCAAATCTGGCTCAGTAACAATCTCTAACAGTGCCACACCCGCGCGATTGAAATCCGCGTAGGAGTACTTCTTCCCATCTTCCCCGACGGCGTGCGTGAGCTTGCCCGCATCCTCCTCCAAATGCGCGCGCGTGATGCCCACGCGTTTCACCCCACCGCCATCTTCCACGGGTAATACCACATCAATCACTCCATCGTAACACAACGGCTCGTCAAACTGCGAAATCTGATATCCTTTCGGTAAATCCGGATAAAAGTACTGCTTTCTATCAAACTTTGACGTTCGACGAATCTTCGCATTCAACGCCGTACCAATCGCGATACCCTTCTTCACCACCGCCGAATTCAGCACCGGCAACGTCCCAGGAAACCCCATACACACTGGGCAAATTCTCGTATTCGGCTCGGCGCCGTACGCGTACGCGCATCGACAAAACGCCTTCGTCTTTGAGTTCAACTGCACGTGCGTTTCGATGCCAATCACCGCCTCAAACGTCGTCTCTGGCGTCACCTCGATCGTCAGCGCCCCATCATCGTCCGCGAGCATCACGCGAGACGACGACGACGACGACATCGTCATCACGCGCCCGCGTCGCGCGCGCGCGTGCCCACGCCCACCGAACCCATCCACGCGCCCGCGCGCACCGCACCCTTCACGCGCGTCGCGGCGCCACCGCGCGCACCGCCCCGATACCACCGCCACGGACGACGACGACGCCGTCGACGACGACGTCGACGACGGCGCGCACGGAGACGCGCGACACCACGCCGACATGGTCCGCGGACGCGACGCGCACTGCCGCCGACGCGCGCGCTCGTCGGTTGAGGTTTTCCCTCACCTCCAGAGTGCGTGTCGCGTATCACTGGTTGTGATTGGTCGTTTGGGCAATCGAGTGGGTACATACACACGGTGGTCTCCGACGTGTGACTCGTCGTGATTGGTCGTTTTGCCCTTGTTTACAGGGGTACATGCACACCCCAGCGACGAGTCGTCCGACGCGGCTGCGCCGACACTCGCGCGCGCGCGTCGTTCGTCGACGATGTCCGCGATGTGCGCGGTGAACGCGTCGCGCGCGGTGAACGCGTCGCGCGCGCGCCACGATGCGCCGCGTCGGACGATGCGCGCGACGGCGGCGGCGACGACGACGGTGGTGCGACGCCGAGGAGAGGTGCGTTTCGTGTCGAACCCGCGGTCGGGTCGGGGAGCGACGATGAATGGTGATTGACGACGACGACGACGCGCGCGTGTGCGCGGGTTCGCGCGCGGGAGACGGGCGTGGGAGATGCGCGTGTGGGACGCGTGGCGTTCGGGCGTCGCGCGGGCGATCGCGCGCGCGCATTGCGGGATCTTTCGCTTGAGTGGTTTTGAAAGTTTGAAAAGCGTTCGGCGCGCGGCGCGCGAGGACGCGGCGAAATTGAGTTTGGGAATGCGAAACCGTGCGATGTGAGTGACTGACGGTGGTTTTGTGCGTGTGTTTGATGTCACAGAGCGTGCGCGCGCACGCGTCGTCCAAGGGTGAAGATCCGTTTCGTAACGCAAAGTTTGTCCCGGCGGCTTCGAGCGTCTTCGACGCTGTGACGCAAGACTCGATGTATCAAGAAAGTGGCGATGAGGGCGTGTTGAGACGCAAGTTGAAAGTGTTTTCGGGTTCGGCGCACCCGGCGCTGTCGGAAGAGATCGCAAACTATTTAGGCATGGATCTCGGGGAGTTGGTGATTAAAAAATTTGCTGACGGGGAAGTGTACGTTCAAATTTTGGAGTCGATTCGCGGTTGCGACGTTTTCTTGGTGCAACCGACGTGTCCGCCGACGAATGACAATTTGATGGAATTGTTGGTGATGATTGATGCGTGCAGACGCGCGTCGTGCCGCTCAATCACGTGTGTGATTCCGTACTTTGGGTACGCCAGAGCTGACCGTCGTACGGCGGGACGCGAATCCATCGCCGCCAAGCTCGTGGCCAACTTGCTCACCGAGGCTGGATGTACGCGTGTGCTATTAATGGATATTCACTCCTTACAGACGATTGGGTACTATGATATTCCCGTCGACCACATTTACGGCGAGTCGGTAATTCTCGATTACTTGACGTCGAAGGACTTTAGACCCGAGGACATTGTCGTCGTATCTCCCGACGTCGGCGGTGTTCCGCGCGCCAGAGCGTTTGCGAAGAAGCTTAGCGACGCGCCTTTGGCTATCATCGATAAGCGTCGCACGGGACACAACAAATCGCAAGTTATGAATTTGATTGGAGAAGTCGACGGCAAGGTGGCCATCATGCTCGACGATATGATCGACACTGGCGGTACCCTTCTCGCCGGCGCAGAACTTTTGCGCGCACAAGGAGCTCGTGAAGTCTACGCGTGCGCCACGCACGCCGTGTTCTCTCCTCCCGCAGTCGATCGTTTATCCAGCGGTGCATTTACGGAGGTCATCGTCACGAACTCCATCCCGCACACCGCCGCGCGCGATTTCCCTCAGCTCACCGTCCTGAGCGTCGGTAACCTTTTGGGAGAAACCATATGGAAAGTCCACACCGATCATCCCGTGGGTAACTCCAACCTCTCAAAGTAAAATCGCTTCGGCGATCGTGAAGAGAAGAGGAGAGAAAGAGAAAGAGACGAACGGAGAGCGAAACGACGTCGCCGTGATTGTAGCAAACGCTTCATTCCAAACAATGGAGGTTTTTTTGAGTACGTTTAGTACGCGTTCCAAATCTAACATTGCAGTAAATATAGATCACCACCATCATCAGCACCAGCACAGTCCGCGCGCGCGTTCGCGGCACATGCGCGTTCCGCGAGAAAGATTCACATTCGCGCGCGTAGCATGGCTGGCGGTTTTTTTGCCTCCCCAGCCTCTCTGTACGGCGTCAGAGCGCGGCGGCGATGCCCGAAGCGCTCTCCTATCACGGCCGCTCGGCGACGCGGTGCGGGTACTGCGCGTCTTCGCCGACATCGCCCTCGCCGTCGTCGAGCCAGCGCGCGAGCAGCGTGTCAGACGGCGCCGTCGCGCACGCGCTCGCACCGCGCACGTACGATGGATTGATCAACCGCGGCTGGCGACGGAGCGGGAGCTGGATCTATAAGCCCGCGATTGGCGAGACGTGCTGCGCGCCGTATACCATACGACTGCGTTGCCGCGAGTTCGTGCGGTCGAAGAGTCAGCGCAAGGTGGTGAAACGGTTCGAGCGCGTCCTCGAGGAGGCTGACGAGGATGGCGTCGACTGCCAAAGATGGAAGGCGTTTACGTGTACGACGTCGAGGTCATCGTTCGTGGAGGAGGAATTCGAGTTGTGGAAGAAGTATCAAGTCGCGGTGCACGGCGATAGTGAGGATGAATTACGGCGGACGTCGTATGAGAGGTTTTTAGTGGATTCGCCGTTAATTGAAGTGTCGCCGGGCGCCGGAACGCCGAGCGTCGGGTACGGGGCGTTTCATCAGCAATATCGTATCGATGGCGAACTCATCGCCGTAGGAGTGATTGATGTCTTACCCACTGGGTTGAGTTCGAAATACTTTTTTTGGGACCCGGCGTACGCGCATTTGAGCTTGGGGAAGTTGAGCGCGTTGAAGGAAATCGAATGGGTTCTCGACGAGGCGGAAAAATCAAAGTCGCCCGAGTTTGCGTATTATTACATGGGTTTCTACATTCATAATTGTCAAAAGATGCGCTACAAGGCGGAATACAGCCCTAGTGAGATTCTTTGCCCGGTTACGCACCGATGGGTAAAGGTGGACGACCCAGACGTGCGTCGACGTTTGGACGCGGGCGACACGCGTCTCACGAATGAAGACGCCATCGAGCTCGAGGGATGCGCCCCGTCTGACGCACTCGTGGGTTTGGCGTACGCTGGAAGATTGCTTCAATGCACACGTTTGAGTGATTTGCCAAAGTTGATGAAGCAGGTGACGTTTATTGACGTGTCAAATGCAAAGCTCGCGGCGTTTGCAGAGACGATGAAAGAATTCTGCGACCGCTTTCGAGGCGCGGCGAAGAATGTCATGAATTTAGTCGACATTTCGCGCGAGTTTTGCGACTCTGATGATGACGATGATGAAGAGGAGGAGGATGAAGAGGAGGAGGAGGAGGAGGATCCATTCTACGTCGACGAGTAGAGTTAGTGAACGCTGCGTCTCGTGTCACAACAGTAGCTGTAGTCAAACATTCAGTACATTCTGGTACTGGTACCTGTACATCAAATTACAACAAATCGAATACTAAATCTCAAGTCATCGTCGTCTTTGACTGCGGCGGCAACGTGAAAGGCATTCTCACCGCAATGGATGGTGGCGTAGGAGACTTGCCTCGCGGCAATGTAAACGGCCCCTGACCCGTCGGTTTCGTCGCCGTTGGCGCGGCGCCGAGCGCCGCTACCGCAGCGGTCATCGTTGAATCGTCGAGTTTACCGTCGATTCTCGCGCGCTCGCCGACGCAGTGCACGCTCGCGAGCTCGGCGTGATTCGTTCGTCTCCGCAACACAGACATGCCGTTCAAAATAACCAACAACGACGCGCCGACATCCACCGCAATGGCCTCCCAGAGGCCGGTGCGACCGGCGATGGAGAGCGCCAACACTGCGAGCTTAGTGACGACTGAAAATATCACATTCTGTCGAATCTTCCTCACACATTCGCGACCGAGTTCAATGGTCTCTACAACGCGCGTCAAGTCATTGGTCATCAGCGAGACGTCGGCAGTTTCCATCGCCGCGGCGCTCCCGGCGACGCCCATGGCGACGCCGACGTCCGCGGCACCCAACGCCGGGGCGTCGTTCACGCCGTCACCAACCATCGCCACCGTGCTGCGCCCAAATAATTTCATAGAAAGCTTCGACGTCGCACACTCGGCTTGAAGCACGGCGTCTTTGACGAGTTCGAGCTTTTCGCGCGGTGTCAACGACGCCTTGACGCGCTCGCTACTGAGACCCGGAACGCGTGCTCGAACGAACTCCGCCGCCCCTGCGTTATCCCCGGTGATCATATCCACGCGCACGCCGAGGGCGTGCAATTTCTCCACTGCTTCGCCTGCATTCGGCCGCATGACATCATCGCATCGAATGATACCCGCGAGCAAGCCGTCGAGGCCAATCCAAATCACTGTTCCGCCCTCGGCTTCCCATTTCTTTGAAATCTTTGTCAATTCTGCGTCGCGCGCGAGCCAACCGTTTTCCGCCGCGAGTTCCCCATTCCCGGCCTCTACGCACCTACCGTCAATCGTCGCTCTCGCGCCTCGCCCCGGTATGGTGTCGTACGCCTCTACTTTACATTGTTTGGCGGCGACGCGAATCGCCGCACCTGCGCCTCTCAAAATTGCGCTCGCCAGCGGGTGCGAGGATTTCGACTCCAGCGCGCACATCCATCGCAGCAGCGCACCGACGGCGAGTGCTGGGCGTTGATACTCCGTGTCATCCTTGGGCGAACACACCAACCGCACGGCGCTCAAGGTGAACGCACCACGCGTGAGCGTGCCCGTCTTATCCATGAATACACGCTCGACGCGCCCGAGTCGTTCCAAATGCGCCGAACCTTTCACCAACACCCCGCGTTGAGCGCACAACGTCAACGCTGACACGGCAACGACTGGGGTACTTAACACCAACGCGCATGGACACGCGATGACGAGGAGCACACACGCCAGGTACGCTGGCTCGCTCCCAGTCTCGCCGAGGGCGTACTGGGTCACCATGACGAGCGCGGCGCCGACGATGACGAGCGGCGTGTACACGCGCGCGAAACGTTCGATAGCGAGCTCACTCGACGAGCGCTGCGCTTGAGCATCTTCGATTAATCTCACTAATCGCGCGACGGCAGAATCGGCGGCGATGGATGTCGCACGCGCCTCAAGAGCGCCACCTTGATTGACGGTGCCGCCGAACACGCGGTCGCCCGATGTTTTACGCACGGGCATCGATTCTCCAGTAAGCGCGCTTTCATCGACGGCGCTCGAGCCAGCGACGACGATGCCGTCGAGAGGCACGATGTCCCCAGGTCGAATGCACACGATATCACCCACAGCGATGTCTTCGACGGGAACCGCACTCGATGCGCCGACGCGCGTCGCCGTTTGCGGACGCAACGCCATCACCGCTCCGATGGCTCGCGTCGTCTTTGCCATGGCGCGCGCCTCGAGCCATTCGGATAACGTGAACAGTGCCACTACCGCTGCAGCTTCGCCAAAATCTTGAAGCGCACACGCGCCTGCTATGGCGACCGTCATGAGGGCGTTGATGTCAACGACGGCGTGCTTCAAAGATCCAAACGCCTTACTCGCGATTTGCGGCGTTCCAACGGCGACGGACCCTAGGGCAACGTATCGCAGGTATTCAATGCGCCCGCTCGAGTCTGGGATGTAATGCAGCAACGATATGGCGAAGAATACGCACGCGGCAGAAATGCGCGCCGGTGGTAAACGTGACGCGTCTCGATTACCAGAAACCTCGCTCGCCGATTTCGACGTCGAGCTCGGCGACGCGGTGTCCGCCACGTGTGCTTGTAACCTCGCTCCATTTAGCGCATCCACGATCGCCTCAGTACTCACCGTCGATGCTGCGTGCTCGACTAACACCGTCTTTGTCGGAACCACAACTTTTACGTCTCGTACGCCCTCCATGCGTTCTAAAATTTTATGAATCAACGGCGCCTCGGATGGACAACAAATGCCGTCGACGAATAATCGCGTGTGCGTGCTTTCCTCATCTCCACCTCGAGCTTCGAGCGCGAGTCGCGCACACAGCGCATCAGCTTCAGATGCGTATGCAGATGTACCGTCGCCGTCCCGCGGCGCCGTCGTCTTTGGCGTCTTTGGCTCGGCATTTGGCAACGGTTTATAATCCCCACCCTTCGCCCCACCGCGTCGCCGGCGCAACACTTTCACCACCCCGTGGTCTATAACCTGACCCGAACTATCACCCCCGTGCGCGCAGCCTCGCCCGCAATCTTCATCATCCGCAAAGTGTACCAACCGTTCGCCGACGAGAAAATCCACGTGGTCGCCGTGCGGCACCGTCGGCGCGCCCTTTTGCACCAATCGCTCTCGCGCCGCCCTGACATCTGCGGGACACCCAATGCTCGATAACAATTCAAGCGTCGTCATCCCCATTCGCCCGCTCGCGCTCGAATCATCGCGCGACGACGTCGGAGCGACGACGCGACTCCGCGCTCGAACATCCGCGTCTGAAACCACGCGCGCGTTCATCCACCGTCCATCGCGCGCGCGCACGACGACCACGCCTTCAATGACGTACGCCGCGCCGTCCTCATCGCGCGCGCACGACGCCCACGACGCGCACGCGGAGGCTGTGGCGTCGTCGTTCGCCACAATCTCAACCGAAGACGCGCTGAGCACGACCGGGTCGACGCACAGTCCTTGCGTCACGCACGGCGTGGGCGCGGCGCAGTGCGCGCACGACGACCACGCGGCGGCGGCGGCGGCGGCGGCGGCGGCGGCGTCGACGGCGGCGGCGGCGGTGTCGTCGGCATCGAGCGCGGATTCCATCGGCAGACACTGACGCCGAGGACATCAATCATCGCCATGACCACGGCGCGCGACGGCGCCTTCGTGGCGTTTCTCACCCAACTGCGCGCGCGCGATCTCGATGCGCTGTATGGCACCTCGCCCTGGGCGTCCCTCGCGGTCGTGCGCGCGCTCGACGCGGTGGCGAAGCAAATCGTGTTGCGGTTGGTGTACTGCGCACCGACGACGACGACGACGGATGGTGGTGGTGCGCATGGGATCGGTGCGGACGTCCTCGCGCGGTGGGTGATGGATACTAGCGATGCGTGGGGTGCGCTTGAGCGCGCCATGGCGCGGCTCATGCGTTTGCGCGTCGTCTTGGAGGAGGATTCAAACGACGCGAGAGCCGACGCGGAGGGCGACGTCGCGGCGATGGAGATTGATGCGGGTGGTGGCGCGTTTGTGGGTTCGTCGCCGGCATGGGCGTTTTCGGTGAACTCAACGAAGACGTACCGCGTGCACGGCGCGTTCGCGGCGAACGTGCGCGAGGCGCTCGAGCGAGGGTTTGTTGGTTTAGGCGAAGACGGCGAAGACGACGAAGGACTCTCGAGCGACGCCGAGGTCGTCTCGCGCATTCCCGATCGGGCCACGTTGAACGCATATGCCAAGTCAAAGTGGGAAGATTTATTATTGACACTCACGGGCGCGAGTGATGCGTTCGCGCGCCCAGGGTCGGGGGCGAAAGGGCGTTTGGATGCCCAAGCGTTGTTTCGAGCCGCCGGGTTGACGACGGCGGCGGCGGCATCGGCGGCGAAAAAAGGGGGATCAAAACGGTTACGAAACGCCGGGGTCACGGCGGCTGGATTTAGATTTTTACTCACCACGGCCCAGGAGCAAATTTGGGTGCTGCTCACGCAATACGTGCGCGATTCACAGAGCGCGGATGCGACGAGCGCGATTAGTTTTCTGTTGCGGCTATCATTTCAACGCCCAGGGCGAGCGTACGCGATGACGGGGACGTTGAGCGACACGGAGCAGGATGTTGTGCGCGATTTGACCCATCTTGGGTTGTTGTACACGTTTGATGCGAAGAAAAAGTCGTATTACGTGCCCACGCTGTTGTCAAGCGGTTTGTCAGGCGGGGGATTCGCCGGAGACGGCGAAGGCGGCGGCTCGACCGAGTCCTCGAACGCAACCGCCGCCGACGGGCACATCATTGTTGAAACAAATTATCGCGTCTACGCGTACACGTCGAGCGCGGTGGAGATGGAAATCTTACGCCTGTTCACGCGTGCCGATTATCGCTTGCCCAATTTGTACGTGGGCATGCTCACGCGAGAGAGCGTACAAAATGCTTTGCGTGCCGGCGTTGACGCCGAACAAATCGTCGGGTACATTCGAGCGCACGCGCACAAGCAAGTGCGCAGGAAAAAGCCCAGCGTTCCGCACACGGTGTGCGATCAGATTCGTCTATGGTCGCGCGATATGGAGCGTGTGCACGCCGAAGCGTGCGTGCTGTATTGTGATTTTCCGCAAGCGGGTGGATTTTACGACGCCGTGGCCAAAGAAGCGTCGAAACGGGACGGTGTGCTCGTATGGCGCGACGATTTGGGGCGAAGACTCGCCGTGCGCGCCGACGCGCACGAAGGCATGAAGAGCGTCGTTGCCGCGCTCAAAGCCAAATTTGCGTAGCAGTCGTCAATTCGATCAGTCATAGATATAGATAGTAGTTGTAGTACAAGTGTAGTCGTGTAGATGTTGCTGTTAAAACGTTTCACTACTACAGCAAGAGAATGCGCGCTTGCAGAGGCAAATGATCGCTCGGAAACCCGAACGTCGGTAACCCGACGGCGCTCGGAATATCATCTTCGCTCGGCAGTTTCGCCACGCTCACCACCTTGCTCCCGCGATGGGCGGAATATAAGATGTAATCTATCGTGTGTTTGACTTCGCCCGTCTTAAACAGCCCTGTGCGCGTTTTCCACGTCGTAAACGTGTTTGACTTTTCGGCGCCCACGGCGGCGCCGACGTCGGCGTACGCGCTTCGCATGCCGCGTCCGCGCAAGTGCACGACGCACGCCTCATTCGGCGTCGCGTTCAAGTCGCCGGCGATAATGATTTGCACGTTATTCACATCTGCGCATAAATTCGTGGCGAAATCATTCAACGCGCGACAAATCTCTTTCGTTTGCTCGAGCCTGGTGATGATGCCGTCCACAGTCTTGGCGCCCTCAAGGTGCGTCGTGACGACAACGACTTCTTGTAAATCAACCCCAGTAAACACCGGCTGTTGTCGCGTCAACAACGCCGCCGACGCCTTGCTCAACAATCCACCGCCCGTTGCGGGTGATGGGCGTTTCATGCGAAATCGTGCCATGAGCGTCTTCCCCGCGTTCGTCGTCGGGTCATCCTTGCGCGAACGAGGCACGCCTGGCACGTGCGAGCCGACGAGTTCAAGTTTGCTCGTCTTGTAAAATATCGCCACACCATCGTTCGGGGCACCAAATTTGCGGCACGGTGACCAAGGATCTTCTTTAAATATCCCCCTGTACCCGTGTTTGCGCAGCTCATCCTCGAAAAAATCGAATCGATCCACCTCTTGTAAGCACACGACGTCGGGCGACGTCGACGACTCGCTCGTGGCGATGACGCGAATGATTTCCCGCCCTCGACGCAAAAAGTTCAAGTCGTACGATGTACTCGTCGTCGTCGTGTTGCCGTCGCCAGTACCGTCCTCGCCCTCGTCATCGTCATAGTACACCGCGCTCGCGAATGAATCATTCGCGGCCAACGCATCCGCGAGCACATTAAACGTCATGACGTGCAACGTCTTACTCGCATCCAACGCGCCGTCTCTGGATTCACGAAAAACAAAAGCATCTTCCTCTGGTTGCTGTTGTTGTTGTCTTTGTTGTTGTTCCTCCGACGGAAATGCGTTCGTTTCGTCGTCAGCAGCACCTCCGCTGCTACGACCACGTTGATGAAGATTTACGTCACCAGCAGCCTTGTCTCCATCGCCGTCGACATCGCGCGACGCCGGGTTCACCGCCTTGAACATCCCTCTCAACACGCCAACGAACGACGCGACGAGACGCGACGCGACACGGCGACGCGTGGATGATTATGACGACGTTGCAATCCTAAATTCCGAAACACATCGCCAGACGTCGTCGGCGGCAGCGGCGCGACATGCTCGTCGGCGCGAGTCACGCCACCGTCGTCGCTCGCGCGACATCGCACGCGCGCGCATCGACGTCGGCGCCGGCGGCTCTGGCGCTGGCGGTGGCGCGCGCGCGGGGCGTGCTGGCACCGAAAAGTTCCGCGCGCGTGGTCGCTGCGTCGTCGGCGTCATCAGCTTTAACGAGCACCGGCGCTGGCGACGGCGACGGTGGCGACGACGGCAGTAACAATAATAATAACAACAATAACAATAACAATGACAATCGGTGGTGGCGCGACGGCGACTTTGACGACGATGGCGTTGATGATGCGCGTGCGTTTCATCAGTGGGTCAAGTTTTTGGTCGGCGCGCTCGCGGCGCGTTGGCTCGTGCTGCGCGCGATGGCGATGAATGACGCGCCCGTGTACGCTAAAGGCGATGATTGGAACGCTAAGCGCGTGTCGATTGTGATTCCGGCGCGGAACGAGGCCAAGGCGATAGGAGCGGTGTTGCGACGGGTGACGGAGGCGTTGGAGCCGAGCGCGTGCGACGTCGTCGTGGCGGTGGGTGATTCCACGGATGATACCGCGGCGATTGCGAAGAAATACGGCGCTACGGTGGTGAGCGGGGCAAAAGGTAGAGGTAATCAAATGAATGCGGGCGCCCGCGTGGCGAAAGGGGACTATTTGTTGTTTTTACACGCCGATACAACGCCGCCGGCGGATGTCGTCGACGTCATTCGAAGACAGTTGCGCGACGAGAAAACCGTCATCGGAGGGTTTGTGTCGCTCATAGAAACACCAACGAAGACGTATTGGGCCATGTCATATCATAATGTGATTAAAACCACGTATTGCGCCGTGGTTTCGAGACCTTTTGCGTATTTGCGAGGATTTAGAATTCTTTTTGGCGACCAAGCGATGTTTTGTCGCGCCGAAGATTTCGACGCCGTCGGTGGGTTCGACGGGTCGATTCCAATCATGGAGGATGCCGATTTGTGCGTGAGAATGCATTACAAAGGCACGCGAAAGTTTAATAGAGGTCGTATCAAGCTTTTAGATCGCGTGGTGACCACTTCTGGCAGGCGCATCGAACAACTCGGCAACTTTAGAGCGACGTGCGTGCACGTCTTGATTGCGTGCTCGTGGAATTTCGGCGTCGGCGAGCGCAACTTGCGCAGACTGTACGATTGGTGCTACAGAGATGTACGTTGATTGATTGTCTGTCGTCGTCGCTATTATTGTACAAACAAAACTACGTACTATGTAATTACACTACGGCTACCAGTCGAGCTCGACCGTCGCGCCCCATCAAATCACCAACCCCGCGAACGACGCCGCCGCCGCGCCGCCGCCGTCGTCGTCACCCTCCGGGCCCACGTCCGTGATCGTGCACGACACCCGCTCGTCGGCACCGATCAACACCATGTTAATCGTCCGCACCGGCGTCGCCTCCGCCGTCGTCGCCTCCGCCTCGGACGCGTACTCGCGCACGTTGCCCACGACGATGTTGCGCTGCTTGTCGACGCAGCGCAGCGTGCCGATGAATACGCGTCCGTCGCGAACGCGCGTGCGCACGGTAGCGCCGAGCAAGCGCTCGCGCACGTACGCGTGCACGGGGTGGTGCGATTGCATGCGCGGCGTCGCGGTGTGCGTCGTCGTCGTCGCGAGGTCGCGTGGGTCGCGAGAGGACGACTGCGCTCCATTTATACCTGTAACTTTTGCGATGACACCCGATCGGAGACTGGAGCCGAATCGTTTAGCTTTTCCGCGTAATACATGGGCGTGCGTCACGTGCACCCATACTTACGTGAAAATAGCGCTCTTGTAGTGTAGTTGGTTATCACCTTGGACTTTGAATCCAATAACTCTGGTTCGAATCCAGGCGGGAGCTCTTTTTTGCCTATCAAATATAAGATGGGAAGTACGACACTCTCATTTTTTTAACACGAGTCCTGGAGGGAGCTATTTAGAGATGTTTTTGCATATCATGACTGTTTTTTATTTTTAAAACATAAAAAATTCGCTGGAAGAGTAACCGTCCTTCACGCACTGCCACGCGTACCGTCACCGCGCGCGCTTCGTCGCCGAGCCGTACCACATGCCGAACATGAAAGACTCTACCGAGAGTTCTTACGAGAAAGCGCAGGCCATCCCACGACGGAGTTGAAGACGCCCGCCGTGACACGAGGAGGAGCATGGTTTAGAGACTCTCGGCGTGTCGGTTTCGGGCGCGAGACGACGCGGCGGCGTCTCGCCCTTCGCAATACCTAAACACAACAAAGAATCGGTCAGTAGTATTCATCGCGTGACACAATCGAAACACGCGCACTTGATATATTCTGCATAGTCTGGATTCTCCAATGGCGCTTTCGTCGTGGTTTCTTTCGCCGCGACGTCGTCTGTCCAGTCGCGTTCGACGCCCGGAGCGCCGCGTCTCGCCCAAATCCCACGACCTTGTTCCAGCGCGTTCGTGTGTTCGCGCATTTCCGCGAGCGCGCGAACATGTTCCGGATTCGTGTGATCCATTTTCTGTAAAAGCATAGTCAGTACACCACGAGTCAAATAAAATCACATCGCCCGTACGCGCCTCTTCGTACATCTTCATCAGCAATCGCAACGCGTCTCGCTCTTCGTCCGAGACCGACTCCCCATACGTCTTCGGTCCGCGTGACACCCCACTACTATCACTCAATCGCACGCGTGCGATACGTTGAGACGCCACCGACGCCACTGGCGTCTCCGGCGTCATCGTCGCGCACACGTCTCACGCGCGCGCGAACGCGACGCGCACACACACACAAAAAAAAAAACGCCCGTGTTCTGTGTGCGTCCGCACTCGACGACAGACACGCGCGCGCGAGAGAATGAGAGAGAGAATGAGAGAGAGAATGAGAGAGAGAGAGACAACAGACACCACCACCCGTCGCGAGACACCACCCGTCAAACCACCGCGTTTTGTCGACGCGCACGCACGCGTTACGTCACGCCCATCCCTCGCGGCGTGTCGCACGAAAGACACACAAAACGCACGGAACACAAAACAACAGCACACACGACGGATGTGCGTCTGATCCCACACATCCCCGCACAGTACGACACGCACATAGTGTACACCACAATGCAGGAGAACCCACGCACACACGTAGTGTAGATCACAATACACTATAGATACCACGCA
>Ga0255763_1000077_pt1 | contig 93904 bp, 133 predicted proteins | sample 041ome_2_FD_179963 | JGI IMG/M metagenome (GOLD analysis project Ga0255763, IMG submission 179963) | Coastal salt marsh microbial communities from the Groves Creek Marsh, Skidaway Island, Georgia - 041406US metaG (version 2) | ecosystem: Environmental > Aquatic > Marine > Intertidal zone > Salt...
ATCTGAACACACTCAATTATGACCCAAAATTGTACCTGTGGCTGGAACACCAAAAAGATAGAGATACCCACCTGTCGCGAGAACGACGACACTCTTTACAAACGCTCGGTGTAAGGTTGTCACCTGTGAGACGATGAAATCCAAACACCATTTTGGAGAGTCTTCAAAGCCCTGGGTGCGATTAGGTCGTGCATATTATAGATGATAATAATATATGCTATACAAACTTAAAATAGACAATTTCCCTAAAATGAACAGGGGGATGAGAGCGACGCAAGATATATTCCCAGGGGATGTTCTCGTAAAACTTCCACTCGACATGTGCATCGTAGTCGATGCATCTACCAAAAAACCTCAAGATGTGCGTGTAACTTATGAAAATTGGCAAAACATGGATTATTTTGAAAAAATTGCAACAATTATGATACTTGAATATGAACTTGGTCGAGAAAGTAAACACTATGTGTACCTACGAAGTTTTCAAAAAAATATGAATCTCATAGACACCTGGCAAAATGTAAGTGGTAAAATCCTGCGTTTGAAAAATAAACGTATCCATGAAAATATGCTTCGTCTCAAAAAGTTTTATTGGTGTGATAGAGACGTAGCACTTTATTTTTTAGACGTCGCTCGCTCTCGAGGTATATATAGCAAATATTCCTGTGCAATGTATCCAATGCTCGATCTTTTCAATCATGACGTCGAGAACACCAAAGAGTTTGATTACGATTTAAGGCGTGAAGGTGACGTATTAGTATTTAGGTCGACGAGGCGGGTGCCACGCGGTGAACAATTTTTTGTCTCATACGGAGCACTTAGTCCTGATGAACTTATATATAACTATGGTATCCAAACACCATCTTCCCACATTGATGACCATTTGTTTTGAAGTACAGGGTCTTGTAAGTGTGGATAATCTATGTTTACTAAAATTGTATGGTCATTCTTTGTGTTATTCTCAATATAGTGATACATCGCAGGTTCTAGAAGAAAACATTCACCCTCCTTTAAAGTGAATTTTTTATAAGGTATGCCACGTGTCTCGAGTACACCTATGAGACCAGACATTTTTTCATACTGTACATCTTTTAAAAACTGCACTTCATCTCCACCCGGTTTGAATAACAGGAATTCTTTCTCACCCCTGAGCATCATGATATATCTCGGCATGCAGTCAAAGTGTGATAAAATTCTATGTGGCGTAGACGCCATCCTAAATATAAGTTTTTCACCCTCTTGATGTGGAATGTTATATTTATCCCTTATCTTCTGAACTTGCGCTCCATACTTTTTATGAAGATATGGGTCAAAAACACTCCTACATTGTAAGAAAATATCATCGTTTTTATTTTTTCGAATGTCTCTAAGTGTACCCATGTATTCCCTTACTGGAATGATTCGTGGTGCAGTTTCATGTGTGCTCGCACATAAATTAGAGAAGTGAAACTCCTGAATTTTCACCGGAGGCTCCTTTGAGGGCCATAAAATAAAAACGATGACGATGAGGAACAAAAGCCACAACATACTAGTATATAATTATATTTTTTAATGACGCCCAGTCGCATTTACCAGTTTTACATATTTGTAATTTTGGTGGGTAATTATTCACCCCGGACACCCCTAGGCTTAACGAATCTATGAGACTCAATGCCCAGAATCGAACGGGTGTGAGGGACAAGAGGGCAAGTCACAAGGTACCTCCGTCCTCTCATTAACCCATCTTTCAGCATTGACCGCTGTATCACATGCTACTCCACCACCTAGGCGAGGTATAGTATGTCGGTATACCTGCTTTTTCTTTTCATAACACTTACAACTGCTCATACTTGACTTATTCGAATTAACCACATACTTGTATGGAACATTAGGCATATCCGACCAGCTACCAGAGCAATTCTGTGGACAATCATGGGTGTTGCAGTCGTACTCTGCTGTCAATTTACCACAAGGTACACCGCCATCTTTACCTCTAGGTGTAGCAATACCCCTTGTCTCAACGCGTTTCCCTCCACCAGGTGCACCCCCTGGGTATGACATACCAGGTGCCATATTAGATGTATTACACGCTGCGCTACACGTTTTAGCACCGGTAACGTCGTCCGTGTATAGAGTTTGACCACTCTCATTCGTACCTATAATTGAAGTCCATGGCTTCATAATACAATTTTGTATATCAGGTGCGTCGTCTGGACAGCTTGGCATATAACAATCTGTGGTATCAGAAGTGTTACATGTACCACCGTGCGCTGCGGGTGTATATCCAGAGAGTTCTCTTGTTTTGACACCCATTTGACCACAGTCTTCTGTAGCGTCCAGAGCACGCCCATCAGACATGCACGGTCCCCACGCAGACCACGTGCCACCGGTGCAATCAGTAGCCGGGGGTGGTCCTTCATCTTCATCTTCTGATGGTGATGTTACTAATTCAGCTTCAGTCATAGATACAGGGTCGCCATGGGCGTTACACGTCTCACTGGAGTTGTTCGTGTCAAGAACTGCGATGACTTCATCACTAATTCTTTGTTTACCCGAATTTAACGGTGTGATGTAAAATTTTATGTTCTGTTCCGCCAACCACCCCGAAGGTGCATTATTAAAATTAAAGGCATTATTCTCACCCCCTGCCTGTAACGGAAATGCCCATTTAGTAAGGTGATTATCTTTTGATGATGACACAGCAATTCTGTAATACGTCGCGAGGTCTTTGCACGCTCTAGATTCATCACTGTCTGTCCATTCCCATCTCAAGCCAGCTAGCCCCCCATTAGCTGAGTAACACGTCGATATAGCCTCTGAAAATAGCCCCGTACACTCTGGTGGGGCATCTTCGGCAGGTGGAATGTTGTTTCCTCCGCCTCCGCCTCTGGGGGTGGTGGTGGAGGTGGTGGTGGTGTTGGAGGTGGAGGCGGACTTCTTTGGCCACTCTAAACACTTGTCCATATCAAAATCATCGGGATCAAAAGACCCGCCTGTGCATGTGTATCCCAGTCCAATGGATGACATCATACAGAAGACACCGGACATTACCATGACAAGAACAAGTCCTGAGTCACCACTACTCATTATTATTATCCCATGAGATTTAAATCCTACACTGGATGGCAAAGCGATGATGGGATACTTTCCTAACGAAAAAAGATGACGATGAGGAACGGTAGCTAGTATTTTTTAATGACAACATTTGCAACAAACCGAATTACCACAAGCTCTCGACCACACATCTTTAGTATCACCATGGTGAGTTTCGCACGCCGCCCCAGTGGCATTTCCCTCTTTTCCTTCTGGTATTACGTATTTGTATTTTTGGCGGTACTGTGCTGCGCTCTTACATGAACACCCATCACAAACTTTGTTCTTATAGTACTCACCACCGTCCTTCACCCAGCTCCCGACACAATTCACCGGCGTTTCGGTGTATCCACATGCGCGCCACTCCGTGAGTTTAGGGCAGTTCAGGGGGTCAGTTGCGATTTTATAGTATTGCATGACACCATCGTCTTCACCAACTGGATAGTGTCCACCTGTATACTTGGTGTAAGAACTAGCATTAGCTGGGGGGTTGCTGTGGTCAAAATCATCCTTCACACATCCAAGGGTGTCATTTCTAAGGAAATCTGTAACGTAGGAATTGCAGTCAGGTGGTGGTGGCGCATCCGGAGGACATGGAACGGTGCACCCACGGGTGTGTGCCAAAACGCACGCACCCCCATCCTTGGCAGCGACGTAGTCTGCGGCAGATGTATCGAGGTTCCAGCTAATAAGACCATCACCACATTTATCAGGAGTACCGTCCAACACAACACCATTCCTGGTACAGGCGCTCGGTGGTGTGTACGTGTTCCCCTGACATGGTGTGGGGTTCAACGATGGCTGACTACCGACCGCTCCCAATGATGTGGCCATACCGAAATCAACAGGTGTTCCGTGGGCGTTGCACACTTCACTCGAGTTCTGTGTGTCCAGTTCATATGTCGCGGGACGTGTAATTTGTTCGTCAATATCGTTGAGAGGGGTTATGTAGAAACGAATATTTTGACTTTCTAAAAATCCACTAGGTGCATTTGTGAAAGCGAAAGAGTTCGCGTCCCGTCCTATAACCGCAGGGAACCTGTATCGCACATTGTGATTTGAACTACTCGAAGACACGACGACGTCGTATTTAGTTGTTTTTTCAATACATTTGTCTGCTTCCTCATTGTCTAACCATTTCCATCTAATACCAGCAGTGCCACTCTGTGATGAATAACACGTTGTAGTCGCTTCATTGAAAAATTGGGCTTCGCATGCGTTGAAGTCAGATGATGGCGTAAACACACTGGGGCCTCCGCCTCCGGGGGTGGTGGTGGAGGTGGGGGTGGTGTTGGAGGTGGAGGCGGACTTCTTTGGCCACTCTAAACATTTGTCCATGTCAAAATCATCGGAATCAAAAGACCCACCTGTGCATGTGTATCCCAGTCCAATGGATGACACCATACAGAAGACGCCTGACATTACCATGACAAGAACAAGTCCAGAGTCACCACTACTCATTATTATTATCCCACGAGATTTAAATTCTACACTGGATTGCAAAGAATATAATCCACGCGACGAGCACGTCGATACTGTAGTGTTCACGCGTGGCGATAGTCACCAATGAAGCGATGATGGGATACACCGGATACAACACTTTGCCAACGAAATACGAGGTCACGATGTTATACGTGGTGTGACCACTAAACATGTAATCGTTGCAGAAGGATAAAGGTGGATTGGGTGTACACGTCCCGGGTTTAGCCGCAGGTAATTGGGTGACGATGTTCGTCATCGCGCGCGCGGCGTACATGAACGTGAGGGTGAGCATGTATCGACTCTTGACGGCGTCCGTCCACCCCCCTGGACGGAACCAGTTGTACACCAAAAACAAAGTCGGAATGAGTCCCGTGAGGTCGTGAAGAATATCGTATTTACTAAGGTTGGGAAGTAGTTCAAAACCGATGTCCATCACCTTTCCACCATTCTTTTCACCGCGACGAGATGTGATGTAGTATCCGACGAGCCAGTTCGATGCAAGAGCTAAAATAAGTGCAATGTAAAGCCACATCTTCCTTATTACATGCCTAGAATTTTCTTTTTCTCTTCAAATTCCCTTTGTTCCCCTGGTGAAGGGATATCGTGTCCAGTGCGTAAGGCTTCAATCTCGGGTCCTGTGAGGAACATCCCATTGACACGGAAATCTCGGAACGCTTCCATCGTTATGGGCACAAGGGGTTCCACGAGTTCATAGATGGCGTTGGCGTAGTCGCGAATTTCCTTCTGTGCGCCCTGTTCCATGCGTAGCTGAAGGTAGTGCATCAAGTTGTGTAAGTTAATTTTCCAGTAGAATTCGGTAAAGGTGCTTTGTGGCAACACGCCACGCGCTTGTTCGCGACAACATCCTCCATCAAGGAGCTCATCATATACCCCGAAAGCTTCGTTCATGTGACGAGAGACTCGCTGTCGCAGGGTGTCGTCGAGGTCAACGATACCTTCGGACCCTTGATGATTCACCACGGATTGTCCCCGTAAAACGTTGGGTTCGTAGAATTCTTTCGGGACGACGGAGTAGCGGGCGGAAAGTTCATTGATACTGGCGGTTCGGTGACGCATGTGTTGTCTTGCGATGTAGATGGGCATTTTGATGTGGAATTTGAATTCCACCATCTCGAAGGGCGTTGTATGCCAGTGTCTAAGCAAATATCGTATAAGCCCCCTATCTCCTCGTGTTGTTTTAGTCCCATCTCCATACGAGACTCTCGCTGACTGGACGATGGCGTTATCCAAGTCCTTTTGAGGCATGTGGTCCACGAGGCGAACAAATCCTTCACCCAGGACATCTTTTTGCGCCATTTATATATAAAAAAAGTAAAAACTTTAATTAATAAGGATGCACATCATCCTAAAACCAAGTCCATGTATTGCGCACAAATACCGTGTGATTCTCCCAAACCACCGATGGGTTGATTTCGGGACGAAAACTGAAAAAGACTACACAGACCACAAAAATCCGAGATTGATGCGTGCGCGTCTTCTGAGACATGGGGCGGTGGTGTCTCGGAAGGTGCGCGTAGAACGCGACCCAGCTGAAATTCATAGAGAAATGCTGTACGTCACTACAAGTCGTACGGAAGATTGGGATGATATGTTTAGTGAAGAATACTGGAATCGTTGGCTTTTATTTACATACCCTACAGTGCACCAAGCGAAACTATTCATGACGATGCGACAAGGTGTTCTTTTCATGCCTGTGGCGGAAGATGGTTGGTACATTTGAAAATAATATTTTCATATTGTAATGAAGAAGTGTGCCGTTGATAGTGACCAAATTTTAATAAAAGAACAAGGCTGCACCAAGGTGAGCACCGACCTTTGTAAGTCTGGATACATGGCGAGGAGTGAAAATGTCGAGTTTCCAGTGAATGCAATCGACGTATGTTGTCGTTGCAAAGAGGGTGAAGCGTGTCCGTATTGTATTGATGAAGTCAGCTGTACAGAACACGAATTAGCTGAATTTGTTACAGGGGACGAGCAGTGCTTCGAAACACAATCTGAGCCGGAGTCGGAGCCGGAGCCGGAGTCGGAGCCGGAGTCGGAGCCAAAGCCAGAGCCAAAGCCAGAGCCAAAGCCAAAGCCAGAGCCGTTTAACATGCTGCTCATCTTGCCCATTGTTGCACTCTTACTTATATTAATACTTACATACCTGTAGACCCAAAGCCTCCATCACCGCGCTCGGTCTCTTTGATGGTTCCAACTTCTTCCACCTCGGGGGTTTCACACTTTTCGATGATGAGTTGGGCCATGCGGTCCCCCTTCTTGACTTCAAACACGTCATCTCCGTGATTGAAGAGAAGAACTTTGAGTTCACCTGTATAGTCGGGGTCGATGACGCCCGCACCAACCTGAATTCCGTGTTTTACCGCGAGACCGGAGCGAGGCGCGACGCGACCATAGGTGCCTACTGGCAAAACAACTGCGAGCCCCGTGCTGATAAGTGCGCGCGCGCCGCGAGGGATAGTAACATCTTCGCAAGAATATAAATCATATCCAACAGCACCAGCAGAACCACGAGTGGGAAGATGAACACCGTCATACAGACACTTCACTTTGAGAGGCATTTTATCTATAAAACGTACATTATTTTTATATAACTAATAATCAGATGATACCTGTGGTTAATCACGAACGCATGCAACGCCTGGCCCCAGAGCATGATGGAGGAATACAGTTTAACCTCAATACGGTTTCAATTTTTATTATAATAGCGGGTGTGTTATTATTATACAAACGCTACGTGGACGTTAATCGTAGTCGTCAACGATGGCATACTTAATGCACTCTTCAGGTGAAAGGTAAATATCTCTCTTCAGGAGTTTCTTCAACTTTTTTTCTGGAATTTTCGTCATAGATGTGTACGTGTTGCGAATCATATCCATAAATTTGGAACACGTCCGCATTTCATCCTTCATCTCTTCAAACTTCCCCCAAAACGCACCTGTGGAAAGCTGGTGAATGAGCACGTGTGCGTTACGACCTACCTTTCGTTCTTTACCACCGAGAAGCATGAACGTGGCCGCGGAACAGCAAGCACCTAAAGCGACGGTTATGGTGTGTACCCTACTCTTTTGAATGACATTCATCGCCGAGAAGCCCGAAAACAAGTCGCCGCCATCGCTCATGATGTTCACACGAATGGTCGGCACGTATCCTATGAGGTCACTGGACATTTTCAGCATCCAAGATTCCAACTTGCGAAATTTTTCAGTAAACTCTAAGATGTTTTCGGGTGTGATGTCTCCATAGTAGAAGATTTCGTTACCGACGACTTTTGTGACTTCAAGCACTTCTTCATCTTCTTCAGTTTCCTTGTTCAAGTAGGGCATTTTTCAGTTTCTTCTTAATTGTATTGACGTCCCTCGCTTTTAATTTATTTGTAAGACACAAATGATTCATGGTATCAAAATCTTGGGGTGTTATGTCATAACATAACATTTTATCATAGTACCCAAGACCTGCATATTTTTGTAATAAATTAAGTGCTTCTATGGAAATGTTATTATTACGCAGTTGAATGTTGTACAACTTTTTCGCGCGCATTTTATAATTTCCATGTTTTGTCCAACACGACCCAGGTCTGACTTTATCTTCACATAAAAGACCTTTCATGTGAAACCGAGGTATGGTAATGGCGCAGTGTGCAAAATATTGCATAAAGTTCCATTCGTTATTTGTGGAACTGTACATTATGTTATCAAAAATATCTGCATCTGAAAATGCCAGACTCGCACCGGCGGTATTCACATCTTTAGAGTCTGCGTAATTTTCTTGAAAAATTGACCACACGTGTCCGTGTTCATATAACTTTTCAGAATGAAATGTATATGTTGGGTCACACAATATTTTATATATAATATCCTTTGGGTTTTCAAAAACATCTTTCGTATCCGAACCCTCGAGATAGTGGAGATAGTCCCTAATGTTGCCACGACATCGCGTAGCCGCACCTTCGTCATACCTGTTCAGACACACGCGTCTGAGGGTTTCTGGTCCGTGACGTGGGATTTCAATAAATGTAAACCCCGGATATAAACAAAAATGTGATGATAACACAACCAAAGACCCCTCGGTGAGACGTTCACCTTCAGCGACTCGCTCCACCGCAGCTTTAATAATTAAATTATCTGGTTCATAATCTTCAATAAAAAGGTGTTTCGTTGACCCTTGAATCAGTTGTGAAAACAAACTCTTCGCACGTAACAGTTCGGTCGTGAGCTCTATGCTATTCATTTCATCTAACACGCACTCTCGTAGATACGTCTTCCCCGTGCCACACGCACCGTATATGAAGACGTTGTTATTCTCGGTGAGACATTGTTTTAATTTTTCTATGCGGTCACCATGAATATTTGTGGCGTCAGGGGGTTTCTTTTTTTGTGGAGTAATTTTAATAAACTTATCCATGAGTGATGCTGATAAAGATTTAACAGACCAAGCCTTGGAAGTCTTAGATACAAAGGTAATTAGTCCTTTAAAAAAGAAAATGTTCCCATATCTATGCGCAGTTGGGATATTTAATATAGTGATTCTTCTATTACTTATTTATCTTGTGGTGGCTCTTCGACGGCAATTTCCATCAGTTCCGCCCTCTTCTTAAGTTCTTCCTCGAGTTGTTGATTCTTCTTTGAGACTTGTGTTTTCCCACGCAACTCCTCGAGCTCTTTCTTTGTTTCATCTTGTTGTCTTTGTGCGATGGTGTCCACCACTTTTTTGAAAAACTTTTTCGGTGGAGGAGCTTCGGTGCCTTGGATTTTTTGAAGGTCGGTCATAAGTTCTTCTTTAGTTTTATCACTCTTAATTAACCCTTTCATCTTAGAGATGACTGAATTTTCCAACACCGCACTGAATGTTTGAATTGGATTGATGTGAATAATTTCGGGTTTCGTAAGTCGTTCATCGGATGGAAACTCCTTCTCAAACATAGCCAACACAGGACCTGGGATGGATGGGCTTTGTTCAATCAGTGTGTCGTACTCACCTTTCATCAATTCAACCATGTCCGCACCATCCCTTGAACGGTCCGAAAGTGGTAACGCCAACTCCAAACGCACCACCCGAGAAAACTTACCAAACTGCATCGCCGCCACGCGATGCGCTTCCATTAACTCACTCACTTTGAGAAACTGAGAAATCGTCGCGATGAGACCAGCGATGAGGTTCAGGCCACCGATGCTCGGGGCCACGTAGGGTTGTAACCCCGGGGGAAACTGTTCTTGAGCAAAGTTTGCCGTACCTGTGATTGTTGATAGAACAATGACTGGTAATGTATAACGCATATTCGATTTTCTATATCTTAAAAAAGCTTGATAGTGCATCCACCTATAACACGCAGCACTCTCACCCCATCCCCTTAAAATACTTTCCTGTTGAGGATGCCAAATTTTGGGTAATTTTTTATCTTTTTCCATCTTAGAATAAGATGAATATAATTTTCACACTTCACGCACTATTGTTATTATTTCTCATCATCATCCCTTTCGTAAATGACGAACGCATGTTACAGATGTACTCCATACTGATTCCATTCATCTTCTATCATTGGAGTGTGAACGATGACACGTGTGCCATGACCCAACTGGAAACGTACATGACTGGTAAAAATAAAGACGAAACATTCTTCCATCGCCTGGTGTCCCCGGTGTACAAAATGGATGACACCGCTGCAAATAATTTATTGAAAAGTTTACTCTTCTTTCTCTGGATGTTTGTTCAGTACAGGTTGGAACGATTTAAAATAGTTCAAGATGACCTACGACGCATTATGGAGTCAAGAAGAACTAAGTAATTTCCAAACAGTGCAATATTTTTCAACACATCTTCAAGGTCCATTAATATATTCTTAGATTAGATTATAGTATGCCCCCTCGACGCGTGCGCACAAACAGGAACCAGTCGTCATACCGAAGCCCGACACCAAATATACCAGAGGAAGACCCTTTCGTGATGAGTCCAGAGACGAAACGACAAAAAAAACTTCAAGAGGAATATACTCAGAAACAGAAGAATGCAAATGAAAGAGCAAAAAGATATGCAAAATCATTTGAAAAATTTTTAAAAAATAACACAACTGTTGAAAATAAACTTGCAAAGAATTTTAGAAATATTCAAAACAATAAAAATAAAAATCACTTACAAACAAATAATAAAAATTTCAAAAATAATGTACAACAGTTGAACAGACCGACATATTTATTGAGTGATGTCCTCAACAGTAACAATGGTAAAATTAGACACGTATATTCAAGAGACTATCTCAATAAAGTTTTTAAAAACAAAACCATCCATCGCGGACCACACACGGGGGTGCCCACCTCACCTGATATGATGCGCAACTACAATGGTGGGGTGAACATTAACAAAAAACGACACAGTAATTTTCAAACTCAAAAGACATTATTAATTCAAGTCTATGGAAGAGAAACATATTATGATACAAAACTTCAAACGAAACACATCACAGGTCAACTCCAAGACCATCACATAAAATTGGCATATTTCATGTCGGTGACGACGAGAGGTGGGACATTCTTTGATTTCATGAAAAAGTTTTTACGCATCGACGTAAGAACAATTCAGTCAAGAAGACTGTACTTTAAAAATTTACACAACATCACAGAAAAAGAAGTCAACCAGGTGATTAATATCATAAAATTGTTTGGACAACTGGAAGTCGACACTCCCGATATGTACATGCCATTCATTCACCAACTTCGTGTGATTTTTCTGGCCCGACAGTTTAACACAGTTCCACAACAAATTCAAAAATTATTAAATAATCACAAACAATTCTATAATGAATTTAAAAACTTACTCAACTTTTAAAGACATATGCGCCAAATCCTCGCCATAGACATTGGGTATTTCAACATGGGTCTCGTTTTCGCCGAGTGTGAAAAGGAGGTGGTCCGTCCAGTGTTTATGAAAAAGGTAAGTCTCGGGGATTACAAATACATCTATAGTAATGATATCGTTGACCTAGTGCCGTTAATGGTGAATGAATACAGGGTGTGGTTTGACAACGCTGAACACATTCTCATAGAAAGACAACCCCCGGGTGGATTTCAAAATATAGAAGTTTTATTACATTACATGTTCAAAGACAAAGTGACGCTAGTGAACCCAGTGTCTTTGCACGTACACTTTGGTATCAGACACCTGACCTATGAGGAAAGAAAGGAGAGAACCACAAGTATCGCGGAAAAGTACCTACCAAAGGGTGAGGTCATACCCTATGAAAGGAAACACGATATTGGTGATGCTATGTGTATGATTGTGTATTTTAACTTTCGCACGACTGTGCACTTTTTTGACAATTTTCGTCACAAGAGTTAGACGAATCGCCAAGACGCGTTGTTTTTAGTCGTGTTAAATTTAGACATGCGCTCGAGCGCTTTGAGGAGTTGTTCAGGGTTCGCCGATTTATTGAGACGAGAGATGTTGACAAACTTTTTATTTTCTTCAGACAGACGGTCATATCTCTGTTTCACACGCTTCGCGAGCATGGCCTTCGCACGAACAGCAGCTTTGGCGAAGTTGGTTTGGCCCATAAACAACAATGCCTTGTTGGCATAGTTTTTTCTGTTTCGTGATTTGCCGAGTTCCTGTGCCATGTATGTTTGTGTGTACTTGAGTGTGTTCAACGGGTCCTTAATGACTGGTTGAGTCGGCTTCACACGCAACCTTTTCACTTTATTCATGGCGTTGAACAACTCTTTCGGTGACGAGTTAGCTGACACTGATAAGAAGATATTTCTTCCATTGCTGAAGATTTCTTCGGGAAGACGCGCCACGAGTTTCTGAAGGCGCTCGTACAAGATGGGTCGGGATTGACGCATGGCGTTCACGTAGTTGGGTTCTTTACGATTCGTGTAGATGGCTCGCAATCTTTGGTAATTGTAGAGTGTTTCCGCATTTCCAAACTTTTCAACCATGTTTTTAAACTCATTCTCCTGGGACATTTTCCGGAGGTTACCTGGTCGCACCATTATATATTACAAATAGCTTACATTTTATTTTTAATAGCCTGACAAAGTTGTGCCTTTTTCTTTTTGTCCGCGTTCACGTTCAACCCTCTCGCGATGTTTTGCATGTTCTTCTTCTTCATACGACACACGCGACGCTTCACATCGGCTTCCCACTCTCTGATGAGACGTTCAACCACAGACCATCGCCCATCCTGTCGCGCCTTTACAACTTTCCCTAAATATTTAAAATCAGTGGGAGTATATGTCGTTTGACGCATCACCTTTTCCAACATGCGTTTGTACATTTTTTCTGCGAGCACACCCTTTCCAATCATCGTACCGTAGGTATTGATTTCTCGCATCATAGCTCTTTGTTCAGCCGCCACCTTTGCGTTCTCCACTCTTTTTTTCTTCGCGCGGTGTGCTTCGAGTGCGATACGGGCGGCTTCGGCATTTCTCTTTCTTTTTAATCGCTCTTGTTCAAGTCGCTTTTCGGCTCGTCCTCGTTCCATGTCAGACAAAAGTTCCTGAAAGAATGTCGCTCGCTTTCTTTTCTCCGCCATATAGTATACATGAAGAATAAAAATAAAACTCGTCTCATGTATGCGACAATTGTTGTATTAGCGCTCGCTCTTCTTTACAAGTGGTACTACCCCACCACAGTGGCCGTGCCCGTGGAAGTTGAAGTGCCCGTGCCCGTGGAAGTGCCCGTCCCTGTGCGAGTGGACCCTCCGAGACGCGCCCCAGAGTACAGAGGACCACCTATCAAACAATACAAACCCGGACACATGCAGCAGATGGGTCTCTTGTTAGGTCCAAATAACGAAACACTCCCCCTCTATGGTAAAGAGGCGCGAGGGTACAGAGACCGATACAATTACTACACCACCACATCAGGGGAACAGATGTACCCCGTACCTGTGACACACGACGGGCGTGAATGCACCGAGGACATTGGATGCCCCGAGTTCTATGGCAATGAAAGCGTTTCCGTCACAGGGAAAGATGGTACGTACAACGTCAAGATGTACCGGACCGATGATTTTTTCTAATTCTATCAAATTCAAGTGCAGTGAGACTGGCGCTCTTTGCATAGCGCATTTTTATACATAAGAGTTCTTTAACATCCTCATCGTACAGGTTGCTAAAGAATTCCCTTTTTGCCTCCATATCACTGAGCTGTGCCCCATCTTCTTTCATCGCTTGGACGTAGGGCCAGGTGTGTTTACGAAGGTAATGGACCTCCTCCCTCAACTGAACGAGTTCAGGGAGTATGACATCTCGAACTATGTTTTGAAGTTCCTCAAGAGTTGCGGTGCGCCACATGACTATGTAATGCCCACCATCTTTAATCAGGGTGTGATAAACTTTATTTTAAACTTTTTAGATATAAACATTTTCGCATCGTCGAGAGATGGGTACGACCAGAGGAGCCACCGCGACCAGAACCCCGCGGTGCCTACACCCGCCGCGGTCCACAACTCCTTACGACTCGAGACCACGTCTAACATACCGCGCTGGATAGCTCCCCTTCTCTTCTCTTTCATGACAGATGGTGGTATGCGTCCACCGTGGCGTAAAACATAGAGACGCATGCGTTCGGGTGTTTTGTGCAGGGTGTAATCTGAGTATCCCTTTCCCCCAAAATCAACGTACCTACCAGTTCTAAAGATAACCCTAAATTTATGTTTAGGACTGGGAGATTTTATGAGTCTTACTTCAATCATATAATAAACTTTATAATTTTTTTTACATCATACACTTGGAGCAGTACTTTTCAACTTTTTGCACTCGGCGGTAGGCATAGAGACCGACAAGAGCAGCCAAGGCGGCACCATAGGCCAACTTGTTCATTTGCTTACGCATGAAGAACAAGGCGAGAACGATGGCCAACATGATGAATTCTTCCATCGTCGGCACGAAGAAGCGCGCGTCGAGGTCCGGAGTTTCTTCCGTAGGTTCAGGGGCGGTGTACATGGAACGTCTGTATCCTGGCATTTTTAATATCTACGCAGAAATTAATGTGGTGGCTTGTGGCTCTTCCTGTGGCCCTCGTGAGTTGGGATTTTTGTAAACCCCCTATTGACACACTGTATTTTCAAAACCCATGGCGTCCACTGGTGGGCATGCGAAACACCCTGGTGGACATTCTATATGGCAAAAAAAACTACTACCCCTTTGACCTGTGGGAAATCGGGTATAACTTTGGAAAGATACGACAATACTTTTTTGCAAACGAGTACTTGGCGACGCGACACTATTTTCATGATATGGACCCCTGGTTTAGCAAAAACGACAAGTATTATTATTACAAAGTGAGCGACTTTCCCTATATACAATCTATTATTAACAACATCCCCTCTGTAGACAAAGACACGGGAGTTATCGCCGTCATTGAAGGACCCATGGTTATTCCACCACACAGGGCGGAATCTAATTTACAACTGAGATATCACATGACACTCCAGGGCGATGGTGACTGTACCCTTCACCTGTGGGACACCACACATATACATAAAACTGGTGAAGAGTTCATGTTTGATCACGCCAAATATCATAGCGTAGAAAAGTCAGGTTCCTCGCGACGCGTGACGTTAATTTTGGATGTAAACCGCTTCTGATTGGTGCGGGTACCTCCATGAACACACACTCACCGACTTCATTCCACGCGGGGATTATCATGGTCTCCTTAAACGTCTCTGGCTCTACCACTTCTCGCTCACCAAACAAAAACCTAAACATACTTTTTACATACATTTTTAAGTGATGTATCTAAAAAGTACGGTGTCTCCCCTCGTGGGTTTTGATCCCACGACCTCGCAGTTAACAGCCACGCGCTCTTCCAATTAAGCTAGAGGGGAATGTATCCACTCACCCGGATTCGAACCAGGGACCCACTGATTTCAGCAGATGTTTCAGAACACGCGAGTGTTCTACAGTCAGTTGCTCTTCCAACTGAGCTATGAGTGGCTACATTTATATAACAACTTATTTCTTTAAGTATATTAATGATTAGTATAATACTTGTACTTTTGATAATTATATTTTTAATTCTCAGAAGACCAGTGGAAAAATACGCGTACAAATCATATCTCCTGACGATACCTTCAGCCCATGAACGTCGCGAAGTATTTTTCCAGTACGCTACCCAACCCGTTGAAGTTGTGTACGGCAAAGACACGAGAGACGTAGCTACCGCTCGTACGTTTGAACACATGGTGCAACCAGAGTTTTTTAACAAGGCTGTGGAAATGCACTACGACAGTGATGTAGCTCGTCCTAATATGAGTTATTTTAACATGGGTGCGATTGGGTGTTATTTCGGACACATGGAGATTTTAAACAAAGCTGTGAATGACAAGGTGAAATACGCCCTCATTTTTGAAGACAACGCCGTCGTCAAATCACCGAAACTTTATGATGAAGTCCAAAAGGTCATCGATGCGCGAGGGGACAACTTTGAAGCGTGCTTCTTCCACTGTCTGTCCTACCTCCCAGCACCCGAGAACAAGGAGAAGGTGTTATGGATTTCAAGCACAAAGTGTTATCTCGTGCACGTCCCAAATATGAAAAAATACCTCCCCACCTTTATTCCCATGAACAACCACGTGGACCTAAAATTTGAAGACATCATCGCCAAAGGGGCGCGTGTCTACTACCGTGATATGCGCAAATATCTGGCGATAGACCGAAGTCATCAGTCAACTATAGGTCACAGAGGTGAAGAAGATGAAGAATTCTTTTCACGTCAGTACCCAAAGGTGCCGCGTTCTAAGCTTGTGAGCGGGTGGTAGAAAAATTACAAAATGTAGGGATGTTTCTTGCGTTCCTCCTTGTTCCGTAACAGCTGGGTGATGGCGAGGAACAACACGGAGACAAAAATGGTGTCTTCAAAGTCACGCACGGCGGCAAACGCCAGCAACAGGAGCACGAAAAACTTAACCATGGTGTTATTGATGACTTTATCAAGAACTTGGGGCTTTTCAGTTATGCCTGAAGCTCCGAAGACGCTGTGGAGGAGGATGATGATGCCGTAGACAAGTGGTCCATTGACAACATCTTCAGTTTTAGCAAAGTAGTCAAAGTTATTATGTACCACAAGACCACTGACTGCGAGTAAACCCAATAGGGATAAAACAAAAGGGCTCTGAAGATACATATATATTTACGTAACATTAAATTCTTACGAGAGAATTATTTACGGGGAAATGTGCGTACGGTATAATCTGTGCCCCACCTGAGCACACAAAATTGGAGTGTTCTTGGGCGTGGTCACATGCTTGGCGAGCGGCGCGCGATGCGGCAATGTTATCTGAAACACAAGGTTCCACGACACTGATGAGTTCCCCTGGTTTTATAATTTTGGTGCCAATGGTATAGAGACCCAGTGCGTCTATGATGTTGTTGTATTGAACACTTTCACTGACGAGAACGACGCAGTGACCATTCATGGCGAATTCATGTTGCACGTCGAAGAGGTAGTTTTCTTCACAATCTGGGGTGATGACCACATCCACCTCTGGGGAGGACATAGCGGTGTATCGCAACAATTCCCCAGTTTTATCTGCAATTTCCAAAAACACCACGGCGTGTGCGCTATGCGCGAGGACGTGTGCCTTTTTGATGTACTGCATAATTTCCTGAACCTCTGATTGAAATCCAAAACCAGTGACGCCGACAATATTTGTATGGACGTCCAACGTCATCAAGTTTTTCGCCTGTATCTGCACATCTCTGTCTCCGATACAGTAGAGCACGTCAAACTTTTCGACATGCTTCTTTGCATATTTGAGTTGCAAAGGTTCACGTGACGTGTGAATAATAGTGCCTGGTTGACTGTGACTATCACATACCAGAAACTCTTCCATGAAACCATAGTTGAGCCCTTTCCACCCTTCGACGATGCCCCAGACTTTACTGTGCCTGTGTTTCTCCCGAAGTGCAATTTGATTAATGCACGTGTTCACTCCGGGACAAATTTTACCAGGGGTTATGATGCCGACGTTCATCATTACTTGATATAAGTACGACCACTATCTTTATGTGGTACACGATTTATCCGCAAATGATATATAAAACAGACCGAACAGCACGGCGATGATTGATGCGGTGACTGGAAATGGAAATAACATGAAAATAATAATGGGGATGTATACGTACAGATATTGAAGATATTCTATGATAGACCTGTATGCGCGTTTAAATCCTAAAGTTGCTGGATACGACACAAATATGGCATCTGATTTTTTACCATGATTTGTTGTGGCGATGTTTTCAAATAATTTTTGTTCTTCATCTATTTTTATAAAGTCGTAGGTGTTGCATATCATATCATTGAAATTCACCTGGTCATCCTGACACGTGCGTGATAATTCATCCTCTAAAATTATTTTCAAATACTTTGCATATCCCGCATACATCCCAGCGTTGGCGACGCCGTCAGCGCACGTGGGGAAAATTGTACGGGTGATGGCTTTTGAAAAAGATTCGGGGTCTTTTGAAAACAATACCTTACACCCATAGCTATCAAAAATCGTCTTGACATCTTTTGGTTCCTTGTTTATTTTAGAATCAAACCCATCCACAAATATAATGAGGTCGTCATCACTCTTACTTTCATTGATGTATTCCAATAACCCCTTTGATTTGTCCGAGTACCCATTCCAAGGTCTCCCCCATCCTAACACTTTTACTGGGACGTCAAACTCATTGTGTATGAGTTCTTCAAAGAGTCCGAAAGATTTATTCGCATAGGTGACAACTTCCACCATACTTAATATCACCTGAGAAATTATGTACACGATTTATCAGCCTTGAGTGCGTATAACAATAAACCAGTGAGGCCGATGTACACGGGTAACCACTTGTAGTCGTTCGGCAACACCGCAAACAAAATGATCATCGAGATGATAAACTGCCACTTGAAGAATTGCGAATACTCACGCAATGAACGAACGACACGTTCCATACTCAGTGAAGCTGGGTAAGACACAAACACAGCGTCTGATGTTCGTCGCGTCGTCAGGGGTGGGACGTTTTCAAAAATCTTCATATCCTCGTCAACCTTGATGAAATCGTACTTTCCACACAGGGCGTTTAAGTTGCGTTGGTCGTCTTCGCACGTCATGCGAAGTGCGTCTTCGAGGACTTGTAAGAGGTATTTCGCGTACCCCATGTACAAACCTGAATTGGCGATGGATTCCCCAACACACGCGTTGAATACTTTATGTGAAATGTATCCACCCAATGGTTCTGGGTCTTTAGATACCAACATCATACAATCACAGGCTTTGAACATTGACACGACATCTTTAGGGTCTTTATTTATTTTAGTATCAAAACCATCTAAGAAAATCACTATGTCATCATCTTTCTTTGACTTTAAATACTCAACCATACCCTTGTACTTATCCAAGAACCCATTCCACTTCGTGCCCCACCCTAACACTCGCACTGGGACATCATACTCGTTGTGTATGAGTTCCTCAAAGAGACCGTGCGATTTATTCGCGTACGTCACGACCTCCATGATTCTTAATGTACTCTGAGATTATTTCCACCATCACTGGGTCATCAGTCAGTGTGCGTGCGTCCGTCACCACCCCATCTGCCAACTTTATCACTAAATGATGCCACCCCTGGTCGCGCAGGAACTTCCTGAGTCCCATATTCCATGTCACTTCTCTCGTCGTCGTTCGCGTTCGCATTTCTTTTATAATAGTAATGCTCATCTTTATTTTATTCTATTCCTGGTGAAGTGTCAAGATGACAGCCATTAACGACAAATATGATAACAGGCGGGTGCATCTAAAACAATTTCTCGTGAGAGGCATGTCATGCACTTTCACGGGTGTGGCGGACATCACTAAAAATGGCCAAGGCGCTCCTGAATGGATTCAAAAGTTGTACAAATATTCACTCAAAGACGTGTGATTTCAACAGAAGGGGTCGCACTGAGGGTGTCTCTACTTTTACGACGTCGTAAATTGAACATGGTCGTCATCCAATTTTTCATAGCCCTTTCATGTTTCTCAACATCATCTGTTCCTAATATACTCAAACCATTACACACATCGGGCTTATTATCTTTTTCTGGAAAGTCTAGGTTAAACGCTATGATGGCATTGGCGGGGATGTCAGGGGCGTCATCCAGCAACCGGTCATACTCTTGTCTACACGTGTTTACGAATTCCACAACGTCTCCCCTATGTTGTGGTTCTAAAGACAATTCCATGTCTATGTTTCTATAAAATTTACTATACTGCACACACATCGCAGAGTGCGCTTCCGCGAGTTGCGAACTTTGTGAAAATTTAGAGATTGATGTGAGAATGCCACCCATGACATTGAGAAACGCAAACATGTACTGCACAATCATGATTTTAGATTTTGTCTCTTCGGACACGCCATCATTTCCACTTGGGTTCAATACGGCAAATCCACCAACACCTGTGATACTACTGATGACAATAGATGGATATGACAAATAGTTATCTACACGTTTAAAGTGCAATCTCGCGTGGTTGTGGAGCCAGCGATACCCCGCCGCCTTTTCAGCCCACCTAACGAGAAGCTGTTCTTGTTTCGGACACCAGGTCTGATGACCTTGGCTCATCCTGCTTATTTTACGCAAATATTTTTAGCCTGCGCTCGAGCGAGGGTGTCTACTTTTTCATTCATGGGATGTCCATTGTGTGCTTTGACCCATCGCCATTGGACATTTTTCATTCTATAAAGCAGGGCATCAATTTTCACCCAGATGTCTTTATTTTTCACATCCCCCCCACCAGCGGTTTTCCACCCATTTCGTTTCCACCCATGTATCCATAGTGTGATTCCATTTTTCACGTAGGTACTATCTGTCCATACGAATATATAAAACAACCCCATATCTAAACACTTCTGTAACGCGCGTTCCACGGCGGTGAGTTCCATCCTATTATTCGTCGTATGTTCTTCAGCACCTGAAATCACGAAATTGTCGCACGCCGCCGCCCAACCCCCAGGCCCTGGGTTTCCTAAACAACTTCCATCAGTATAGATGTTCATACTTATATAAATATATTTTCTCATGTTTAATTAATATCAGAATGGTTGACCGAAAGGTTATCATAGGCGTTGTCGCACTCGTCGCCATCGGCATCGCAGTTTATTATTTTTATCAACAACAATCATTGACATGTGAAACAATTGAAACACAAGAAGACTGTCAACTTCCGTGTAAATGGGATGAATATTATGAAGATGGGAAAGGGCGTTGTGTGAATAAAGAAACACCGTTGACACGTCTACAAGAAAAACAAGAAGACGACACCGCGATTCCGCCACCGGTCGATGCCAGCCCACCGCCTTCCATTGATATCTCCACGGTGGAAGGTCTCACGGGTCGTTATACCGCGGAATCCTACAGTACGTCTCAAAAGTTGTGGAAGGATGAAAGTGGTAAAACGAATGATGTCCGAGTTTCCGGAGACATGAACGTGTCTGACGACAAGACCTATGTTTACGGCGGTGTGTCTGAAAAGTTTACCCTCCCAGAACAACTCTTTGACCGACAATACACCATCTTCATTGTGTCCAAGTACAACGGTGACGCGAAGAGACGCATCTTAACCAGTACTGAAGGTGGGTGGTTCTCTGGTCATAATGCGGGTAAATCCGGTGTCGCGTACCACAACAACTGGATCACTCAAGATGCCGACAGTTACGGCGACAACTGGGTGCTCTCTACCGACCAACGCAACTTGTATAGAGCGAATGGACGACGTTTGAGTGGTTACGGTTTCGATGAAAGTTTCCCGAAAGACATTGGTGTTAACACCGTGTCTGGGCAAGAATCCGACTTTGCGATTGCTGAAATCATGGTGTATGACAGAGAATTGTCTGAAGACGAGTACCTTAAAGTTGAATCTTTCTTGATGGAAAAGTATTCCATGACTCAAACACGATTTATGAAGGCTGGTCTTTTCACCAACTACGACAACGACCTCTACCGAAAGCGTGTGGATTGTGGTCCAACATCCGGTCTCGCAGGTTTCCAGCTCGGTACGAGTGATAACAAATTCCGCTACGAATACAACTGTATGTTCAACTTGGACCAATCTGGGGATGTGGTTGAGCTCGCCACTGAATACAAGAGCAAGACTGACAACTTTTACGACGCCATCTTAGATGAAACTCTTGATTGTGGCACGCGCCCGATTGAATCTTACAAATTTGATGTGAAAAACAGTAATGAAACACGTGTGCAATACAGATGCTCGGATGCCGAAGTTGACGACAGTACGTGCCGTGATGTCACGTCATCCGACCAAGACATTAACAACCTCACAGCCCATGACATTCAGTGTGAAGATAACGAAGTGATGACATATCTTAAATTTGAAAAAGCTGAAAACGACCCCAATAAGACACGATATGTTTACAAATGTTGTAAACCAAATGGATATTAAATAATTTTTCTTACCGTATTGTAATAATGGACGTCAAAGTCATAGCCGTCATCCTAGTAGTCGTTGGTATTGCTGTATACATGTGGTACAGTCAACAGGAGAAAGAAGAAGAAAAACCAGCGGAACCGACTGCACCCAAAGAGTCGTCAACACCAACGGCACCAGCGGAATCGACGGAACCGACTGCTCCCACGGGGGATGCGGTGATTAAAATTGATGGTCTCGTCGCGTGGTACGATGGACCATCCTACGATGAAACGTCGCGAACATGGAAAGACAAAAGTGAGAAAGGGCATGATATCACGGAAATCACAGGGATATTGAAAAAATCCAAAAATGGCGAAGAAGTTCAGGGCGACGTCGATTCCGTTGTGGCGTTTCCGGAGAAAATGCTTGAAGATGAAGAGGAGTATACGTTCATTAACGTCGCTAAATACAACGGTGGAGCAAAGGGTCGCATTTTCACGACAAAGGACGATTCGGGTGAAAACATCCTTTTTGGATTTCATTCGAATAAGGCTGGTGTCTACTATGGTGGTGCTAACGTGGGGTGGATAACTGAAAATAGAGACCGACACGGAGACGAATGGACTTTAAGTACAATTCAACCAAAGTTGTACAGGTCCAATGGGGCGTTGCGCACCGCTTTCCGCAACCCAGAGAATGAAGATATTGGAAATGTACCGACACGTATGTATATCAATGGTTGGTCGTCTGAAAAATCAGACTGGTCCGTGAAAGAAATCATCGTGTACAACCGACGACTCACCCAAAGTGAGTACCTCGCCATTGAAAAGGTGTTGACTGATAAATACGACATTAAACCCAATAGGTACGAATTGAGTGCATTCAAAGGTGATGCTAGTCGTGAAGAATGGCCCGAAATTATTCGTGACGTTCAATTTAAATGTGGTAAAGGTGAGGCACTCACCAAATTTGCAGTGAATGATAATAAACAGTCGGTGTACTCGTGCATGTCGGGGATTGATTTGGACGGTGATGAAGTTGAGGGTAAAACTATTTATGAAGACATCAGGGGAGGGTCTGAGTATTTTAAAAATCTGCAGAACAAGAAGATTGATTGTGGAGAAAGTCCGATTAACACACTCACACTCGCCTTGGACGAAGATGAAGAGAAGATTCGATACGAGTACGTGTGCAACAACTCAAAGGTCAAAAACACAACGTGTCAAACTGTTGTGAGTGATGACTACGCCACAGGAACGTCATTCGACAATCTCTCTGCATTGACAAATACCGCGTGTCCGCAAGAGCACGTCATTACATCAGCAAAGCTCGTCGCAGATGGAGCTAATCAAAAGTGGGAGTTGACGTGCTGCAAACCAAAGGGTATCTAAAAAAAAATATGAACATAATATATAAAACAAGATATGAGTGCCATGATAATGATTGTGGTCTTACTCTTACTAGTCGGCCTCGGTGTCGGTATTTATTTTTTGGTCTCAGCCAAGAAATGTAAAGACTACGAGACCCAGGACGAGTGTAAGGAACCGTGCCAATGGGATACCTATGGCAACAAGTGCATTGGTGAAGACGATAACCTGACTCCGGCACCCCCAGCTCAGCCAGTCTCAGTGGAGCAAGAAGCGAACGAACAGGTTGCTCGTGTCGTTGAACCACAAGGCACCGAAACTACGGCAAACAAGTGGAAGTGCTACGCCGGACGTTATGGTGATGCGTACGCCGAGTACATGAAAAGCAGTGATCTGGGAGACGTCGAGGAACACTACGATACTATCGGTAAATCCAAGGGTTGGAAAACGACCTGCACGCTCACACCGGATGAATTGGGGTGTTATACGTTGCAAAATCCGGAAGTGTTTGATAACTTTGGATACACTTTAGATTCTAGATACAACCAAAAACAACAAAAACACTACAAGGACGTCGGGCGTGAAAAGGTGGCACGCTTCAACTGTGAAGGTGGTCAGCTTGGAGATTCTACGTTTGGTGATGATGAGAGCATCTTGACTCCGCGGGAATTTAATATTGACAGAGGAAACCGTAGATACACAAATCTCTTGGTCTCACCCAACGGCGATTACACCTTGAGAATTTATCACGAAACCAGAAGAGGACGTCTTTTTTTGTCAAAGGGCAACTCGAACATCTTGACTATCCTCGATTCCCAACTGAGCCAGGCGGACTACGATGCGGGTTATACAAAGCTTCGCGCGTGGTTCTCGGGTTATGATGGTAACTTGTACATGCGATGGTATAAACCCAATGGCAGTGGTGGATACAAATCTGCGAAATACATCAACACCTTTGCACCCGGAACGACGAATAATCAAGTCAAGTCCAACCAACACGTCATTGTTTTGGCTGATTCCGGAAAGTTGTACATCGATCACGGCCTCGGTGAGGACGAAGAAGCCATACTTAACGAGTAAAGAGTCTGATGAATAATTTTCTTCCGCAGGTAAAAGTTGAAGATTTGTATAATGAAAACATTCCCTTTGCTGTTCAACATTACTCATATCGAATGCCGCACGTGGTCGATATGAGCATTCTTGTGGTACTTTCTAAATGTTTTCTCAACGTCTCACCGTCGCATCCTAAGAGTTGTTTACTTTTGCATTCTCGGCCACGACCATTAAAAGCGTGCCACATACGTTTTCTGCAAAGTTCTAGATAGTACGCGGCAGTTTTTTCTTCTCTGTTCTTTCTACGTCGAATAGGTCTACATTTTCTATTTGACTCTGAACATTGTTTTAAAACTTTCGTGCGATGTTCTTCGTCAGTATTGTATCGTTCGCGCCTTTTTTCATTTATAGAAATTGCATTTTCACGCCAGTGGTTCCGTGTACGCGTTTTTATGCGTTCATCATTCTTTTCATAATATGACCTATGACGCGATGAAATAGTGTCAGCGTTTCGCGAAGCATAGTTTTTCATGTATTCCGCTCGACACGATTTGCATTGATTTAGATGTCCGTCACGCATGTCTTTATGTTTGCCAAATTCACCGAGTTCTTTGTTCACGTTGCACGTCGTGCACGTCTTCATTAAATATTAACATAGTTATGTATCTTAATATTTAAGTTTAAGTTTAATATTATAATTATTGTAGCCACGCATCTCTTACTTAGTTGGAGAAAGCACGGTTAATCCCAAAGGTTTCCCAGTGGGCCAGATCGTACCTTAAGCATCATCGGGATGACTAATCCTTCATTTGACACCGACACCTTAGCGATCGTTGAAACGGAACCATATTCATTGTCATAGCGAATTTAGGTTCTCGCCTGCGGATTATCCAATCTCTAACGTTTTTACCATTGGGTTCGGTCATTAACCGAGTTCCCCTCACGAGTTTCCAAGTGAGGGTGGTAGTTAGAGCTCTAAGGAACTTCCCGCAACCAGGTTGTCTCGCCTGCACATTACAGACTAGCAGGACAAACGCTTTTAACGCCTGCTTTTTGGCCCTGTTCTCATCTCTTAAGAGCTGAAGCTAAGGCCACCCATACCGGATTGCACACGGAGAACGTTGTAGTTCGTCGCGAACAAGTGCATCGTCGTGGAAGAGGACGCCGAAGCCTTGAGCTTGATAGACACTTGCGCGTTATCAATGCGCGAGAAGTTGCACGTACCGGACGGTTGGTGTTCTTCCGGGCGGAGGGCGAACGAGTACGAGTACACACCCGGCATCGGGGAGCCAGAGTGGTAGGTGTACGGTTGCACTTGGTTGAAGTACTTACCACCTTGGGCCTTCATGCGGTCTTGGCCGTTGAGGATGAGCTTGAACTCTTCAAGCGGACCGACGGAGCGCGTCGCGGAGACGGCGCCATCTTCAGAGACCGTGCAGTTGGTGTATTCGCTGCCAATGGCGAGGAGCGGGGCACCAGTGCCGTAGGAGACCGGAACGAACACGTTGGAGTTCGCGCCTTGAGCAGCCAAGAGCGGGTCGGATTCGAGGACAACACCATCTTCCAACAAGTTGGAGGTGAAGTTCCACATGGACGCGTTGGAGACGGAGCCGTTGTTGAAACCGAAAATGAGTTCCTTCACCGGGTGGTTGAAGGAGAGGCGAACTTGCTTCGTGTTGCCAGCCTCAACGGTGTCGGTGCCAGTGTGTTGGACTTGTTCGATGAGGTATTCGTGGCTCTTTTGCGCGAAGCGGCGGCGTTCCTCGGTGTCAAGGAAGTGGTAGTTGGCCCAGCACTTGAAAGTGGAGCCATCGGTGTAGTGGGAGAACTCGGAGCTGAGGTCCACGTCGACGCGCGCTTCGTGGTATTGCAACGCGATCAACGGAAGCGACAAGCCCGGGTGGCGGTTGAACCAGAAGATGAGCGGCAAGTAGATGGCACCGTTTTGTGTGTTGGACGTCATCTTCGCGTAGTCAGCCTTCTTGGCTTCGGTGTGGTAGAGGTTGTCATACAAACGCCACCACTTTTGGAATTGGCGGTCAATGCGCTGGCCACCGATGGAGATTTCGATGTCCTTGACGGCACGTTCCGCGGCGAAGATGGCAGAAGCACCCTTGGTGGAGGAGCTGAGGCCGGACTTCGCCTTCATTTCGAGGTACATCTCCTGGACCAAATCACCGTTGCGGGCGATCGTGATCGAGACGCGACCGTTGTCAGCGGCGGTACCGTTGACGGTTTGTTCGATAACTTCGGAAGCGAAGTTGGAATAACGCTTGTAGACCGCTTGGAAGAAGGTAACCTTCGGGTTAGCGGTCAAGTAAAGATCTTGCGAACCGTATGCGACGAGCTGCATAAGACCACCGGCCATTGTGAGAGTTGTTTGTACTATACGCTGAGAAAATAATTTTGTCCTGATGATGCGGTAAAAGTCGCACCATCTTTTCTCACTTTACAGCATAATCATGACCGAACAGCCGACGCAAACCCTCGAAGAAGGTGAAATCCCTGTTGAGGAGGAGTATTCCACCGAGGAAGAGATTACGATTGATGACGAGGATGACATTGTCTTTGACGAGGACGACGACGACGACTTAATGGGTGATGGCCTGAACGCGACTGAAGAACTCCTCTCCGCGGTCCTCGCGACCCCAGACGGTGACACGGTGTGCAGTGCCCTGGTACACATTGGTGCCCAGCTTGAAATGCAAAACAAAATTCTTATTAAAATTTTGAGCAAACTCACTTAAAAATTCTCCGCATTATTTATTCAAATGACAACCCATTACATAGAAAGGGAACCCGACACTCATGCGTCTGAGATGGAACAACTGAGAAATCAGGTGTTGACGCTGTCGAGTGAACAAATCCTCCGCATCCTTGGGCTGATGGAAGAAAACTGGTACCTCGTATCGTCACAGAACGACATTCACAAGTGCGTTCGTTTGGGATACGATCAATTTTTCGATCCGTCCGAAAGAGAGGGGGGGTTTCCTAAAAGTGTTGATATTAAAGCGATTGATGGTAAAAGGGAGAGGGAACTACGTGTCCTGAAAAACATTGGTTCGCGCGTAAAGGCTTTAGATATGACAGATTATGTGGAAAATGAAGACCTAAATCTTACCACAGCAGAAAGGGTGTGTCGCCTTATTAAACAAGTGTCCGAGGCGTTTAAAAATGTTAGGCTTCATATGAACACTTTACAGAGAATTAACAACCCCCGTCAAGCTCCCGATAAAATGAATGCCGACCCTGAATATTTTGACGCCACCCCGATGGATGAGACTCGCCTGGGGGAGATGACCCCATTTCAAAGAGCTATCGTGGCCTGTCTCGATGAAACCTATAAAAAGCAGATGCGTCGGTATAAAGGGGAGTGCTATGTACAAAGAATTTCTGAAGGGTCGTACACGAGGTCGTGGAAAAAGGTGTGTACTATTCCTGAGTTTGTGTATGAACTCGCGGAAAAGGAGGTGAACTTTGATGTGTGGAAAGACCTCACCTCTCGTGGGAACACGGCGAGGGAAGTCATCAATCATCTCTCAAATTGCATCGACAGTCAGTTCCCAGAGATTAACAAAGACCGTCACGTCTGGAGTTTTAAGAATGGTGTGTTCATTGGGAAAGAGTGGCAACCAAAGGAGGGTAGATACACGTGTCGTTTCTACCCCTATGAGTCCAAAGAGTTCAAGTGTTTGGACCCAACCCTGGTGTCGTGTAAATTCTTTGACCAGTTTTTTGACGATTACAGCTACGTCGATGATTGGTGGGACATTCCAACGCCGCACATGCAATGTGTCCTGGATTACCAGAAGTTTGATGAAGACGTCGCTCGTTGGGCATACGTGATGGGTGGTCGTCTGTGTTTTGACGTGGGTGAGTTAGATGGTTGGCAGATTATCCCATTTTTCAAGGGTATCGCGCGTTCTGGGAAATCAACAATAATTACGAAAATCTTTCGTAAATTTTACGAAAGTAATGACGTACGAACACTTTCAAATAATATTGAAAAGAAGTTTGGCCTCTCATCCATCTACGATGCTTTTATGTTTATTGCACCAGAAGTGAAAGGGGACCTCTCCCTGGAACAGGCGGAGTTCCAGTCTCTCGTGTCTGGGGAAGATGTATCTATCGCAGTGAAGCATCAGAATGCGGTGAGCACGCAATGGACCACACCAGGATGTCTCGGTGGGAACGAGGTCCCGTCGTGGAAGGACAATTCCGGGTCCGTTCTTCGTCGCATTTTACCGTGGAACTTTAAAAAACAAGTGCAAGATGCGGACCCACACTTGGACCAAAAACTTGAGACGGAGTTGCCAGCCATATTATTGAAGTGTATCAGAGCCTATCTCGACTACGCGAGTCGGTATTCTGACAAGGATATTTGGAATGTCGTCCCTGAATACTTCAAATCTGTTCAGAAGGAAGTCGCCAAGATGACGTCAACGATTCACCATTTCCTGGAAGATAGTAGCGTGGAGTTTGGCAAAGACTTGTACATCCCTCAAAGCGCATTCCTGGCTGCTTTCAATCAGCATTGCGCCATGAACAACTTGGGAAAACCCAGATTCAACGAAGACAGTTACGCGGGTGCGTTCTCTCAGCGAGACATCACGGTGTCTACGGAGTCACTCACCTACCGAGGTCGTATGTACAACAACCAAAAATTTATTCGCGGATTAGATGTCATTCAGGAAGATGCAACATTTGAATAAAATATCTCACATTATACTAATGAATACCCCCCCGCGTCAACTCAGAGAATTCATAACCAATGCGGGTGTAGACATACAAACTCCAAATTTTCAATACAATAGCAACAACCTGTTAAACATCGTGACTCCCCGAATCACACCCACACCCCTTCAATACACAAATTTCATCGCAGAAGTCCCCATGAAACGACCTGCGAATGTCCTGCGTTTTGTAAGAAATACAAAACCGAGACGCGTTGAAGGTGCAAAATACTATGTTCAAGAAATTACGGGAATTTATGGAAGAATGCAAATGGGTGTCAAGCACACGGAGAAATATGGATTTCAAGTGGAGCAAAGCTTGCGCATGAACACATTGAATAAACTCCCATGGCTTGCCATTGAATTTAAAGTTGTAATTGATAACAAGCATCAAGTCCTCGTGCGCGCGTTTGAAAACAAAATGATGCTCCAAGGAAGCACCAGTGGTGACCCACTTGAAATTGCCAAATACATTGCGGAGAAATATTTTAATACCGCCACAGTAAACATTATAAACTATAAGAAGCTTGATGGGCGTTTTAGATTTAATGGAACATTCGATACACGCGAGCTGTCTATACGACTCGCGAGCATGGGTGTGAGACATTCATACGAACCAGAGTTTTTTCCATCAGAAATCAAAGAAATCAGATACGAAGACGTGGTCATAGAAGCCATCGTGAACACGGGTTATGTGCGTTTGCATAACGCCAAGTCCAAACGAGACATGGAACGCATGTATGACGTGGCGGTGCGATTTTTGAAACTTTTAGATGAAAGAGGGTGGTTGGAAACCAAAAATTCCCCACCCCCCGAAATTGTAAAGAAAAATATCCAAACATCGCCCGTGAAGAATTTTAAAACACCACAAGTTGCAAAATTAAAAAACGTCATCTTTGTCAATGGCAAGTCGTGTATGACTTACACAATTGATGAACTTAAACGTTTTTCACGAATTTTGGGCATCTTTCCTAAAAAGGGGTGGAAAAAGAAAAATTATTGTGATGCCATCTATGCCAAGACGGGAAATAAAAACAACAACGTGAACCTGACTAAACAACAATTAAGCAGAAAAAGAGGCGTCAATGACAACGCTATTCGTGAACTTTTGAGAAAACGGGGGAGTGCCAACGTAAACGAAGATTTGACGCGTGTGAAACGCAGGATTTCAACTACAAAAGCAAACAAAAGTGGTATCCCATTTTTGAGTTCTGTTAAAAAAGAAGTGAAAAATGTAGTGCTTGAGCGGAAAGTACTCACACGCGCACAAACCACCCTGAACCGTTACGCAAACGTGAATCAAAACACACGAACAAAGATTTTAGAACGCGTAAAAAATACCAAGAACATAAGTGCGGTGAATCAGCAGGTGAGAAGAAATGTTGAAATTTCGCGTCTGAATGTGAACAACGCAACAAAAAACAAAATTTATGAGGATTTGAAAAATAAAAGAAATGTTAACGTGAACTCTTACGCAAGAAAGTACGCACTGATTCAACAATATATCCCACGCAATAAATATTATACAAAGATTAAAAATAATACCATCAGCTGGTTACGTAGTAGAAATACTTTACCAAATAACGAGGAGGTGAAAAACAAAATCGTGCAATTGTTTGGAAGCGTTGGTAGTCGCGTGAATAAAGCGTCTTTAAACAGGCTATACAACACTAGGATGATGAATAATTAACTGCTATGATTTTAATGAGCGTCGTGTGATGCGCAAAGTCATAGTCTGGAAATGTTTCTTTAATCTCATTGGAACGTTGAATCGCCATGGATGGATTTGTTTCCATGAGAAGCGCTTCTTCCATGGCCAGGTACGCTCTGATAGTGTCGCCATCTTCCCCATTGTCAACCATTTGTTTGTAGACATCTTGAGACACTTCGTGTTTAAGGGGTTTTTCTTTCGTCATCAGGGTGACATATAAAACAATAAGGGCGAGGATGTAAAACCACATTCTTTACAATCAGCGGAGATTAATTTTTTTTTCTCCACAAATAGTAAATGAACAACAAGTACCCGAAGAGCGTCAATGAAGCTATGAAGATGCTTAAGCGTGAAAACGAAGCGATTAAGAAGCACAACGAAAAAGTGTACAAGAACAAGGTCAAGGTGGTGAAAAAAATGTACGAAAAGATGGAGGTTGAAAATGCGAAAAACAAGGCTCGTAATTACAACAAAACGGTTAAGAAATAATTTTTAATATATCGTTCACTTTCCACAAAATATTGAAATACTCTTCCTGACATGAAACATTGGCAGGGTCTATAATTTCCAGTTCAATCTGGTAGTGATTTGGGTCTTCCGCGTCTTTATCAACCACATCACCACTCGATATAGTCATATCTATGGACACGTTTTTACGAATGAAACTCTGTCGTCTCTTCGTGCGTCTCCTATCCATTTCGTAATCACCACCAGAGATTGGCATTTCTTTGGAGATACTGAAACGCAGGTCCATGGGGGCACCTTGATGTTGAAAATCTTCACGCACCAGGGATTGTTTTTGTATCATCTGTTGTTCACCCGTGGCGTCGTCCACTGAAAGACGCACCCCAGCGCCGTCGTTATAGAACACGTTTGCACTGGACGTCCGAATGTCTTCCCACCCCTTGTAGCTTTGCAAAGCTGAGAGAACTTTATCGAACACCACTTTTCCCACGTTTGTATCAAAAAACTGTCCATTAAACTTCCCGAGACGCAGCTCAACTTCTATGTGTTCCGAGTCATTGTGGACATCAAAAAGTGGGAGAGTCTTGGTGACAATTTCTTGTATATTCATTTTCACTTAATAATAGTCCAGTATCTTTAATAAATTAAAAAAGAAAAATACATATGTAGGTACATGAGGGGTCTCCATAACATTGGAAACACGTGCTACTTTAACACGTCTCTCCAATGTTTATTACAAATTCCACAAGTGTCGAACCATTTTATAAAACATGGGTATTCTGGACCGTGTGGATTCACGAAGGTATACGATGAACTGGTGAGACGATTCTGGAAACTCGAAGAAAAGAGGGGACCCCTCGATGTCCGCGCACTCCTCGTAGAGTTTCAAAAACACTTTCCCCGTTTTGTCCTCGGTGAACCCCACGACGTCCAAGAGGCTGTTCTCTGTATCATAGATATTTTAGAACGTTCTGTACCAGAGTTGAAAACACTGTTTTATGGGAAAAAACGTCAAGAGACGGTGTACCCCGGTGGGAAGAAGGAACACGAAGAAGATTTCAGTGTTCACGTGATGTGTTCAAACAGTGATAATTTACAAACAATGTTGGAAGAGAGCATGCAATGGAACACTCTCACTGATTATACCGATGACACTGGGAAAACACATAACATTGCGACGACACGAAATATTTTTACCGTCATGCCACAAATATTCATGGTGAGTTTTGATAAAAAAAGTTTCGTCACCGTTGCGGAATATTTGGAAATAGGAGATATCAAATACAGATTACTAGCTGCCGCGGCCCACGCGGGTATTCAATGGCATGGACATTACGTGGCGTTCACCCGTCACAAGGACAAATGGTATTATAAAAATGATGAATTTCTTCAAGAAGTCGCCCTTCCCAAACGGGGTGGATTTTATTTTATGGTGTATAAAGTTTTGGACCCCATGTAATAATAGTATGAAACCTTTACTTAAATGGGTCGGTGGTAAAACACAAATCATCGACGATGTGCTCGCGACATTCCCCCGCGACATTGACACCTATCACGAACCATTCGTCGGTGGGGGTTCAGTTCTTTTCGCGGTGCTCACCAGTGATGATATTAAAGTAAAACGGGTGTGCGCCAGTGACAATAACCCCCACCTCGTTGCGTTTTATAAACACATCCAGGGGGAACCAGAGAAGTTATACCAAGTAGTCGATGAACTGTTTCGTGCGTACGACCAAAGCGCATCAAAGGAGGTGTTTTATTACGAGCAGAGGGAACATTACAGGGCGTTGCCATCGTGTGTGGAGAAGAGTGCCCTCCTGCTATTCCTAAACAAGACGTGTTTCCGTGGATTGTACAGGGAAGGACCTTCGGGGTTTAACGTTCCCTATGGCCACTATAAAAAAACTCCACACTGGCCAACGATGGATGACTTTAGAGATGTGCAAAAACTTTTAGAACCCGTGGAGTTTCGTGTGTGTGATTTTTCAGAGGCACTCGCACAGGTTGGTGTGGGAGACTTTGTTTACGCAGACCCACCGTATGCGCAAGAGACGAAGACGTCGTTCAAAGAGTACACGCAACGTGGGTTTGACCAGGAAAAGCTGTTTAAAGAGCTTCAAAAAGTTATGTTCACTATGAGTAACGCGAATGTTCCATGTGTCACCGAGTTTTTTAAAGATTACAAGATATTGTACATTAAAGCACGTAGGGCCATCCATAGTAAAAACCCTAGCACCACTACAACGGAAGTGTTGGTTACACATGTCGACAAAAAATAGAGGTACGGGTGCGGGTGGCTCAAACACAAACAGAGGTGGGTTGCCTTTTGAACGATGCATATGCCCACCGCTGTACATCGTTGGAAAGGGGACACCCGTTGGTGATTTTTTATTTTTGAAACAGTATGATTTCATCAGACACATGAAACCAGTGAACCCCAAATCTCGTCTTTTTAAACCAGACGGTGCGTATGTTTTAGGTACAGACGCAGTCATCTTGTTAGAGTGCAAATATCAGAGTACATCGGGAAGTGCAGATGAAAAAATACTCAACTCACCGATAAAGTTGGAATTGTACAAACGCGCGTATCCACATGTGAAACACTGGAGGTATGTTCTCGTTCTTTCTGAATGGTTTCAACAGTCAACGTACACGCAATGGTTGGATGTGTTGACGCAAAACCCAGAGATTTCAGTGTGGTGGGCAAAACGTACAAATGATGTTCGCGTACAGTTAGAAATAGATGAAGCTGGTGGGTCTGTGAAAGTTCACTTAACGAACTATCAACTCTTTCCATGATTTAATACTAATCTCATTCTCTTCACACCATGGATACACCGGGTCCCCAATAAAATTAATGACATCAATATTATGTTTAAAACAATCCTTACAAATTTCATAATTATCATCGATGATGACGTTGATATCCAACGCACAACACACCGTTGACTTTTGCACCTCCCTCACGGTGAAACTGTTCGTCATCACGAGGTCATGAAACACACCTGGGAAATGTTGATTGAGCCAGTTTTCTGTTCGCGTGCGCACAATCTCCTGTCTTCCAGTGACTGCGTACAAGGTGTTTTCTTTTGCGATTTGCAAGAGTGCCAACTGCGAGTTCGCTAGTGGTTGTAATTCAACAAAGTCCCTAGAATCATAAAATTCCCGAATCATCTTTTGTGATTCCTCTTCCGTGCAATTAAAAACTTCTCGGAACAGGTATGGATATTTTCGTTGAACAGGTAACTGTTTGTTATGAAACTTGGCCAGAGGGGCGAGGTGGGGGACGAGGACTTCATCGATATCGACAGCTATTCTCATGTACATATATTATTAAACTCAGACATTTTAATGTCCTCTTTAATGTTCACCAAAGTTCTATAAAAAGTTCGTCTATTATTTGGGTGGGTCTTATCTGTCCTGACCTTTATGGGTTTCCACCATCCATCCATGTAGGTGCACTCCACAATGGCATCTTCTTTGTACCACGGTTCATCATCACCTGTGAACGTGCTTTCAAAAATAAGCTGTCCCTTTTCCTGAATGTACAACCGCCACGTCCCCTCTTTGTACGGGTCTCTCTTCATTTGAAAATCTATGGTATTGTGGTCCTTTGGTTTCCATTTGAACATAGTCTCATGGGTCCCCATCCTCACTGGTTCATACACAGGGGTCATGATGAGACCATCTACTTTTTGTTGCACCGTTGGGAGATAGTCTTCGGCAAACTCTTTGAAATCTGCAAATGGGTAGAATGTTTTTAATTTTATTTTGTATGGGTCTGATTTCATACAAATAATAGTTTTCACAAATCTTTCCAAACTGTCATATCTGTCCACAAAGTGACAGTGCGCAAAACAATTCCCATTGATGATGACCCCGTCATACAGAAGGAGTGTGTTTTCATACAACTCCCCATCTAGAATTGTCCCATCGTACGCACCGCGTGGGAGATTCAGAGACACCTCAAACATATGAAACGCACGGTTAACAAACACGGACACGCGTCGCCCCTTGTACGTTGTCGCCACGAACATGTACCGTTCACCGTCAGTTTTTTCACACACGACGTAGACGTTATCGCGAAGGATGGGGAAGTGGCGTCGTTCTATCGATATAGGTTGGGGACCTGGGAAACGGTCTCGCGATCCCCACACCCTATGGATGAAAGATATGACGTGCTGTTCCATTGTTTTGTATTACAAACGCACATAGGCTTTAATTAATTCGCTCGCACACCTGCGGCATTCATGATGTTTGAGATACATTCATGGGCATAGGTCGCAATCACATTTGCCGCGGTCCATGCGTATACTTTAACACCATAAGTCTTAATCTTTTCAAACATCTTTTCATAATTTAATATTTTAGTATCTCCCAACTTTTTCTTGACAGTTTTACAATTCATCACCCAACATCGAGCCGTTGTATGCGTGGCGTGATACAAGTCATCTTTAATCTTCTGCCCAACATCTGTGTCGAAGTGTAGTCCCATCTGATGCACGGGTTCTTTTGAATCCGCGAGGACCTTCTCTTTAAACATGGGCCAATCAATACCCTCTTTGGCTGCGGGGAACACGAGAACACCACACCCGTCGTGGGTTTCAAAAATCTGGTCCATAGAGTCGCCATCCAAATTGATACCAAAGTCGATGTAAAAAATTTTGTCATAATTTTTCATAAGTTTCTGAATCGTCTCTGCTTTCAAAAATGGGTCATCGTTGCAAAACATGATTTCATTACTACATCCACGCTGGACGCATTTTATATTGAATTTCATCACACTGTGCAACGTCTTCACGTGACATGCTTTACTACGAGACACCAAAAGTGTGACAAATTTCATTGTGTTGTATTAAAAACGTTTCTACGCCTTAAGCCTATCTGCAAGACACGCGTTAAATGGGAGATTGCCAACGTGGCCGAGGGTGGTGTTAATATCGGCATAAATCTTTCCATCCATCTGCTGCCAACGACGACAGAAGGCGTAGTCCTCGGAGAGGTAGCGTCGCGTCACTGGGTCAATCATACAGTCAAACAGGGCACAGTATGTGTCAAAGTCCCTATTCTGGTGGTCATTCATACAATCGAGTTCCTTTGCGTAGTGTTCATGCATTCTCTGGAGAGCTTCTCTTTTGATAACCATAAACCCCGTTGGACCATCGAGGATTTCAATCATACCATCTTCAACTGGTCGTGACTGCGCACCAAAGTTAATCACGAGGGAACTGCTCAACATGGACATATCTCTTTCGTCTCCATTCTTGATGGCATCGCGACACTGGTCCCACATGACAACCTTTTTCGGGTAGCACGCGACGGAGATGTCCCTGTTCGCTTTGACGAGACGAACGACCGAGCGCGCGTCAAAATCAATGTCTGCATCGATGAACATGAAAAAATCACAATCCGTTTTTTGCATGAAACGACCGATGGCGACGTTACGGGCCCTATGAACCAAGCTTTCATTTTCCGTGGTGTCAAAGTAAAGCTGAATGCCTTCTCTGATGAGTTCCATCTGGAGCTTAATCACAGACGCCATGTATCGTTCGAGACAAAGACCTCCATAGCATGGTGTGGAAAGAAAGAGCTTAATTGTCATTACATAATTATTCTACTTTAACCTCTAAGTATTTTCTAATGATGCTTTCAATCTTGTTAAGTGTTGGTACAGATATAGCACATTTTTGACATATTTCAGTTTTAGGAATTCCTGTTTGTATCCATAGAATGGCTGAACATACACTGTTTGGTGTTTTACTCATCAAATCCACACACTCGTCGAGGTCGCGGCACATCTTATTACACGCGATGCGTTGTTCTCTGGTGACTGTGAAATTGTTGAGTAGCCTGTTCATGACGTCATTTGGTTTTGTCGTCGTGCCACTCCCGGAAGTTTCAGTGAGCATAATTTTTTTAAACATTTCCGATGTTCGACTGATATCTTTTGGCTGAATACTAAACATCTCTGCAATTTCCTTTGTTGTTCTTGGATAGTTGGCGAGACGACAGGCGTAGAGCACACAGTTTGCTTTGATACCCACACGCACCGCACCTCTGGTCAGTTTTCTCTCACTAAAAGTTTTGTAAATCATTTTTGCATCTCTGAGGACAACTTCGGGAAGTGTCGAACACGCATCGTCAATATCTTTATATGCGTGATACAACCCCCTGTCCTTGTGATTCATAGCCATGTGGAAATTAATAGTCGCCATTCTCCTGTTCTTATAGGTACCACACCCACGACCCGTAGATATGACGGTACTCTTCCCCCACTGGGACGAGTACAGGTTTGGGTTACTGTGCGCGTCCGCACCGCATCGGGCGGGGTCGTTCACTTTCCCATCTTCAGTCACACCAGAGGTCCACTCCGCGACGTCGGATATGTATGAGTCATCGACGAGACCACACTCCGTGCACACGGGAAGCCCTTCCGGTGCCACCACTTTCGCACCCCCACATTCTTTACAGTAATAGTTAACATCTACATTGACCACTGGCTCTTCTTCTTTTTTTATTGTTTTTTCATTTAATAGTTGCTCTAAATCGGACCATATAGCTGCCAGCATCTTTGGTGCTCTATCCTGATTTTTAAAAAATCACCACGCGACGCAGACTGGGGGGGTCAATTACAAAAAAAATCACCCCCAGACGTCACTTCGCGACGCATGACGACACTCCACGCGGACATGGAAACCTTCGTACGACGCCTCAAGAACGCCCGCCCTGGACACGACATACAGGTGAGGTGCACGAGATGGATGCACGAGGTCGTCGACGAGTCTTCGAAGCGCGTGGTCAAACATAGGACCGGGGGCACGACTCTGTGGAGGGAAATGGTGTGCGAGGTGATCACGGAGGCGTCTCTGCGCCGCAAGTGTTTCAAACAGTACAAAGTCGGGGACATTCTCGTGAATAGGAAGAAAGTCGCCAATATCCACGAAGACTATAAGGTGTCTGTTGTCAAGAGACCCCCGAGGGTGCGAAGTATTGAAATAGAGGAGATGGACTCCGTGGACGTCATGATCCGGGACGATGACTTACTGTTTGACGACGACCTCTCACCGTACGACATCAACTGTGTCAAACGCATAGTAAACACCAAGGGTATTCCAATCCAAAGAGACGAGTTCCCATCACACGTCCTCGACCTATTCTGCGTGGTACGACACGACGGTGTGCTCTATCACTGCTATCGCACCTTAGTATCAAAGTACGGTCTCACAGCACTTCCTCGGGAAAACCTCACCGAAGATGTGTACTCACAGCACGACCTCTTAGTTAATATGTAAATGCAATTCTATAAGGCTCAATGACCTTTGTCTTCTTCATCCGTTTCGCATATTTTTCAAGAGGTTCATCACCTTGATGACCATAGTAATATTGATACGCATCACTTCTCTTAATTTTTTTGATTTTTTCGTTGGGAACATACTTTCTGTCCAACATAAAATACGTCTTCGTAGGTCCATCCGCAGTTGGATATGGGACATCGTTGTTCCCCACGGGTGAGTGATATTTCGTAATGCGCTCATCAGTGCTGAACTCATAAATGAACTCACCAATGTACACGTACCTTACATTGCCGATGCGCAACAAGATTGAGTTTCCAGGAAACGCTGGTTTTTTTAGCCCATCGCGACCAATAAATATTTGTTCATATGTGTACGTCCCGACGAGTTTTGAATAAAACTTGTGATTTTTCTGCGCAGTGGCGAGGTTGAGATTGGACATGGCAATGATGTCTTTTTTTGTTTTTTTATAAACGCTCGCAGTTTTTTTAGTCGTATCAACCTTTACTAAAAACAGTCTCTCCCTGTTATGGTGTGTGAGGTAAGAACGTATGACCATTTACCATGAATTGAGAAATTTGTTCCGAGCGTGGAGCTCAATCATGTCCACCGTGTCTTTAAAACTCCGAGCCCCTGGAGTATTGGGTTTCCATTCGTCCCATGCCTTGTCAATCTCTTTGTGCCCCGGAGGTGGCTCGACGACACCATCCACGTCTTCACTATCTGAGACGATGAAATCATCCATATCTGAGTCGCTTTCGTCTTCCCAGATATCACTGTTATCGTCTTCAATGTCAACCTCGGCATAAAACACGTACTGGTCATCACCCAACTCTTTCATCTCGAGGTCTACGAGTTCCCCCTCGGGATAGTGTTCAAATAAACTTTCATACGGTGTCGCCGTCATCTCTTCATCGAGAACATAGACACACGCAGATTTATAAAACTTTTCCGTTGGGGAAAGGAAACGCACACCAAGTGTTCGACCCGTGTTCATCTCCACCACCCCGAGCGCTTCCTCTTCCGTTTCACTGTCGGCTTCTTTAACCACGGCTTTCACTATGTCGCCCTTTTTAATTTCAGCAGAAAGGATCATGTCCTGAAATTTTCATACATTAAATTTTTTCAGGCCCGACCACCTTAATTAAAAATATCCAAATATTATACTGTAGGTGTGAAGATGAAAATTCAAATTTATTCAAAGGAGGGATGCACGTATTGCGACCGAGCCGTGGAGCTGTGTGAACAGGAAGGTCTTACTTATGAAAAGATTATGATAGGTAAGGAGGACTTAGAGAAATTGTGTGGTGGGAAGTTTGAGGCGTACCCACAAATTTTTAAAAATGGTACACGACTTGGAAACTATTTTGATTTCGAAGATTTTTTGGAAAATACATATGAACCCCTGTTGACTCCATCGGAGAACAGGTATACTGTGTTTCCACTGAAATATGAAAACCTTTGGTCCCTTTACAAAAAAGCTCAAATGTCAAACTGGACAGCTGAAGAAATTGATTTTTCAAAGGACATGGAAGATTGGAAGGGGTTGTCTGAAAATGAACAAAGATTTATCAAGTATGTGCTCGCATTCTTTGCAGGCTCTGATGGGATTGTTTTTGAAAACATCAACAACAACTTTGCCGATGAGGTCCACTGTTCCGAGGCATCGTCTTTCTACGCCTACCAGTGTCACAATGAGATGGTTCACGGGGAGACCTATTCAAAGCTCATTGACAAATACATCACTGATGGGAAGGAAAAAGCCAACTTGTTCAACGCCATCAACACCATTCCGTGCATCAAAAAGAAAGCTGACTGGGCCCTCAAGTGGTTTGACAAGTCACGGTCATTTGCTGAACGCCTCTTTGCCTTTGCCTGCGTGGAGGGTATCTTCTTCTCTGGGTCATTCTGTGCCATCTACTGGTTGAAGAAGAGGGGGTTGATGCCTGGATTGACCTTTTCAAATGAACTCATCAGTCGCGATGAAGGGTTGCATCAAGAATTTGCCTTGGAACTTTTTAAAATGTTGAGACACAAACCATCGGGACACGTCCTCCAAGCCATCGTGCGCGAGGCTGTATCTATTGAAAAGGAATTCATCATCGATGCCCTCCCGTGTTCACTCATAGGGATGAACGCACAAAAGATGAGCGAATATATCGAATACGTGTCAGACAGATTGCTTAAACAGGTGGGCCACCAACCAGTGTTTAACTCTAAGAATCCGTTTGAATTCATGGAACTCATTAGTTTGGAGGGTAAAACAAATTTCTTTGAAAAAAGGGTGGGTGATTATGGAAAAGTTGATGTCGCAGAAGATGAAATCAACTTTGATGAAGATTTTTAAAGATTAGAAACGTAATTATAATAATGATTCAACTTCTACAATCAGTCATTGGCACGCCCGGCCCTCTCATTGTAGAAGCTGATGGAAAACTTTTTTTTGAACAATGTATGACAATTAAACAATGTCACGTTGATAAAATGTATGAACGCGTAAAAAATTTGTGTCCCAAACAAGTGATACAAACTTCGGACCGCTCCTTTGTAATAATCTAATACTTACGCTCGCTTCTCACCCGGGTAATAGTGCTTGCGCCCCTCCTTGTCGTAATAGTACTTTTCACGCTTGATGTTCATCATACCCCACGTCACCAAAAGGAACACGAGGGTGTGCAACAAAAGACCAAGCATGGTCGGGCACCCATTAGGACTCGCGATGGCCTGACCCAACAAACCACGGGTCAACATGTACGTTTGCGGGTTGGCGATGACGAAAAAGGTCAACGCCGAAATAACGCTGATGGTAAACTTTTGTTCTTGCTTTTGGCCCTTGCAACCGCAACCACAATCCTTGAAGAGTCCCATGCTGATGTTTTATACTATGGGTTGAGAATTTTTTTATGATGTACCCGTTTTCTGTGCCATGTCCGGACCCTTGGTGAAGCCCGTGCAGTCTATGTCGGTATGATGTGTCGCCCAGTCCGCATCCCAAGATTCAGCTATCGTTGGATCTGGGTAATGTCGTATTGTTTTCTCCGCTGTGTACCTATACACAGAAAAGTTATCCGAGTCTTCGCTCGCTCGCGGATTCGTCGCGGCTGTACATTTCAGTGCGTCGCCTATAGTCACAAAATCCATCGGTGATGACGTGCCTGACCATGTGTTTGCTGGAAACGTCAGCGTGTAGGCGTTGTGAGCCGTAGTGCCAGCAGCAACATTTATAGTGGGTGATGTTTTCACATTCTCACCGCTACTGTCGAGTATTTCAATTGTGAGACCATCTATGCGATTTTGACAACAATCTTTTCTATTCGTGACGACAATTTTTTTGATTTTCTTTGTAGCACCCAAATCAATTTTCATGGAATCGTATTCAGTCTCTGTTCTACCCTTAGTGTGTGCAAAATTCTTCTTGTTCCCGTCCACTAAATTAGCATACCCATGCTCATCGAACACGGAACTCCCGGTGACCGTTTGACCTCCAGAAATCAAGGTGTCATTTTCGTCATATACTTCAACTTCTGAGATATTTATGATTTTGTTTTGGTCGTCTTCATTGCCCTCTGCATCCGCATCGTACGCGACGGTCTGTTTCAATTGCACGTATTTACCCTTTGGATACGAGATAGGCTCTGGTGTCAAATTATCCTTAATTCCGATGCACATCGCTGGGTTCGCGTATTGGTCCCACTGACACGCTTCCTTGTCGTCGCACGTCTCCTGGGTATCAATCTTGTAGCAGTTTGATCTGAAGAATGACGTGCACGTGTTCGCGCTAAAGTTATCCGGGTCGAAGGTTCCGTCGGTGCATGCATAGAATGACGACGCACTACATATACTTGAAACCATAGAAAACACTCCACCGATTACAATGATGCCTGCACTCATTTAAATTAAATGAATATTTTTTTTACATAATTAAAGTTTTCACTCGGTACATAGGTATACCAAACAATTACAATGTCTCTCGCCATTACTCAAGCTTCTGAATTCAATGCCTCCGACGTCGGTTTTTCCAAGTTAAGGAAGAACAAGAACGGCGGCAAGGCGGTCTATCTCAACAAGGGCGGCAATAACAAACTCTTCATCCAATTTCCGAAACTCCGCTGTCCGTATGGTCTGTCTGCCTTTACCGACGAAGGTACGGGTCGTACGTCGTACAGCCTGGATCTCGCGTTCGACACGGACAACCCGGAAGCCATGGAACTTCGCAAGAAGTTTGAAGAACTCGACGAACTCATCGTCAATAAGGTTGCTGAGAACAGCGCCGAATGGCTTGGAAAGCCGTTTGCTGTTGAAGTCCTGAAGCAAGCTCTGTACAAGCCGCTGGTCCGAGTTGGAAAGGAAGAGTACCCCGCGACTATCAAGTTAAAGGTGCTCACCAAGCCCGATGGTTCTTTCGTTCCAGAAAGCTACAATATGAACCGGGAGAACATCACCTTGGACTCTGTTGAAAAGGGTTCTAAAGTTCACACTATTGTTGACTTGAACCAAATCTGGTTTATCGATAACAAGTTTGGGGTGACCATCCGCCTATCCCAAGCACTCGTTGAACAGAACGCCAAGCTCCCATCGTTCGCGTTCCAGGGCATCGACCTTCCGGAACCGTCCAATGGTGTTGAGGAATGCGATGAAGAAGAAGATTTCGTAGATGAAGAAGAATAATTTCTCATGTAATTACAACAATGATTGCCTTTATCGTGCTCCTTATTGTCGACCTTTACCTGCTCTACACCTTGAAAAAACCCACCGTCTCTGGTGGTACCTACACTGTTTACGGGACCATGGGATGTGGATGGACTCGTAAGCAGCTTGACGTCATGAAGGCGAAAGGTATCGCCCATGAGTTTGTCGATTGCTCTGAGAAGGGTGCGTGCCCTGAAGGCGTGAAAGCCTACCCGACCATTAAACACCCAGATGGAAAAATGACCACTGGATTTAACAACCTCTGAGAATCATCAGAGAGATGGACAACAAAAGCGAGTCGAGCATCGAGTCAATCGGCTTGAGAACGCTAATGTGCTTCACAAGGCTGCGATTCCACAAATAGCGGAGGAGGAAGGTGCTGATGAGAATGACGAGAGTGTAGAGGAGAATCTCCGTGAGCATGTCAGACTTGGTCTCAGCTTTTTTAATATCTTGAAGCATCATTTATTATAAGTTGGATATTTTTTTTATTTCCTCAACTAATAATAAATGAAAAAAGAGTTACCATTGAGTGGTTCTGAAAAAAAGTTTACCACTCGCCTATGGGGGTCTAAGAAAGGAGTTGACAACAACAACTGCTACGCCTACGCTGTCAACGACCCTGAGAGCTACCGTTGGCAAAAGAGCATCCCCGGAGACCGCTCTGGTATGTCAAACTCCTACCACAACTACACACACTGTAAAGGTTTACCTCAACGCGTGATTTCAGACAACCCCAGAAAAGTCTACAAAGTGAATCCCATCCTGCGCTGTAAGAAGGGGTTCTTTAAAATCATGATGTTCACCAGCCCACAAGGGGACTTTCACTTTTACAAACAACACGGGATGTGTGAATACAAAATACAACCCACCGATACGCCAACGAAAGTTGCCAAATTCTTTAAAATCCCCGTGGCCCGTGTACAAACAGCCGCGAATAAAGTGGGTGGTTTCAAACCAGGGAAACGTATCGTCTTTAAAGTAAACCTGTGGTCTCACAAACGTGGATGGGCTACAGGACCTCTCCTGGTCGATGCGAAAGGGAAGATGATTAAAGACCCACGAACAGCGGCGCGCAACTACCCTGGTCTCAACTACTCAAACTTCTGTTCAGCCTTCTGTGTCAAGAATAGTGGCATCAAAGTCGGCAAGACTCATCCCAAAGTCATGAAGAAGTGATTCTAGATCATCTCCTGTTTCTGCGTCAAAATTCAAATCAAAAAGGTCTATGATGTTGAAAATCTGATGTTCATTCATGTTCACTGCGTTCGATGTCGTCGCCGTAAATCTATTCTCCACTGTGACAGTCACCCTGAACTGCGACACATCAAACACTTTTCTACACACTGGACAGGTGTGTTTGCCCTGCGTTTTCCATCTCTCAATACACGACTTGTGAAATATATGTCCACAACGGATGGCATTATGTCTAGTACGTTTGACCTCGTTGAGACATATAGAACATGTCGAAGACATACCTACATGTACATATCTAAAGTTTTTTTAATAAATATCCGCGACATTCAAAAGTGGGCGGTTGCACGTTTGGCACGGCGGCGTACCTTGGGTTTCGTTGATTTTGTTCAACAGTTCCGGACCACCCTTTTGGAGCAACTGGCGGTACGCGTAGTTGTCTTCAAGGGCGATGCCATTTTGTTTCATGATGTAGTTGTTCACAAGTTGCGCTGAGGAGTGAATGGTGAAGCAGCGACCATCGGCCATCCCAAGGCGTTGAGACATTTTTTATTACAATAACTTTAGAAATTTATTTGGCGATTTGTTGTTGTGAGCATCCATGAACGGAAACCCATGTCTTTGATTTTTTGTACAAAATAGTCACACTGGTACCCAAGGTAGGTATCGAACACATCTTTTGTGGATGTCGCTGATACTCTGATGCTGGGTTCTCTGTCGATGTGGCGACACACCATGTTGAACCCATAGGCAACTTCTTTAAGGGTTTCACATCCCGTGATTATTATTTTACCTGTAGAGAAAATGGATGTCGTGATCTCCTTCATTTCCTCTGCTGGTTTAAATTTTATTTTCACCGCTGAATACGTCTCTGGTTGGAAACTGACTGAGAATATGTCTGAAAAGTTGGAAAAGTGTTCAGCCACTTTTCTGAGGTTGACGTTATAGTTTAAACTATAGTTGCTGTTAATCATCACCACACGGAAATCTTCGTTCGATATCAAGTTTTGCATGTCCAGATATTTTTCAAACATCTCCTTCAACTGTTTAATGACACGTGTGCAATCAAAGAGGTCACAACACCCAGCCACCTGAATGCTTCCATTTGGGAAAATCTTTACACTCTTACTGGAGTATCCATCCGTATAAGAGAGTGTAATTTGGTTATAAAAGGTTGTCGTCTTGAGTCGCCATTTGAACTCGGACAAAGGGTTGCCATTCCTTTGTAAACACAGGTGGTCCAACTGTTGAAACTTTTCACGAAGGCGAGCAATGTTAATGTCTTGTCCAAACTTTGCCACCATCGTGATGGTCGTGATTTTCACCCACGAAGGGCGAGTTTCCTCTGGCATCATGTTTCGGAACTCATGGAGTGTGAGTAGATAGCAAAATGACTGACACGCTATGGGGCTGTACGCACTTATAGACATTTTTATATTAGAGACATAGAGAGCAACGAGTTTACTGGGGGGGCATTTGAGAAAAAAGTTTCTCCAACCTATTTTTTTCTTTATTTGGAAACATAGTTAAGTGAATAACATCCCCATCTAAATATACTTGCCCCGTCGCCTTCCCATTGGCCACGTCCTCCACGCGACATAGGCCAACTTTCACCATTTTCTCCCCACGCGCCTTACTGTAGTGCACCGCGAGAGCTGCGGCATCGGTTTTCGTCTCCTTAGGGACCACGTCGGCTTCGTAGGCGATGACCACGTGTGACCCTGGGTGGCCTGTGACGTGCATCCACCATTCTTTCGGGTAGGCACTTTCAGTCAACATGTCATTGTCTTTTGCGTTTTCACCCACAAATATTTTAATACCATCGGTTGAAAGGAATGTTTTCATATTATTTTATATTTTTTTATTTTTATGTCTGTCGTTAAAATAAAAAGATGAAATTCCCCCCCAGTTCTTGTTGTGTTTCTTAATTTTTTTATAGAAAATGTTCATATATGTTTTAAAACTTCATGATGAAAAATATTATATTGGAAAAACTGACAACTTAGAGACCAGATTGAATGCACACTATAATGGTACTGGGTCATCGTGGACACAAAAGTACCCAGCTGTACAAACACTTGAAACTGTGGAAACCGATGACCCATTTGATGAAGATAAGATTACTTTAAAATATATGGAAAAATATGGTATAGATAATGTTCGTGGAGGAACATTTTGTCGCATCAACTTGACAGTACATGAAAAAAATACAATCACACAAATGATACACGGAAACACAAACCGATGTTTTAGATGTGGACAACATGGACATTTCATCGCTGAATGCTCACTTTCGAGTGCCTACGAACCGTGGTCTCATGAAGAAGATGAACAACTCAAGGAAGAAATGAAAAAAGGTATGTCTGTCAAGGAGATGAGTGAAAAACACGGACGGACGCCGGGGGCTATCAGGTCCAGAATGAAACGCGTCTTTGTTGAGGAAATACATCAACCATTACTCAATGAAAATGAAAATGAAAATGATGATTGTTGTTTTTGTTTTTAAATTTTATATGTTTGTTTACACCACCATTCATTCGCCCCTGTGAATTCAAAAACAATGTGGATGAGTGCCCCTGTGAAAAACAGGAGCCATGGGTTTGTGAGACCAGTGTTCATGTACTGGAGACTATAAAACAAGGTAGATGTCATGACACCCACGATGACCGCTTCCAATAGCAAAGAGCTTCGCATTACTAGTTATGCATATTTTATTTTTAATGCATGCATCATGTCGTGAAGTTTATCATCAAATTTAACTAAAAGATCTTGATATTTATGGGACATCAAAACATATGTATCAAACTTATTAGAAATTCTACGTAATTTGCGTTTCAAAAAGAAAACCCTGACCTTCTCACGAAATGACATTTTCTTCATGATGTATTTCATTTATATAATAGACAGTTTTAAATAATTAAAGCGTGGAACCATGTATTATAATAACGAATGACAGCTTTTTTAAAATCTGCGAAATTCATCACCGATGTGGAAGATGGTCTCGACTACGTTGAAGTGGAGTACACCAAACGTCCCGATGGTGAAACCTTTGTGGACTATTACAACACCACCCCTCGTGGTGATTGGGTTGAAATCACATCACTGAAACAAAACATTCCTCTTGAAAAGTTTCTAGATACAATGGTTGAAAGGTCCACGGAAGTTCTTCAAAAAATGTGTGAAATAGTTCTAGAACAAACAGAGTGTTCGACGCGTCTGATGTACACGTCAAAGATTCTCGCACCATCTTTTGTCCCACCCGTGGTTGACCTACGCTTCAGTTGGCAACGCACACTGGTGGACGACTTTTGTATGCACGTTCTCCCAGAAATTGTATATCACTGTACAAACGATGAGAGACTTGAACATTTTTTTAACGTCGTACGAATGATACAACAAGAGCAACAATAATGATAAAGATGAGGAAACCAATCACACCACCATTGCCATTGCCACGGGTTTCAACGTTTTGGACTTTAGAGTTGGACTTGGGCTTTGTCTGACGCGTCCATCCATAGTCGATGTTTCGTCGTGGGTGCACGGGTCGGTTGAGTGGGCACGGCGGCTCACGTCCTCCTGTGCAAAAGTCCACCGTTCGGTCACCGGAAGTCTTCGCCACCTGGCAGATGGGGCTCAATGTAGGAATTTCAATGTCACCAGTCTTGTTTAAATCTTTTTTATAATCACCAAACTCGGGCGTCTGTCGGACACCTCCTGGAAGGGAGAAATCGTGGACGACAAACGGATTGATGTCGTTGATGGTCGCATCGTCGCATAACATGTACTTACTCATGTCTTTCTTTATTTAATACAATATTTTTTATCACTTAGTTTCATTTGATGTTCATGCCACATCTGGTCTAAGTCTACGTTCAACATGTGTGCTATCTGGAAGAGATAGGAAAACACATCACCCATCTCCATCATAACATCTGTTCCCCTTTCCTTTTTCAACCCCACTTTTTTAAAAGTTTTCTTGTACTGACGTATGGCTGACGCGAGCTCGCCGACTTCTTCAGATAATAGGAGCCACACCGTGTCTATTGTTGATTTGTCCCATCCCTTTGATTTACATATTTTCTCAGTTTCTGATTTATAATAATTGAGAGACATGTATACTTATTTTACAAAATGTGTGATTACTTTAATATGAATTCTCCCAATGGTTCCAAAAGGTCTAGCTGAATGGGGGCGGGTGTAAACAGTCGAGAGAAAATGGATACGTATTCATCCCTTTTGCGGGTTCAGGGAGTGAATGCGTCGCCGCAGAGGAGGAGTGAAATCAACGAAACTTACGTAGGACTTATTCATCACCGAATCCAATCTTTGTGTTCAGGTCAATCTTCTTCCCATACGTAGAAGTGTTGATGGGCTGAGCCAGTGGCGTCGCGATGGTATCGATGTCTTTGACATAGGCGAGGTACTGAGCGACACCCGTTTTCACCTGACCCACCGCGGTATCGATGACGATCGAGTTCATACTCTTAACCTGTTCGTTCACACTGGTGTAGTGGTCACCCGAATTGTTCACAAAAACATAGCGCATCAACGTCCTCAGGTCATCCGCGTTCTGGTAATCAATCTTAATTCCAGTCATCTGCTTGAACTTTTCACGAATACCACGCTGAAGAAGGTCTTGGTTGAACTCAGAAAAATACAGAGTGTTCAGAGGAGTGGGACACTGCTTGATTGTGTTGAGCTGAATGTTGTCACACATAATTATTATATGTCAGGAAAATAATATTCACATGTAGTAGTAATAAACATGTTGTTGGTCCCCTCTGACTACGAAGAAGCGTACTCTGGAAAACCGCTAAACTTGGAACCCATCCCGTGCACCCCCCCAACGTGCTTCGTGAACTCGTATGCCCCTGTGGCGAAGCCTGGTGAAACGGGTCCGTTCTACGTGAACAGCTACCTTCTCCAACCGAACCGCAAGAAGGAAGTTGCCGGTGCTGTGTCTGTGAGAGCAGCGGATTTTAAATGTAATTAAAAATTTCACACCTTTATTATACAAAAAAGAAACATGAGGGTCACCAAAAGAAATGGTCGTGTTGAAGACATGAAATTTGACAAAGTCACTACCCGTATCTCCAACTTGACCGATGGTCTCTCTTCAGCCTGTGATTCCACCAAAGTCGCACAACAAGTGTTCAGTAGTATGTACGACGGAATCAAGACACAGGAAATCGACACCCTCTCTGCTGAAATCTGTATCGGTATGATTACCAGCGACCCGGATTATGAAACCCTCGCCACGCGTATCGTCGCCTCGAACATCCAGAAGCAGTGTCCGAAAAACTTTGTCACCGCCATGCGCAACCTCCACAAAGCTGGAGTCGTTACCGATGAAATCGTTCGCGTGGCCGACCAGGTGAAAGAACACATCAAGAGTGACAGAGACTTTGATTTTGGATACTTTGGTCTTAAAACATTGGAAAAGTCCTATCTCCAGAAAGTGGATGGAAAACTTCAGGAGACACCACAATTTATGTTTATGCGTGTCTCTATTGGTATTCATGGCACCGACCTCCCCGCCGTGCTCGATACATACAACCACATGTCTCAGGGGTACTTTGTCCACGCCACGCCAACGCTGTTCAACGCCGGCACGCCGAGACCACAAATGAGCTCGTGTTTCTTAGTGGCAAATAAAGAAGACAGCATTGACGGAATTTACCAAACCATCACTGAGACTGCGCAAATTTCAAAATGGGCAGGGGGTATTGGCTTGCACGTGCACGACGTTCGCGCCTCTGGTTCACACATCAGGGGGACAAATGGGAAATCTGATGGTATCATTCCCATGCTCCGTGTGTACAACGCGACGGCGCGCTACGTGAATCAAGCTGGGAAAAGGAAAGGGTCGTTTGCCATCTACCTTGAACCATGGCACGCCGATGTGATGGAGTTTCTTGAGTTGCGTCTGAACCAAGGTGACGATGAAGCGCGGTGTCGTGATTTGTTCACTGCGATGTGGGTGCCTGACCTGTTCATGAAACGCGTGGAAGAGGGTGGCAACTGGTCTCTTTTCTGTCCAGACGTGGCAAAGGGATTGTCCGACTGCTACGGAGAGGAGTTTGAAAAGTTGTACACACACTATGAAGAGGAAGGTTTGGCCAAGACCACCTTACCCGCGGCAGATGTGTGGAGAGCCATCTTGAAAAGTCAGACGGAGACGGGGACGCCGTACATGCTCTATAAAGATGCATGCAACGCAAAGTCAAATCAAAAGAATTTAGGAGTCATTAAGAGTTCCAACTTGTGTGTGGCTCCTGAAACGAAGATATTGACAAGCAATGGTCATCAAACTATTTCCGAATTGAAAGGTCAGGAGGTTGAGGTATGGAATGGTGAAGAATTTTCAAAAGTGACCATCGTGCAGACGGGTTCTGATCAAAAACTTCTTACGGTAAAGACGAGTCGAAATCTATCTCTGCGATGCACGCCCTATCACAAGTTTTGGATTGTTGGACACGACGAACCGATTGAAGCCCAGAATCTTCAAGAAGGTATGAAAATTATAAAACATTGTTTACCAACGTTGAATACATCGGATACTGATATGAAATATGCGTATACCCACGGACTGTTCTGTGCCGATGGTACTACATTCAACTATCAACATGAACCGACGCGATGTATGAATAAGGCGAAAGATAATGGATTGTGTATGAGACATCAGAGAAATGTCAAGCAATATTCCGAAGATGGTATATGTCAGGCTGATTCGTACACTGAACAAAAATTCTTGGATTTGTATCACGACAAAATGAAGCTTATTCCTTACGTTGACTATGATTACTCATCTTCAGATGAGAACAACAAACGAAGTCGTTTGAGTTTGCCAAAGGATATGCCTAATAAATTTATCGTCCCACACGAGTATTCACTGAATTCAAAACTCTTATGGCTTGCTGGTCTTCTTGATGGTGATGGATGCACTGCGAGACACTCCGGTGGTCGTGGTGTTTCACTTCAAATTGCATCGATTCATCATGAATTCTTAGAGGGTGTTTTACTTTTATTGCAAACAATGGGTGTTCAAAGTCGAATAAATTATACCCGTGATTCAGAAACTCGAGATTTACCAGGTGGTTCGTATACGTGTAAGCAGCTTTGGAGATTACTTATTCCAAGTGGTGGTGTAGAACACTTGAAGATGTTGGGTTTGAAAACACATCGTTTGAACATCGATACATTACAAAGTCCGAACAGAAGTGCGCTGCATTTCGAGACCATCACATCCGTCGAAGACCTCGGAGAAATTGCGGACACGTTTTGTTTCAACGAACCATTGCGTCATCGTGGTATTTTTAATGGCATTCTTACAGGAAACTGTACGGAAATCCTGGAATACACTAACAAAGATGAGACTGCGGTGTGCAACTTGGCATCTATCGCCCTTCCAAAGTTTGTGAACACGGAGACGAAAACATTTGATTACGACGCTCTTCATAAAGTGACAAAAATTGTTACAAAGAATTTGAACCGAGTGATTGATAGAAATTATTACCCCACATTGGGGGCGAGACAAAGCAACATCAGACACCGCCCCATTGGCATTGGTGTCCAAGGGCTTGCGGATGCGTTCAACTTGTGCAAGCTGCCTTTTGACTGCGAAGAGTCGCGAACTATGAACACACACATCTTTGAAACCATGTACCACGCCGCCCTAGAGGCGAGTTCGGACATGGCAGAGGCAGAACACAGCTACCCAACGTTCAAGGGAAGTCCCGCGTCGGAGGGTATTCTTCAATTTGACATGTGGACGGAAGACGGTGCCAAGTTCAGCGGACGCTACGACTGGGATGCGATGCGTCTCAAGGTGAAAACGCACGGTCTCAGAAATTCCCTACTTCTCGCGCCCATGCCGACGGCGAGTACGGCGCAAATTTTAGGGAATAATGAGTGTTTTGAACCGTACACGACAAACATCTACCTGAGACGCACCTTGGCTGGTGAATTTGTTGTTGTGAACAAGCATCTCGTCGATGACCTGAAACAATTGGGTCTCTGGTCCAAGGCGATGAAAGACTTGCTCATCAAAGCGGATGGGTCGGTGCAAAACATCACAAACATCCCCGACGACATCAAAGAAAGGTACAAGACTGTTTGGGAAATTTCTCAAAAGTGTATCATCGACATGGCGGCGGACAGAGGACGATTTATCTGTCAAAGTCAGAGTATGAATTTATTCATGTCAAGTCCAACATTTAGTAAATTGTCATCCATGCACATGTACGCATGGAAGAAAGGACTCAAGACTGGCATGTACTATCTTCGCAGTAAAGCAAAGGCGAAGCCCATTCAATTCTCGTTGGACATTGAACCGGAGTGTGTTGCGTGTTCAGCTTAAAGTTTATGAGTAATTATTTTAATAAAAAAACCATGATTAAATTTCTTGAACTCACAGAAAACATTGAAATTGGTAGTTATAAAAATAAAAAAATTGTAATCACCAACAAGGAAGGTGGACACCTACGAGTGCAAGCCCCGCGTTTGTACATGCCTTTTGGTATCTGTGGGTTCACCCCTGAAGTTGGTCCCACCAAGTACACACTGGACCTGGCACTCACTGGGTGGGACGAAGAAGGTGGCTATGTACAAAAGTTTTACAACGCACTGAGACAGGTGGAAGACATGGTCATCGATGCTGTGGTGGCACAAAGTGAGGAGATTTTTCAAAAAACAATGTCTAAAGAGGAACTTCTTCCCATGTTTAACTCAAACATCAAAGAAAATCCCGGACATCCACCAAAGTTTCGCGTCAAAGTCGATACCGACATGAATAACATCATGAAAGCTGATGTATTCGATGCGAACAGGGTGCGTCAAGACAGGGGGGAAATGACCGATGGGTTGTATTCAAGAAATTCAGGAAGACCCATCGTTGAGATGTGTTCTGTGTATTTCTTGAACAGAAAGTTCGGAGTGACGTGGAAACTTCACCAGTTGCAGGTGTTTGAGCCTGAAAGGTTGAAGGGTTTCCAATTTAAGATTTAGTCGTCATCAACATCGTATAGATGGTTTGACACTTTTTTAATAACTTACCCTCAATGAGTACAAATTCATCTTTAATACCGAGCTGTTTCTTCGCTTCAACTACGGCTTCATCCCACAACGCGAGCGTCATATTTTATTAGTAGGTTTAGATTTTTTCTTGCTTCTTCTCGAAACGTTGCAACTTTTTCTCGTACGCCTTGGTACCTTGCTTCGGCTGGGGCGAAAATCCACCCTTCTTCGGCTTGAACACCTTGACGAAATGGGCGGTACCTTCTCTCTTGAGACGAGCATTCGCCGCCTTGGCCGCGTCCTTGCTCTTGATGCGACCATCCTTATTGTCCAAGAAGAGGTCTGCCTTCTTGAGACCACCACCCGTTTGTTGGGCGGTGCCGTGCAGCACTTCGGCTCTGGATCCAACGCGTTTGTCAAACATTTAGTATATTATATATATTAGATTAAAATTCTACATAGTCATCATCCTCTGAGACATCTAAAATTTCACATTCGGCTGGAGGTTTTTCTTTGCGGGGCCTCGTCTTTTTCGGAGGTGGAGGTTCGATACCATGTTCCCTATGATACAACACTTTATCCCAAAACGCGCGCATCACCGGTAGATTTGTGGCAAACCAGTCCCTATCTCTCTCCACGTGCACGACCACAAACTCTTCCCCTTTTGGCCAGTTGAAATCTGCAGGTTTATATTGGATAAAATCACACGATTCTAGGTCCAAAATTTCCATACAAAGCTGCAGCTGTGGCATATAATGCTCGGGTACCTCTGCTTTAATTTCACGCATCATGGGACACTTGATTTCCACGAGTTTCCCCGATTCAGTGACACCATCGGGGGAACCACCGAGCCAGAGGTGTTCTGGGTGGGGACACAGACCAATCTCGTGAACGACTTCACCGTAGCGTTCTTCATAGAGGATGCGCGCTTCATCCTCGTATTTTTCACCGTGTCTGGTGGCTTCATTCCCTGTAAATTTTTCTCCTACGCCACATTTTTTTAATAATAAATCGTGGGGTGTTTGATATTTATTACATCCAATCGCCGTGGCGGCATCTGAGGCGGTGAGCATGTTCCCACGAAGGGAGAGCCATTCTTCAGATTTCTGCGCGGCATACTCTCTTTCAATGAGTGCCTTGACGTTTGGATGCATATAAACAAAACGAATGTACCTTTTAATTAGGGTAAAAGAATGCGCGGGCAGAATTCTGTTCCGCTTGTTTTTTAGACTTGGCCCACCCTCGACCAAGGAAAGAATTTTCTACATATACATCTATCACGAAAATACCGTCTTTGTGGTCAGCTATTCTATAGTCTGGGAGAGAGAGGTTATTTGTCTGACAGTACCGCATGAGATGGTCTTTGAAATTGTCATCTACGAGCAAACACTGCATGTTCACAAACTCAGGATTTTCATAAATCCTCAAAATAAACTCCTTCGCGTGTAATAACCCAATGTCCATGTAAATGGCACCACACAGGGCTTCAAATACATCTTCTAATATTTTTGTATTCGTATTCCACCCATTACGCATGCCCTTATCATCCATGACGATGAGCTCATGGAGTTGGAGTTTACGCGCGATAGCAGCCAACGTTTCCCCGCGAACGAGCTTTGTCCTGGCTTTCGTGAGAAACCCTTCCTGTTGCGATTCATATCTGTCAAACAACCATTTCGTGACGACGAAACCCAACACACTATCACCTATAAATTCGAGAGTCTCGTAGGAGTGTTCAAACTCGTCATATTGTTTCAACGCCGATTTGTGAGTAAAAGCTTTTTGGTAGAGAGACAAATCATTTATCTTTGTACCAACAAGTTTTTCAATAGATGACCTGTTGACTTTGGACATTATACATTACAATAGTAATTTATTTTTTAAGCTTTGATGTAGTGCGGCGACAAGAACTTTTGGAGGTTCAAGTACGTGATTTGCATATCCGCCGGCGGCTTGAGGAGAGCGCGAAGCGTGTCATCCAAAATAAGCTGGCGACCATTTTCAGGATGCTTAAGACCTTTTTCGGTAATGTACTTAGTGACAAACTTGGTGACCTCGCTCCGAGAAGCCTGGTCGCCGGCACCCAATCCCATAAAAGCGCGAAGCTCATCGGAGATGTTTTGCTTACGGTTAAACCCGTTGTTGGCGGCGCGCGCGGCGGCTTTTTCACCATCCGGGTCATCTTGCTTTGCCTTAATCTTGCGAACAAGCTTGGTCAAAGTCTTGAGCTCGGTGCGGAGGGCGGTAATTTCTTGCTTGATGTCTTCCATGGTTGGTTGTTTTCTACTTACATAACACGTGATTTCTTTAAGCCATGAATAATGATGCCAAAATGACCAACAAAATAAGAATGACATTGAGCACGTTAAACGTTTTGGGTATATCTATTTCATCCACGATACCAAACGGTTCTCTCTCTTCGGTGATACCATCCTGTCCAGGACAGCCCCCCGCGCAACACCCCGAAGGGCACGAGTAAAAGTGTTTCCCCCTCTGGGCGGCACAAAACTGCTCCTTTCTCGGTCTGCTGGAGCTCTTCAGGGCATAACAGCGACAGGCATCTATGATGTCACAGTCCAGCTTCATTATTAATTTATAGACAGATATTTTACATGAGAGTTCCATAACTTCCGGCGATGTAGTAGACATCAGTAAAACCCAAGGCTGTGAGTTGTTGCGAGGCAAACCTCGCCCGCTGTCCAGTGTTGCAGTAGACGAGGATACCATTCGATGGGAGAAAAGATGACGTTTGTGCGTTGATTTCCGTGACTGGGATGTGCACCGCACCAGGGTAGTGTCCGGCGTTGTATTCAACCGCCGTTCGCACGTCGACCACTTCTTGGATGTCTCCGGACATGATCATCATTTTCGCCTGTTCAGGGGTGATGCGATTGGAGCCGGTGTACGTGTAGGCAACTAGCAACACCAGCAGCACAAGGAACCACTTCTTCATTATTTTATGTACACATAATAATATGGACAATCGATTGTATTCGGATGAAACTATCCGTAAGTACATATTCAAAAATTTATGTAAAGGCGATGACGTTCTTATGAAATATTACGACGACGACAATGTCAGTGCGTTCAGAAAGAGGTTGCATGCCAGGCATAAAGACACAGACCTTAAGGATATGTTAAACGTGTACATCACCGATACCATCAGAGACATCATCTATACTATTGTCGGTGAATTGTCCGAGTACATGAAACCCATGGGAAATCTCGTAATCTCTGGCGGGGATGCGATTAACATGTATCTAGAGAGGTCAGAGCGCATCGTGACATCGGACATAGATACAAAGTTTGCCCCCAGAATGAAATATGATGCGAAATATTTTGGGAAATTGCAAATGATTAAGTTGTTGACGTGGGATAAGATGGGTGAACTCGCTTTTAAGTATAACAAAGTGATAAAGGCGCGCATACAAAAAGACAACTCAAAGTTGAAAAAGTTTTTAGGCATCTCATTCACAAAAACAGGTCCATGGGTCACCAGACGATACACGCTGATGAATAAAAGAAAGACGTCCCCGAATCACATCACGAAAGCATCGGTCGGTAATCGTCTCATAGATGTGGAGTTGTTTGCCCTTGACCTTAAAGTGGGGTGGTTTGACCCATCGATTGGGCGAGTAAAACAAGACCGAATGGGTGGCATCTTAGACATGCCTTTCATGCGCCCAGGAGAGTTTGGATACGACGTGTTGTTCAAAGGTCAAACGAATGGTATAAAGTACGTCATTAAAAATACTGGTGCCATCGTGTCAAACAAAAATGTATCCATCGCGAGTAAGGCGTTCCTCATTCACGACGTCGTCATCATGCAAGAGTTGAAATTGCGTCCAGAGAAAAAAGTGAAAGACAGGACGAGACTTATCAAGTTGGCTAAAAGTGTTTCTCCAAAATTTACATTTAAAACATCTGAAAGTATTTTTGATATTTATGCAAAAGTTGTGAAAAAAGTAAAAATACCAACCACACGAGTTGTCATGAATGGCAAAGTCAGTGTGAAGGCTGCGATGGCTGTGAACCCAGCAAAGTACTTGAAATATACCAGTATTTTAGATGAATCAAAAGTTGATAGGCAATACCTTTATGGATTGAAATCTCTGTTACCAATCGAGTTGTACGGATTCGTGAAAACACACGGACGTAAAAGGTTTGATGTCAAGACGAAAAGGTGGGTGAACAACAGGAGGCCGCAGTACATTGGAAACTATTGGCAATACAGGCCATCTATGAATATTGAAAATTTAAATTTTGTGAAAAACACAAATATTGATTTAGATTCATGGAGATTATTGTATGGGTTGAATTTTAGGAGAGATGCGTGGGTCCCATTTTCAATCATAGACAACGCCGCAGCCATCCAATTCATTGGGTACAGTTGGTTTACGTATAAATATATAAAGTATCCTAAAAACTACACATTAGGTGTCGCTATTAAAAATAAAACTTAAAGATTACCCTCGTCATTTATGTATACAATGCTGTACAACGCCCCCGCCAAAGGTGATGATGGTCTCTACTTTGTCCGCGCGACCACGGACGAGAAGAAGAAGTGTTTCGTCCAGCTGAACAAGGTCAAGATTGCCGCCATCTCAGGAGGTGAACTCACCTTAGACACCTGTTCCCCGGCGAACAAGAAGAAGGTGTCTTCCATTGATAAGGAAAACCTCCAGGCCGCGAAGGACAACGCCACGACTTGGTTTGGTAAAGACATGACCACCGACGCGCTCAAGGCGGCATATTCCCACGCAGAGCTCGTCGTCGAACGCATCCCCCCGACCAAGGTGTTTTCACCAGACCAGGAGGTGATTGAATTTGAGTCTCTCACCGACGGGCGAGAGTGCTCGGTGATTCTTGAATTTTCTGGAATGTGGTTTGCGAAGAAAGCCTTTGGTCCAACATTCAATCTCGTCCAACTCAAGCTCCACCCAGAGCCTATCAAGTCCGAGTACCCAGAGGAATACGCCTTCGTTGAGGAGGAGGAAGACCCAGAAGAAGAAGAAGTTGTCCAGGCTCCAGTGGAGGAGGAGGAGGAGGTCCCCCCACCCCAAGAGGAAATCATCGCCCCACAGGAATAAAAAAATTATGTAATAGTAATATAAAGCAGGATGGTTAAGAACAATCGCACCACCAAAAATATTTTGATGTTGGCGGCACTCGCGGTGCTCGTGTATTTGTTGTTCAACATGAACGGCAAGTCGGCCTACACACTGAAGGAACGTGATTTCATGGAAATCGAACAAGTTGGCCCGGGCCCGGCACCAGCGCCGATGATGAAGAAGCAGGCCGCGGGTTGCCAAATGAACGCGGGTACGGGATTGGCGTCTTCGCTTTTGCCGCGTGAAGTCGCCCAGGGTGAGTTTGGTGAATTCAGCCCGGAAGACCTCCTCAAGGGCCAAAACTTCTTGGAACCGCGTCAGCAAATCGGATTCCCTGAAACGATTGGTGGTGCCTTGCGTAACGCGAACCAGCAACTCAGAGCTGACCCGCCGAACGCGAAGCAACCGTACGTGTGGAACAACTCGACCATCGTCCCGGACACGATGCAGCGTGATTTGTGCTAAATAGATTTAAAGACAATACCTAATTTAGTAATTAAAACAATGTCCACAGCAGAAGAACTCTCTGAAAGCGTTTCCAGGCTCGTAGAACTCAGCAGACAGATTAACGAAGCAAAGTCTGATATTAAAATTCTCGTCCAGGCTGAAAAGGCTTTAAAAGAACGTGTAAAGGGCCACATGGTCAAACAGGGTATCGATACCATCAATTTGCAAAAAGGGAAGATTGCCCTTCGCAAAAGCACCAGAAAGCAGGTGATGTCTAAAAAGCATCTGTTAGATGGGTTGGTTGAATTTTTTGGCGGTGACCAGGCTAAAGTGGACGCAATCGTCCAGCGTATTCAAGAAAATTTAGGTACTAAAGAAAGTACATCAATCTCTTTGACTGGTATAAAAGAAAAGAGCGCTGATTAAGGTAAGAAACTATATGGTGTGGTCACAATACGTATACGAAGCGACTGCGGGTCTAGAGGTCGAGACCGTAGGTGGTTCAAGTGACGACGACACATCCGACCACGACGTTGGTCTGAATATATGCGACTGGGAACTCCAATATTCAGAAGAACTATGGGACATCTGGGGCGTGTTGAAAATGCTCATCAAAGACGCTTTCCTGGAACACATACTGCTCACACACGACAAGTGCAACTATAACGACTTTGTCGAGTTTTGTTATCAAGATCACTATGGATTGGATGAATACACAGGGCCTGTACCGTTTCGTGAAAATTTGAAGTACATTTGGATGGTCACATGGAATGAAATGAAGTATTTGGAGTTTGCACCAGGCGCAAACTTCTCACACTTTGTTCAGTGGGTCATCGAACATTCAGAGATAAATAATCTCACGTTATAGAAAATGCTCCCGGACGTTACGTCCCCGAAAGTCGCACTCCCCGCCGCCCTTTTTCTCGCGCTCAGCCCGGGTGTTCTCTTGACCACCACGGGCAAAAATGTCGCCATCATGAACCGACAAACAAGCCAAATGGCCGTGCTCTTCCACGCCTTGGTCTTCTTCCTCGTGTTCTCTCTCGTGGCGCGCGCCATGAACTTGGTGCTCACCCAAACCGACCTCATCGTGACGACGGCGTTATTCATCATCCTCAGTCCGGGTATGTTGTTGACCCTTCCGCCGGGTTCCAGCGGTATTTTCACGTCCGGTCAAACCAGCGTGGCGGCCGCTGTGACGCACAGCTTGGTCTTCGCCTTGGTCTTTGCGTTGCTTCGCAAGCAATTTCCTCAATTCTACTAAGTAGGGGACACAAGATGAAGTATCTTTGTCTAGGTCCAGCATCTATGGGTATTTACGCAATGATAGGTACCCTAAAGGCACTGGAACCGAAGCTTGGTGAAGTGAAGGAAATATCAGGCGCATCAGCAGGTTCCATTCTCGCACTCTTTTTGGCTCTGGGGATGTCTGTTGATGAAATTCTAGAACATGCTTTAGACATAGACATCCCCAAATTTGTTAAGTTGAGTCTGGCGTGTTTCATTAACAAATTTGGTTTTGTAGACACCGGACCCATACGAGAGTTGCTCGTACAGATATGTGGATGTGACCCAACATTTTCAGAACTCACAATGAAAATTCACATCTCTGCGTACTGTCTGAACACGACACAAACAGAATATTTCTCAAAAGACACACACCCTGACATGAAAGTCATAGATGCTGTGTTGATGAGCATAGCTATTCCCATGATTTTTGCATCAGGGAAATATAACGGAAGAACCTACGTCGACGGTGGCACGGTAGAAAAATATCCATTGCCCCCATTTATTGGTAAAAAACCGTATGAAATTAGAACTCTAGTATTAAAGATGGAAAAGGTCTATCAGGATAACATAGACAACCCAAGACAATTTATAGAAGCACTCGTGCGTTCCACGTTAGAACACAGAACTCGCGAAGACGCACTTTGTCAGGTTACGGAGATTAACGTGGGTGATGTGAATATATTTGATTTCAATATGGATTATGAGACAAAGGTTAAACTTTATAATATAGGATTCGGTGTAATAAAAAATTTGTAAAGGTATAGTATATCATGGATGTGTGCGACCCAAACATCAATTATGGAAACATAAGACAGCGCGTACAAATGAATGTTGGACGTCCCCTCAACTTGTCCAGGAAAGAAATCTGTGACTTGTACACTAACATTCAGCAGAACAAGCTTTTACTCCCCCCTTTAGTCATCACTAAAGACAGAACCTATATGTATGATAGGAAGTCCCCTTTTAAAAAGAAGGACTACGAAGCACTCTTCAAAAAAGACACGAGTAAATCAAAACTAAAGAAACTCGGTGAAAAGTGTGGCGCTCTCATGAACTCTAAAGATTCGTCAAAGCAAATTAGATATGCAATTTTCACAAAATTGCGTGCACTCAAAGTTCGTGAACCTATCAAGTTGAGCAATGGGTGTCCTCGCCCGAAAAAGACGAAACCTGTTATGGGTATGAACACCCCCACACCTACTCCTACTTTCAACCAAAATAAAATCAACAACACACTCACACCCACCAATTTGAATCAAAATAAAATCAACAACACACTCACCCCCACCAATTTGAATCAAAAAATCAACAACACACTCACCCCCACCAATTTGAATCAAAAAATCAACAACACACTCACCCCCACCAATTTAAATCAAAAAATCAACAACACTTACAAAATCAACTCGTTCAACACACCCAAAATTAGTGAAAGAAAAACTCTTTTCGCACCAGGGTTTGTACCTAACTTTATCAAGAAAGGTGAACGTGAAACCGTAAACAAAAATTACGCCCCAGTCCCGGTGGCGGAACGCGTGTCCATCAACAGTGGACCACCCGTCATGCGCGCCATGGAAGCACCGAGAGTGAACCGCAACTCGTATGCGCCCGCCCCGGTGGCTCAACGGGTGTCTTTTACGAAACCTTCCGGTTTGAGTAAACCATCGAACGCACAAGTCACTAAGATTAAGATTGAACAAAGAAAAGACCTTCAGAAGCACTTGAACTCATTGAGAAATCTTTCGGTTGAAGATGTTGATGAGTACGTCAACCGTTTGTTAAAAAATAAAAGTTCTCTGAAAGACATCAAAAAGAATGCAGAGACACAAAATGAACTGTACAAGAAAAGAAAGGAGGAAATTCGCAAAAAATTGAAGAATTTCGAACCCCAAATGACACTCACACAAAAGAGCATCTATAACGCACGCCTTAATGTTATCCCCCGTGGTAAGACGCGTTCATACCTGAACACGATTGAGGCTGACCTTTTAAAGAATATGAATTCCAGCGACATGTTGCGAAAAAGGTCTGCTATTCGCAAAGAGTTTATTAATGTGAGCGCCAACAAAGAAGCCATTCAAAAGAAATACCAAGACATCGCCAACAAGTACACTGGAAGAAACAGAGAAGTGTTGAATAAAGTGTACAACTCACTCATCAATATTCGACCGAAACTTAATACCAACAAGAACACGCTTACAAAGCTGCAGGTGTTGAGCATGTTGAACAGAAACAAGCGTCGTAGTGATGAACAAAAAGTTGCGAATAAAATCAGAGAGTTGACAAAGTCTTTGAATAATGCTGCTCGCGCGAATAAAGAAAATGAATTCAATAAACTTGCGAAACAAATTTTCAATCAACATAATACACGCGTGAAAAGTTTGGAGGAAGAGTTATCTAAACTTAAAAATTTATCACAACGCGTTGCGACTATGAAAGAACGAGTGGAACTCCAAAATAATATTGAAAAAGCCGAAGAACAAGTCGTTAATGCGAGAAATGCGGCACAACAAGCAGAAACTGTGGTGGTACCGCAATTCAGACAACGTGTAGCCAAGAGAAAACGAACAATGTCTAACAACAGCGCACGCCTTCAAGAAGAAGGTGGAGATGAAGTCAACCAAGAGAAGATGCCTGCTAATGCCGCAAATCGCCGACAAGCCAATGCCGCAAATGGTGGACGAGGTGTAAACGGCCAAAGAAATGCCGCTGCCGCCGCCGCTGCCGCGAAAGCTGCCGCTGCGAAAGCTAATGTTGAAGTCAAAAAGGCAAAACAGGAGTTGGAACTAGCAAAGACCGAAGCTGCGAGGGAAGCTGCTCGTAAGAATTTGGAATTTAAACAACAACAAGCAGCAGAAAAGAGACAACGTAATCTTGAAGCTAGAAAGGCCGAAGAACAGTTCAGATTGGAAGCTGGAAAAGCTGCTGCTCAATTGCGAGCAAACGCGGCTGAAATGCGAAAGGCTGAACAGGCTGAACGTAACGAAAAGCGAAAGGCTGAACAGGCTGAACGCAACGAAAAGCGAAAGGCTGAACAAGCTGAACGTGAAGCGCGAAAGTCTGAAAACAACGCACAACGTGAAGCGAAGAGGCTTAAACTTAATGAGGAACGAAAGGCTGAACAAGCTGAACGTAATGAACAACGTCGTCAAATGCAACAACTTGCCAATGGTGCGAGTGTTCCTTTTCAATATGTCGCACGGTACGCGAACCGTGTGCCTGGTGAAGTAAACATGAATTCGCTGAAAAACAAGGCTAACAAGGACCGTGAAGTTGCAAAACTTCTTGGTAAGAAGAATGTGTCATTCATTGAACCCGCACAATACAATTCCATACTCGAGTCTGCAAAGAAACAGAGATTTGTTGCAAACAGGAAAGTAAATGGTGTCTCTATGACATACTTGAACAGTTATATGAAAGCTACAAAGGCAAACTCGGTGGATAACATCGATACAGCTGATTTTGCTAACAAGTTCAAGATGGATAAAAACTTGATGCAGAAAGAAGCTGTGCGCGTTGGACCTGCATCTAAGATGAGCCGGGTGAAGGGTATTTTACGTCGTGGGACAGGTGGTGTTGAATATGTACCGAAAAACACCTACAACAACAGACTGCAAAAAGCACTCACTGTTGCTGAAAACAAGGCACAATATGAAGCAGCTTTGAAGGCTGATAAGAACTTTGCAGCGGTGGCGAAACAAAGTGGGGCTGACACGGATTACTTGAAAGCGTACATGCAATCCATGAATTATACAAACTTGAAACAAGTCAACTTAAATGCATTCAAAAAGAAGGTTTCTGAAGATAAGCAACTCTTAGCGAATGAAGCCGCCCTCTCCGGTAAGAAGCGTATGTTCGCGAGACAACGGGTCTCATTCATCGCAAATGCTGATTACACACAACGTTTCAAACAAGTTTCAAACGCTAAAAAGGAGAGACTTCTCGTGAAGAATATCCCCAAGGCGTTCTTGAATGCCTACCGCAGCAAGACTGGTAAGAGCATTGACAACTTGAGTGAAAACAACACTGAACTTAAGAACTTGTATGCCAAGGCGGTGGAGTTGTCCGAGCTCTCTGGACAACCTATTACCTACCCAGAAAACGTGAATGCGTTGAATACAAATTTAGCGCGTCTTCGTAAACAAAGAAACATTTTACAAAAATATAACATTTCTAAAAACTTCTTGAATGCTCATTTGAAAAAGACGAGTACAAACATCAACACTGTAAATGAAAACAGTCTTAAGACTGCTGCGAACAAGGCGAAAGAGTTGTCCAACTTTTTAAAGACACCTGTGAAATATCCAGATGATAAAATTAACAACAACCTCGCAGTGGCTCGTAAACAAAAAGAAGAAAACCGCGCCACTGTTGAAAAAAATGAAGCCGAAAAAAGAAATTTGGCAATCATTAAACAAAACATTAAAAGTGCAAATGTAGAAAAGTTTATGAAGAACACTGGTGTCACCGCACAACAACTCATTAAAAATGAAAATTTGATGAAGAAATTAAAATCTGAAAATGTCAAACAAGCTCTTTTACAAACGAAAGTTCCCGCCAATGTCATCAAGAGGTATCAAGAAGAAGTTTCAGGTAGAAATCTCACTAAAAATGATGTACAACAAGTTTTGAATTATTATAAAAAAGTTCAAATTCGTGAACAACAAGAAAAGGGTTCGGAGAAAAAACTTCAGAAGATCCGAGATGCGCTCACGAAGAGAGCTAAAAAAGTTGGTATTCTCAACCTCAACGTCACTAACGTGAACGTGGCACAGGAACGGGTTTTGAATGCTGAACGACGTAAAATGAGTGAACAACGAGAAAAGGGTTCGGAGAAAAAACTCGAGAAGACCCGAGATGCGCTCACGAAGAGAGCTAAAAAAGCTGGTCTTCTCAACCTCAACGTCACTAATGTGAACGTGGCACAGGAACAGGTGAAAAAGGCTGAAAAAATCCAGGCTGTTGCGAAGAAAAATGGTGTGAAGGTGAACAGCAACTTTGTGAAGGGTGCGTTGAACCTTGATGACACGAGACTCAAAGAAGCTTTGATTAAGAAAAAGTTGCAAGCGATGGGTGTTAATAACGCGTGGATTGCTGCGTATAAGAATGAAAGAAAAGTCAACACGTTGACAAATGATGTCTTTGCGACTGCTCAACGTCAACTCAACATGTTGAAGAATGAGGGAGGAAAGAATCTGGTGTATCTGAAACAGGAAGAAAAGATGACTAAAATGAACAGGTTGTACCTTACCACAACTGCCAAGGAATTCGCACAACGTTATGGCATTGACAACACACAAGCGTCTAAAGACATTAGAGAAGCAATGAAACAACTGAATGAGAAGACAAAGAATGATACATACAAACTCCGAGACCCCACATTCAAAAGAAAGGTGGAGATTAAAGTTGCTGAAAAATACAAGGATGTGCTCGACTTTGCCAGAGTGAAGAAAAATGCCAAAACATCAATTGAGCGCATGAGCGTCAAGTTCCAACCTGGTGGTAAATTAAATCAAAGTGTCGTCAATAAGTTTTTGAATAATCTTGAAGCGGCAAATAATAAAACAAAGGTGGATGTCGTTTTAAAGGAAGCACAGCGCGAATACGACGCCATGAGTAAGAAGAAACCGACAACTCGAAAAATTCCAGTTGAAGAGGTCAACAGCAACAGCAACAGCAACAACAATGGTAAAAATTCCTCTGCTCTCGTTCCATACGGTCCCAGAAACAGCCCGACACGTAGATTTGGCTACAGACTTGGACAGGTTACGGGCGCTGTTGGTGGTGCGTTAGCACGCGTGAAAGAATCCGCGTTGCCCGCACCTCCTTCTGCTCCGGCCACGCCCCCCGCGTTGCCCGCGCCTCGTCAGAACATGCGTAAAGTTCTTAAAGAACGGGCAAAGAACAACAAATTTGTAAACGCAAAACAATCTTTTGATAATGATAATAAATCTGTGTATAGCAACGCGCAGGAAAATTTCCCTAAATCTGGGAATAAAAGAAAACCTGAAAACAAGGGGGCTCGTAAGAAACGTAAAGTTGAAACCGGTGTTTTTAGTAAAAAGCAGAATACACCGACACCGGTTGAAGTGAAGAAGCAAGCGGCTAAAACAAAAAAACAAGTGGGGGGTTCTTTTAAAATGCCACAAACTCGTGTTTTGACACGCTCGGGAACGCGTAGTGAAGTGAAGGCACTTCGTAGAACACAAGGTCCTAACACAAAGCTAAAGGCGAAAGTGCAACAAAAATTGAATGAACAGGCCAGGCTTGAGGGGACCAGGCTGAAAAGAAAGCCGCAATTGCGAACATCTAAATAAAATAATACATTAATAATAATGATAAGAATCCCTTTGAGTCAAAATTTTTCTCTGTCTGTTTTTGGATATAAGGATGTTGGTAAGATGTCAAAGTTTGCGCGACACCGTGCGTTGTCCCGTGCCATACGAGCGGGTGAACCCCCTCTTGGTTTGTTCCGTCGTCTCAACGTGTTGATGATTTTTTTCAAAAACAAAAAGCCGCGTTTGTCCAAGATTTTCAAGTCGGACAGGGATTGGGTAAAGTTAAAGTTTTTAGGCAATAAATAGGTAAGTATGTCGTGTGATGTGTGTTGCAACACATTTAATAAAACAAATCACAAAAAGGTTTCATGTTCTTTTTGTGATTTAGGTGCATGTCGAACATGTTGTCAGACGTATCTTTTATCTACAGTGGAAGATGCACACTGTATGGGGTGTAAGGTGCGTTGGGATAGGGAGTTTGTGGACACGTGGTGTACGAAAAAATTTCGCAACACCGACTTTCGTCGTCATAGAGAAAACGTTCTTTTTGAAAGGGAGAAGGCGTTGTTCCCAGAGACCCAGCCCCATGTGGAGCGAATATTGAAGATGCGCGACCTTCGCACTGTCATACAAGACGTTCGTTCGCGTCTGATACAACTGTATAATCAGTACAGAATACCAATACCTGTGCGAGACGATTCACATTTTGAGAGACACCCAGACCTTTTGCAACTGCATGGGGAGTATACAAACTTTTTACTCGAATATGAAGAGTTGCGTGCGGGATACGTGATTGGTGGTGATCGTATCAGGCAGTTCGTACGCAAGTGTCCGACAGGGGAATGTAAAGGTTTTTTAGATGACATGTGGTATTGTGGGATATGTCGTCACACTTTTTGCGAAGCGTGTAATGAGTTGGTTGGTGATGGACACGTGTGCGACCCAGAGGCTGTGAAGACGATGGACCTTTTGAAGAAGGATACGAAACCGTGTCCAAAGTGTGGTGAGATTATACAAAAGTTATCTGGGTGTTCTCAAATGTGGTGTCCTTCGTGTCACACGGCATTCGATTGGCGCAGTGGGGTCATTGAGCTAGGGCGTATTCACAACCCACATTACATAGAGTTTAAGAGGCGCCATAACACATTAAATAGGGAAAATGGAGACATCCCATGTGGTGGTCTCCCGTCATACGGTGAACTTAGGAGATATAACGCACAACAGTATGACATGTTACAGCTGCGAATGTCGTTGACACGAATAGAGGCAGAGTTGGGGTGGCGTTGGCCAACGACTCCTGTGGATAATATGTATTTACGTATTCAATACATGTTGAATGAAATTGATGAATATGCTTTTAAAATTGAGTTGCAGAGGAAAGATAAGCAACACAACAAGGCGGTAGATGTATCTCATATATTTAGAATGTTCTTAGACACGTGTTCCGATGAGTTGCGCCAATATGTTTTAGGTAAATCTGTTGAAGACGTGCGTGCGGTGATGGTACCTTTGATAGACTACACCAACGAAACCATCACGAGTATACATAAGAGATATGGATGTGTCACTCCATATCATATAGAAAAAATATAAGTGTAATGTAAGAGTAATGATTCTTGTACTGGCTCTGATACTTTTAGTATTCTTCCTGCTACCCAGGTATCAACACCCCGTTGTGATTGAAAACGTGCTCACAGACCAGGAGTGTGAATACCTGAAAGATAAGGCTAAGGGGCGATTTAAACCATCCACCGTCGGTGGCAACCATCAGGTGAACTCGCATATCAGAAAGAGTGAGACGGCGTGGCTTCATAAAGATGACCCAGTCGTTGGGAAACTGATGAAAAAATGTTTGAAACACACAGACCGCCCACTTGAAAACTGTGAACAGTTGCAGGTGTTGCGTTATCGCCCCGGTGGATTTTATAAACCCCATTACGATGCGTTTAAAGATGGTACAAACCCCCGTATGTACACGTTCATTATCGCGTTAAATCACGAGTATGAAGGTGGGGAGACGGCGTTTCCGCGCATGAAAAAAGAGTATCGATTAAAAAAAGGGGACTGTCTATTGTTTGAAAACTTGGACAACTACGAGCTCATCACAGGAAAGGCATGGCACGGTGGCAAACCTGTGAAGAGTGGTGAAAAGTGGGTGTGCAATCTCTGGGTGCACAAGTACCCGTACGAGGGGATGCAATGAGAGTGCTTCAGAGAGGGATCGAACCCCTGACCTCGGCATTACAAGTGCCGCGCTCTACCAACTGAGCTACTAAAGCGTGTGAGCTCCTGCCCGGATTCGAACCAGGGTTGATGGATTCAAAGTCCATAGTGATAACCACTACACTACAAGAGCTTAAAATGTAGACTCGCTTATTAAGTGAGCCATCCCCACAATGGAGGACATTAGAAAAACGCATAATCTCTTTAAGCGAGAAATAATAGAAGCAATTACAATTGGAAGAGACAACCCAACGGTTCTTGACGTGGGATGTGGTTTCGGTGGCGACCTTCAGAAGTGGAAACACGCGGGTGTGCGTAACTTGAGCATGTGTGACCCAAACGCACAGGCCCTTGAGGAGGCAAAGCGTCGTGCGGAAGGGTTGAAGATGTGTGTCAACTTTTATGAAGGGGACATCAGGGGGTGTCCTAAAAACAGAATGTATGACATTATATGTTATAATTTCAGTTTACATTATATATTTTCAAATGAAAAATTATTTTATGAAAGTGTGAAAGAAATAAAAAAAAGAATGAAACATGGTGGCACTTTAGCGGGTATCATCCCAGACTCGGAAACAGTCATCATGCGCACACCATATCAAGACACACTTGGAAACTTTTTTGTGATGAAAGGGACACCACAAGGTGGCTATGGTGAAAAGTTATTCGTCAACTTGGCAGATACCCCCTATTATGAAGATGGTGCCAAGTCAGAGCCCGTGGCGTACAAGGACCGATTGGTGACGACATTGGAAAACCATGGGTTTTACCTCGTCCATTGGGAGCCATTGAGAGGTCATGAAGTGACACAAATGTATTCTAAATTTATATTTACTTATTATAATAGAAAATGATAGTTTTGTTTTTGTTAATTATCATCAACATCTATATTTTCAGGACAACCCATGAACCCCCGGAGTTGGTGAGTGTGCGTGAAAAGTACACCACTCTCAGGGAACACCTGAAATCGACTGGGAAATATCCAATGCTCCACGAACCGATGCCTCTCACCGCGTATTACAGAATGTGGGATGGGTCCCTCGGTTTCAACGTCAACAAAGGATTTGAACTCGGTGTGTGTTTAGATGGTGAAGTGAATGAAATTTTCCACATCCTCTTACACGAGCTGGCCCATTGCACGGTGCCCGAATATGACCACAGCGACAACTACTGGAACAATTACATCGAACTCAGAGATATGGCGTCATCCCTTGGTATTTATGAAAAAATACCACAGAAGACGAAGTTTTGTGGGCAACATATTCAGGACAAGTGAAAAAAACTTTTATGTGTGTACTATAGTATATAGATATGGCTCAGACTGCGCCTAAAGATTTATTCATGGCTCTCTTTTACTGGCTCGTTGTGTATTACATCGCACTGCTCCCAGTCGTAGTGAAAAACTACCCAGCGCGTCTCATTCTTTTGACAATCGTCGTGCCGAATGTGTTGCGTACTGTGGTGAACCGCGTGCCTCGTCTGGCCGTTGACAGAAGCTTCTTCTTCACGGCGACGCTCATCGCGTTAGTTGTCACGTATCTGTTCCACCAGATTTTTAAGAAGACTCGTGAGGATATGGATGAATTCGGTAAAGACGCCAAGAAGACACTTAAAGTGAGTGGCTTATTGACGGCCAGTTTCATTATTGGTACAGTGGGTACCTATTATTTGGGATTGGACCGTTCCATTTACAGTAATCTGGGATGGAATAGCTAATTCGTAATCACGTAGTTCTTACCAAAGTAGAACACGACCGCGGCTACGGCACCCGTCGCCGCCAAGCCAACAGCGCTTCTGCCCCCTTGTTCGTTAAGGAACTTGGGGACAGAGGTCACGAGCTTGTCTTGCACAGGCTTACTCACCGCCAGGGCAGCACACGCCGCCACGAACAGAGCGGTCATTTGGTCATCCGTGAGATTGAGCGGGTTTTTAGACTCTTCCTTCTTCTCCTGGGCGACAGGTTGGGCGAAACCAGTCGGCGCACCCGCTTGCGGTGCAGTCATTTGTGGCATCACACCTTGCATCCTGGGGTCGGCGGAGGCGGGCATCATCATCATCGGGGACTGCTCGGGTTCCATGATATCAGCGATGGAGGTGGAATCCATCTCTTCTTTTTGTTGTTTACGGACATTTTTTTCATCAACAACAAACGCTGTAGAAGGCTGTTCAGCTGGTGGTGGTGGTGGAGCCATTAAACTCACCATACCATCTTGGTGTTGACTGAGGTCATACGTCGTAATCACTGGGTCGGTGGCCATTCTAAAATATGGTCTCATTTCTTTTTAACGACTGTGAGCGCAGTTTTCTTATTCATTTTTTTCGGGTCTCCCTGGCGTTGTTCCATGTGTTTGGGGTTGTACATTTTCTTGTGTGTGGCCCATAGTTCAGGTGCACCAACTCTAAAGTTTTTCCTGATGTTGGCTTTGTACCAGAAGACACAATCTGTGATTTTATTTGATTTCACAGTGTTATCTAACACAAGACACTCGTAGTTTTCGGTGCACGCATCCATGACTTTGTTAAACATTTCAAACGAAGGGAATATACCAAAGAAACTCTTATAGAGCTTTTCTCTATTTTGAATAATGTTTTCTCTAAGAATAAACACATAATCTACATTTGCTCTCAATGCTGGTGGGAGGTCCATACAATATTGCATTGTGAGCATAAAGAAGATTTTCCAGTGTCGTCCATTCATGAAACATTGTCGGATGCACGTGTCTTTTAGAAATTTGTTGTCATACATACAATCATCTAACAATAGGAAACATCCACAATTTGTTTTCCCAGCACTGATGAGTTTTCTCTGACGCTCTATAGCCCTCTCTATGGCTTCTTTATCGTAATCACCATAGATGAACAGGTCAGGGACGTGTTTACTGTAGTAGTGATTTCCTTCCTCTGTGCCCGAGAGAACGAGACCCGCTGGTATATGCTTTTTATAGTAGAGAATGTCCGCCACTAATGTTGATTTACCCGTACCTCTTTTACCTATGAATACACACACCTTGTCGTCAGCCATAGTTTCGGGTTTGAACTTCCTCAACTGAAGATTCATATCTACTAGAACGCACATTTTTTGTTTATTAAAATTTTACCCACTTATATCAGAGATGTCCGTGAAACTTGCGGCGACTGGGGTGGCTGACACCTGGTGCACAGGACAACCCACCTTTAGTCACTTCCTGATGAATTTCAAAAGACACACAAAGTTTGCTCAAGAACGGGTGGAAACCCCTTTCGATGGAGACATTGATTTTGGACAAGAAGTGTCCTGTAGAATACCACACGACAAAGGTGACCTCATTCGTACCCTGAGTTTGAAGATTACTTTGTCAGACCCGGAACCCGATGAAAGCGAAAGCATTAACGACGTCTACTGGCCACCGTCGGTGTGTTCTCATCTCATCGAATGGGCGGACCTCGTCATCGGTGGACAAACGATACAGCGCATCACGGGTGAATACATTTACATGCGCCAGCAGTTGTACAACAACGACGACGATGTTAACCAGACGGTGTATTTCCTCTCCGGACACGGTGACTTTTTACGATACAGTGGGGACAATACATACTTTTTAGACCTTCCCTTTTATAATTATAGACATCCAGAGTTGGCCATACCCGTGTGTTGTCTCACGAAACAACTCGTGGAAGTTCGTTTGAAACTCCGACCCCTTTCGGAGATGATTTTCCTCGGTGCCCCCGCGGGGGCTTCGGCAAAGATTCGCAATATTTCTTTAGACACTGATTTTGTTTTCATAACTCAAGATGAAATTAATTTTTTACGAACACGACCTGTGGAGTACGTGATTACCCAGCTCCAATTGTCCCAGTTTGACATGAAAGATGGATACAATAAAAAATCAGTGATGTTGCAATTTAAACATCCAGTGAAACAATTATATGTGGTTTCACAAAATGAATATTCAAAATCATTAAACATTCCAACAGATTTCAACACAATAAAAAATCTTCAACTTCGATTTAATGATAAAGTGGTCTTCAATCAAAATAATAAATTTTTAACATTTGAACAAGCATTGAAACATCACGTGAACGCACCCGTGATTTCAAAGAGTGCTCAATACTTCAACCCAGACAGTAACACACTTTTACCATATATTATCAAATCTGATTTTGCCATGTATTCATGGTCCCTCTATCCAGAAAGATATTATCCCACAGGTCAGGTGAATATGTCTCGCATCATTCATAAAGTTCTTGACGTTGAAATTTTACCATTGTATTCTGGATATGACAACAAAGTACGAGTGTACGTGGAAAATTATAACGTCATTCGCTTCGAGCATGGGTTAGCTGGTTTAAGATATTAATCTACCAGTATTATAGGAATGGCTGGACGAATTCAATTGGCCACCACAGGCCCTCAGGACCAGTTTTTCACGTTGAACCCCGAGTACACATTATTTAAGGAAAACTTCAGAAAACATTCAAACTATAGCGTGGAGTTTGTGGACATCGAACACTCCTCCAGTGCCGTTGACTTTGGTAAAACGGTGAGATACAGAATATCCGCGAACGCAGGTGACTTGTTGAAAACCGTGAGCCTCAAGTTTACCCTTCCGGCGATTAATCAAACGAATGTGGGGTACATTGAATCCGTGGGACACGCCATCATAGAGTACGCCGACATCATCATAGGTGGTCAAATCGTGAACCGCGTGACATCCGACTGGTTACAGATATACAGTGAACATTATTTCACACAGACGAAACAAAACCCATTGTATCAACTCGTAGGTAAATACCCAATACGAACTGCGGGGACGAGGTCTAACGATACATACATCTTGGGATATCTCGGCGCATCCACATCTGCCATTGATTTTTACGTAGACATTCCTTTTTATTTCTATCGTGAACCCACACTGGCACTTCCCCTTTGTGCCATATGTGAAAACCAGGAGGTGGAGATTGAGATTAAATTCAGAAAATATGAAGACCTCGTCGTAGATGTCAGTGATGGAAGTTTACCTACACTAACAAATCCCATCGTTTTTGACAATTTTACCCTACAATGTGAGATGGTTTTTGTAGATGAAGTTGAAAAAATTAAAATTAAAAAAACTCCTACGGATTATCTTATTATTCAAAATCAACAAGATAACTTTTTAGTTTCAGCGGGTCAAAATACAGCAAAGTTCAACCTTAATTTTACAAACTTGGTGAAAGAATTGTATTTCGTAATTCAATCAAAAGGGGCTCGAGTATTTGATTTTGATAATTATCGTCAAACAAATGAAGATGGAAAACTCGTATTATACGAACATCTCAACTATTTAAAACTCACCTTGGATGGTGATGAAGTTCTCACAGAAAAAACAGGAAAATCTGTTTTCCTTAAAGCTGTGCAGGCGGGTATTCATCACGCCAAAACGCAACTCATCAGGAGATTTTACAGTTACAGTTTTGCCCTCGAGCCTGAAAAACATACACCAACGGGTCACATCAACTTTAGTGTTATTAAAGACCAGGTGTTAGAGCTCAACTTGAACACGAACACCCTCCAAGATAGAGAAGTTCGCGTGTACGCCAGGGCGTATAACGTGCTTCGTGTCGCCGGGGGAAAGGCCCAAGTTATTTTTGGCATTCAATATTAACTATGATGAAGACTGGTTTCGGTGAATCATCAGGTGCTTACGAAGAACGTCAGCTCGAAGCTATTGGGGATATTTTGATGCCCGTACTTGAAAAGAGTATGTTATTGGCTGCAAAATACTGCAACGCGTGTGGGAGAGATGTCATCCTCCCACAGGATGTTGAATACGCGGCGAAATATTGTGTCATGAACACAGTCGGCCAGGACGTGGGCATGTCCATGCTCGCAGACGAGGAAGAGAGCGGCGATGACAGTGAAAGCGACCTTGAAGAGGTTGAACAGGAAGAGTGTCCAGAGTTCACACCGTACACTGGTGAAAACCCCATGATGAACGCAATCAACGACGCACAGGTTGCGTGGGCGACGTGGGAGCCGACAAATCCGATAGAAATAATGTTAAAAAATGCTATAGATAGAGGTGATGGAGGGGTGGGACTCGAATGAGTTTAAGTTTAAACCTATCATATATGATTCTTCATCTTCATCATCATCTGATTCAGAAAGTGATGAAGATGAAGATGATGACGAATTGACAGAACCCAGGGGAATGACACTGGACACGTCTTCCAAAAAGTATAAGAAAATTGTAACAGAAGAAGAACTTTTACCCGAATAATTTTTTTCTGGATTTATAGTATAAAAAAATGTCCGCGATTGCCATGAACACGAATGTTCCGAAGCAAAACGTCGCTGTTGTTGAATCGGCCCCGTCCACCGCTGTCCTCAGCCAAGTTGGAGATACTCTTCAAGTTGTCTCTCAGCAACTCGAGGGTCAATCCTTGACGGCGTTGAGCCAAGGTTTCTTCTTTGCCGCCGCGCTCTCGTGGATGGATGTGTCCCGATGGGTGATCGGTCAATTCGTCAAGGGTAACAAGAACGGTGGTGTCCCGCTCACCTTGACGGCCATCGCGACGACGTTGTTGTCCATCGTGGTGTTCCTCATTATCTCTACTTTGAGCCCGAAGGTGCAGAAGCCGCAAGGGCCGATGTACGCCGTTGTGGGTGGCCGATAAACGTCATCAGGAGAATACCAACGACGACAATAAATACAATAGGAATCCACTTATACATGTCCTCCCCAGATGATTTTGGTTTGGGGACACGTATTGGTGGCGGTAACGTAAACTCTTCGGGTGTGACTTCCCTTGGTAAGTTTTCCAGGCGGTCTGTCGAACACGTGATTTCAAACTTCAAGGTGTGTTCTTGATGTCTAAAATCATAGGGAATGAGTTTGCCGTGACTCATGTAAAAAAATTCAACTCGGAGATTGTCCAACACTTTTTGAGGTCCAGAGTGAAACTCGTGCACGAGGGGGTCATCGGCGCCTTTAAAATTCACAAAATCTGCACCGTCTAACATGATTTGACCCGTGTAGAACGGTGTCCCCGTGTACACGTGTTTCGTGAAATCATCGGAACCAGCGGTGACCCTGAGAAGAAGCGCATTAGGTCCATTAAAGTTCACCGGTCCACTCATCACCTGATAATTTGCATTGGAACTAAAGTCTGAAGAGTTAAAACCCATCATCTGGTGAGGTGTGGTTCTATCTGTGATATTACTTTCATATCCATTCGTTCCTGAATAAAATTCAAGTGTGAAAGGACCATCTTGTGTTGTGTTTGAAAACAGAAATGTGTCTAGGTGTGTGATGTATGACACCGAATCCACATTTGTCGTCGGTGGTTCAAGTGCTGTCTCGAGTTCAGAGGCACACGTACTTTTGTCCGTGTGGTTTTTCTCAGTCAACGTAATCGATGTTCCGTCGACGCTGAAGGTTTTATTTGTGGAACACACGGTGAGCTGTTGTGTTGGGATGCGTGCTGACACTAAGGAAATTTTAGACACATCATAGACTGGGTTTTCCAACGAGACCACGTAGTTGTTCGCGTAGGCGTAAAGGTTGGCATCTCTCTGACTACTATCTATGTCCAAAGTATAGACCTTCATTAAAATTAATGCACATAATTTTAATGAGTGTTTTTGTGTAAAAAAAAATTAGCAAAAGCTCTGAGCAAACGGGTTATTCTCTAGTTGTTTTCTAGTCGTGTTCAAGCTCTCGGGCGTGGCGTACGGGTTCGCCATCCCCTTGTACGGGTTGAGCTGATGGTAATCGGCATTCTTGTACTGCTGCATCCACGCCCCATTCATCGGATTCACCCGACCATCCACCCTGGTCTGGTCTGTGCGCACAGATGTCAACTTCCCACCCTGTTTCAACGGAGATTCACGAACGTTCATGCGCCCTCGGTTAGCCATACGGTTCTCCTGTCCTCTTCTATCTTCCGGTCTGAAACCATACTTCATCAACGCCTCGTTATCTCTCACCGCTGAAGCTTGGACAGCTGCAGAATTCTCGTACGCGCCGTGGAAGCTGTGAATACCAGGTTGAGGGTTATCCATGTGGGCAAACATCCCGTCGTTCAGGTCACTCTTATTTCTTGTCGGTTCCTGGGCGATTGTCATCGCCGAGGTCAATCGCTTCGGAGGGGCGTTTTGCAACCCATCCGTGCGCATCCCCGTCTCCGACCTGTTCGTCGTACGCTTGGTCTTCTCGTGTTCTTGTCTCGGGGTGATGGCACTCATGCCTTGCGCACGTCCACGCGCCGTCGGGTGACGATCGTAGAGGTCAGTGGTGCGCTCTGGTCTGTTCTTCGCGACTTCACCAACAATACCCCGGCGACCACCCATGGTATCGGAACCGTGGTTCGTGCGTCCAGGAAGTTGCGTGAGCTTGTATTCACCAACATTCGTTGGCATCACGCGGTACAGTTGTTGGAAACCACCAACGGCGGGCACATCAGCACTTACACCAAGACCCGGACCAACCATCTGCTTCTCCACGGGGGAGAGATTATTCATTCTGCCCTGGTCATAAAAACGGTCGCGCATGTCCAAGACTTCACCTCCTGAGGTACGTCTTTGTGGTGCGATTTCACCAAAACTGGGCATTTCCTGTTTGTTCACATAGTCAAGAGAATCGACGCCTCTCGCGGCGCCGTAGTTGAATTCAAAATCATCCTCGGTCTCATCAACTTGAATCATGGTGTTGGGTTTCGCTGGGGGGTTTTTAGGAACAAACTTCGGAGCTTCCTGTTCCTGTTTACTCAAAACCTTCCCTGCGTACACCAACGCCGCGACGGCTGCAATGGAAATGGGGTCTGCCATTCTTACTGTTTACTTGATATTATTTTTATATCGCTGCGCGAACAATTCATTTTGAACATCCGCACGCGTGCTGCTCGGTTCATATTCCATGGTGCGGAGGGGGACTTTGCACGTCATGTCATTGAGCGGGAACAAATTCTTTTCATACGTCATCACCAATGGCTTGTTGAAACGGGACGTGCTCTGGGGTCGCAACTGGTCGGAGGTATCGATGTATTGCGCCGGAGAGCCCTTACCAGCCATCAACGGCGCCGTGCCGTAAAGCATCGTGTTCGGTCGTCCACCATCGGCGTAGTTCAAAGTGCTCGGCTGGGGGTACACGAAAACATCTTCGGTCGCACGTCTCGCCGGGATAGCACCTGTGTTTTCGACAATAGAAAGTCCAGGTTGAAGTTGATACGCCATTGTATATTAATAGTAGTGGAGAAAATCATCTTACGTCACCGGCGGTGGACAATCCTCTAAAAGCCCCCAATTGCGCCCCTCTGGCGTTGGGATTACACACGGACATATCACCAGATTTGCACATCGGACCGAATTTTGCGCCATAGAGCCATTCCGCATACGCCGTTTGGTCGCCTGGAATAGACGTCACGGGCATGGACACAAATTGACGAGCAGAGGCATTCTTTTGGAATTCAGGCATAGCCGTTCTGGAACGACCACCATCGTACTGCACTCGGTCTTCGCCAAAATACTTGACATATCCTTTCACCGTGGGGTAGAAACACGCTGATTCACGTTCTGGGTTATCGGTGATATCAGTCAACAAGACATTTCCATACGGATTGTCTTCATTGGGCATTTGGCACGAGTTTCCTGAGTATTGTTCACTGTTCGTCGGGCGCCCAACACCTCCCTTGACCATGTTCGAGCGATACATCACGACGAGAACACCGAGGACTGTGATACCGAGCACAAAGATACGAGGGTCGCGGCGAATCAAATAGATGATACACGAGGCATAAATAATAAATCGAGACGCGGCGTTAATACGGTCGGCTGGGGTCTGAGCGTTTGTCGGCCAAAATTCTAAAACCTTGTCCGAGCGGACCAACTCTTTGAAATCTTCAAACCAGGGTTTCATTTAATATAACAAGAGGTTTATTTTTTCAACATACCACCTAACATCTTCATGAGCGCGTCAGGGTTGATACCACCGGCACCACCTTCAGCCTCCATCTTGGTCGCACAATCTTGGGCCAGGCTTTCAATCGCAGAGAGCGTGTCCGCGGGGATAGATGTGATAGTCACACCAATCATGTACAAGGTTTGCAAATATTGGAAAATCGCACCACGCGTGGCCTGACTCGCATTTTCCCAGTTTGCCTTCATGTTCATGTCTTTCAAGAAACCAATGTCCTCATCCAACAACGTGACGTCCTGCTGAGAAACACGATCGGCATACGGGCCCATACCGACCATGTAGGTTTCAACAATTTTACGGGGGTTACTCTTTCGGAGCAGGTCAAATGATGTCTCAAACTTCTTAATACCCTTTTCATCGGGGAACGCCTTACGGAGCTCCCCGATGAAGTTTCCCATCATTTCGTTAAACGCCGAAACAGAAGCCATTTATATTATTATCTTTTAAAATCTTTAAGCATTTAGAAAGGTTCCGTTGAAATGGTCTCACGTTGACCCAATCCATTGGATACGATGAAATAAATCAAAATCGCGTTGAGCGCCGCGGGCTTCGTGTACTGAGCCAGCTGTAACTTACCTTCGTTATTGAGTTGCGCCTTCATGTGAATGTAGCCCGCCGTAATCGCAGCACCCACGAGAGCGGCACTGAACGGGTCTCTGAGGTAATCACTGAGTTCCATTATTATAGTATAGTGAGGTTTTCTTTTTAACGACGTCTATCTGGGGCATCGCCAAACAAAACACCGTCATCTTCCTCCTGTGGTTGCTCCTGCGGCTGCGGCTGTGGCTGCGGCTGCGGCAACTCATCTTCCGCTGGAACATTGGGGATTGTTTTAAACTCATTCTCCAATCCCGTGGGCCCTTCTTCCATCTCGGGTGCCTCGGGTGCCTCGGGTGCCTGAACCTCTTCTTCTGGCTGCTCCTCCATGACCGGTACAGGTTCCTCGTCGTAGACCTCGGGGTCTTCTGTATCTGTGGGGTCGGAGAGGTCGATGTTCTTCTCAGGGTCAGTGTTTGTCATGTACGTTTGCAAAATTTGTTGTACCGGGATGAGTTCCTTCACGGACACTTCAATGCATTGGGTAAATCGCGTTCTCAAAGTTTCGTCTCTGACGTATTCACTCTGCTCCTCGTGATACACATAGGGGTCTTTATATAAGTCCTTGGCACACGTATTATAGCACGTTTGAATAAAGACTTCATTTGTCGGAAGCTTCAAACTAATCCTCTGACCATCGGACTTCAAACGAACAGAACTCAAAATCTTCGTACACGCCACGAACACGGCCGCCAACAAGTCTCCGAACCACGCACACCGGTTGGTGATGTTATCTGCGTGTTGCTTGGACATCGTATCCGACCAGTTGGGGACATCTTTCAACAATTTTTGAAATTGAATGAGAACCTTTTTTCCTTTGGACATTGAGACTGATTCGTTGTACAAATTCTCAAAAGTTTCAATCATAGCGGGAACCATGATGAGACAGAGTTGTCCCAAGTATTCCTTTTTCGCTTCAACAAGTACGTTCAAATTGTCCATACTACAGTATACTGAAATAATTTTACCCCTTCCTGTACGCACTCGCAGCTTTTCGTAAATTTATCAATGTTGGAAGTTCGGGTTCTTCATACACCTCCTCCTCCTCCCTGACCTTTTCTTTTTTCTTTTTTTTAGGTAGCCACGACACAAAAAGACTAATATCCCCCGCAAACTGAACGTCAAAGCCTCCTCGAATCAGTTGTCTGCTGAGGTATCGCGCAGCCGCCTCTCTGTCAAATTTTGGAAACCCTAACACATAGGGAGGCACCTGAAGAAGAACAAATTTATCCCTCCCCAACTCCACCTGTTGTCGTATTTTTCTTTCAAATTGTTCATAAATTTTTTTATACAATTCTTTTTTAATCTCTTGACGCTTGACATCTAATTTACGAATTTCATGGATGTCTATCATCTAAATTTATTTAAGTTTTTCTTTAGCCGCTTCTAACTCAACAGTCGTTGGAACAACTTTTTCCTTGACCAAGTTGAAATCCACAAACTCCCTGGCGACATCCTCCACGTACGGAGACAGTGTAGACGGTTCCTCGACATCCATCGGCTGTGTGCGAAGAGACAACACCCTGACATCATCACCCTTCACAGAAAGTGTGGCGACCACGGAAAAGCCAAAGGCGAAACCCTTCGCACGCACACACATAAACATACACTTGTACACATCCTGGGTGTCGTTGGTGTACTTTTTCACCGCAGTGGTTTCGATGATGTACGAACAATCATCTGTACGTCTGACGATTTCTTTATTTGTCGTCAGCACCAACTTTTCCATCAGGTCGTGGTCGACGATCGTTTCTACTTCTTTGTACCCTTTCAGGTCGTATTTAGGGTCATCCAGCTTCACCTGAGTGACGGGCTTTTCATACCCAACAAACCCAAAGAGCTCCTGGTAGTTTTCAGTCGGCACAAGCAGTCTGAAAGCAATGAGTGCGATGATAATCAAGATGATAGTCCTCATATATATATACTTGCGTTAATTATTTTAGAGAAAATAATCATTGTATTATAAAATGTCACTCCTGATATTTAGTCCCAAATGCCAGCACAGCAGGGAACTCATTGATTTCATCAAGGCACGACCACAACTTCAACAACTCGTGCACTACCACAACATCAACCAAAGAGGTATCCCTCCTGAATATAGAAACAAAATCTCACGCGTCCCGACGATGCTCACAAAGAATGGGAAGATTTTGGTCGGTGCCGAAATCAAAGCCTGGTTGATGTCCCTCCTCCCATCCGAGGAAGTGAACCACATGGACATAGGTGGTTTTTCGTGTAGCATGACCTCCCTGGAAAACGACGATGTCGTGAACGATGGTGTTGGTATATTTGAAATGGACCAGTATGGGTCTGCACTGATGCCAGCGATGACCCCAGAGTTAGAGGCAAAAATCAATAAAAGCGTCAATGAAGCATACAGCCAAATAAAGAAATAACGCATTTTTTAATAAAAAAACCATGAGGTTAGTGACGATTCAGTCATCGGCAGTGAAAGCTGTCTTTGAAGTCCTCAAGGAGATACTTAACGATGTAAATGTCTATTTCACCCCACAAGGCGTTTCCATCGTTACCCTCGACACCGCGAGAACAAGTCTCGTAGACCTTCGTCTGGCGGCTGATAATTTTGAAGAGTACGAGTGTCCTGAACCCATCATCGCGGGTATTAACATCTCAAATACCTTTAAACTTCTCAAGTCAATCACAAACAACGACGTCCTCACGATATGTATCAATACCAAAGAATATATGGATATTGAGATACTCTCGGAAGCAAAGAAACAAAAATCAAAATTTCAACTGAAACTCCTGGACATTGATGAAAATGAGATTGAAGCCCCTGAACTCAAGTGTGCGTGCATGACAACCATGCAATCCGTGGATTTCCAACGCATCTGCAGAGACATGGGAAATATCGGTTCTGAAATTTTCATCGGGAGACATAAAAACATCATGAAACTCAGTTGTGAAGGGGACTTTGCAAATCAGGAAACGACGATTGAAACCATAGAGAATGTCGACGATAATGTGTACGGTATCTATTCACTTAAATACTTGAACATTTTCACAAAGGCGACGGGGATGTGTGCGTCGGTGCAGATTTTGCAAGAAGCAGCGTTCTTGATATTACAATATAACGTGGCCAACTTGGGCCATCTTAAGTTTTATCTCGCGACTAAGGTGAGCGAAGATTCATAGTCGTACCTGACAGTGTAGATACAACTTTCTTAACGCCGAGTGCGTTTGTAATTTGAATTTTTGGATACTTTTCAGCTAATACGTCTTCATCATAAAATAACAAATCAGACAACTTAACATCGGACCCATGGAAATCACCTTTTGGACCCGCGTAGCGTTTGACCTTTCTCGTGACATCGCGCATCGGTTTATCGTCTTCATCAACGAGTATGGCAGAGGTGATTGGTAGGTTGAATGCGACGTCGGTGGTGTTTTCAGGTGGCCATGCGAAATCTGGGTCATAGGTGATGTACTTGTACCTCTCGTTGTTGTACCAGTAGTGAACGCGGAAAATGGTCTTTGTGACGTTTTGTGGAACTTCGGTACCACTGAAATCACAATTGGTCACGTCGGTGTAAAACGAATCTTCACCCCCATCCCAGTAGTGTATCTTCTCTTGTAGCCAGAAATCATCAAAGGTGTCAATCTCATATTTCATATGCAAATTGACGTAATATTCCAGGTACACTTTAATTATGGCGTAATCGGAAATTTTAAAAAAATTCCTGTACTTTCCGTAAGCCCAGATTATTACATTAGTTAAAAGATTCGGCATTTACATTATTATGGAAGGAAACTTTTTAAGTCGCTTCAATAATAAAATTGATGAATGGACTAGACTTATAGAAGAAGAGCCTCACAACAAAGCGTTGCACGAATCACAGATGAGTGAATACATCATCAAGTGCATGCCTTATATGAACCAATACGCCGAAGAGGATGTAGAGGTGACGACAAATAGCGACAACGTCTTCAACGCCAAAGAGACGAAAGGGTTAGCTCGTGGGAGTTTATACACCGATTATCTCATAGAAGTTGAGAATCATTCCATCCAAAGAAAACATAAAAGTTCTAGAATAGACAGGTGTAGTAGTTGTGAATTGAGTAATGTCATTCATTGTCACGAAGCGAGTGAACTCGTGTGTGATAACTGTGGACTTGTTTTAAGCACACTCATATCAGATGAATTGACGTACAAGGAGGAACAGGAAACGTCAAAAGTTATCAACTATAGTTATAAAAGGGAAAATCATTTTTCAGAATGGTTGTCACAATTTCAAGCCTTGGAGAGTACGACGATTCCCGACGAAGTCGTAGAAGAGTTGAAAGGGGAACTCAAAAAGATGAAAATTAAAAAGATGTGTGAAATCACACACACGAAAGTTCGTGGATTGTTGAAAAAATTAAAATACAACAAATACTATGAACACACCCCATACATCACAAATATGCTCAATGGGGTGAAACCACCAAAGATGCCCCAAAGCCTAGAAGAGCGGTTGCGGATGATGTTCACACAAATTCAAAAACCATTCGATGACAACTGTCCAAAGGATAGAAAAAATTTTTTATCCTACAGTTATGTGTTGTATAAATTTTGTGAACTCCTATCCGAAGACCAGTACTTGGAATTTTTTCCATTGTTGAAAAGTACTCAAAAGTTGTATCAACAAGATGTCATATGGAAAAAAATATGTCAAGAACTTCATTGGGAGTTTATACCAACAGTGTAGTTTAAAGAGTGTACCCAGTTAGACATGTAATGGATTATTGCATTAAAGAAGTCATATTCCACCTAGACCGCGCGAAACACATTCTACAAGAAAGTCTCAAAGACCCACACGCGTATCAGAGAGAATCACGACAAAGTTATGAAATCATGGCCAAGGCGTTCCCACTCATGCTTCTATTCTCACAACTTCAAGCTTCTGATGACCAAAGTTTATCAGGTAGCCTAGGGACAGTTTCGTCAGACGAAGATAGTTACGCGTCTGAAGAGCCGCCGCGTCCGTCAACGCCCGCACAGATTTAAATTCTAAAACAATCTTCCCTTCAACGATGATGTCGCTTCGTACATTCCCTATCGTGTGCCCTTGAAATACAATGGGTACAATGCGTTCACTCTCGTATTGTACACCTTGTGCGCGTAGCATCACTTCCATGGCTTTGTGGTAGACACACTCATTATATCCTGGTCCAAGCTCTGTATATATGGTGTTTACGATTTCTATCAACTGCTCTTCCATACACGTGTAAGGCTGTATCCCTTTTAATTATCTCATGTATATGATATATGAACAACAACAACAGACTCATGCGAAACAACCAGGGTAGAGTTGTCGGTGTGTTGGAAACACCCCCTGGTTCTCCGCGTCAACAACGACAGAGGGTGGCGCGTCGTTTGAATTTTAACAATGTGGAAACCACGGAAAGAAACTTTTTCAATCAAATCAAAACTATTTTGAGACCGTATTACCCAAATGTTGCCATTACAAATACCATGATTCGCACACAAATGTTCCCCGAGGATGTATCCAACACGCTCGGAAGAAATCTCACCAATCAAGAACTTCGATGGTTAGGTGCGGCACGTAAAGGCACTGAAAACAACAAACCGAAAACTGTAAACATAAGTGCGTTGATGGCAAAATATAATGTGAGCCCGTTGAAGAGGCAGAGAGAAAATAACACCACCAATTACTACGATAACACGTTCACACCGAGGTCACCACAAAAGGTGCGAAATAAAGTCTTTCTTCTCACTGAACTGGACAAGAACGGTAAAGTCAAAAAGGTGTATGACAGACGCGCATTAACGAGTCTCGATAAAAAAGTTGGACCATTCACACAAATTAAATTTGAAAACTATCACATTAAAAATTATAAAAATAAAAATAGAATTGAAAGAGAATTACAAAATTTTAAAAATGTAGGATTCAATCTGAAAAATATCACCAATGCCTACGCTAAAAATCAAGTGCGTTCATTCGGCACCTTTAGTAAACAGGAGACGGATATTATGAAAAGGATTATCAGAACATTGAAAAGAAATGATGTTCCTCGTAATATTAAAACATTGTTGAAAGAAAGACTCGCTCTCATGGTTGTCCGAAATAGTGGATTGTCTCGTACCGTCTATGAAAGAAATTTAGCTCGGTTGGTAAATGTGATTCCAGAAAATATTAGAGATTTGTTTTAATGGTTTAAAGTTAATGGTATATTATTTAGTAATAAGATGTCTCTCCTCGAACAAGATTACCTCACCGTCCCGGGTCAGCTCTACGCGTGCTTGTCCATCATTGGCCCGGAAGCGCCACAGAAGAGCGACAAGTTTGGTATCAAAATCCGTGGGTGCTTTGCGAGTAAGGATGAAGCCGCCGCACACGCCAAGAGGCTTCAAAGGGATGACCCAGCCTTCAACATTTACGTCGTGGACATGTACAAGTGGATTATGATTCCGCCGGATGACAACAAGATTGAAGATGTTCACTACCAAAACGAACGTCTCGAAGAAATCATGACTGGATACCGAGAATCACAAGCCCAAGCTGCGAAGATGTTCGAAGAACGGAAGCGTGGTATGTTGGAAGGAACGAACCACTTCACCCCGGGCGATGAAAATAGTAAGTTTTACAACAAGCCCGACGAAGCGCCCGTTCGCCACCCCGCCGAGGTTCTCGCCGAGTTGCAAAAGGAAAAGCCCGACGCACCGATGGAAGATTTGATTAAGGAGGCGGATGAAATCATCGCCAAGGAAATCAAGGAAAGACAGGAGGCTCGTGAAAAGAAGGAAGAAGAAGAAGAAGCGTAAAAATTATATAATGTAATTACAAATGATAAGTATCATCTTAAATATAGTCACAATTGCCATCGTCGCGTATTTCATTTTTGTGTACCAGCCTCTCTTAGATAGGAAAGCGAAACAAGAAGGGCACGCCACAGCCTCGGAGTTGCTCAGGGCAAATCTCAAAGACCCCGTAGTCGTGTCGCGCGCGTATTTCACAGAACCTAAGAGTGGTAGTATCGGAGGGTTTGTTGGATATCAGAAATCTGAAGATGAACTTACATCGCTCTAAGAATGACGGGTTGCATAGTTTTTCCCATGAAAAACCCAACTATAAATGCGATAAACATCACGATGTACGTATTCTTGTCCAAGTTGGAAAAGTCTAACTTTGTGTTGTCCATTGGTGGTGGTGGTGGTGGCATCATGTGATGGTACATCATGTGTTGTGGTGGCGGAGGGGGGTCGTAGTACTCGTCATTTTCTTCATGTCTACCTTTGTCTACATTATTAAGGTCTGGATTATATTGAATAGGTGTACCGATATCAGTTTCCATTATTATTAAAAACGCTTAATTTTTTTAAGCACTTTCACTCTCACTTTCCGAATCAGAATCGGAGACGACAAAGTCTTTCAAACTCCCTTCATCTTCGTCGTCTTCGCCGAAATCTTCCTCCTCATCATCATCGTCTGAACACCCCTCATCCTCTGTGAGAATGTCGCTGCTCGCGGAATAGTCGCTGTCGTATTCATCTTCGCTATAGTCGTCTTCAAGTTCTACGTGCTCTGGAACATAAACCTCTTTGGGCTTCTTAATCGCACGTCCGTATCTGGTCGTCATTTGTATACTAAATGAGTGTATTGTTTAAGTATCTTGGTGTCCAATTAATACCTAATTTCAAAGCACTGTCTAAAATTCTTTTTTCAGTAGCTATTCCTATGTTAACAGCGAGTTCGTGAATCTCTTCCTGAACGCCATAGTTGTTGTGCGTTCCAAGGCTTTCAAAATGGTCCAGAGCCGTGTACAGATGTTTCGCAGATTCCCTTGGTTTTGTGTGAAGTACATCCTCCGCCTTTTTCATGTCAAGTGCAAACGCCTTGAACTCATCTGGGTTGATACCCGAGTACTTGAGCGCTTCCTCTTTGAGGTGTTCCTCTTCCTGCATGTCCGCGGGGGCACCCATTAATATGTATGCCATGTACCCGACGACACCGAATAAAACAAGCGCCATATACATTAATTTGTGATTTTTTTAAACATTGATGGAAGCACCTTGAATGATTTTTTGTTTTTACATGGACACCCCAAAGTCATCAGTCCCTTTTTATCCACGGTGAAACACATTTGTCCGTGGGATTTTCCAACATCTTCACAATAGTTGGAATTTGTAAAAATTTTATTTTTTTGAATTTTAATCACTTTTGTTTCACTGTGTCCGGGGAAATATCTTTGTATAAAAGTTTCAAATTCACCAGTGGCCACGACCTCTTCTGACGCGAGTGGTTTAGGCGTCACTGGACGACAGAGGACGACGCCGTCGGGACACAGTAGTTTCATGATGTGTGGCGTGAGGATGTACCTCTTCCCGATAAAGTCACGACAAAATCCATGTCTCCTTTCACGTATTGTTTCACAACGACAAAAACATTTTTGTGAAATAATATTTCCTCCAATGTAAAACCATACATGGTTGGACCCATGCTCCCTCCCTAAGTTTTCACAGTAGCGTGATGTCGTCGACACGAGAAACGTATTTTTGTGTTTGAAAATCTTAGTCACCTTGGCACCTCCCTGACCTTCCATATTTTTTTGAATAAACATTTCGAGATGGGCTTGTAATTCGATATCATCAACTTCATTTTTAGTTTGAATTTTTGTAAAACACCCCTCTTTGATGGATTTCGCCGGTGGTTCCACTTTCACCACTGTGAGCGTATCTGTGCGCACTGTCGCCATGTCTAAAAGTTCCCTCGTTGGTGTTGGGTCGATGGCGGTCATCTTTTTATTTTCATCATAGATGAACACTGGAAGATAGACACCTTGCGTGACTTTCCCAGAGTTATCACACGTGGTACACCCTTTCCCACCACACTCGGGACACTTTGCTTTTTTATGGGACCACGGCAACCTGAACCCACTGCCTTTGGACCCTCGTTCCATGTCCCCAAAAACTGCGCAATCTATGACTTCATTCCAATCCACACCCGATTTTGCGGTGTACAACACGACGAGAATGTGTTCTCGTAAAGCTAACGCAGATTCTTGGTTGACCACAAACCCTGGCCAGTTGAGATGGACGCCTGTTTTGTACGTGCAGTCTCCCACCTTTTTGGGTTCAGCCACAGATACTAAACAACGTTGCCCCCCATAGCGACGCACTTTATCACAGATAATTTTACAAATATCCTGAATATCCTCGACCGAAAGGGATTCAGAATCTTTGTAATCTATATCGCAAAAAAAGTTATACGTCGGTGTTTTCTGTTCCACGACAAAGACCTTTTCATTACGGAGACACGCGCGAACATATTGCTCGTTGAATGACGACAATTTGTCGCTTGGAACAGATAGACATCCCCCGTCCATCAATACATGCGACAGATTTCGTGAATTCATAAATCCTTCACTGGTACACCATTTTCTAAACATGGTGTTCTCTAGTTACAATCAAAACGCGTGTCATCTCTAAACCAATGGAGACACGATATATCATTCTCACACTCTTTTTCCGTGAGTTCTTTTTTAATAGTTAAAAGTTCATACACTGTATGGTCTTTAATTTTATCTACTTCACCATCAGCCTGGTATGGGTAATACCCAAATTTTTGTACGTAGAGTTCTTTGATTTGCATTAAAATATAGGACTTTGATTTCATCTACTTTATGTAAAATTTTTTTCTGTGGAGTGAAGTCATGCAGCTGTAGAATTCAGGGTTTTTAATGATATTTGTAGAGATGAGTTCCCAATTTTTCTTTGTGTTAAATTCCGCCAAAGTATCGAAACTCATGTAATCATTTTCATCAAAAGTTTTTTTATAAGGTTGTTTATTAATTTTTTTTAAATTTGTTTTTTGTTTTTCATCATAAAATTTTTTAATGTACTGTTGTTGTTCTGATTTTGTCCAGTTCACAAAGAATATGAACACGTGATACACGAGTTCAACTTGTGGACTTTCTTTAACTGAAAATACATAGTCGGTGTATTCACCTGATTTTAAAGACACTACACCTCGCGTCTCCTCTTCAAGTTCCCTGAGAGCACATCGGAGGGGGTTAAAGATTTCTTTGCGACGACACCCGCCTGTGACAAAAATCCAATCTTTAAATCTCCTATCTCTCACCGTGAGAAATTTAGGTTTCTCGTCCACGAATGATACTGGTATGGCTATGGCCTTGTACTTTTTCATTGTTGCACATTTGCAATCCTACTATTAGCGGATGTATTAATCCTCGGACTTTTCTTCAATAATTTCTCCTTCTTCCTTCGCGGGTGGTTCTGGTGCCGGCGTAGGGGCAGCCATCTTCACTTTGACCGGTTGCGGCGGTGCTTGCATGCGTTTCATGACATTCATAGAAAAACCTTTCAAACCTTCAACATCTTCTTTAGCCGTCCTGAGTTCTTTGAACATCAGAATCAGGCCGACCATACAGACGATGACGGCGATGAGGGTAAGCGTTTGTCTATCAACGGGAATCATTAACTAATAAAAGCGTTTAATTTTTAAGTTCACCAAATTGTAATTTTTGAAAATACACCTGCTGACTCTCCCTATCAGTGGGCCGGGCTGGGGATTCGACTATTTTTTCTAAGGTGCGACTTTTGGGGTCATAGGAGAGCACGAAAACAATGGCAAGGAGTATAATAATATTCCACATACTATTTAGTTAGAATAAAGTAAGCCACCCATACCGTTCTCAACCTTCAAAATGTTGTAGTTGATGGCATAGATGGTATCATCAGAATTCTTCGTGTCGTTGACGATGCGCGCTGAGTCGAGACGGCTGAAGTTGAGCGACCCCGTCGGCTGGGTCTTGCACACGTCCAAGCAGAACGGGTACAAGAAGAGACGCTTGAGGTTGTCGTTATCAGAGAACGAGGTGTGGTAGTAGGTTGTGACCGCACCAAAGTTCGGGTGCGCAAACTTGTAGTCGGCAACATCCGTACCATTGATTTGAAGCTTCAGCTTGTTGGTGGCGTGCATGATGTTCAGGTCCGCCCCACGCTTGGTGGCGACCAAGCACTTCACCGGGTGGTTGAAGTTCAACTCTTGAATCTTCGCACCGGAAGCCAACGCCTTTTGCACTTGGTGGATGATGATTTGTTGCGGCTGGGACGCGAAATGTTCACGCTCCTGGGTGTCGATGTACGCAAAGTTGGCGAAGCAATCCCACTTGTACGAGTCCGCGGACGCACCCCACGTGATGCGCAACTCGACGTCGTGGTAGGAGAGGGACACCAACGGAAGCACGTTTTGCCAACTCTCGCAGAAGAAGAATCGGAGCGGGTAGAAACCCGCGGCGTGGCTGTTGTCATCCTTGTAGATACCACCGAGACGAGACTTGGAAAGGCTTTGGGCCAACACCTTCGGGGCGATGTGCGACGTGAAAAGGGAGTCCTGGGTGTCGATGACTTGACCACCAATCAGAAGCTCCACCTTGTCAATCACCGTCGTCCAGTCGACGATAGCGCTGTCGGCTTCAGTGCCCGTGCTGTTGATGGGTTGGAGGTACATGTAGCTGAGGAGATCACCTTTGCGCTCCACACGGACAGTGGACATGCCACCGTTGGACACATTGCCCTGGATGACTTGACGTTCCACGGATTGGGAAAAATTGGTGTGACGTTTGTACGTGCTGCGAAAGTAGCTGATTTCGGGTTTGCCAACGAGATGGGCATCTTGCTGACCAATGGCGACGAGTTGGGCGATTCCACCAGACATCTTTTATATTATTACAAGAGAATTAAATTTTTAACTAACCACAATGATATGTCACACCGACGAAGGCGGCTCTGTAAACCTCGTTGTGCCTGGTGGTGATTTGACCATCGGCGTCGAGGTAGCGGATTTTATACGCGGGCTCCGTCTCTCCCCAAGGCACATCCTCCCATTGGAGCTGGCCGTGCACATCGAGAACGTTCACCCATTCTTCACGCACCTCTGAGAAATAGCCCTCAGGTGTCACTGGTTCCACCTTTGTTTCGTTGATAATCTTTTTGTAGAGGGTGCGCGTGCGTTCCACCGCGCCGGGGGTCTCCGAAGGGACCTCGTCGGTCACGATGTTGAAATAGCCATGGACGTACGTGTTTTGTTCTTCATCGCCGAGGTCCACCCACACCTCTGGACTCATTTCAATCACTTGTGTGTACGTGAACGTGTTGCTGTCGTAGAGCACCTGTTCATCCTCTGGAAGGGCGTTGTACACCTCCTCGGAGACGATGTTTTCTTGAGTTTTCATGTACAACTCAAGGTCGTGTTCTGGTGTGATGAACACGTTGGATTGCTCGTCCACGTGACCGTGGACTTCCACACGGCGGTCCAACGTGTAGTAGGTCTCCTCTTCGGTGCGGTCGTACGCGTCGGAGGTGGCGTCTTCCAATTGGTACCAGTACGTGACGTTGGCGAGTTCCTTGAGGATGCGTTGCGCGGGGATGTCCGGTGGCTCAAAGTCGCAATCCATCGTGATTTTGGCCACGGTGTAGTTGTGAAGAATGTCGTCGTCCTGTCTCTGACCATAGCCCGCGACATTGGACGTCGTGATGTAATCACCCGACTCGAGAGGGCCGTTGATATTCGTGACCCACATGGCACCTTCACCGACGGAGTTGATATAGACACGGGTGTCGCCGAGTTCTTTTTCAGCAATGGAAACAAAGTTTCCAAATCCATCTTTCCGAGTTTCTGGATCCTCAGATGCAGAAATTACACCAAAACATTTTTTGTCGTTAACCTTTGTCGACAAGGACACCACTGGGAGCGACTCATTCATCGTGATGGCATTTGAACCCGCTTCGATACCCCCGGACATTTTGATGTACTTGTTATTGTCTGCGGACACGATGAGCCCTTCGAGCTCTTTGGCTCGCATGAAGGGAGTGTCCTTAATAAAGGTTCTGTGTTGACCTGTGAAATTAACAGCATCAGTATAGGCACCGGTCGTGCTTATGTATGCTATAACAGTATCACCACCTCCGTAATCATCGCGTCCAGCAAGGTAATTAAAATACAACCTGTCGTTATAACCACCATGCCAACCAATTCTATTAATATTATTGGCCGATGTATTAGCGTCATGAGTGACGCCGAATATAACAGCTTGGTCATTTGAGGATGAGCCACCATGAACAATGAGCCCTGGAAAATACGTACCATTATCGGTACCACCATCTTCTATGTGTATCCTGGTATTCCGAAGCGATACCACATGCAAACTTTCTCCGGGACTATTCGTCCCAATCCCGACGTTGCCATCATCGCTAATAGTCATAGCCGTGACACAATTGGAGTTGTTTGTGTTTGTTTGTTTTGTCTTGAAATGTAATTTACCTTTAGACCACGAGGAAGTTCTTTCGTGTGTGATCGCAGCACCTGGTGTGTATGTACCAGCATCACCTGGAAATTCTGTGTCGTATAAACTGAAACACAATCCAGTTTCACGTCCAGCTGCTATAGTAGCTGTTTGTGGATACGTATTGTGAATCTGCACGGGATAATTAAAAATGGGTGCCGCATCATCATTATCGATATCAGCGTCTTCGAGCATGATTGATAGACCACGTGTTGTGGCATGAGTGGAATTATTGTTATTACCAATACCAACTCCTTGAAACAACGCCGACCCCCTCACATCCAACTGCGCCCTCGGCACCGTGCCCCCAAGGCAGAGGGCCGTATCGGTGAGATTGATGCTCTTCCCGGTGCGTCCGAGGGCGTACTCCGCGGCGACCTCTTCGGCCGTGAGGGCCACGTTCCAGATTTTGGGTTTGGAGATGGAACCGTCCAACTGGCTACTGCCAGCACTGTATGCACCAATTAAGAAATCGGTATACGTTATATTCAACGTGCTCGTCCCAGCAGATGAACCAACTGAAATCTCAACTCCATCTACATATAATCTTTGTTTATTAGCGCCACCACCTGGGTAAACTAATATAATGTGATACCAAACATTAGTTTCTAATATTTTAGACCAAGTTTGATTATTACCATACCACGCAACGGTCACTTTCCCATTTTCATCCGTTCTAAAATTTAAAGTACTATTTATCGTTGTACCTCCACTGTCTCCTTGCAAAATCGTATTCTTTGATGAAAATGAATCAAATTTTGCCCAACAGCTAATACTGTGAATCCAGTCACCAGACGCTGTGGTCAATGCTAATTCTATATAATCATTCACCCCATCAAACGTCAACGCCCGCTCCGTCGTATCATATACAGCCCCATTGAGGGTCCCATTGATCCCATTCCCCGAAATGTCCACCACCGTACTCCCCGAGACCACCGAATCCACCGTGGTATCGTAGTGGACCACGAGGGACTCCGCCCGTGGAGTCTCCGCCCCGACGGGGTGTCCGGAGACCCGTGGGAGGGTCAGAGCCTTACCCAAGGTCAGGTGTCCGTCCTGCAAACTTGAGGGGGCGGGGGTGCCGAAGAAGCGGAGTTCACCGACATCAGTATACGAAGTCAGTGGTAAATAGTTAGCTGTAATGACAAGTCTGAATATTCTGTATGAATTCGAAGTATCAATATCTATAGTTGGTCTTAATGTTCCCGTGCTTCCACCAT
>Ga0255763_1000083_pt1 | contig 91053 bp, 62 predicted proteins | sample 041ome_2_FD_179963 | JGI IMG/M metagenome (GOLD analysis project Ga0255763, IMG submission 179963) | Coastal salt marsh microbial communities from the Groves Creek Marsh, Skidaway Island, Georgia - 041406US metaG (version 2) | ecosystem: Environmental > Aquatic > Marine > Intertidal zone > Salt...
ACGACGACGACGTCCGACGACGACGACGACCGACGACGGATCGAGACGACGCGCGCGCGCGCGCTACGGCGCGTCGGGGTCGGGACGCGTGCATCGATTCGTTCGCGCATCCGTTTGAAACGCGCGGGGCGCGCGCTTCGGCGGAGGCGCGGGACGCGCGCGGGTGGATCGGAGGCGAGGCGCGGGACGCGCGCGGCGAAGAGGAAGGCGAGGGAAGAGGACGGGGACGACGCGCGCGCGACCGGGACGGGCGGGATGACGCCGGCGAGACGACGGGGGGGGAGCCCGGCGGCGCCGCGGCGGTTGGTGCAGCTGCTCGACATCGACGGCGAAGACGTGCCGTGCGTGAATTATAAAAAGCTGTTGAGGGAGCAGAGCGGGGAGACGCGCGCGTCGGCGGAGAAGGAAGCGAAGCAGAAGTCGGCGACGGCGACGGCGAGCGAGGCGGCGATGAAATCGCCGAAATCTTTGTTGGAGAGCGGCGGCGCGGGCGGGGGCGGACACATGGCGGCGGTGATTCGAAGAATCGAGGCGCTGTATCAAGGTGGACCGGGGAACGCGTCGAGCGATGATGAAGAGGACGACGACGAGGACGGGTCAGAGGAGGATTCTGAAGAAGACGAAGACGACGAGGGCGATGAAGAGGGTGAGAGTGGTGAAGAAGGCGAGGGCGACGACGACGAGCTCGGAGAGAGCGGAGACGAGGAGGACTCCGGAAGTGAAATGGAGGACCCGGATGATAAGCCGACGATGACGCCCAGCGGTACGCAGCGTATTGAACAGCCTCCTGCGGCGAAGTCGTCCGAGGAAAAGAAAGGGAAACCGGCGAAGAAGAAGAAACAGGCGAAGAGAAAGAGAGACGTGGACTGGTACGACGTCGACGACGATTTCATCGACGACGACGAACTGGATGAGTACTTTGAAGACGATGGCTTAAAAACCAAACATAGTGGATTCTTCATCAATAAGGGCGAGTTGCAAAAGGTCGATGAAGAGGGGCGAACTCCCGTGAAGCATGTGGCGATGACGTCTGACGACAAACCCCCGGCGAAGAAGGAGAAGCCGGCGCCAGCCAAGATGGTGGAATGGACGGAGGAGACCAAGAAAACGCTTCGAAAGGCGGTGACGACGTACGGTAAAAGATGGCAGATGATCCTTGATTGTGGCGAGTACCCCGAGCTGAAGTCGTATTCGATTCATCGCATGCGCAAACAATGGGACGCGATGGAGAAGGATTTGCAGGCGCTCGGGATCGACATCGTCATCCCGAAGGTACCACCTAAACCACCATCGATGATGAATGTCAAGGAAACAGACGACGACGAAGAGGAGGAGGAAGGAGAAGAGGATGGTTTGAGCACGCCCAGGCGTTCGCAGCACGCGGCTGCGGTTGTCAACTCTTCCTCGCAAAAGACAAAATCTTCCAACGCCACGGCTTCCCGTGGCGCCGCCAACCTTGACGTGACCGACCCGAGGCATCCCGAGGCGAGGAAGAAGATAGTCGATGGCAAAGCTGCGGAGTTTGCAAAGATCAAAGCTTTGGTCGATAAGCAGTGCGAAACGATTCGCGAGTCTGAACGAATCAAAACAGGAGTGGCGACGTCTGAGAGCTACACATTTGAATGGACGAAGGAAATCGCCGAGCTCATGTTCGTCACGCTCGTGCGTATCTTCTTTGCAACCTCCAAGTCAACCGCCGGCGCGGTGTGGAAAGAAGTTGTGGAGCTTTGGCCGAAGGATTTCCACATGGATAAGCAAACACTTCAAAAGAAGCACACTTCAGTGCAGAAAAAGAAGACGGCGGCGGAGAAACAAGCAATCATTGGCTTACCCGATGACGCGAGTTAAGACTTAAACTTGGGTGACTCACCATCGATAATACCACCGTGTTGCGGCATATTTGTAAATACAATCCTATCCAATGATGGTGCGCTCAGCTTGAAATTTCTCGCAACGCCTCGCGAGACTTCGCAAACCGAGACTCATACAACTCTGACAAACGATCGAGTAATGTTTGCGTCGTGCCAACGTTGGAAACAGTGCAGTCAATAGAACGCATGCGTTCGTCATTGATCGCGTCGCATACTCGCCGCACGTCGTTCGCAATCATGCGATCGACACTGCGAATCTTTGCGTCGGCGTGCTCCAATTTTGCGTGCGCCATATGCAGCAAATCCATCAACTCATCCCTCTCCGATTCTGCCGCCTCTCGCCGCGCGCGCTCATGGCGAATCGTATTTTCAAATCCTGTCATCTCTTTCACTCGATTCACTTCATCTCCCTTCGCGTCTCGATTCATCTCCATCAACGCCGCGCGCGTCGCGCGCAACTCGTCCCGCTCCGCGTCTCTCAACCTTTTCACCATGTCGAGCTCTCGTTTCGCCTTCAACGCGCTCGCGCGGTGGCACTCCATCTCCTTGCGCAATTTTCCCCGCTCGGCGTTCCACTGACGCTCGGCTTCCCTGCGCACGCGGTTCAGACGTCGGTCAATCGATCGCTTCGCACCAACCGTCGAGTCAACGAAGACGACGCGAATCGTCGCGAACGATGACCATCGACCGCGCACCTCACCGCGCCGACCGCGCACGCCCCGCCGCTCGAGCACTGAAACCGCATTTTCGCCCGCGACTCGGGCCCTCGACCCGCGCTCGCGTCGCGCGTCGTCGTCGTCGCGACCGCGCTCGCTGAGGTGTGTCGCGTCGGCGGCGCCGCGCGCACACGCCGACGCGCCGATGGATCACCGCCCAGACGAGCGCGCGCGCGCGATGGCGACGACGACGAACGGCGCGATGACGACGGACGACGCGACGACGCGACGCGCGAGCGAGCGCGCGGAGATGTACTTTCTCGCGCACAACGTGGCGAAGAAGCACAACATCGGAACCATGGCGCGGTGCTGCACCGCGTTCGGCGTGAAATCGCTCGTGTTGATCGGGTCGAGACAGTTCAACACGTTCGGTTCGCACGGGGCGGACGGGCACGTGCACTTTGAACACTTTGACTCGCTCGAGGAGGCGAGGGAAAAGTTGAAGGGCGAGCGAGGGTGCACGCAAATCTTAGGGGTGGAGATAGTGGACGACGCGCGGGCGATCGAGAGCCATCCGTTCACGGGGAACACGGCGTTCATCATGGGTAACGAAGGACACGGGATGACGGAGGCACAGAAGGCGATTTGCGATGGTTTCGTGTACATACCGCAATACGGACCCGGGACGGCGTCTCTCAACGTGTCCGTCGCGGCGTCCATCGTCATGCATCACTTCGCGTCGTGGGCGGGATACGAAGAACGGTCGCGCGAAGGAGAAAAGTTTATCGTCGCCGAGCGGCCGCAGAGAACGCGCAAGCGCGGTGAGGTGGGCGAATCGCCCGAGCAGGTGCGCGCTCGTCGAGCCGCCGCTCGCGCGCTCAAAGAACAGGAAACCCGCGGCGAAGACGCGATCGCGGACGCCGATATTTAAGCGAAAGCTCAAAGATGCCGCGTGTGCATTTTCCGTAGCCCTTGACGACTTTGAAATCATCACTAGACACCGTAGTTCGAATCCGCGACCGCTCCGCCGTGCCGCGCGCCGCTCCAACTGTCCACACAACCCGCCGACGACGATGCGCGTCTCCGTGCGCTGGTCCGGCGGAACGCCGCCGACGTTCGACATCGACGTCGACGACGACGCCACGGTCGCCGACCTGAAACGATCGATCGAAACGACGACGCAAGTGCGCGCGGCGCGCATCAAACTTCTCAACCTGCGAATCGGCGCGAAACCGGCGATGGATGACGACGCGCTGTCCGAGATCGGCAAGTTCCCGAAGCAGGTGATGATGATGGGAAAACGCGAATCGCAGATCGAAGCGCACGCCACGGCGGAGGCGTTGGCGTCGTCGATGGCGCCCGAGGTCGAGGATGATTTTGAGCTGGATGCGCGGACGACGACGGCGGCGATGGCGAATCCCGAGTTCATCGCGAAGCTCGAACGGCGCGTGCGGGATTGCAAGTTTCCGAAGAAACTTTCCGACCCACGTCCGGGGGCGAAGTGTCTGGTGTTAGATATCGATTACACGCTGTTTGATCATCGGACGACGGCGGAGAATCCGAGCGAGATTATGCGACCTTTCCTCCACGAATTTTTATCGCGAGCGTACGCGGCGAACTTTGACATATTCATTTGGTCAGCGACGTCTTTGAAGTGGATCGAGTTAAAGATGACCGAGCTTGGAGTGTTGACTCACAATGATTACAAAATTGTTGGTTTGATTGATTCGTCGGCGATGATTACCGTGGAGACGGCCAAGTACGGCGTGTTCAATTGCAAGCCACTCGGGTACTTGTTCGCGCAGGATTGGTGCGAGTATGACTCTAAAACAACCCTCATGTTTGACGATTTGTCTCGCAACTTCATCATGAACCCACAGCTTGGACTGAAAATTAGACCATTCAGAAACGCGCACACGAGTCGGGCGACCGACCGCGAACTGTTACGATTGAGCGAGTATCTAGAAGAAATCGCCAGTCTAGATGATTTTTCCGAGCTGAATCACAACAGATGGGAGTCCTTTTTAGCCAAAAAGAAGCAGAAGCGCAACGATCAATAGACCACTATAGAATAGAATACAATGAGATGCTGCTAAAACTGACTACACGATGAATTCGCGCAACGCCTTGACGTACTCGTCCGGATGCTTTCTCAAATGCGCGCAGTGCGGCGACTGCTCGAAACAGAGCACCTTGACGTTTGCCGAGTTTTTCGCTCGATGAGCGATTAACGCCTCGAGCTTCTGCGGATCCGTCAACGTATCATTTAGGGAATAAATATACAACTCCTTCTTTTCGTTCGGCATGTTCAGCATCGTCGTCCAAAACTTCCTCGTCAACATTTGATCGTACGTCCCCGTGCATAGATGCACAGTCGCGAGCACTAAAACCAGCGCGTAGAATGTCAATCGCACGACGAGCGCGAGCGGTTGCCGCATCACCGCCGTCAGCGCGTCGCCGCCCGATTTCATCGACATGAACGCTGGACACGAATCAAATATCACGCCCTCGAAATCAAACATCAACTCGCGCGCGATGGTTCCCTCGGCGCGCGCTCGCGCGAGCGTGGCTTGGACCCAGCATCCACCGTTGGAGAAGCAAAACAGGTACACCTTCCTCGGCGTCTGTCCGCCGTACGCGCGACGCGCGAACGTCAGCGCCTCCGTCACGTACGCCACCCTCGACCGCTCGAACGGGCTGAACGCGCGCGCGGTCGGCATCGTCGCTCGAACCGTCGCGCAACACTCGAGCTCGCGCGTCAACACGTCGGTGTATTTCTTGACGTGCGCGTCGCGCGCGTTCACCCAACCGAACACCAGGCACAGGGGTACATCGGGCGCGAGCGTTCCGGCGCTCGCGCAGCGCGCGGGAACGTCCAAGGCGAAGCGCGTCGACGCCATGCGTCGCGAACTGCACCGGTGACGCACGACACACGATGACGCGGGCGTTCGCGCGTCGCCCGTCGGCCGCGACGCCGCGGGCCGTCCGGGCACCGCGCGGACGCGCGCGCGCGATCGTTCGCGCCGACGGCGCCGCGCGCGCGTCCGAGGCGCAGCGCGTGCTGATCACGGGGAGCACGCGAGGCTTGGGATACGAGTTGGCGAAGAGCTTTCTCAAGCGCGGGGACGCGGTGTTCGTGACGTCGCGGGACGACGATAAAGTGCGCGAGGTGGTCGAGGGACTTCGTCGAGAGTATGGTGACGCGCGCGTCGCGGGCGTGGCGGCGGACGTGCGCAGAGCGGAGAGCGTCGAGGCGATGGCGGCGGCGTGCTGCGAAGCCTTCGGCGGCGTGGACGTGTGGGTGAATAACGCCGCGAGTAACGGGTACTCGTACGATAATTTGGAAGACGCGACGCCGGAGGTGCTGGAAGAAATTATTTTGACCAACTCGCTCGGGTCGTTGTTGTGCACGAGGCAGGCGATAAAGACGATGAAGGCGACGACGGGACGCGGGCACGTGTTCAACATGGAGGGCGCGGGGAGCGACGGCGCGGCGACGCGTAAGTTTGCAGCGTATGGGCACACCAAGGCTGGGATGTCGCAGCTGGCGAAAACGATGGCGGTGGAGCTCAAGGATGTGCCCATCGGCGTGCACACGATTAGCCCCGGAATGGTTTTCACCGAATTGATTTCGAGTGGGCGCGACGCGTTTGGCAGTCAAGGAAGAATGTTTGTCAACGCGCTCGCCGAGCCGGCCGAGGTAGCGGCGGAGCAGATCGTGGATAAACTGAAAGTGGCGACGGTTTCTCCAGATTCGGTGAATAAGACGATCGCGATCAAGATTTTAACGCCGGATGTGGCGTTGCGCAAAATGTTTGGTCGATTCGTACTCGGCGAAAATCGCGATCGGTTTCAGAAGGAGTGAAAGATTCTGAAAGAATGCATCGGTATTTGTAACAAAAAGGACACAATTGCACGTTCACGTCACAATGCACTACGCTTGTCTTGAAGAGACAGTCGCATGTACACCTTCTCTCGACATCTGAAACCAGCGACTTGAATCGTCTCGCCTGAAACCAGCGCGTTGCGGACTTCGAGATCCGTCCACTTCTCAAATGACACGACGGCGAAGAAACACCGCACCCGTCGACTGACCCCGACGTACACGCGATCGATTATGCCGTAGGAAGACATGATCGATCTCACCCATCCACTCGCTTCGGTTGATAACGCTTGAGTCAAGCGATATTCGCTCTCCGACGGAGCGTCTGACAACCGAAGAATCGAATCATCGAGGTGAAGCTTTTTGCAAACAGCTTGCATGAATTCAAACGGCAACATTTTCAAGTTCACCTTTGGGTTCACAATTTTCGGCGGACCATCATCGGCGATCGTGGCCTTGTACCAGTCATCAATTTTCATGCGCGTCGGCATCGCTGGCGTTGTTCCGTTTGAAGCCGACGAAGGCTTTGACGTTTTTTGAATTTGGATTTTGCCGACGGGTTGCGTTGGAGACGCAATTTGAATTCCGTCAGCTGGTTGGGCCGGCGCTTTCGTCGCCATCGTCGCGTACGCGACTTTAGTAGGATAGTCGTCTTTCCGTTCATCCCAGGCGTTCTCGCTCTCCGGAGGCGAAACCGAAATCGAGGGCGAGCGTTCGATGGCGTCTGCGTTTAACCAATCGGACGTCGTCAGCGGTCCGATGACGCGCGCGGTAAACACTGCCTCTCGAAGCGATACGACACCGACGGCCCGATACATCCTCCCACCGCGGCGACTTTTGATTATATCTACCACCACCGCGGCGCGCGTTTGCATGGATTTCGAATCCGCTTTGAATGGGAGCAGCATTTGTACCTTCCCAGGACCGCGAGCGCCTTGCAAGCGCGCGAATCTCGGCACCGGAGCGTGGAAGCCGTACGACACCAAGCGCGCCAATCGCGAAATCGCACTCATCCCGGCGTGATGACGCGCAGTCAACGTTGAAAATTCCTTCAGAAGAGCGACAACGGCATCTGACTCGAGAGATTCCCAAAAACGCGCGTCGATTTCAAGGACGACGTCGTCGCCGGTTTCATCGGCGATCCAGAGACAATCGCACGGATCCTCCACAAACGTCGGTCGCGGTGGCACGTGCAAGATTGGCTCGATCGCGTTCCACGGCTGCGATGGGTCGCGCAAGGTGACATCATCGACGAACCCCACCAGCTCCCATTTCCCTCCGTTAACGGCTTGGGACTTGTCGATTCGTGTAAATTCTCGGCCAAACATCGCGAAGAGAGGGAACTCGTCGTACGACAGTAAATTCGTGTGAAACGTCGCCCACGCCGCGTCTCCAGACTCAGTGAAGCATTGCACCATCTTTCCTTGCTCGACACTTCTGAGAAATTGCGCGTCGAGGTACGCATCCATCATCCCTCGCGGCCAGGTCTCTCGCACGACCGCCGACTCGAGCGACGCAAACGACGTCGCTCGAAGCGCGTCACCCATCGCCCTCTTACCCCCGTTTCCCACGCGCGCCCACTGTCCCAGACTCGTCATATCCCTCGTAAATCCATCGAGTGGCAATCCCTCGATATTGTTCGCGCTCCTCATCCCGCGCTCGCGCTGAATCTTCCCTCCAACCTCCGCCGCGTGAAGCCAGCCGGGAACGCTTCGCGCGCCGTCCCCGCCCCCGCCCCGCTCTCCTCTTCCCCTCGGTCGCGGTTCCGACGGTAACGGCGGCACCGCTCCAACTTCGCCCAACGTCGTCGCATCCTTCGCGCTCGTCGCGTTCGTCGATTCCGTTTCGCACTCCGCGTCGTCCTCCATCCCGCGCCTTCGTCCCGCGCTCGAGACGTCGCCGCGAGACGCGTCGCGCCGTATCCCTTCCCCTCGTCCCGTCGTCCCGCGTCTCGACCGCGCGCCGCCGCGACGATTCAGACGCGCGCGCGCGTCGTCTTCGACGCTCCGCTCGCGCGCGCGTCGCGCACTGGCCGTCACCGCGCGCGCGCGCGCCGTCACACGCGTCGATATCGCGCGCGTCGATTCGCGTCCCGATCGCGAACCGTCGTCCACGATCGATCGATCGATCGATCGATCGATCGATCGGCGGCGTCGGCGGCGTCGCGCGCGCCCGGGGCGCAGACCGCGACGACGGCGTCGCGACGGCGCGACGGCATGGCGACGCCCGCGACCGCGACGCGAGCGCGCGCGGACGTCGACGTCGATGATCACGACGCGCGGTACGAACCGGTGAACGACGCCCTGCTCGGCACCGGGTCGTACGGGTACACGAAACTCATGCGCGAGAAAACCACGGGGCGAATGTACGCGCTGAAGTACATCGAACGCGGTGAAAAGATCACCGAACACGTGCGACGAGAGATCACGAATCATCGGAACCTGAGCCATCCGAACATCGTGAAGTTTAAGGAGGTGCTGGTGACGCCGACGCACCTGGCGGTGGCGATGGAGGCGATCGGGGGGGGCGAACTGTTTGGGTACGTGCAGCAGCAAGGGAATTTTACGGAGTCGCAGGCGAGGTATTTTTTTCAACACTTGATCTCGGGGGTGGAGTATTTGCATAATATGAGAATATCGCACCGAGATTTGAAACTTGAGAACACGCTGGTGGATCTCACGACGACGCCGGTGCTGAAGATTTGTGATTTTGGGTTCTCCAAAGGGGGATTCGACAGTCAGCCAAAGACGCAAATCGGGACGCCGGCGTACATTTCGCCGGAGGTGTATAGCGGGGCGCAACCGTACGATGGCGCGGCATCGGACGTGTGGGCGTGTGGGGTTTTATTGTACGTCATGTTAGTGGGTAGATATCCGTTTTCGGATCCTCAAGATCCAAACAACTCGCACAAGATGATGCAGCGCGTGTTGTCGGCCAAATTCGACCTTCCGCAGAATATGACAGACGAGTGCAAGGATTTGCTCACGCAAATTTTCAACGTCGATCCGAAGAATAGAATAACTGTCTCAGGGATATACCATCATCCTTGGTTTTTGCATGACTTGTCTCCGAGCGTACCGCTCGGGCCGACGCAGCCGGGACCGACGGCGGACGACGCCGAGGGGCTTCAGTGCCTCGACGCCATCAACGCCATCATCGATGTTGCCCGCGAGCCCCCGGTCAAGACATCGAGTCCGTGGGGGTACGACGAAATCGATGGAGATGGAATCGACGACGGCAACTATCTAGATGACGATTATTAACACGGATTGCGTCTCTTTCTTTGTTCTGTAATAATTGCAAACGTTTCAGCCACGTGGCGAGTAATAAGTCTCGCTCGATATGAATCTCTTTTGCGCGAAGATTCCGAGAACTTTTTGACGTCTTAGAATCGGTTCTCCGGTCGCGTTTCTAACCATTTTTGAATGCCCGCGTTTTCGCCTACCTTGTCGACTATGGCGGACACTTTGGGGCAGTCGACATACGATGCCGCCGCCTTTTCCGCATCGGAGAAGGCCTGCGTTAACGCGACGTAAAGCACAATATCCGCGAGTGACATCTTTTTTCCGACGCACCATTGGTCGCCGACGACGGATTCAAGTTTGCCCATCCACGTCTTCATCGTCTCATCGTACCACTTCGCCATCGCTTCTTCAATTTCAGGCGTCGGCGGCGCGAACGGATTACCGCGTGCTTTTTGATACGCGTCCCGCAGATCTCGCACATGTTCGCAAATCGCATCGATTTTAGCCTCGTCTATCTTCCCTTTGCCCATGAGTCCCAAATCTTTGGCGACAAATCGCTCAATCGCGCGGCTCTGCCCGATCATCTCGCCTTGGACCTCGAGAACAGGAAGACGCTTAAGATTCGCATCGAACATCCCCGCCTCCTTATCGACCCCGTGCTGCTCACAGATCTGCGGCTTCGGCCCATCCATAGAGAAGGTGTATCTATAATCCTCGTAATCGACGTTTGCCGCGGCAAAAATCGTGCGAATGACCTCCGCCGCGCCTCGTGCGTCGAAGTAGCGCAGCGTGGCTCGAGTCTTGCGCAGTGTGCTTCCCGATTTTGCCGCGATGTGACCCTTGATGATCGCCGCCGCGAGGAAGCCGCCCACGCCAAAGGCTTGCACCGGAGACACATCTGCGAAGAGCGGCTTCTTTACCGGCACCGGCGCAGGTTTGGCGGCGATACTCGCGATTTCCTGCGTGCGTTCGTGAACCTTCTTCGGCGCGAGCGATGAGGCGTCTCTGGCGACGACGCGCGTTCGATCGACGCGCGCGCGGCGATGCACCGGTCTCACGATGAGGGGTGTAGTCGTGATGCTAGCAAGCATGGCGTAAGTGTTCGTGAAGACGCTGCGCGAACGATTATGCGGTCAGCCTCTCCCGAAATGACCTCGTTTGAGGTTTCGGCAACGGTGATGAATTGAATCATCATGAGAACGCTAGAGCTATCGGGAGCTAAGGAACTATTCTACTTTTGAAAACTTCTGCAAGCGACCTCTGGAAAATATCGGTGCGTGCGCATACGCTGCGATGATGTTCAACAAGAGCCAAATGTTTGCGCCGAAGAACGCGATGGACGCCAACCACACGCTCTCAAATACTTGCGCCCCTTTGAATTCGAGGGCGTACGCCCAAGCCAGCCAGTGTAACTGGGCGATGAGCCAAATCAGCGTGGCGAACACCACACGTTTTCGATTCGCACTTCGCATCAGCGATGGTAAAACGAGTGGCAAGAGCATGAACCACCAAACAAAGTATTGCGCCGTGCACACCTTGTTGAAAGCTACAAACGCGAGTGTCTGCACAAAAAGTGCGAAAGGCATGTCGCTAGCAAACGCAAACCCAAGTGATAGAACGACTGTAAGCATGGGCAACGGACTCATAGCCAACCGATCGGCGGTTTGAACGATTGCTGAACCGTTCAAGTCTGGAGCGTCCGTCGTCGGATGAATGCTCAGATATATCCCGTAAAACGCCGGTGAGAAGTTGTGACGATGGTCTTTTCTTTGCGCGTGATACAGAATTGCCTCATCGATGTAATCCATGCCATACACGGCGTACGAACCAGCCGTTAGCGCGAAAAATGTCGCCGACGAAACCACGGCAAACTTGACGTTTTCTACCGTCACCCACGAAAGCGCTTTGGATCCTCGCTTACCGAACAAAGCGCGATTGCCCATGTAATCCTTATTAAGAAACGCAACGAACATCAATGCGTGTATGATTGGATACAGCCTCATGTGAACGACGAATCCGTACGCGATTGCGGCCCTTGTCGTTGCGCCCGCGGTGAGAGCCTCAACCGTCAACAGCATCAACACTCCCGTCAATGCCTCGCAGCTTCCCCTCGTGCTTATCGCGCACGTGAACGGATTAAATAACCAACACCACAAAGCATATTTGAGCTCTCGCGCGTTCATACCGCGTCGCCGACCGATTTTCAAAATCAAACCGCCCACCGCGATGTCCAACGTGCTGAAGAACACTTTCCCCCACATTTCGTGCACCAACACGTTCGGCGCGAGTAAGACGGCCAATAGCGGTGGATATCGATACGTCGCTCGTTCATACGGCGATCCGCCGCGGACGACATGACGCGCGGCGTCGGTGTAGACGAAGTAGTCAATGTCGGTATACTTGACGTCAAAGTTTGCGTCTTGATACGCGCTCCAAGCGATGAGGACGAGGCGAAGGATGACGGCGCACACGAACGCCATGTTCATATCGTTCCTTCGACGCGCGCCCATCTCGCGCACGGGCTGCCGCGCGCGCGGACGAGTGCGGCAGCCCGTGCGGCGGACGCTCGCTCGCGACGAACCGACTCGCAGCGACGGAGGACGCATATCGATCCGTGTCGCTTTTGTTAATCGCGCTAATTAAATTAACAACAACTAGTAGTGCTTACGTGTCTTCCCAATCTCATCTATGAGTTGATTGAGCTTAAAGTGAAGCTCTTCTCGAGGCGCGCTCTCGCGGCGTCGCGAGACTTTGTCAAGTCCCGCTCGAGATTTTTGCTTGACCGCCGAAGCGAGCTGCAACCGAAGAGAATCGAGAGAATCTATGACGGAGTTCGTCGGAGAGTCCCGACGATAGATGGCATAGTCTCCCGATTGCGGTGAGCGTGGTCGAGATGGTGAAGACGTCGCGGAGGGCCCGAGGCGGTTGACAAATTCAACCATTCTTCGCAGGCGTACTTCAGCGGTGTGGGCGCCGGATTCAGCTGCCATTCTGCGAGCTTCGGCATCTTTTGCCGCTTTTTCCATGATCATCAGACGATGGTACGCTTTGTCCTCTGCCGAGACTTTCATCATCGGGCTGTCGTCGAACAAACGAACACCCTGCATCGGGGCTTCCAACGGTGAATTTTGCGCGCTGTCATACACATAAGAATGTCCAACTTGACGGTACGGTGGTGGTGTTCGAAGCGGGTTCGCAGTCCATGACATTTCTTGCTCCGCCGTGTCCTTTGCAACTTGCAATAGGTGCACAGCCTCGGCGAGTGCCTCTTGTGATCGCTCGATGTCGGCTTCGTAACTGCGCTTGTCCTCTTTAAGTTTTTCAGCCTCAGTCTTGATGGCTTCCAACGCGCGTTGCGCATTCGCTCTATCTTCCGCTTCTTTCGCCCGTAATCTGTCACCTAGTTCACTTTCTTCCTTAAGCTTTGTCCGCAACGCTTCCAACTCCTCTTCAATCGAACCTTGATCGCAGTCGAGCTCTCTCAAGAGCTTCGTCTTTGATTCGACTTCGGCTTCTAATCCTTCCAACTTTCCCTTAACCTTCTCGATGTACTGTTCGTGCTCTTCGAGAATTTCCACGGCGATACAAGTATCGGACTTCAACTGCATCGCGCGTTCCTCCTCATCCGCGGCCTCTTTCCTCAGTTCATCAATCTGTTTTCTCAACCTGTGCTCTTCATCCTGACACGCCTTGCGCACCGCCGCGGAACTCTTGTGCTGGTACTCCAGGTCCTCCGTCAATTGCGCTTGCTCGTTTTCGAGGAGCGTCAACTGCGTGCGAGTCTTGGTGAGCTTGTCTTTCACCACGGCCTCATCGCTCGACGTCGCCGCGCGCGTCGTTCGTAACTCAGCCGTTTCCCGACGAAGCCCTTCGAGCGTGAGCGTCTCCTCGAGCACTTGACGCCGAATCTTCTCCAACTCATCGCGCAACTGCGCTTTGTGAAATCCATAGTTGATATCGTCCGGAGTTGAGTGCCCACTTCTATTCGAAGATCCCTTCGAGCGCGCCGCGCCCGTCTCCTGCGCCACTTCGACGAAACTCTCCCGTTCGCGTTGACTCTTCAACAACGCCTTGACGAGCTCCTCCGCGTCTGCGCTCACGTTGAAATCGCACGCATTCAACGAAAGATGCACGCAATCGCTCGGCGTCGCCGGTGGTGTCTTCAAAATCTTCGTGTCCGTCTCGCTCTCTCTCACACTCGCGTTCTCCGTGGTCGTCGTCGCCAATTTCGCTCGCAACTCCTCCTGCTCCGCGCTCGCGGCTTCCGCGTCCCGTCGCACGGCGTCGCATCGCATCTCGACGTCTCGTCGAAACGCCGCCGCGCGTTCGCGCGCATCACCGCGCGCGGCGTCAACGACCTCGTTCTCCTCGCTCTCATCCACCGCACGCGCCGTTTGCCCCGTCACCGGCGTCACCATCGCGCGCGCGATCGCGCAAAGTTTTCGCGCGCGAATTCGCGACGATCGCTCGATCGTCGCCGCGATCGCGCGTCGCCCGCGCGCGCGTCGCGACGCGAAATACGCGCGACGCGCGACGCGACGCAAGAGACGACCGCGCGCGCGCTCGACGGGCGATCCGCGCGCGCCGACGACGCGCACCACCGCGCGCGGTGTTCTCCCGCGACGCCAGCCCCCATCGCGGCGTCGCGGGACGCGCGCGAAAGGGCCGCGTCGCGCGCGATCGCGGACCCCGCGCGGGGAGGGGGTCGCATTTGAGTCGCGAACCGTCGTCGCGAAATCCGAAAGGCGCGCGACGGGAATCGGCGTTTTTTTACGCGTTTTCGCGCGCGTTCGAGAAAAAAGAAGACGAACGGGCGCGATCGCGACGGCGACCGGCGCCCGGCGATGGGGCGATTGCGGGGCGCGCGACGTCGCGCGCGCGTCGCGCGTGATGGGAGATGTCGAGGAATCTCGCGCGAGGGACGCACAGGGGGGACGCGCGGCGTTCGCGTGGCGAGACGCGCACGCCGTCGCGCTCGTCGCGAAGATGCGCGAGCTGGGGGTCGTGGCGAACGAATCTTTGACGCGCGCGGGTGATGGGAAGGCGTACGTGACGACGGAGAGGGTGCGGGAAGAGGTGATGCGAGAGGTGGAGCGATGCGGAGGGCGCGTTGGAGTGGTGGCGTTGTCGACGGCGCTCGGGGTGGACGCGTCGACGTGCGAACGCGCGGCCAAGGCTTTGGCTCGAGAAAACGCGTCGAGCGGCGCGCGGTTCTTGGAGGGGGAACTCATGACGGATGGATACTTTGACGACGTCGCGAGGGAGACGCAGGAGATTTTGCGCGAAAACGGAACGGCGACTGTTTCGGACGTCGCGCGTAAGTTTTCGCTCGGTGCCGACTTGGTGGTGAAAGTTTTGCGCGAACGCGTCGTCGGCGCGTCGGACGTTAAGATGGACGGAAGTTTAGTTTACACCTCCGAGTACGTCGCGAAACTCACATCGCGCGTGCGTGAGACTTTGATGGCGTGTGCGGTGCCAACTTCTCGCGACGCTCTGCTCCGCGAGGCGCTCGGCGAGGAGGCCAGAGCGCAGCTTGTGGGAAGCGTATTGAGCGAAGTTATCAAGTCGAAAGCGGTGAGACTCAGTGGTGAGATGTCTGGAGGCGTTTGGTACCCAGCGGCGCACTTGGATCGTCAGCGCAAGAAGCTTTTGGAGATGTTTGCACAAATGGGCGTTGTGAGCGTCGACGCCGCGGCACGCGTCGGTTTTGATGCAAAGCAAGCAAAGAAAATTCTCTCAGAAGCGGACGAGTCACACTTGGAGTTCGGATCGCCGGCGTGTTTCGTCGCTAAAAGAGTTCTAGATCAGTTCGAAACTGCCGTCTCAGAAGCGCTCGACGAAGATGGCTATTGTTACACGCCGGACGTCTTACCGGAAGGCTTGACAAGTTGTGCCGAGACGCTCGCCCAGACGAGTGTGTTGCAGAAGCATGTCGAGTTTGGCAGGGAGTACGTGGTTACGAAATCCTTCATCAAAAAGTGCACAGATGCGATTAAACGCTTCGGGGAATTGGCTGCTGAAAAAGCCATACGCGAGAACGAGAAGAAGGATGTTGCCACGCTGCGTGAATTCCTCGTGGCAAATTCGGTCGGAGATTCAGACGTCATCGCAGCCGTCAAACGCGCCGTTCCGGGCGTGGAAGCCGACTTGATTCAAGAACTGGTGCGAGTGCATAAAGTTGCGGCAGTATTGGCATTTAAAGAACGCATTTCATTCGCGATAGCGAGTCACGGCGATAAGCTCAGAATGTCTTGCGACGCGGCAAAGAAGATATTCCTGGCGTCGTACCCGACGGCATTGTTATGCTCCAAGGGAACCGCAGAGGTGTTGTCGCACGACTCACACGCCATGACATACACATGCAGAAGATACGCCGTGCCATGTGCGGACGCATTTTTACGATCGAAAGCCGAAAAGAGTTTCGATGAGGGCGATAGCGCAGCGCCTTTGACAGAAAAGCTTCGTGCATTCATCGTGGAAAGTTTTTCGGATGGCAACAAAGCGAAAGCTTTAGGTCGCGACTTAATCGACGCAATCCGTCGTGAGAAATCACCCATGGACGTCATGGATTCCCTAGGAAGACTTTGCGAATTATTTGGAGTCCGCCTTCCGGCGCCGAATAAAAAAACGGAACGCTCGATGCTGCACGTGCACAAGAAAGGCCTCGAAGAGCAGCTTCGCGCCGCGACAGACATCTCAAAAGCTTTGTTGATTGTCGTTCCTTTATTAGTGGCGCAGACTCGAGGTAAAGTCGTCGCCATCACAGGTCGCTCTCTTGGCGCTGCGCTCGAGGCCTGCGAAGGCCTTGAACCTGAACGCCGCACCGTTGTCAAAGCCGCTATCACGCAAGTCCTCGACGAGCTCACCGGCGCTTCTTCGTCAACGAGCGCAATACCCATAGATATAGAGACTCTAAAAGCTGCCGCCCTAAGCGGTACGTCCTCCCGGGACGATTAGTTATGGAGCACTCACCCAGCCACGCCACCTGTCACTCACTGTAACATCTCAACACAACCCGACGCAAGTCATCGACACTATGTCAGCCATTACGGTGCGTCAGCGGACGAAACGCGATGCGCGGCGTCTTTGCTCGCGATCGTCACGCGCCGTACGCGCAGTTTCGCTCCCAACGGCACGATTCTCGCCTCTCCGACTGGGCACGTTGAAATAAGATTTCGTTCGAGATCTCTCGCCTCGCGCGTGATTACTGACGCGCACACGCTCGATCGTGCATCACACAGGTCACAAACGTCGCTCCAAGCGCGGAAGAGTCTAATTTGAGGGAATTCTTCAGCACGGCAGGGGAGATTGAGCGCGTGCGCATCTTCAACGTCGCCACGAAGAGCGGACGCAAAGCCGTGATCGAGTTCACGCACAAGGAGGCGGTGAGCGCGGCGGTGCTATTAAACGGATGTTTGTTACTCAATCATCCGTTGAACATCGCGGAGTGCGCGTACCCGGTTTCGGACGACGTCGCGAACGAGGGCACGACGCTGAACAGCTTTGAATCCAAGTTCGCTGGATTTTTAGGCAAGACGCTTCTCGCTGGCAAGCAAGCCATGGCGGCGGTGAAGGATTTCGACGAGAGAAATCAAATCACGGCTAAGACGAAAGAAAATATCAAGGCTATGGATGAGAAATTACAAATATCGTCCAGCATGAAGAAATTTGATGAAAAGGCTGGTTTGTCGACGGGCGTCAAGAAACTGTCAACCACCGCGTCGGCGCAGGTCGCAGAGATTGACAAGTCGCTGAAGATAACTGCGACGACGAACGCTGTGGTGGGGATCGGACGAGACGCTGCTGGCATGGCGATGAACAAGGCGATGGAGAGCAAGGTGATAAGTAGCGCCACGGCGACCATCGGCGAAGGCTTGAGTCAGGCGACGAACAAGGTGAAGGCGGTCACGGCGGAGGCAAAGGCGACGGCCAAGGTGGGCGAACCTGAAGTCAATGTCGATCTTACGCAAGTCCAAGACGCTTCCGCGCCCACCGTCGAACCCGAAGCCGTTCCCTCGAACTAGTGCAGCATTTCTTGTAGCAAACCACCGAACAGCCAAAACTTCAAACGTTCGCGCGCGAGACGATGACGAACTCGTGTGTCTCCACGCACGCACGCGTGAGCCTCTTTAGGACTCCCACCCGCGCCAACAGCGCTCGCGTGACGTCGCGATGCGTCAAAGTTGACGCCATATCCTATGGACGCGTGTCCAACTCCGCCAAGTCGATCGCCGCCGCGACCGCGCTCGCGACGATGCTCGGTGCGAGTTTGGTGCAAGCCAAACCGGTGGAGATCGCGATCGATGCGAGTACGATTGAACAATCGTCATGCGGGATGGCGGGAGGCGTTCCCGGATCAGGGACATACAAGGCGAAGTGTATTCTGTTGAGTTTCAAAGCGCTTAACCCAACGAAGGATGTCGTGTACAACGCCGATGTGTTCGGATCGGTGAAAGACCAGGCAAATGACGACGTGTTGAACTCTGGTAGAATTGGCAGCATCAAAGAGTTGCAGCCGGGAGAGAACGATGCTCGATTGGAACTCACAGTCGGCGCGTCCCAACCGCTGCCTCTCAAGTTAAAGGCTTTCAAGGGACGAGGAACGACGGAAAAGCTGTCGATGAGTGGGAACCCGTATGACTATGAAGATGTCTTGGCATATGACTCTTACTAACGCGATTGGAGTTGTTAGAGTGGCACACCCATCCTGTCGCTTCATTTTCAGGCGCAGGCAATATGTATGCGAAGTGGGACGCCCTCGCGTCGTCTTTATCGGATTCCGAGGAGGAGCCAGTGATTAGTAAACGACGGGAAGATCACCTCAGGATTCAAGGGAGGACGTTTGAACCACCGGTGGTCTCTCGTGAAGACGTTCGGATCCGTGCAACGGGCACAGCAAAGGACGCCATCAGTTTGCACGAGTACGTCTGGTACGACGACGAGCGTTTTGCGCACGTGTTTGTTCAACTACCAAAGGAAAGTTCGTCATTTAGAATAGTTGATCGCAAATTCGGATCGCAAAGTTTCTCCATCGAGCTTGCTGCGACAGCAAGATCGTATCGCTTCGCCGTCGCCGAGCTCCCGCTAACCATCCTTCCAGAGCAGTGTGAGTGCTTCGTCAAGGAAGACGAAGTAAGTGAGTTGGTGATTAAACTCGTCAAGTTTGGCAAAGTGCGATGGACTAAGCTAGCGTGTTGATATACAAATTGAATTCTATTCAGCTACTCTAATCTGCGAGACGGCTCCATCGAGATATTGTCTCCTCGGCCACTTCCGCGCGCTTACGCTCTTTATTAGCGGTGCGCCGCGCTTCTTCCAACTCTTTTGAAAGGCCTACGGGAGCACCTCCGAAGATCGACGACGTCGTTCGTGGTGTGTGTTGAAACGGTCGAGGACTACGGCTCGGTGTCGATGTGACATCAGAAGTTGATGGAGACATATTGTGCGTATTTCCTCGCGCGACATACGCTCCTGTCAAGCCCCTCGACTCAGCCATCATTGCAGCAGCAGATGCTATGCGTTCTGCGGTGATCAAATCTCGCAAGGCTGATGCATCACTCGCCGCCTTGGCTGCCAGTTTCTCAGCCTCGTCTCGACGCTGAGATTGATCATCAAGCGCTTCTTGAAGCTCGCGAATCTTGTCCTCTGAACGATCGCTCGACACACTAAGAGGGGTTTCCATCATTCTCTGAGAATATCCACCCGTTGATGCTCCACCAGAAGACATCACCGTTGAAAGACGTTGGCAAAGCTGTTCGGCGCGATCGCAACTTCGTTGAAGGTTCTGATCAATCTCTTCTAGAGAAACTGACACCGATCGCGGTGAGTCTAAGGACCCGCGTGAGATGGTTCTAACGGGATGTTTTTGATCAAGAGTATTGATGTGCTGACGCAGCGTGATAACTTCGACCGTCTTTGAATCTAACTCTGCTCGCATCGTAGTAACGAGTTGCTCAGCGGCGTCCGCTCGAGCTCTGGATTTCAACTCTTCTTTAGCGAGCTCGTGGACTAACAAATTCAACTCGCGCTCGTTCGAACGTCGTGGTACTGAAGATGCAGAAGACTGCTTTGATACGGAAACAGCCAACTGAACAATCTTTTCTTCCAGGTCTTGAATTCGCTTCAAATTCTGCTCATCACCCACGTTTTCAATCTTTTTACCGTTGCTGACATCTCGGAACGCATCGCGCAGTCGAGATATCTCGGCTTCTTTTGACTTGTTCATTTGACGCTCAGTTTGCAAATCTTTTCGAAGCATCGCAAGCGCACGCAGATTTTCCTCGTCCTTGGCTTGCGCCTCCGCAAGTCGCTTCTCTGCCTTCTTTAATTTTTCCCAACGTTGGGCGGACTCTGCCCTCGAGCCTTCCAAAACTTTGGAGAGCTCATTCACCTTCTTCGATAGTCTCACAATCTCGCCTTCGGCGAAGTGCAGCGCTTTTTCGCTCTGCGCTGCCCGCGCTCTTTGCTGCTCAAATGCAAGCGTCGCTTCGCGCTTCGATGCCAAAGTCTTCTCAAGTCCAATCACCGCGTTCTCCTTCTCTTTGAGAACCACCTCCAGCTCTTCTGCAAATCGTTCCACCGCCGCCTTCGTCGGTGTGCCCCATGGCACGTCTTCCTCGCGTTCGATTTCGCTCGAGCTTGTCGCTCGACGACGTCCTGCTCCCGCCGCGCGCATCGCCTCATCCTCGCGCTCTATGAGGTCCGCACACAGATCCAGCGTCGCCCCTTTCGTCACAACTTCATTCATCGTTCGTGGTGCGCGGTGCAGCGCCGCACGGAGCGCTGCATCGATCGCCCGAAGCTCAACGACGGCGTCTTCGTCGCTGCGATTCAACGGTTTGTTCGTCGCAGCCAAGCCGTTCGTGGCGTCGGTGTCGCTGCACGACGGTGCGTCGGTGTCGGCGTCGAATACGTCGAATGGTAACGCGCGCGTCAGTGTCGATCGCGCGGTGTCGCGCGATGCAAGCTCCATGACGCCGCGGTGGGATCGGCCGAACTACGCGGCGGCGTCTGAAGCGTTGTGGGGGACATCGGGCGTGGTTGAAAGTTGAAAGTTGAAGGAGTCTAATTCATCGAGCTAGCTAATGATGAACGCTAATGGTAAGTGTTGGCTAAATGGCTAATAATCGAGGCATCGGTAATCGTCCTCGTAGAGCGTTTTGAATCTATCAAAGTACGCACCACCGTTTGCGGTACTCGGCTTCGGGATGTGTACCTCGGCTCTGTCGCGTGAGTAAATGACTTCCACTGGTTCATAAAGCTCGCCTGATTCTGGAGCTCGTTCACCACGGACTATGTGAGAGAAGAATACGTCACGTTGGGCTTTCAAATGTCTTTCGCGCTCGGAGATCGCGCACTCGTGCTCGACGTGCTTGAGCGGAGCACGAACAGGGTGACTTGGTTCGACGCCGAGCTCATCCATAAGACGGTTCCAATCTTCGTCCAACGACTCAGTTCGACCTATAAAGTGCATTGGTACGCGCGAGCCACGTCGAGTTACACCACTGAGCCTCGATACGGTTGATTGTAAGTGCTCATCCAACCAAGGATTGTTCAAAAAGCTCTGGTCTTGCGGCGCCCCCAGACGATTCGAGCAAAAGCTGTCGTCATGCTTCGCCCTACCGCGCATGATTTCTATCAAATCGATCGTCTGCTCAATCGTCGGAGGCCGGGTGGGTGTCTTTCCATGCATGCATCCCTGACACAAAGAGCGACAGAAAGCCTGCTGATAGCCAGAGACGAAACGCTCACTTGGATTTCGTACAAACGTGAAGAATTTGTATGAATCCAACAATTCATCCGACAACGAAGAAGTAGTCGAACGAACGATGTTGTTCCCTTCGTCCATGGCGTATTCTTCATTTGTCCAGCTTGAGTTGTAGACATCTAATAGACGACTTCGTATACTTTCACTCGCCGCCTTCGTCACATCCACGTACACCGCTTTGAGTTTGGGCACTACCACGACGTCTGTGCCAGCCGGATTACACCGAATATTCTCGTCAAGCGCACGATCAAGACGCCACTGACAAGCCGCGGTGTCGAACGATTCCACGCGCACTGTTCCAGGCGTGTCTCCCAACGCCGCCGCGCTCGCGCGCTCAACGCCAACCCAGCGCCGCTTTGCAACGACGCCGAGCGCGATGAACGACGCAAACGTCAGCATCGCGCCGGACCATTGTAATGCTTTGCGTGCGAGACGACGATCGCGTCCCGACCCACTCGCAGGCTCCAACAGAGCCTCGGACTCGACAACGTTGCCGCCAACACCCAACGCGGTCATCGCCGTCGAGCGTATTTGACTGTGCACGACGACGCGTGGAGCGCGTTCGGCTAATGCGTGCGACCTGGACGTTGCGTCAATTCAGAGTCGTAGCGCGCGCGCCGCAAGCGTAGCGACACGCCGTGCAGTGAAGTGTTTGAAATGGGCAGACTTGACGCAAGGTGGGATACTCGTCGCATCGCCAGGAGAATATTAAATGACATTACATGTGCGTATCTTATACTGAAACCTATGAATTCATACATACACGCTGTGCGTGACAATCATACGCTAGCCACGCGCGGCGGTGTTCTTCGGCGCGCCGCGCCGAACACTACCGTTTCGTTGGGGCATCGCCGCAGGCGTCTCAGTGGCGAGTTTTCTCAACTCTCCATCTAGTTTACCGACCAGCTCTTCTATTTCTGTCAAGAAAAGTAAACGATGGCCATACGATTGAATTCCGAGAACGTTTTGAAGAAGCGTGTGCTGCTCCCCCATCTTTAGTTGACCCAGCTCTTGGTGCATTTTCAAAAGGACTTTGCCGTGAATGTGGTTATGCTTGAAGACGTGTACATACGCTTGCAAGCCCACCGCGCTCAACCATCGATCCATAGAATCTTCATCCGTGGGCACTGATACCCCTGATGACGCTGGTGCGGTGGTAAGAGCTGGTGGTGCAGCGGCAGCCGCAGCGGAAGTGTTAGCTGGGATAGCCGCCGAGGCCGAGCCATTCTTTTGCATAAACTCGGGCGCCTTTGAGTCGTTGTGAATGGCTTCAACGGCGGTGACAAGACCGGGAATCGAAGACTGTATCATTTCAGGGGTAAACACGTTGTAGTAAAGTTTACTTCCGACGAGAATTCCGAGCCATCCATCCGGTTTGTAGCCCTTTTCGACCATGACTGGAATCAAAGTTTTTTTGCGAGTGTACGCATACTCCGCCTCGGTGCGACACGCTTGAGACTCTTTGTACCGACCAGAGATGCACATAATAATAGCATCAGACGATTCAATTGCGGCAGCCATGGCTTCTAAGGTCGAACCCATCATTCGATCGACGTCCATCCACACGTTGAAACCACGAGCGTTGAGTTGTTCCTTCAGCTGCATTACTTGCGTTTGATGATGCCACTCGTACGAAAGCATCACTTGCGCCTTGGCGTTTTCAATGGCGCCCAGTTTCTGCATGTCTTCCGCGCTGAGACCAGTAGCTGGCTGATCACCTTCTTTGGTCTCTTCGGGTTGAGGTTGAATCATCCACAAGGCACCTCGTGCCTTCATCTTTGTGTTCTCACTACCCAATCTTCGTGCCTCTTCAAGGGCTTCGAGAACACCCGGTTCCTCGAGAATTTGAGTCTTGATATCTTCATCAAACGCCAGATTCCACAGAGCGCTCGCTGCCCAGAATGAAGCTCGATCCCATTGGTGTTGCTTTTCGCGAAGTACACGAACGAGAAGCGAAATAACGCCAGCCTTGGCAAGCCGAGGCTTGGCGGCTTCCATTGTCGCCAGATTTGCCACACCTTGGGTATATTTCCAAACCGTGTGCCTCAATCCACCGTACTCTTCTCCATCGATAGCTTTTCCAAGAAGCGTGACGAGTTCTTCCATTATTGTTTCATCCTTATTCAACCGTTCGTCGTTATCCTCGCGACCGATGAGATTGGCAATCGTGATGGCCGCGTTGACGCGTCCCACGCCCGAGTGCGTCGCGAGAAAATCACCGCACAGATCGACAGCTCCAGAAGCGACTAATAATTTAAGTTGAGCCGGTGTTTGACTGAGATTTCGAACGAAACACAGTCCATGGTCACATTCACTCAATCCTCGAACGTCGCGCCACTCCACATCGCATTCTTTTGTGCTCTGACACTTGTTTTGTAGCATCTGCAACAACACCGGCGTGAAGCGCGACTTTGCCACCACGCGATGCAAGTCTTCATTGAACGAAACGAGCGTTGAGGCCAAAAAGAACGCCGCACACCGCACCGGCTCATCCACACCCGCCGAGCACATCGTGCGAAAATATCCAAACATGTTATGCGTGTTTCCAACTTTCCAACACGCCGACGCGTTTCGGAAGCAAATCGCTTGCAACGCGTACAACGCCTCCGCGCTATCCTCCTGCGCCAGCGCGCACAAATTCTCCACCACGTCTCCTAGCAACACCTTCGCTTGCGCCGGTTGTAACTTTCCCCTGGTCTCGATTCGCTTGACCAGCGCCTGTCGAATCCACTCCGCCGCCTCGTTCGCCTCCGCCTCCGCGTCCGCGGCCTCCGCCTCGCCTCCCTCGATCGCCTCCGCGTACGCCCGCAGCGTCGCCGCTTTCTCGTCCAGCGTCGCCTCGTACGCGTCGTCGTCACCGACGACGGCGTCGTCGTACAGCACACCCGCCGATCGCACGATCTCCGCCTCCACGCGCGTCGCCCGCGCGACGACGCGCCGAGGCCGCGTCGTCGCGATTCCCCGCGTCGTTCGCCCCGCGCGCGTCGCGCGCGTCGTCACCGCGCGCGTCGCCGTCGCCGTCGCGATCGCGCCCATCGCCGTCATGCTCGCGCGTCCGATCGCGCGCGCGACGTCGCGGTCGACGCGCGCGTCGTCGCGGTCGACGACGTCGTCGAATGCGGCGACGGCGTCGCGCGATCACGCGCGGACGACGCAACGCGACGCGCGACGCGCGCGTCGACGGATCGAGCGACGGCGAGAGACGAAGGTCGATCGCGATGGCGCGACGGCGTCGACGCGCGGTCGCGGCGCGCGCGCTGCTGCTCGGGACGGCGCTCGCGGGCGCGACGGTGGGCGACGCGGCGAGAGAAGCCGGCGCGAGCGGCGCGCGAGGGGCCGAGGCGTGCGTGAACCTCGGCGCGAGAGACGCGGTGGTGGCGGTGTGCGTGCAGAATGATTTCATGGACGAACGCGCGGGAGACGGGTCGTACCTGGGGGACCGGCGACGCGAGGCGAGGTCGCGGGCGCCGGCGAACGCGATGCGCGGGGATAAGATGAAGCGAGGAGCGCTGGCGGTGTTGAACGGGCAAGAGATCGTGGGAGTGGCGAATGATTGGCTCGAGCGCGGCGCGGCGCGCGGGAGTCGATTGATGGTGACCATGGATTGGCATCCGGCGGAGCACTGTAGCTTTTGTCGCTTTGGGAAGAAAGGAAAGCAGACGTTGGATTGCGTGTGGGGATGCGAGGGCACGCAAGGACTGTGTGTGACGGGATCAAGCGTACCGCAAGAGGTGTTTGACTCGTCCAATCGGTGCGTTGACGAGATCTCGACGCATGATTACCAGCAGTCGCGTTATTTCCAGTGGCCGCCGCATTGCGTGGAGGGCACGTTTGGCGCGGAGCTGGATCCATTTTTGCAGGTGCCTAAAGGAGCGACGACGCTGAAAACTTCATCGGCGAGCGACAAGGACTCGTACAGTATGTTTCATGCCGTCGATGTCGACACGGGTCGTTCTATGGAAGCAATTCTGAAGGATGAAAATATCGAACGCGTCTTCATCATGGGTCTCGCAACCGACATGGTTGTGAAGAATACGCTGTGGGATATCTTAGAGATGCAAAATAACACCGACGCGCAAGCTGTCCTCGTTGCCGCGGGCGTTCGGGGTGTTTTTGACGAGCCTGGTGACTATTATCTTTCGTCACCGAAGAGCGGAAGCGGTGTAGTCAAGGCGGAAGCCATCGCTCGCGGCGCAAGCATCGTCGCAAGCACCGACATTGATGACGCCCTCGGAGAACTGTGCGCTGGAACATGCGACGTAGACTCTGACTGTGACAATGAAATGTTTTGTGATGACTCGGAAAAGCCTTATGGACGTTGCAAGCCTCGGCCCAAGAATAGTGGCGTCGCCACAGCGGCAACAATCATTGCTTTACTGGGCGCGTTTATCGTGTTTCGTAAGGATATTATCGAATCGTATAACAACCGTCACAAGGCGAGAGGAGCTCCTACTGATTTCGTGGTTCTTGTAGAAACGGATATTGAAGGCTCTAGCGAGCTGTGGGAAAGGATGGGTGAGCTTGATAAGGCGGACATCATGAAGAATGGTGTCATGAAGTTGCACGATGAATGCTTGAGACGGAGTATGAAGAAGTATTTTGGTTATGAACTTCTTGTGAGAGGAGATGCTTTTCTCGTTGCCTTTCACTCAGTCGCGGACGCACTTTCGTGGGCATTGCAAGTTCAGCTTGACCTCATGAACGCTGCGTGGCCGGAAGATTCTCACAACGTGACAGCCGGAACGATGCAAGAGTTTGGGCGTTATAATGGCCTTCGTGTCCGTATGGGTATTCATTGTGGAAAAGTGGACAAATGCATCAAACATCAGGGCAAGATTGTCTACGAAGGAGCTGTTTTGCAGCAAACCACTAGTGTTGCCGATGCTGGAGTTGGAGGCGGGATTCTTCTCTCTCAGGCGACACTACCATTATCCGCAAACATCGAGATTCCGTATGTTTTGTTTGATCAAGGCTTGCACCAGATGAATGCTTTTGACAAACCGCAGCGTTTGAAAGAAGTGTATCCAGAAGAACTCGCGAGCAGGTGTGATGTACGAGCCAAGCTCGACACGGTCGAACGACTCACCCCATCTTTTCATGACGCACCTGAGGGCGATGTCACCATGATTTACGCGCACGTGGTTGGTCTCGCAGAGTTGCAGAAAGCCATTGGAATCAAAGTGGTCGAGGAAGGATTGAGCGTTATGTTTGAAACTCTACGTAAGGTATTGATGCGGCCTCACTGCGGTGGCTACGATTGTCGAGGTTACGAACGAAATGGAGAAAACATGTACGTCTTCAGCAGCTATAAGCGATGCTTACTCTTTGCGTTGGAGGCTCAAGCAGAATTGCAGCGAGCCGAGTGGCCTGATGAGCTGTCATCGTATCTCGAATCATCTGCAATCCGTGGGATACCTGTTCGCATGGGTATGCACAGTGGTCCATTGAAACGCATACGTATTCCAGGCGAAGGGTTAGCGGACTATTATGGTGAAAGCGCCAACAGAGCGGCAAGAGTCATGTCGGTGGCAGTTGGCGCTCAGGTTACCTGCGTCGAGGTTGAATTAGATCGTGCCTTGCAGAGTGACAGCGAGGGCTTACCAGATATCTTGATCGATCGTTTGGGGACGTTTAGATTGAAAGGAATCCCAGGTAGCACCGCTTTGGTTCAGGTTGCGCTCACCCCCGAATTGGCCGGCTTAGGAGGAAGTCGATACAAGGAATCTAAAAAGGCTCAACTCGCCCTAGAAGCGAGCAGTCCGAAACGACGTGTGCACAAAGCCGCTCAGTAAATAAAATTTATAGTTTGTTTTGAAATTGAATTTGTTAAGGAAGAACTACTTCGTGTCTAAGCCTGAAGGAATCTATGCCTGAAGGAATCTCGCCCCAACATTTTGCTACTGATCTACGCCTCAAGATTTTTACGCTGTGACTTCGCGAGGATGGCGTTTAAACGCTCAAGACTCGTTCGCAAATTCTCAAATCCACTTTCAGCGATGTGATTCGAGAAGTTGTGGAGCAGCGCCGTACTACCCGTCTCAAACTTTTCACCATTTGGCCCAAATAAGATTATTGGGGTATGCGCTGGATCCGCGAGAAATTTATCTCGGATCTGCGCCTTGGCCTTCATGTTCTGATTGACGATTAGATTTGAATCGAAGGCAAAGCCGTGATTGTGGCCTACTTGCCACTCTACTGGAACACGCTGACCGTGCTCATTTACCTCGCAAACACAGTATTTATATTCGTACGCCTCATCTGCAAAGAGCGTGATGGCAACTTGCCAGGTACCATCAGCGCCGCGCTGCATGTAATCAGCTGTCTGTACATCCCACTCGTGCCAACTTCCTACCAAACAAAGGAATTGATGTTCGCCAACATCTTTGCGTACTTTGAACTCGCAAGAGATGGCATGCGAAACCAGCTCGCCTCGCGCTTGTTGTCTCATTTTGGTTACCGCCTGCGACACTTGTGCCAATGAGAGCTGTGCTGCTTGTCTCGCTTCAAGCATAGATAATTCCATGTCACGCCGCTCTTCCTCGATCAGCCACATTGGAGACTGAGAAGGCTCGATAGAAGAGACACGCATTTTCGCTATATCCTGTTCCATGTTTTTCAGCATTGAGTTCGCCTCGGCGTTTTCTGACTCAAGCCTCGAAATTTGTTCCTGCAGCAATCGCACTTCCTCTGTTTCAGAAAATTCAGCAATCGACTCAAGGGATTCTAACTTGAGCTGCATATTTTCCTCGAGCTCAAGCAAACGCTGCTTATAGCGATCAGCTCGCTCATTTGCTGCACTAACTTCAATTTGCATGCGCGCGATCACTTCCTGGTTTTGTTCGGATCTTTCGTGTTTTCCTCCTTCAATCTCAGCTCGCATCACTGAAAGTTCAGATTCCGCGTGCTCCAACTTACCCATGTATGACTCTATTTCAGCCGATGACGCTGAGACTTTTTCTTTTAAGAGTTCTAACTCGTCCTCAAGCCGACGATTTTTTTCTGCATCTTCATCTTTGTCGGGGTGCTCCATCTGAACTTGACCGAGTTGGTGTTCGAGAGAATCTGCTTTGCTCTTCCACTCGCCAATTTCATCGGCTAATCTTGCAACTTCCTCACGGGCGTCGATGAGATTTACTTGATACTTTTCTGCTTCTTCAGCATTTACCGCTGCTTTCACCCTGAGAGTTTCGAGTTCTAATTCACTGCTCGCAAGCCGTGATTTATAAGTTTCAATCTCAACGTTGTCTGCCCCGCTCGATGCTACAATATTTGCCAACTTTTCCTCCATGCCTTGAAATTTGATTTGTTCTCGCGATAAAGCCTCTGCTGTTTTCATAGAGTCCTCACGGGCAGACAAAAGCTCGGACTGCAATGATTCAACCTTGTTCTTATATTCTGTAAGGTCTGATGACGTGTCACCGCTTTGCGATCGTAACGCATCAAGCTCGCATTGCGCTGCTTCAAGATCCATCTTGTAGCCATCAGCAGAAATGCGAATCTCCGTTGAATCCCGCACCGCGCTATCGAGCGCCACTTGCGCCGCCTGCAACTCACCTTGCAGGCGATCAACTTCCTGCGACGCTTGCATGCCCTGCTGAGATAGCTCCTCGCACATCTTCGAAAACTTCTCTTCCATGGATCTCTTCTCGTTTGCCTCATTCTCGAGCGCCTCGCGAGCGCGAGCGAGCTCGCCTTCATACTCAGAGGACTGCGTGCGCGCTTGCTCGAGAGCTTCCTCGACCATTGCTAGCTTGCTCTTGAAACCAGTGAGGTCGATGGAAAGAGTCGACGACTCGCCCGACGCGCTATCGAGCGCCGCTTGCGCCGCCTGCAACTCACCTTGCAGGCGATCAACTTCCTGCGACGCTTGCATGCCCTGCTGAGATAGCTCCTCGCACGTCTTCGAAAACTTCTCTTCCATGGATCTCTTCTCGTTTGCCTCATTCTCGAGCGCCTCGCGAGCGCGAGCGAGCTCGCCTTCATACTCAGAGGACTGCATGCGCGCTTGCTCGAGAGCTTCCTCGACCATTGCTAGCTTGCTCTTGAAACCAGCGAGGTCAATGGAAAGAAGTGAAGATTCGCCGTTAGCTTTATCAAGTGCGGTTCTAGACTTTTGCAACTCACCTTGCAGGCGATCAACTTCCTGCGACGCCTGCATGCCCTGCTGAGATAACTCTTCGCACGTCTTTGAAAACTTCTCCTCCATGGATCTCTTCTCGTTTGCCTCATTCTCGAGCGCCTCGCGAGTGTAAGCGAGCTCGCGCTCTAGGCGTCCCCCTTCCTGCGACGCTTGCATGCCCTGCTGAGATAGCTCCTCGCACGTCTTCGAAAACTTCTCTTCCATGGATCTCTTCTCGTTTGCCTCATTCTCGAGCGCCTCGCGAGCGCGAGCGAGCTCGCCTTCATACTCAGAGGACTGCGTGCGCGCTTGCTCGAGAGCTTCCTCGACCATTGCTAGCTTGCTCTTGAAACCAGCGAGGTCGATGGAAAGAGTCGACGACTCTCCGCTGGTTTCATTGAGCGCTACCTCCAACTCGTCTACCTTAACTTTCAAGCCCATGAGCTCGCTAGACAATTGTACAGCCTCATTACGTGCTACTTCCAGCTCGCCCTTATACCCAGATGCCTGATTGCGAGACTCTTCCAGAGCTTTTTCAGCCATTTCGAGCTTACTTTTAATCCCTGCAAGATCGATCGAGAGTGTTGAGGACTCGTCATTCGCAGTAGCAAGTTGTGATTGAAGCATTTCAAGCTCGCTTTTTAAGCAGTCGAGTTCATCAGATAAGCTGGAATTTTCAGTCTTTGAAGCTCGTAGCTCGCTCGTTATCTGCTCAAGTCCATCGCGCACCTCCTCAAGTTCACGTTTATTTAAAGTAAGATCATCATGATAGCTTGTGGCTTCATTACGAGATATCTCAAGCGACGATTGAACCATTTCGAGCTTTGTTTTGTAACCCGAGAGATTGATCTCATATTCTGAAACGTGATCTTGCGAAGCTTTAAGACTTTTTCTGAGTGTTTCGAGTTCGTCCATCGAAATCTCGAGGTCGGTTTTCACAGTTTGAAGCTCATTCGAGTATGCGAGTGCCTCTGATCGGCTATCTTCCAGTTCAGACGTAAGTGAACTCAATTTTGTATTCGCGCTTTCAAAATCAACCGTCAACTCTGACAGATCGTTGCGAGAAGCCGCGAGTTCTAATTCCAGCTTTTCCATGTCGTGCTTATGAATGGCTAGCTGGTTTAGATGATTTATCACCTGTTCGTTCGTTTTTGAAAGCTCTGCCTCGAGCTTGTCATTCAACTCTGTCACTTTGGCAATTTCGCTCAGTGTCTCTTTGTACTTTTCTTTTGAGGTATTTGCTTCATCAGAATAACCGTCGTTGAGCTCTCTGAGAGCCATCAGCTCCGCCTCGATGTCCAATAATTTACTTTTATAACTCAAAATATCGCCTTCGTACTGCGTTGTCATCTGCGTGACTTGGGCAAGTTGAGACGCACTGTTTCTCTCAGTTTCCCGCAGCGCGTCAACTTCACCTTGAGCGTTCTTAAGCTTGGTTTTGTACTGCTCCGCAAGCTCATTGGCTTCAGCGTTCGAGCTTTCGAGACGTTTGACATCGTTATTTCTTGAGTCTAGTGACTCTTTCAGCACGCTGATTTGGTCTCTCAAAGATGCGTCGGCTCGCGACGCACTTTCCAGGAGCTGTTGCAAGTTTTCCAGCGACTGTTCGTTCCTCAGCCACTTCTCTCGCATGTCCGTGAGATCACGTTCCGCGACATCCAGGTGGGCTCTGAGAGCGTCAATTTCGTTGTCTTTTGCCTCGAGTTGTGAGTCCGCGTTCCCCGTGAGCGCCATGATGACCGTGGATAGCCGCCTTTTCCCCGCGAAAGCTGCGCCGGTGACGATACCCACGATGAGCACACCCGCTAATGCGACGGGTGAGCTCCACGTCGATAATCTTGGCGTCACCACGACGGAAGACGTCGGTTGTGCCACCACTGCTGCAACCACACGATCGTTCGGCTTTAAACTCGGTGGTCCACGGATAACAATTCTATCTCCCGGAAACGTCGTCGTCAAATCCATGTCTGGATTCAGTTGCTCCAGAGTGGCCCAGTCTAACCCACTCTGTTCCACCAACCACCGCACGTTCTCTCCGTGCTTAAACGTGTACCATTCCCTACCATCCTGCACGCTCGTTCCATCGTCCGCATCACTTCCCGAATCCCCTCGCCACGTCGTCTCGCCCTCCGCCACCGAAGCGTCGACGCGTCCGCCTCGCGTCGATAGTCTCGCGTCGCCGTCGAGCCACCCACCACGATCGACACGCCTAAGGTCGGCATCACCGCACGGCACCGCATCTGCGTCAGTCTTTCGCGCCCTGTCTCGTCCCACGACCGCTCGATCGCGAACCCGAACGCGTCATCGTCGCGCAGCCTCGCGCGCCGATTGAAATTTCAAATTCAGCACGCGCGTCGTCGTCTCGTCGTTTCGTGTCGTAGTCGCGCGCACCTCGTCGTTCGTCTCTCGCGCGCGCGCCAAGAGGCGTGTCCACACCGCGCTCCCACGCACACCGTCGCACCGCGCGCGACCATGGCTGCGGCGTCTTCTGCCGCGCGCCGTCGTCTTTCCCGACACGCCGGTCGGTCGAATTTCGCTCTTTTTGCTCTGGACCTGGAATGGTGTTGCGCGGCAAATCGACGCGCGCGTCGTCGATCGAACGCGGCGATCGAGCGCGGCGATCGAGCGCGGCGCGCGAACGAAGGCGCGGGCGTTCGTCGCGCCGCGCGAGGCGCCGAGACGCGCGCGCGAGGCGAGAGGCGAGAGGCGCGAGCGACGCGCGAATCACACGGTCCGAGAGACGCCTGCGCGGGAGCGACGCGGGAAGATCGCGCGCGCGCGGTATGCCGGCCATTCGCTTGTTCGGACGCCACTGGCTGTTGTCGAGCGATGATTTGCCGCTGCCCATGGCGGGATTGATGACGGTGCACACGCTGTGGTGCGTGATCATATTGGTGGTGTACGAGCGCGCGCACAGGACGTTGCGACAAAACTGCGCGGGCGGGGAACACGCGATGGCATGGTTTTACGCGACGTTCTCGTGTTATTTCGTCGCGCTGTGCGTAGAGGCGATCCTGCTTCATCTCTCCCTGCGAGGGAGAATCTTAGAACCGGAGAAGAGACGTTTGGTGCCATACTTCTTGTACGCGCACTTGTTCCTGTTGTCCGTGGACATTGCGTTTACAATTTTGGGTACTGTTGTGGATGCGGAGTTATCGGCGTGCATGGATCGCGCACGCGTGCGGGGAATGGTGTTGAGCATCATCATTGGGAATTTCATCGTCATCGGCGTGCATTTCTGTGGAATTATGCTGATGTTTAGCATGTTTGGACACTTACCGAGCGATCAAAAGTGGTACAAGATTTTCAACATCATCGCGACGGTTTTGTGCATCAGACGTCGAGAGAGAACGGAGGATCCCGAAGTGGACAGGCAGTTAGCGGAGCAAGGGACGTTAGGTCACGTAGCAAATTGTTTCGCGGAGGTTTTTCAGGGCGCAGATGTGGTTCCGAGCGACATCGCCGCAGGCATGGGCTTGCTCGCGATTCAGCATAGACACATGATCGAGAACGAGCCGTTGGGTAAGCCGCTCGCAACAGATTCGGACGCGCTCGCGCCGTACAAGTCTCTCAACGCGATGTACGAGGATGCAGCACATTATTCTCGATGGGCGCTCGCAGCGTACGGATGGGCGCTGTTCGCTTGGGCGGATCCGCGTTCCGGCATCGGAATGGCGTGTTCGTCCGAGGCATGCATGAGTTGTTGCGGTTGTCGAAAATGCTTGAGGAAATCGCAGGACCATCGCGATCCGCACGATTTGAACCGTGAAGCGTTGAAAAAGTGCGCGGGGATTGCGTCGGATGATTTGTTTTACGTGTCGATGGCGAACGGCATTGGTGAACCGCCATATTTTATTGCTCGAGACGTTCGTCGCAAGGCGGTGGTGCTCTCGGTACGGGGTACATTGAGCATCGCAGACTGTGTCACGGATAGCATGTATAAGCCGTGCATGTTAAACGCCGATGCCATACATGAGCCAGGACTTCAAGGTTCTGATCTTCACGTGCACTCGGGCGTTTTTCGAGCGACCAATTTTATTCTCTCGGACTTGAACGCGAATCGAATTTTAGAACAGACAATTTTAGGAGAGCAGCCGTCCGCAGAGAGTGCGCCGCTTCCGAGCAGCGCCGTCGATTGTCGCGACTGGGACTTGGTCTTAACTGGGCACTCCTTGGGCGCGGGCGTCGCCGCTGCGTTGTCCTTGCATCTTCGCAAAAAGTTTCCCAACTTGAAAGTGTGGTGCATCGAACCTCCTGGAGGCGTGTTGAGTCCAAAGTTAAGCAATATCACTAAGGCTTGGACGTATAGCACGGTGCATCACTGTGATTTATTCTGTCGACTATCGGGACCAGTGTTGTTGAAGCTCCGTAGCGACATGATGGACTCGCTGACCAACGCAAAGCTGAACAAGTTTTCTTTGATGATGCGAATGACGTTCAACGGCACCAAGTTGCAAATTTCTGACGTTCTTGACCCAGAAAGTGCGGCGAGTGAGTCTACAGCGCTTCGCGAGGATTTCAGAACGTTCTCACGGGCGCAAGTCGACTCGACACCCATGATGGCGGCGCCGTTGCATCCTCCGGGACAACTCATTCACTTGCTCCGGCTTCCCAATGGTTCATACGCCCCGCGCCTCGTGGAAGCCCACGAACTCATGGACCGTGGGATGATGATTCAGTACGGATTCTTCGCCGATCACTTCCCGGATAAAGTCGCCGCGGTGCTTTCTGATTTAGCCGCGGGCAGTACCGAGGCGTCGCAGTCCATCACCTCCATGGGAACCTCCACGGCTGACTCCACGCGCACGCTCGTCGACAGGCTCGTCAACAGGCAAACGAGCCAGTCGAGCCGTAGAGTTCTTGGAGACCTAGAAAACGTTTAGTCAAAATATTATTAGCCCACCACACTTCTGCAAATTTCGCTCACGCACGCGTTTCAGACCCGCGCTGACGAGCTCGAGCGCCGCCTCGTGTCGCCCCGATCGCCCCCCCCAGCGCCGTGGTCGCAGGCCCCCGACGTCACTTCGCGCGCGACAACGCGATATGTTACGACGTGCGATCGAACGAACGGCGCGCCGAGGGACGACGAGCGCGAAATCCGTCGCGTGCTCTCGAGTTTTCGAACGCGCCTACGACAAAAAGGTGCGCGCGACGGAAGCGCGCGGTGGAATCGTCGTCGTCGACGCGACTCGAAGAGAAAGCCAAGAATGAGACTAACCGAGGCGTGCGACGCGCGCATCGCAGGTGGTGGATCATTACGAAAACCCAAGAAATGTTGGTTCGTTCGATAAGAGCGATCTGAACGTCGGCACGGGCGTCGTCGGGGCTCCCGCGTGCGGGGACGTGATGAAGCTGCAGATTAAGGTGGACGACGAGGGCAACATCGTGGACTCGTGCTTCAAGACGTTCGGATGCGGAAGTGCGATCGCGTCGAGCTCGGTGGCGACGGAATGGATCAAAGGCACGCACGTAGATGAGGCGGTGACGATCAAGAATCAGGACATAGCGAAACATTTGAACTTGCCGCCGGTGAAGTTGCACTGTTCGATGCTCGCCGAGGATGCGATTCGATCCGCGGTGGCTGACATCAAGGCGAAGCGCGCGGCGGCGAAGACGGCGTGAGAGAATGATGTGTTTATGACTTGCGCCCGATAGATATCCTCATATAGAACGATGCTGTAGAATTTTTTGACGAAAAGTTGACACCGAAACGTACGGGTCTACGGTATCCACATAACTCGACATGCGACTCGGCGCAGCTTCGATCGCTCCCACGCGCCTAGCGCGCGCCAATCACGCGTCAAATATTGTTGTCTGTCGATCTCGCGGCGTGCGTGCCGCCGCAGCGTCGACGTCGGTCGATAAATCGGCTCAAACACCCGTTTTGATTGTCTCCGATCTCGATGGCACCATGGTTGGGAACGACGAATACACGCGCTCGTTCCGAGAATTTTGGGAATCGAGCGCAAAACCTCCTGGGTCTAAGCTCGTGTACTCCACCGGACGATCGCTTGAGTCGTTCACCAAGCTTATCGAGACGAAATCGCAAGTCATGGTTGAGCCGGATGGCCTCATCTGCGCAGTAGGCACAAAAGTGTTTCAACCGAGCGGCGACGTTTCGCGCCCATGGGTCGAAGACGCCGAGTGGACGGCGGCACTAGACGTCAACTGGTGCTGTGATGTCGTTACGGCGGCGGCACGAGGAGCGATCGATGCGTGCGGCGATGACAATGCGCACTTTCGACCTGCAGATGAACAGAACAGACACAAAGTCACGGTGGGAGTGAAGGATGAGCTCGTGAATGTAGTGGAGGATACCATACGAAGCGCGTGCGAGTCGAACGGATTAGAATATAAGATCATCATCAGCGGTTCGGGCGGTTGGAAGTTCGTGGACTGCGTGAGCGCGGGGGCGGGGAAATTAGAAAGCTTGGAATACGTGCGAAAACAGTTAGGCTTTGAACTTCTAGATACCGTGGCCTGTGGGGACAGCGGGAACGATATCTTAATGTTATCGGGGCAGACGAGATGTATCATAGTAGGAAATGCTGAGTCGGAGCTTCGCGAATGGGCGAATGATCGCGTGGCAAAGGGCGAGCTCGCGGTCGACCGCGTCTTTCTCGCGACGGAGCGCGAAGCACTCGGCATCTTACAAGGGCTTTCATCGTTTGGCTTCCGCGGTTGATGTTGTAGAATTAGTGTGATTCTATTAGTTATTATTGTCGTATTACATTAGTGCTCGCTTCGCGCCGCTTCGTGCGACACTGTCTCCTCGACTCCGCGACTCCGCGACTCACATATGTCTCCTCGAAATCGACGTATCCGTCACTCGCGCGCGCGCTGTCCACCGGTGGTGATGGATTTCCTTCGTCGCGTCGGAGACGTTGTCGGGGACGCGTTGGTGGGTTCGGATTCGGATTCCGACGGTGATTCGGACGACGTCGCGCGCGGCACGCGGCAAGGCGGTGGTGCCTCCGACGCTGGAGAAATCTCTGGACCTGACGACGCTCACGAGGGCGACGATGCGGACGAACTCGACGAGTTGATGAACACTGCGTTTACTTTCGGTCGTTCGACGCTGGCAAAGTTAAAAGACGTGTCCAAGGGCGTCGGTAAGGAGCTGTCCGAGGGACTGAAGGATATCAAGGAACAAGTGCGGGAGGACTTTGCGACGTTCGGGGACGACGACGTGGACGAGGATGAGGTCAGCGACATTGATGCGGATACGACCGCTACATCATCGAACGGTAGAGTCGTGTATACTGGAGAAGATGTGATGATTCCCGGCGCCGGCGACGAGGATGTGGGCGACGAGGACATCGCGCTCGAAGTGCAGGAAAAATTTGAGCAAGTTGGGGAAAAGATTGAGCTTTTGGGACAAAAAATGTTTGTAGGAGCAGGCAAGCTAATCAATCAAGTCAAAGAGACGACTCGAGACGCCATCAAAGAGACGAAAGAAGTGATCAAAGAGACTAGAGATGCGTTTGCAGTGAAAGACTCGGGCAAGACACCGAAACGCGGGCGAGACGAGTTTGCAATTCGTGTGCAAGCAATTCAGCGAGATTCGGGAACGTATTGCGATGATCCAAAAAATGTGAAACTGTTTGAGCATTTCAGCGAAAGTTTTACGATGGCAGGGCATGGTCAGGATATATTGACGACTTTGAATGCGAACAACTTTATGAAGGAACTTTTTGCGCGAATCGTGCCTACAATTGTAGACGAGGACACGTTCTGGCGTCGGTACTTCTTCAAATTGTATGAACTAGAAATAGAATTCGAGAAGCAGGCTCTCCCCGATTTACCAGACGATTCACCACAAGAAAACCTGCAACCGTCAAGCGCGGCCGTCACTGCGGTTTCGCACCAGCGAATTTCATCCCTCGCAACGGATGAAGAGGGATTTGATTCCGACTCGAGTCTTGCAAAAGACGAGTGGACAAAACTTAAGCAGCCCTACGCCGCTGAGAATAAAGAAACTGAAGAAAGTGCCGTCGCAAGTCTCGGCGAGACTGGTTCAAACGACGATAGTGACGACGACGAAGACTGGGGCATGACATGAGGCGCACGACACACCGCAATTTGTAACAACACGCGATTAGAAATTAGAGCAATGAATTTTTCCGTCACAGTGGCACATACGTTCAGCCGTTTCCCTTCGACATGAGCGAATGCGCAAAATCTTTGCAAGGAGGTGACACTTTTTCAGCCTCGAAAAGTGAGATTGTGGTTCACTTCGCGTTGCGCCCCTTCGTCGTCGTCCAATGTCGCGTTTCATCAGCGCTTACTACATCTTGAACACTGCCGTCATCCTCACCTACCCTCTGTTCTCGTTATGGGCCCGTCACGAGTACGCGAGCGCGGTGACGATGCTCGACGGCTGGGAAAAGCAAACCTTGACGACTTTGGGCGCTATGGCTCTGGCAAAATTCATTCGTAAGGTCAACATCGACTCCTTTGTGTCGGACATGTTCATGTTCACCAAATCTGGCATCTTACTACTGTCTTGGATGATGGATCAGCGTATCTTCAGCTGGTATTGCGTGGCGTATGCAATGCTGTTTCTGTACGTGCGACGGCCCGAGTACAAGGGACCAAGTCGCATCGAATGGTTAAATCCTGCGACACTCAAGCGACTAGTGCTCGAGCCTGATGATACAGACAAGAACGTCGCTTGGCTGGTGGAGTTCTACGCATCTTGGTCACCGCCTTGCGTGAGCTTGGAACCTACGTTTGCAGACCTGAGCTGCAAGTACACCACCGCTGACCTCAAGTTTGCCAAATTTGATCTCATGAGATGGCCTAAGACTGGGGAAGAATACGGCATTAACGTTGCTGGGACGAGCAAGCAGTTGCCTACTTTGATTCTGTTCGAAAAGGGCAAGGAAGCGGTGCGCGTTCCTCACGTGTACAAAGATGGAAGAATTGCTCGCGCTCGTTTGCGACGGAGCGACTTGATCGCCGCTTTCGCTCTGGACAGTAGGCGGAAGAAAAGTCTCATCAAAGCCACGTTCTCAAAAGGAGATTAGCATAGCAATAAGTCATTGAATATCACTCAATCGTTTTAGTTGAACAATGCTATGCGCTAGAACGGCTACAATTGATACAGTCGCGTCAAACCTTTTCAAACACGGCGTTGGAACTAAGAATAATGGCCACGATGACGCCGAACAACCCGAGCGCACTACCGAAAATTTCAATCACTAAAATTTTCACGAATAACGTGGGGTTTGCCGCGTCTGCGAGCGCGCATGAGCTACCGACTACACCGACGCATATACCGCACACCAAATTCGCCAAACCGCACGTCAACCCACTCGCGAATACGGCGTACCCAGCCATCATTGTCGTTCTGTGAAACGCCCCAGTGTCGGGATCGCTGGGAACGTACTCGAGCTTTGTGCTGAGAATGATGGCGATGATTACGCCGTAAATTGCGACTGCTTCACAAAAAATGACACTGATCAAGTTTTTGCTCGTGATGCGCGGCGTGTGCACCGCGGCGCCGAGCAAGCTGCTGCCCGTAATGAAGATCCCCCACGCCGCACCGGCCACGCTTAGTCCGACCGCGGCGGCGATGCCCATGGCAGAGAAGAAGTACGGGTTAATGCGCGTGAACAGCACCCACAACCGCGCCCAATCGATGAACCCAGATCCTTCAGTTCGAGTCCCACGAACGAGGAGAACGAGCGTGAACGTCCAAAGAGCGGCGATGACGGGAATCGAACGACCATGGAGAATACCAGGCATGGTGTCGTGAACCACTCGAACGCGATCACAGCGCACGAACGGTGGACGGCGACGAGACCCACTGCGTCTGGCAATGCGGCAAGCCAGCGGGGCTGCTGCGCCTCGGCGAGCTACCGCGCAATCGTGGCGCTTTGTGACGCTGAATTCAATAATTGATGCTAACAGTTATATTACGGGCTATTCTAAAGGTGCATTCGGTCGGACGATGTCTCCGAATGCCCAAGCGTGCGTGGACAGCCAAGCGTGGCTCGCGTTTCTCAAATTGACGTTTGAGATTAGCTCCTCAGGCCGCAACGGCTCTCTCGTGATTGGGTCGAACTGAGAGATTTTCAAATGCTGTAAAATCGCCAATCGTTCGTAGCTATGACCACTCGGCGCGATGACCGGATCGCGAAATACCTCAAAGGTTAATTTGCAACAGAACGCGTCCGGCGGTTCGCACGAGCGGTCATCCGGCGCGCGGGCGCAAGCAATCACTTCCCCCATCGTACTCACGTCCTCTGCATCGAGCTGCGAGCTGAAATTTCGCACACTATTTTCTAAGTGCGAGTATCTTCGATCTCGATCGCTCGCTAACAGCTCCCACTCTAAATATTTCGCCCTCGCGAGTTCTCGCCACACGTCGTCTTGAATCATGTCCCCGCTCTCTCGCGCCTCCTCCAGCGCGCGTTGTAGCGACTTAGCCGCGTCCGTGAACTTTTTTTCCGCGATCAACGCTAAGCCAAGCATATACAGCGCCTTCACGCTGTTCCGTTCGAAGTGTAGCGCCGTCTCGCAGTCCCTTTTCACGCTCGCCCAATCCTTCTTCTTCCGATGGCACAGCGCGCGATTGATGTACAGCACCGTCCACCGCGGGTCGCACGTGATGGCTTCCGTGTACGCCTCGATGGCGGCACCGAACTTGCCGCGCTGGTAAAGTTCATTTCCGCGCGATTTCAGCGTTTGGGCGTCCATCGCACCGGCCGCGCCCGCGCGCCACGACGCGCGAATCTCGTCGCGCGCCGAGCACTGCGCGCACCGACCGCGCGCGCGGCGTCGTCGCGCGTCGCGTTCGATTTTTTCGCGCGCGCTTTCGCTTTCAAAGAGTCCCTCGTTCTTGAGTCCCGATCGGTCGTTTGAACCCTAGCCTCGATCGGACGCCCTGATTTCGGCCCTCGTTTCGCCGACGCCCGCCGCGGTCGGGCGCGACCGAGCGCGCGGGCGGGCGGGCGAGCCGGCACATCGCGAGGCGATTGGCGCGGTGAAGATGGAGCTCGCGAAGTCTACCGTGGACACTGGGATTGGAGAGAGGAGCGTGAAGGTGGATAACGCGCGCGCGGTGTCGCTGGAGACGCACACGCAGACGGTGGGGGTGATTATACCGCCGCCGGACGTGCGAGTGATCGTGGACAAGACGGCGCAATTCGTGGGGAAGAATGGACCGGAGTTTGAGCAGAGGATCTTGGCGTCGGAGAAGAATAACGTCAAGTTCAACTTCTTGACCGAGGGAGACCCCTATCACGCGTACTACCGACAGCAAGTGGACGAGGCGAAGGCGCAGGCGAACGGAACGGCGAAGACGGAGACGGAGACGCGAGCCGCCGCGCCGGTGGCTGAGCAAGTCCTGGTGAAACCGAGCACGGGTACCGCCAAGCCCGTGGTTTTGGAACCACCTAAGAGCGATGAATTCACTATCCCTATTCCAGCGGGCATCTCGTCGGTAGATCTCGACGTGATTAAGACTACCGCACAGTTTGCAGCGAGAAATGGGAAGAAGTTCGTCACCGCGTTGGCTGGGAAGGAACACGCCAACCCGCAGTTCAACTTTCTCAAGCCTCATCACTCCATGTTTACGTTTTTCACCGCCCTTGCGGACGCATACGAGAAAATTTTAGCCCCAGACACGGCTCTGCTCGAATCTCTGGAGAAAGGTAGCGACAAGAGTGTGGTGTTGGAGCGCGTGTTGAAGCGCGTAGAGTGGGAGTCCGCGCAAAACAAGGCGAAGAAGGATAAGGAAGACGCGGAAGAAGAAGAGCGCATTCAGATGGCGCTCATCGACTGGCATAGTTTTGTCGTCGTCGAAACCTTAGATTTCGAAGATGCCGAAGATCGCGACTTACCACCACCGATGCAGCTGAATGAAGTCGTCGAAGCGATGCGCAAGCAAGAACTCGAAGCGCCCTCAGTACCTGAGGACGTCGAAGGTCAAGCGGCCCCTGTTATCACGGCCATCATGGATGAAGAGGAACGTGAACTTGTGCGTCAAGCGACAGAGCCGCGCTCGAATCCTGAACCCCCTGTGGTGGAAAATGTCGGCGCAATGAAGGTTGTGCGAAACTACAAGAAGCCCGAGGAGCGCAAGACGGCTGTAGTTGACTCGACCAAGTTTGTAGTATCCCCGATCACTGGAGAGATGATTCCACTCGACCAAATGGCGGAGCATATGCGTATCTCCCTCATCGATCCTAAGTGGAAAATCCAGAGAGAAGCCATGATGGCAAAACTTCAAGGGAGTACGCAGGCCTCTCACGAAGACGTCGCGGCGAACGTTTTGAATTTGGCGAGAAATCGCCCCGATATTTTCGGTTCCACGGATGACGAGGTATCGAAAGCGATAAATGCGGAAATGCTGAAGAAGAGATCGATCGCTAAGGCGACCGCGCCGTCTCCCTCTATTGCCCCGCCTTCCACCGCCGTAGCTCCACCGCCGCCCACTCGTGTTGCACCGCCTCCTCCGCCTCCGCCTCCAAAGGTTTTGACTCCTCCTCCTCCTCCAGCACCACAAGAGGAAAAGAAACGCGCAGCACCGGAGCCAGAAGAGGAGGTCGAACCTGAACCTAAGAAGTTGAAGGTGGGTGACGTTGAATTAGACGATGAATCAGAGTTCTTGGAAGCAAATCCCGGAGAGGCCACCATCAACGTCGTGTGCCCAACTGTGGAGGGCGACAGTAGCTTGACGGGGCAGACGCTCGAAATCAAAGTCAGTTCGCTCGCGGATAAAATTGTGGATTTGAAGAGATCGATCAAGCCACTTGCTGGAGACCTCGCTCAAAATAAACAAAAGCTCAGCACTCTTGGCTTGGGATTCCTCAAAGACACAGCGAGTTTGGCGTATTACAATTTGAAAGACGGATCGACGCTCAACTTGTCGATCAAGGCACGGGGGAAAAGATAGACATATAGCCGTAGGAGAACCCCAACTACTAGAAATATTATCTGTACAACAACTTTTCCAATAGGTTTTCTTCAATTAGAAGCACGCTCCGGCTTTTCCACGAATCTCGAATTGACGCATGCAAGGTCGCGGTACGCTTCGCTCGCCATCGTCTTTCTCGCGACGTTGTGAATCGACTGCTTTCATTCGATTATTTTGCGTCACTAACTCGCGCGCGCGTCGTATGGCTTGACGAATGTTCGCATTAGCCATGTCAAACTTAAGAGCGGCTTCGTAATCTAATAGAGCAGCTTCGTAATCTTCTCGTTGTTCATGGGCGGTCGCTCGTTTGAAAAGCGTGTCGGCGTTCGGCTTGATTTCGAACATTTCTGAGTAGTCTGATATAGCGTCCTTGAGGGACCCGAGCTGGATATTTGCGTACGCACGATAGTTCAACAATTCAAGTTGATCAGCTGGAGATATGTTCGAATGTCGTAGACCGCGAGTGATAGTAGTGAGGGCTTCAACGTAGTCACCGCATTCGAATTGCGACGCGACTCTCATCAGGGCAACATCAGCGGCCATGGCTTCAAGCTCACTTTTATCGTCCTTGAATGGCTTTTTATTGAGCCAGTTCATCGTGGATATCAACTTTCCTTCTCTTTTGGCGATCATTTCGGTACGAAGCGCCCGTAAATCAATACTCGAATGACTCGCTCGAGTCATTTCTGTACTTGTATTTGCGGGAAGGGCCTTCACATATGGAGCCTCTAGATTCGGCCATCGCATCGCATCGTTCAATTTTACTAACATCAGTAGAATACACTCGTCTGTTACGATGTGCGTACATTTATCTGGCACTATGGCACCAAATAGACGATCAATTTTCAACACAAACTCACGCTTTGCGATCGCGGACGATGTTGCCTTTGGAATTTCGATGAGAAGGCTTCGATCGCCGTACTTCAGTGCGATGTCATTCCAACGCACGTCGTCACACAATGATGTATGAGGTATCTTTAGCGTGATGGAACCGTCGCTATCCCACCAAGTAAATTTTTCAATCCCAGTGCGTTCTTCTCGCACGCCAACATCCGCCGTCGTCACTGATAAGAGTTCAGGTAATTTGCGTTCGACGCCTCGCGCGCGATCGAGTCGCGCTCTGAAGACTTCTCTGTTCGGGTCGATCTTCGTCAGCTCGTATTGCACTAAATCAATCGCCCCTTGTGTCATGTGGTTGCCGACAAAGTTTGTCGTCGGCCCGCTCTGAGGCTTCTCGTACCCCGGCGCTCGAGCTATCATCGTTCCATCACTGTGCTGCTCGAGCGCATCGTACCCTCTGCGCACGTCTGGGCCTTTGTCGATCCTATACTCCCCTCCGTGCGGTTCTTTCGTCCACACGCTCGGATAATGCTTGCCGTACTCCTTCTTCTTCTCCTCGATCAGCTCATCTTCGAGCGTTTCGTTCCCATGCGATGCGTCGTCTGGTCCGCCCGCGGTTCCGTTCGTCTTGTACTGCTCCCATGCCTTGGCTTGGAGTGCGCCATCACTGACGGTGTCGAGCGATGGGTTATACGCGTCCATCGTGCGTCAGCGTCTGCGGCGACGGCGCGCACTTTCAGCGAACGTCGAAAGAGCGTTTTTTCCTCGTTCGCTTGCTTTCATCAAAACTCTATTTTCCCGCTAATTTCGCTAATTTCTGTTTCTTACGCGCCAGGAAGCGCTCTCGCGCGGCAGAAACTTGCTCGTCGGTGATTCTACGTCCTTCGACTGGCGCTTTATTCGCGTCCACCGTGTCGGCTTCGTGCCCACTCGCTGTGTCCGTGCTTTCAGCATCCCCGGGGCTCAACACGCCGCCAGAGAGACGATGAATGTTCACCTTCTTCGAGAGCAGCTCTCTTTGCTTTGAAATCCATTCTGGCTCAATTTTGCACACGTGGCGGAGAAAGGGTCGAGAAGTCGTGATCAACTCATGGTAAACGATCCACTCTGGAAGCAAACCGTCTTTGTCGGCGAGTTGGCGAGCCATAGAAGGGTGGACCTGGCACAGCGTGGAATTTTCTCCCAATGTTCTGTAGCCATTATGATTCGGTAGTCGATGCGCAATCTTTGTCACGAAGCCTGCGCACAGCGATTGGCGCAATCGGTTCAGACCTTCATCTGTTCGTGAGAAACAATCAAAGTCGTTCCTATCGCTTTTACGCTTGTCCTTGAACACTCCAAGTAATTGTTTTCGTATCTCTCGCGCGAACTCCATTCCTCGATCCGACAACGAATACCGCTGGTGAAATTTTCTTTGATATCCACTGCTCTCCCAGGCTTGATAGATTCGAAGTAACACCACGTGATCGCCAAGAAGAAAATCTTCGTGAGTCGCAAGCTCGTGAAGACTCTCAGTTGCATCTCGGTGCTGACCTAAAAACACTCTTTCGACGCTCAACATCGCGGCAACTGTTGCAGTATCTGCAACACAATCAAGGCGTTTCGCTTCGACCATCGCACGCGATAAGCATGGCTCAAGTGGAAGCGAACTCATCTCTCGTCCAATAGAAGTTGCCTTCCCATCGAGATCGATTGCACCAACGAAATAAAGTTGGCGCAAAGCATCTGCGATGAGTGCAGTGTCTGGAGGATCCAAGAAATCGAAAGTCATCACATCTAGTCCTTTTAGATTCAGTGTCTTCAGATACAGAATCGTACCGACTAGACATGTCCGTTGGATCTCTGGCCGAGTGATCGCTGGCATGTCGAGTTCGAGCGCGTCCTTTGTGTACAGTCGGTAGCATCGCCCAGCTTGCGTTCTTCCTGCACGTCCTGCACGCTGCTTCGCCTGCACGCTACTGATAGGCACTACTTTTAATGCATTCATTCCCGTCATCGCATCGTACTCAACCTGCTTCACCACGCCTGGATCAATCACAAAAACGATTCCTGGGACCGTCAGCGACGTCTCAGCAATATTTGTCGCAAAGATTATTCGTCGCATGTTCGGATCATGTGGGTGAAACACCCTCGACTGCATATCCGGTGGGAGTGATGCATAGAGTGGCAAGACTTGCACATCTGGACACTCTCCCTCGGGCATCGATCGCACGTGAGCCTCCACAGCCCGACACGCTTTTTCAATCTCTTCTTGACCTGTTAGGAACACCAACATATCCCCAGGGCCGGTATTCACATGTACATCCACCACCGTTTCAATCGCACTTTGAAAGTACGACTTTGGAGCCTCGGTGGCGTGCGCGATTTGAACCGGAAACGTGCGTCCAGGCACGGTGAACACCGGTGCGTCGTCGAAATACGTCGAGAATTTTTCGCTGTCGAGCGTGGCCGAAGTAATCACCAGCTTCAGTTCACGCGCGGACACGAGCTTCTTCAATAATCCGAATAATATATCTGTGTGCAACGACCGCTCATGAGCCTCATCCAAGACGACGACACTGTAACGCGACAGAGTCGGGTCTTCGAGAAGCTCTCGCAGTAACGTGCCGTCAGTTAAATATTTTATCCTCGTCAGGCGGCACGTTCTGTCCTCAAAGCGCACCGAATACCCAACTTCTTTCCCAATCTCTACCCCCATTTCTTCTGCGACGCGTTTTGCCACGGAAACAGCTGCCACACGTCTCGGCTGCGTCACCGCCACCGCCGAGCCGTCGGCGACGACGCCTGAGCGCAGGAGAATCTGCGCAATCTGTGTCGTCTTCCCGCTCCCCGTCTCCCCAATCACAACCGTCACCGCATTCGTCTTTACCGCACTCGCAATATCGTTCGCTGTTCGTCGATCACCGCGCTCGTCAGTCACCGCGCTCGTCAGTCACCGTCGTCGTCGCTCTAAGAAAAAGATGCTCCTCTCGTTCGCGGTCGGGGGTCCAGTCGGCGCTCTCCGTAACGCTCGACGCACCGTAACGCGAGACCGGTAAGTCGTCCGTGGAAGACGTCGAAGGATGATCATCGTCGTCACCAACCGCGCGCGCCATGACGTCGCGCTGAACACTGGCGACTCTACGCCCGCAGTGTGCGCCGCGGATGTCGAGCATAAGAGCCGCAGCGCGCGCGGCGTTGGCGCGAAAACAGCGTGAGGCGGAGGCTGTGAAACAGAAACAAGCGCCACCGACGCGAGCAAACGACGTCGTCCGAGGCACGGGGACGGAGAAGAAGGATGAGGAGGACGACGGAGCCGCCAAACGTGCGAAGGTGTCGAAGCCGACGACGGTGAAAGGGTCGAGATGGGGCTCATCGGACGAAGAGGACGAGGATGAAGATGTGCGCGAAGGAAGTGCGCCAGACGCGACGCGGCCGACGACCGCGAATCAGGGGTACATGGAGAAGATGCTCGCGGAAGCAAACTCGTTCGCCGCGGCGCAGCGGGAAAATCAGCAGCTTGAAGTAAGTGGGCGTAAGCAATCTCAAAGTGTAGATCCGAAGAGTTTCTTTGCACCGTCGCCGAGTACCAGTGACGAAGGTGAGGCAGCAGCTTCAGCAGAAGCGGGGCCTTCGCGGCCACCGAAGCAGGACACGTTGCCGCAGTCGCTCGCCGGCGAGTTAGCAGAGCTCGAATCCGACGAAGAGAAGGAGCCCATGGCGGGACCGGCGAGACCTCGTGCGATAAATGATGAAGAAGATGACTTGACGGTTGGACCCGCGCGACCGGATCCAGAGGCGATGCGCGCCGCTGCCGAAGAAGCAGAAGCTGGCCTGGCGCGAGGGCGAGAAGCAGGTTCGTCTCCAGTTCCATCGACCAATCAGGTGGAAGTGCAGTTGCAAAAGAGACCATTAAACATGCTTCAAGCGTGTCGTAGCGTGGACGAGTTTGAGAGATTGAACAAGATCGATGAAGGCACGTATGGAATAGTCTTCAAAGCGCGGGATAAGAAAACGGGAGAGGTGGCGGCGTTGAAGAGGGTGAAAATGGACGAGGCGACGGATGGATTCCCTCTTACTGCTCTTAGAGAAGTCAACATACTGCTATCGTTGGATCATCCGAGCATTGTGAACGTCAACGAGGTAGTCGTCGGCTCAAAGTTAAACTTTGTATTCATGGTGATGGAATACGTTGAAAATGATTTGAAAGGTCTCATGGATCAGATGGCGCAGTCGTCTTCGCCCAAATTTACGATTCCCGAGACAAAGGCGTTAATGCTACAGCTTCTGAGTGGGATGTCGTATTTGCACGAAAATTGGATCATGCATCGTGACTTGAAAATGTCTAACATTCTCGTCACGAACTCGGGCGATTTGAAAATATGCGACTTCGGTCTGGCAAGACAATTTGGTGGAGTCGGTAGATACACGCAACTAGTCGTTACGCTTTGGTATCGTGCACCGGAGTTGCTATTGGGATCGACAACTTACGGTCCAGCCATTGATGTCTGGAGTCTAGGCTGCATCTTCGGCGAATTACTCGCCGGAAGTCCTCTGTTCAATGGTCGTGCGGAAATCGATCAGCTACAAAAGATTTTTAAGCTTCTCGGCACGCCAAACGATAAGATATGGCCGGAGTTTAGCTCACTCCCGAGTGTGCAAAAAGTCACGTTCGCCGAGCAACCTTACAACAAGTTGCGTCAGAAATTCCCGCAGGCGTCGACTGGTTTGAGCGATAAAGGATACGAGTTGCTCAACCACCTGTTGACGTACGATCCCGCAAGGCGCCTCACTTGCTCTGAAGCGCTGAATGATGCTTTTTTCGAGGAGTATCCGCCTCCACAACGACCCGTATTCATGAACTCAAAGTAGACATGTAGACACGACAGCCTACGGCTGTGCTCGCTCACTCGCCTCGACCTCAGTAGCGCGCATGCCAGTAGTTTGCAACATAGTCCTTAGGTAGGTTAGCTCCGCTAAAGTGCTTGAGCGTTACTCATGAACACTGTTCATCGCACGTGCCTCGGCGCATCTGCACTGAGCGCGTCGCCCGGGCGAAAGTGTTTGGGACTGTCGAAAGCGCGAAAAGGGCGGCGTCGCGTTGAACGTCGCCTCGCACGCGTTTCGAGGTGCGCACACGCACAGCATGGTGACGCGAGCCATGTCAAGGTTAGTCGCGAGCCGGATGCGATACCCACGGTCGTCCTAGAGCGCCCGAAGACGAGTCATACGGCGGGAGTGAAAGTAATTCTGTTACCGACGGCGCATGTGAGCGAGCGCTCCGCCTTGGACGCCGACGAGGTAATACGAACGAATAAACCCGACGCAGTGCTACTAGAAGTGTGCGATGAGCGCGTTGATGGCATCATTGACCGAATGAAAGGCGTCGAGAACGACGACGTAGTAGTACCCGGTGCGGTGCATATTGTTGGTATGCCGGCGGGTGTTCTTCCTGGCGGAGTGGATGAGGTTGTTCTACTGTCGCGTTTACGCACAAAAGTTGGGAAGGGAGTGTCGTTGGAAGATCTCAAAAGTGATGCCGAGTTATTGTTGCGCACTGGTTTATTCGAATCGGTCATTGTACGCGGACGTGCTGAAGACGAACACGGTGCGCGCACCGTCGTTTGGAAGGAAGGGAAGGTGACTTTGGTGGTATCGGTTGCCGAAATTGTCTTCACCGTTCATCCGATGGGCGCAGAGTTGACTTCAGACATCCGATTCAAGTGGAACGTTTATGAAAATTTCGTCTCCGCTACTTCGGATGCCGCTGCAGAGGTTGAAGTGATGCGACGAGCGGGCGAGCTTGTGAAAGTGAGCGATTGTGCGAGCGGTCAAGGCGAGATGAGCGCGTGGCAGACTGCAGCTTTGTGCGCATCTTTGGTTATTGCGGTCCAAGAGAGGCTACAAAGTGGCTACACCGTAGCGCTGGATGTGAGCGATGGGGAATGTATAACGCTCGACGTGGTTCCAGATGTGGCTTTATCGACGGATAGGTGGTTTGAGCGCATTGACGTCAGTCTTCAGGACGTGTTGTCCATTTCATTCATCGGCGAGGCGGCGAGAGCGGGGGCGGGAGCGAATAAGTCGTCTCCATTGACTGTGAAAATTATGAACGGGATGATGACGCTTGCTGAGTCTACTATTTCGAACAAGCTCGACGCTCAAGACGGTGGGGAAATCATTGCTGGTTTATCCGCAGCGTTCGAGTCGCGCACTTCACGTGTCTACTTGGCTGATTCAGAAGTATCCAAGACGATGCGATCGCTCGAAGAAAAGCTTCATGAACACGTTCCAGGAATGAAGCGTTCGCTCGCGCGCTATATCCTCGGATCCATACGATCGTTGATTACATCCGCCTTCAAGACACGTAAACAGTTGACCACGGCTATCGAAACCGAGCGTTTGACGCTGATGCGTTCGGGTGAGGTCAGCATGCCGCCTCACATGCGCGAAGTATTCATAGACGAACGAGACAGCGTCTTGTTTGATTGTTTATGGTCCGTGATCGAGGGTAAACCGACGGACCGTCCTGGCTTTTACCACAGCGCCTCCTCGACGTTTGAATACGCGCGTCGCGTCCCGGCACTCGACCTCCCCGCCGACGGCGTCTCAATCACCGTAGTCTTCGTCCTCGGCGCCGCACACGTCCCCGGCATCGTTCATCGTTGGAACGAGGCGTGTTCGAGGGATTAGTGTAGGATTTTGTCATCGAATCGACGCTTCATGAAAAACAAAAAATCCCACCACGCTCTCTCGCGCGCGCCTGGGGTTAGAACCAGATGAACCCCATGCACGTCACACCGGCGCCGCTGGTTGATGTCAACGCGCGAGACGTCTTCAAACGCGAGTTCGTGCACGCTCGGCGATATCGATTGGAAGGTGCGTTGATACAAATTATTTGCACATTTCGCGCGGATTTCGACGCGCATCGAGCGCGCGCGCGCGCGTCGCTGGTCTCGAACGTGTCCGCCGACGTGCCGACGCGAAGAACCCTCGCGCGAGGGTCTTTCGTGGACGACGAGACTTGGCGTCGCCGACGGCTCGAACGCGCGCGCGCGACTCGATGGACAACGTCGTGGATGAATGAGTATCTGTTTCACGACCGCGCCGAGCACAACGCGCGAGAGCGGGCGCAAAGGGCGATTTCGACGAGTAATCGACCGTCCACGTGGGCAAAGGAACCAGGTCCATTCCACAAAATCGACTCCGAGGACTGACACGTCTACGCTCGTTTTACGCGCTCACCAGGTTCATCGAGTACTGTCGAGCGATAAAATCGCAAACATCGACGAGTCTTTGGTGAGACTTGAACTTCATCTCGACCAACCTTCGTCTGAAAGTAGACGACAAGTGTCCCTCGAGCTTTCGCGGGAAGAACTCGAGCGCGTCATTAGCGAGCTTGATAACGCCAAAAAGGCGCTCGATCAGCTTAAGGAAAAGTAAACATGGTCGCCGTCACGAAGAAGAAGATTCCGGGTCCGACGAGCGAGATCGCGGCGTTCACGAAGAAGTCGCAACAGCTAAAGTTGGAAGCGGATGTCTTGTTTGCGAAGGGCAGCCACGGCGAAGCGCTCGCCAAGTATAACAAGGCGCAGCAACTCGCTCTCAGAGGGAGTGCTGAATTCGTTGCGATCGCAACTAATAAGGCGGCGGTTTACTTGCGAGGAGGTGTCCCAAGTCAGGCTATCAACGAATGTGATGCTGCGCTCGATGCGCAGCCCACTTACAAACCAGCGTTGCTGCGCCGCGCAACGGCGTACGAGGCGCTGCAGGAGTATACCAAGGCCAAGACAGATATCGAACGTGCCCTCGCGATCGATTCGTCCGATGATTCTGTGAGAAATCGATTGGACAAGGTGAAATCCTTGGCTGCCAAGGCCGCAAAAGCCAGCCGTCCGGCGGGCATGGGAGGAGCGGGCGTCGGTAAGCAACCAGCTCAGAAGTACACGAAGGAGCAAATCGCTGCGTTACGCGCCGAGGTACTTCGTCAACAAGCGGCACAGCAAGCGGCCGAAACGAAATTCACCTTTGACGTCACGTACGAAGGGGAAGTCAAGAGCATTCAGCTTCCAGTGTCTCTGAAATATTCTGACTTGACGGACTCCATCAAGAAAGAGTTTGACATCAAAACGCACGTAGCTGTCAAGTACAAGGACTTCGACAATGACTTCATCACCATCACATCTCGCATGGATTTACGATCCGCCTTGACGAACTTCGCCGCCATGGCTGAGCACCGTGCCAAGGAGAGCGGTGAAAAGGCTGAGACATCGATCCCAGTCATTCAAGTCACCGCTTTTGCGTCTAATACCGAGATTCTGGAAACGCCCGAGCAAGTACAGCCAGCGCAATTGCAAGAAAACGATGAGATCAACGAAGACGTCATCGAAATTGACGAGTGGCTCCTTAGTTTTGCATCGCTCTTCCGCAAGCGGCTTGGCGACCTGGCGCCCAAGGAAGGCCCTCTTGAGTTGCGTGAAATCGGACTTGAGAAGTGTTGCGAGGTGCTGGAAGAAACTGTGGGCTTGCCGGAGTCGAAAGCACTCCTCGTCAGTGCAACTGATAAGTTCCAAGAAGCTGCCGCCACCGCCATCTTCAACTGGGGTAATGTGTATGCGTGCAACTCACGCAGAATCATCGATGCTTGTGGGAGCCAGGATGACGACGGCGTAAGTGGGAGTGACGAGGCGCTCATGGTGGCTGCGAAACTTCACATGGCTGAGCTAGATGCAGATTACGAGGCGTGCTGTGAACGTTTTGCGGCCTCTCTCAAAATTAAGCCGACGTATTTTGAAGCTCCCATCACATGGGGCCAGCAAGCGTTCGAGCGTGGCAAGTTGTACCACCACTTGTCTAGTCAAGTAAAAGGTGCCGAGGTCAAGAAGGCGGAGGAAACCGCGGACGCAATGTTTGCCCTTGCCATCACCAAGTACCAAGAGGCCATGGAGATGCTTCCACCCGCTGAGAGAGACGTCGTGCTAACTGAGAAGAGTGAAGAGTCGAATGGTGTCAAGGCGCAGATCTTAATCCTGTGGGGCAACGTGCTCTACGAGCAATCTCAGGTGAAGCACTCACGAAGCGTTAAGAACTGGAAAGACGACGCAGTAGCCGCGGTTGCCAAGTTCAACGAGGCAGGTTGCGCGAAGGGGGACATCACGCGGGCCCTCATGAACCACTCGAGCGGCGAGTGGGAAAGTGAAGAAGCAGCGGCGAAAGCCGCCGAGTAGTTGAGTAGCGGCGAAGCAGCATTCGCATTATTAATTTTCAAATCTCAGTGCGGCTAAAATTAGCTTCTTATTGTTCTTACATCAATCAAAATTCGCTAATTCACTGAACATGGAACATTTGAGATGCATAAATCGTCCATGGCGGGGACGCTCTTGATGACCAGACCGTGCTCATTAGCAAGGTGAAGGGCGCAAATGAACGCCATATGAACGCTGATATCTTCAACATGTCCAGCTGGGTTATTTACGGGGAATTCCCGGAGCATCTCATTGAAAGAATGCACGTCTTCCTCTGACGTTGATTCTTCGAGGTTGGCCCAGAGCGTTTGCTTGAGAGCGCGGACGTTCACTTGCTTCGTGGTCCTAGCGTAATTGACCTCAATCTTTTCCACACGTCGCGGGGCATCCACAAAATCGTCATCGTCTCCTAACTCATTGGCGTCATACCACCCGCCCGCTTCACCGACCAGCTCCTCACCATCATCGAATTTGCCTCCAGCTTCATCTGCGCCAAAGGTGAACCCTTCCTCGTCTTGATTCGTCATGGATTCACTATTTACCAAGCTCGCCACGTTTTGAGACTTCAAGAAAAGTTTTATCAGATTGGATGGTTCATAACCGAGATCTGGTGGAAGGAGAGTGTCGGACGCACTCGGTGCTGTGGCCAACAACAGGTCGTCCTCGTCGACGGCGAGTTCAAATCTTCGTTCATCAAGCTCGCTCGGATTTTCAAAGTCATAAGTGAGCTCACCCTTCCCTCTCTTCTTTTGGTTTTTGTTTTCACCGTCGTCTTCGCCGTTAGCACTCGATTTGGCGCGAGGTGGAGCTCTGAATTGCCAGTGTGTCGGGCCAGCCCAGCCCATCTTGCCACCTAAGCCAGATGAAACGATCCACTCCAAACCACCTTCTTGGGTCGGTAGAACGGTATCATCATCCATGGATGTACCATGGTCGCCATCTTCAGCCCAATTTTCGTCTTCGAAACCATCAGCACCGGCAGCCCAGTCCTCTGGCGACTCCTCCGCAATATCTTCATCTTCGTCGTCGTATTCTGCCAAGTTTATCCCTTCGAGCGACGAACCCGTAAAGAATGAGCCCGCACCCTCTGCGCTTTCTTCAGTTGCCTTGGTGGGAGCAACACCCGTGACTTCCGTGAGCATAGCTTGAACTTCATCGATAGAAGGTGTGATGCGCGACACCGACGCCATGGCCGTGGTCGCAGCTTCGATTGAAGCACGCAACGACGAGAGATCGAGCGTCCCCGTGAGCGGTGCGTCCTCGCCCTTCGTGTAGTCTGGCACCTCTTCTGAGTCAAAACAAATATTGCACCCTTTGTGTACGGCTAAGTTTGTCAATAGAAGACCTGAGGCACCACCTTCATCAAACATGGCACTCGTCTTTTGGAAAAGAGGATCGACGACTAACGTTTCGTCGAGCTGCTTCAACGAGTGTGCGTCCGGCATCTCCAAAGTGTTTACGGTCGCTCGTCGTTTCTTTGTTTTCGCTCCATCGCCGTCTTCCGGCAATTGACTCCCATCCGCACCGTCTCCAAGTCCTTGTCGTCCATCATCTTCTTCTTCTTCGCCGTTGGACGAGACTTTGTTCATCCCACCGAGCATCTTGAAAGTTTCGCTGTGGAACGAATCTACGCGCGATGCATAAATCTTCACACCAGCTTCCAATGTGCAGCTCGCCTTTTGAAAGTTAGTTTGATTGTCTTCATCTTTTTCATTCTTCACGATATCGCTGATGTGATCGATCAAAGCCAGGCTCCATGTGTTTTTGGCGTTGATTTTGTTCTCCGACGCGAGCTTGATGCAGTTGGTGTAGAGGTTCAAAACCGCGTCCGCCGACAGCTTCTTGACCGGTTTTGGTGGTGCTTGCGGCGCTCCGGTGAGTTCTTCGAGTTTACTCGGCTTCTTCACCGGCGCAGATTCCGCATTTTCTTCGAGCTCGGTGGCGAAATCCCGCCGCATCTCTTCCGTCGCTTCGCGGGACAGGAGCGATTTTTGTCGTTCCAGCTGATCATCGTTCGGGGATAACAGTCCGGATGGTGCGGGTGATCGGCTCAGCGGGGTCTTCTTCCGCCCACCGCGTTTAATTTTCTGATTGTGTGGCGTCAACACGCCGGACATCGCGTCTTCGTACCGCGAACGCGCCGTCGAGTGCCGCAAATCGCCCGTTCGCGGTGAACTCAATCGTTCCCCTTTTCGATGAAAAATGGCCGCAGACTAAGAATCATACATGGAAACTAGAGCTAGACTAAAAGTCGAGAAGAACCGACGCCTCGAACTTTGCGCCGTCCTCACGCCTCGCGCTTCGGTCGATACATCCACGCGTCCGCGTCTAAACTATCGGCCACCTTTCTCAAATCCTCCATCGCGGATTTCACCACCATTCGATCCACCGCATCGAGCGCGCGACGCTCGTGACGCTCGCGCGCGGTCTCCGCGGACAACCGAGCGCGGGATCGAGACGCGGAGGTGTCGCGCGCCAGGGCGGGGGAGCGCGCACTGGCGGGCGGAAAGACGTTTTCCGTCCACGTCTCGCCTCCGTCGTCGCGCGACATCGCGTTTCACGCGCGCGTGACGCGCGTGAGCCGAGTTGTGGCGCCGCGCTCGCGTTTCGAAATTTCGAAAACTCTCTCGAGGCGCGCGCGCTCGCGTCCACAAAACTCGACTTTTCGCGCGAACGCGCGTGGGTTCGCGCGAACGCGCGCGAACGCGCGGAAAAAGTTTATCTCAAGTAGAATTCACGTCCAAAACGGTCTCGACACCCGTCTTCGCGCGTCGGGACGGGTGCAAAGAATCGAACAAATCCAACCACCTCGAGTCGCATCGATGCGGCTCGCGGGGACGACGACGGAAGAGGTGTCGAGCACGTCCACGCGCGTGTTGAAGGAGGAAGAGGAGCGAGTGATCGGCGAGCTGTTCGAAAGCACTCGTCATGCGACGACGGAAGGGATCTCGAGCTTGGATAGGATCCTAAAGCTCGAGCTTGAAGACGCCGACCGCGCTCTCTCTGACGCGTTGGAGTCATCGGGAAGCGTCATGGCTTCGTTGTCCGCGTACGTATCCGAAGTCGAACGCTCGATGGAGGACGTGAACGCGTGGTCCACGGTGTTTGAAACAAAACTGGTTAATATGCGTAGGAACATCGAGATTATCAAAGGCAGAGACGACAAGCGAGACGTCTCCAACGAGAACAAGCGAGCGCTCGCAGCTGCCGTGCGGGGCTTGCTTGGGGAGTTAGAGTTACCTGTTGGTGTCGAGCGTGCAGTCCGCGAGCATTCACTCGATGATGAACGAGGCATTTTGACCATCTACGACGCACTGCGTCGGCTGTTGGATTTCAAAAGAAAGCTGAGGTACGCTGTGCGCGACGTTTCGACTTTACACGCCGAAACTAACTCGGTCTCACGTAGGGATGGTTTACCAGCGGGGATTGCGACGATGCGAGTCACCGTCGAAGCGCGCGAACAAGTAGAAGTAATAGCCATGCACGCGTTTGAGCGTGTATTTGAGCGCTTGCGAGCGATCGCAGAGGTGTGTATCGTGTTGCTCGTTGGAATTAATTTATTAATATTTCTTGCAGGGATGGGTGCGATGGTCGACGCAAAAAAAAGCGATGAGCGACGCGAACACGTGGGAAGCAATACAAAGGTACGGTGCATGACAGAAATAAATATTGTCACGAATCTCACATCTATCGCTCACAAACGCAGCGACTTAAAGAAATTCGAGAGATTATTTGACGCTTTGTCCGAATTAAGTCCAACAACCGCGGATGCTTTCGCGCGTCTATATTGCCAAAGCTGCGTTGAAGTGATGCGATGCGATATAGTGATGATTATGGACGCGATCGACAAACAAGATACTGAAGCAGATGCCATAAACGTGAGTTCTTCTCGATTTCAATGAACGATGTTGGATGAAATTAAATAATTAATTCGCAGGTCGCGTTTCAAGCGCTAAGGACAGCGATTGCAGCCATGGAGACTGTGGGAAATACGGTGGAAACGTTTCTCGGCACGACATTCCGAATCGCGTCGAATAATCGCGAATTCTATCATCAGGAAATAATTACAGGATTGGAGGGATGTTTGCTCGATTTAATTGAACAATCGATTGCGACCAATAGCGCACTTTGCGTGGCGTTTCTGGCGGCTTTGATTGATACTTCTGCATCGACGCACGCTCTAGGTCAATATGCGTTGACTGAAAGCGTCAATAACTTTCAGGTGCGTCATCGCATTGTTTTCTCTGCGCTCGATTTGATTTATTTATTTGATTTAATTACAGGTCGTCGTAGAAGCGCACATCAACAGCGCTGCGCAGGAATTCGCTCGAGAGCTGAGTGCGCTTCGCTCGAAGCAATCATCGACGCGCAATTCGGGTGGAGAATATGAGTTTCGCATGCCAGAGCTCGATCCGTTGAGAAAAATTATTTCAGCTCATATGCAGCTTCAAAACGTGTTTGCGGCAAATGGTGAACACTCAGCTGATGCTTGTTTTCTGTCGATGTGTGATGTAGCGTGCACGCACATAGAACATACAGCGAGTGCGGTATCCAAGAGGTAATTTTATGCCTCATCTCTACTTTTACTCGAATCGAAACTCACGACTTCACTCAGACATGACAGAGTAAGACTTCAAGGCTATTTTTCACTTGCTCGGTGTTTCGAAAGAGGTGAGAATGAAGGCGACGTTTCTGCCGGACTAGCGGCGCAATTGGACGGATTCATGACTTTAGCGAGCTCAACTTACGTCGCGGAGGTTTGCGAAAAGCATTTTGGAAAGCTCTTCGGGGAGATCCACGCTTTGCGCTCGGGCTCGAGTGTGGGAACGTTTCAGCCTGCCGGCGACCGCCGCGCACACCTACTCAAGCTGTATAAGATCGCCATTCCGAACGTTCGGGGCGTTGAAAAGAGTGTCGAAGCTTGTGCAAAAACCTTGATGAAAGATTTGATTGTCCACGAGCTCGTGTTACGAACTTGGCGAGAACTTGAAGCACATGTGGTTGAGGGACTGTCGTCTCTCAAGGCAGCACTTGGAGACAATAAAACATCCGATGCGATACCAATCGCGCAAGTACAGCACACGTTCGCCGTACAGTCGAAATCGTTTCACTAGCTCAATATGAGTTCCTACTTCCTTCATCGTTTACAACAACTAATAATAATACGGACAGCATCGCCGCGACGCGAGAGAAACGCCGGCGACCTCAAGGTTCTGGCGCTACGACGCCAAAGTACAACATCATCAACGGCTCGTCCTCACCATGCGGGATAATCTCGTGAGGTTCTTCCGGTCCAACGTATACGCTCACACCAGGTCTGAGGTCAATTTCTTCTCGCGCCTCTTCCGCTTCGCTCGCTTTGCGTCTCCACACCTTGAACGCACCTCGTCCGCTTTGCACGAAGAATACCTCGTACTTGCTCGGATGGACGTGACGATCGATAACGGTGCCCGGGGGCAAAGCGACGTGCGACATGTTCGTTATTCCCGGCACTTCGTCGTACTTTAACAAATCTCGCACCATTTCTTCCGTGGCTTGGTGATGCAGCGCGCGCGCCTTGACGGTTCCCAGCGAGGCCGCGCGAACTTTAACCGGTGGATATCGCGCGCCCGACGCCTCGACGTCGCGCGCGAGCGCAGGACTGGGATTGAAACGACCATCGTCTCTAGCGGTCGCCATGGTTGGACCGCGCTTCGACGGTGCACCGGCGCCCACGACCGCCGCGCACTGGCGTTTCGTGGGCGGCCGCACCAGCGGCCTGCAGCCGCATTTTGGGTCGCCATCGCGCGGCGCAAACTAGGTCGGTGCGCGTCACTCGATCGCGATGGTGAGCGCAGGCGCGGGCGCATCGGGCGCATCGGACGCGTCGGGCGCATCGCCCGCTCGTCGCGTGCTCGTGCTCTACGGTTCGGAGACTGGGAACGCGCAAGACGTCGCGGAGCGCGTCGTGAGAGAGGCCAAGCTCAAGCATTACGCCCCCGTGCTCATGACCATGGAGGGATATGACGTGCGAACGTTACCTCGCGAGCGGTGCGTGGTGTTTGTCACGTCCACCACAGGACAGGGTGACGAACCGAGGAACATGAAGAGCTTTTGGAGATTTTTGCTGCGGCGGAGTTTGTCCGCGACGTCTCTGACGAACATGTCCTACGCCGTGTTCGGGTTGGGCGATTCGGGATATCAAAAATATAACGTCACCGCTAAAAAACTTTTTCGGCGCCTGCAAGGGCTCGGGGCAAACGCGATTGAAGCGCTTGGGTTGGGAGATGACCAGCACCCACTTGGGTACGAGGCGGCGTTGAATCCGTGGTTGAGAGAGTTGTGGAAATCTATGCGCGAGATATTTCCGTTGCCACCGCACTTGAAAGACCTCACCGAGGCCGAGCTCTCGAGTGCGCCGCTACCCGCTTGTAGATTCGTCGTGGAAGAGGTTGCCTGCGCAGAGGGCATTGTCGAGGCGAGCGGAGAACGCCTGATGGAGGCACACACGGCGTTGCGACTCGCGCTCGCGGCGGCTGATGCGAGCGACGCTAGCACTTCATTCTCAAAAGCTGAGTACGAAGCTCGCGAATCGCGCGACACAACGTATTACGATGGATTCGTGAGTGAGAATAGATGTTTGACGAGTGACGACGCCGTCAAGGAGGTTCGTCACCTAGAATTTCAAACCTTAGACGCCTCGATCGCGCACTACGAAGCAGGTGATGTGTTAGGCGTGATACCTTTCGCAACGCGTGCCGCCGACGCCAAAGTCTCGGCTCTGATTGAGCGTCTGGGCATGTCTCCGGATGCTTGGGTGCGCGTTTATCCTTCGTCGGCGCCCGAGACGAAGGCTGCATTGTTCCCGTTGATTCAGGTCAAGTACTTACTCGCAGGTGCGATCGATGTGGATTCTGCATCCCCAAGACGTTACTTTTTTGAGGTCATGAGTCATTTTGCCGAAAGCGAACACGAAAAGGAGCGTCTTCAGTACTTTGCCTCGGCAGAGGGCGCTGTGGATTTGTACAAGTACAATCAGCGCGAGCGAAGGACGGTGTGTGAAATATTCGACGATTTTCCGTCGTTAAAACCGTCACTGGCGTGGCTTTTGCAAGTAGCTCCTCACTTGCATCCGCGATATTATTCCATATCGTCTTCTCCAGCGGATACTGAGCGGACGGCGGCGACGCACATCACCGTTGCCGCTGCGGAATGGGTGACACCGATGAAACGGGCGCGGAAAGGATTATGTTCTTCCTGGCTGAACTCTTTGGACGTTGGCACGCGCGTGAAATACTCTATCACCAAAGGAAGCATCAGTTTACCACCACCCGAGACCCCATTGATTCTCATCGGTCCGGGCACTGGTATCGCACCATTTCGATCCTTTGTTCGAGCACGCGTGCTGCAATCCTCCACGGCAAGCGCATTGGTCGTGTTTGGATGCCGTCACGCACGGCACGATTATTTATATAAGGAAGAGTGGAAAAAAATTGAAAAAGATGGCTCTTTAATTGGTTCTGGCGGCGATTCACTCGGAGGTGTTGTCGTCGCGTTTTCTCGCATGGTGCCAGAGGCGAAGAAGCGATACGTGCAAGATTGCGTCAAGGATGAAGCGAAACGTATATGGTCCTTGCTCGAGGCTGGAGCGAAAGTCTTCGTAGCTGGATCGGCAGAAAAGATGCCCGCGGCCGTGCACAAAGCGATCCAGGAGGTCGTGCGCGAGCAAGGATTGCTCGACGAGGACGCAAGCGCACGATACATGACTAAATTAGAAACGACTGGTCGATATTTTGTCGACGCTTGGTAGCAGTAGCAAAGTTGAAAAGAATGTAGTAGTAGTACTAAAAGAATGAATCAAAAATCGGTCTGATAGTGAAAAATCATCAGCGTATCGCCCTTTTCTCTTCATGATGCTTGTGTGGATGCTAGACTGACCGTGTTCGTCAACGCGGATACGTGCACCCTTCTTGGTCGACTGGTAAAAGTACGCTTGTGTCGATCCCGAGCTCTCGAGCGGTCGCTTTTATCTGATCCACAACATTTTTGGAAACGAGCGGATCGCGCACGAACAACCAAAGTCCGCCGGATGGCTCACACAACCCTTCATCGCCTCTCGGTGTCGTCAGCGGCCCGCCGCTAATGATGGCCCACGAGTAGCCGCGCTCCGCAAACTCGTCCGATTCCGGTGTTGTGTCCGTGGCGACGACCCAGTACGGACCATAGGTGAACGATGGTAAAAAGTTCAAACCAACGACGAGTTTTGATGGAGTTTCGACGTCTTCCACGATTCCTCGGAGCTTAAACAACCCTCGGGCATTTCTATCGCGTCCCGAGACGCCGTCTCTCCTCGCCGTGTTCCAAATTGAAATCGTCTGCGCATCCACGAGCGTGTAATTCGCTCGCACGCAAAACAGATCGCGACGCGGCTGGTACGACGTCGGTTTTTGTGCCACCACGTACCACTCTCGATCGACGTACTCGGTGAGGTTGAACGGCTGCACGGGGGCGATTGGCGCGCACGCCGTCTCGGGCGCTCTCTGGCGCGCGCGCGTCGCCTGCGCGCGCGCACCGCCGAGGGCGTCGAGAAAGATGCCGAGGACGAGGCAGACGATCGTGCGCGACGCGCGTTTCGTCTTCATCGATGCGCGCGATCGGTGTCGTCGGACGCGTTCGCGTGTGACGATTCTCGCATTTGGCCGATTCGTTTCTCGGCGAGGAACGATCGGGCGATCGCCGCGCGCGCGACGGATTTTATCCGTCTCGCGGCGCCACACCGCGAACCGGCGCGATGTCGTGTTCGAAGGCGACGTCGACGTCGACGTCGACGTCGACGCCCTCGACGCCCTCGACGCCCGCCGCGTCCAAGCGTCGCGCGACGCGGTCGCCGCGCAAAGCCGCGACGCCGAGAGCGACGCCCGCGTCGGTCGCGGCGTCGGCGTCGAGCGAGCCCGTGGTGGTGGAGCTGAAGGTTGAGGGGATGATGTGCGACGGGTGCGCGGAGAGCGTGACGACGAAACTGATGAACAACGATAAAGGGGTCAAGGTGACGGCGGTGGACGTCGATTTGGCGACGAAGATTGTGCGCGTGTCGATCGATTGCGAGAGCGTGGTGGACGGCGTCACCAAGCTCCCGGCGCTCGTGGAGACCGTGGTGGAGGGAGGGTTCGAGGCTGAACCGATATTTTAGTCGATTTAATATAATATTGTACGAGACACTACTAGTATGGTACAACGCCGGCATCGCGCGCGCATCACGAGACGTAGAGCTCCGCGAAGGCGTTGACGATGGACGGCGACGGCGACGCTCTGACGAGACACGGCGACGACGCTATCGAAATAGATCGCGGTTCAGACTTGGGTGTGTGGAAATGATTATCGTCATCATCATCGCACGCATCGTCGAGCGCGTTGTCATCATGTTTTTGCCGCTCGTCACATCTCGAAAGCACCTCATCGAGCTTGCTTTCGACCGATTCCACGCGTTTGACCAACGCCTGCAGCAAAGCTTCGATTCGAGCTAAGGATGAAGACGATGGCGATGGTGACTCTGACGGCGATGTCTTTAAATTCGGCAGAAGCGTGTTCAGCAGCGCTCGTCCTTTTGCTGGGAACGGCTCCGTCGGTGGCGGCGGCGCCGTCGGCGTCGTCAGCGCGCCGTCGTCGATGGGCTCGGCGTGACGACCAAAATCTCGATCGAGTCGCCGATTGGTGGTGGTACACCGAGAAAGCGCGTCGTCGTCGTCGTCATCATCGTCTTTTTGGTCTTCTTTCTCGGCGTCGTCGCCCAGTGGCGCGGGCGTTATCGTCGTCCAGCCCGCCAAGACGTGCAAAAGATTATCGGAAGAACTTGGCGTTTTCGGCGGTGTCTTCGGCGCGTCGTCGTCGGATCGACGACGTTGAATCGCGATCACATCGTTCGTCGTCATCGCGTCGCCGTTGGTACACATGTCACGCGCGTCGCCGTGTGTGTCGCGCGACCGTCGGCGTTCACCCAAGAAAAACGCCTGGAGCGGGCGTTGTCGTCCCCGTCGGTATGGGGTGCAGTGAGTCGAAATAAATAAAAGGTTGTAAAATGATGGGCAAAAAAGATACTCAATTCCGGGATTGAACCGGAGACCTTCTGCGCGTTAAGCTAGAAGCGCGCGACTCGCGTCGCGCTTTCCTTGAGAAACGTAAGAATGCGAAGTAAATCGCAATCTCGTGCTTGTCCATATTGTGGCGCGGAGGCCGGTATATGTTAAGCAGACGTCATAACCACTAGACCAATCGAGCATTTTGGCGACGAAATGATCGCTTATTAAGCATTTCATCTGGTATATACACCGTAGTCACAAAATGAGGTCCCCCCCACTCGCGATTTCGCGATGTCGCGATGTTACGGGTTTGTGCGTTCAGGAGGTGCACTACCCGACGGTGTGTGTGAAGAAGTCTCGAACGAATCCCTAAATGCAGTGTATCTATTGATGAATGTCTACTTAGCTATGTTCCTCTCTCCGCTCTCTGTCTCGTCACCGACATCAACCGTACCAACGCCTAAACTGTGAATCGGAGGACGTTCATGCACGAACCCACGCTGCAAGTGATTCCCTCGAGTGCTTGAAGGCGTCGCTCGCGGCGGCAAAGCGGATGAAACGTTCAGTAATCTCGAACGCATGAGTGCGGCTTTCCGTAAATCGTGAATTGGCGAAGGATCCGACGGTGATGACGGAGGCAGACCACCGCCGCCGTGATGACTCACCATCATGCTTTCTGTTGGTGACTTGGCGAGCTGGGGTGCCGTCAGCATCAACATACCCGTGGTATCTCCGTACGTCCCTGACAGCGTGCGCTTCAGCAGCGACGTTGACGACTTCACGGTTTCACCAAATGACATCGGTGCGCTCGACGACGTCCATGATTCATCAACTGCGCACGCAGTACCACCATCGTTATTTGTCGACATCGGCGACACGCTCAAGAGCTGCGACAAGTTGCTCGCCATGATCTCCGATGTCAATCGCTTCGCTGCCGTGCCACCGCTCCCCGGCGTCCCCATGACCATCGACGGGTGCACTTCATCCTCAATCCAATCATTACTCATTCTTGGTCGTTTCGACGATATTCTTGGCGACGTTCCGACCGACATCGGTGTCGTCGCCGGGCTGTGGGTGTGCCTTTTTTGGCGTCCAGTCGGAGGCGAGAGGAACGACATCCCTTGCGTCGCTTCGTCGCCGTGTTCGTCGCCGTGCTCTCCCAAAGACATGGACGCTCCCATGGACATGCTCATGGAGTTTTCTCGCGACGTCGTGGTCGTGGTCGTGGTCGTGGTCGTCGTTCGTTTCCTCGTCGTTCCAGCGCGTCCTTTCTCGTCATCGTCGTCGCGCGCGGGAATGTTTAGCCGCAATTTAATCTTCGGTGGACGCTGATGTCGTGTGTCGTTTGTGGCGACGCCCGCAACATCGTCGTTCATCTCGCGACGACGCACGCGGACGCGCAATGAGGTCTAATCCAGGGAGGCTGTTTTGTTACAACGTCGACGTCGCGGCGGCGACGAGAATGATTTCCAAGTTGTTCTCGCTCTTCGGCCTCAGCGTCAAAGGTAATCGAAATGAACTCGTCGATGGTGTGAAGTGACAGTCAATGACGGAGAGCTTGAGTATTTGATCCACCGCCGATTCGATGCCGTCGTCGCCGGCACGGATTCGAAGCCGAAGCGGTCTGGAGACACCTCGAACAAGATTGGACTCCATGCCCGTGGTGACGACGACGGCGTCGTCGCCGACCGTACCTAAAGGCGACCAGAAACCACGATCAGGTTGCGTCACCGCACCCGCTTGTTTGCTCCAACCGAGAACACGACCGAAGTCGGCGTCGACCACGTCGACGACGGTTGAAATCGTCACGTTGTTTTCGCGCGCTAAATTCATCGCCGCCCTGACGTCCTCGACGTCGGATTCACCGGCGTGGTGAATGGCTATCATTTTTAGTCTAAGGTCAATTGCTGTGCGCACCGCACCAGTGACTGTCGCGCCAGAAGGAGCGCCGAATTGTCGAGCAATGACTCGACCGTACGAGTCGACGACAGGAAAGCCTGACTTGACGCCGGCGCCAACGATGTGAGCATCTTCGGCGATGATTCGATCTTTGCATACCGTTGCTTGACCTCCACGTCGAGCGATGAGCGAAAAACACAGTCGTCTCGCGTCTGAGTCATCCGCGGCCCATCTCACCGTGGACTCATTCGACACTCGTGACCCGGCTTGACGAGCGCCCGCCTCGACAAATTGCTTCGTCTCAGAGAGTGCAACCAAGTACGACGACGACATATTCTCTCGAAAAACCTTTATGAACGCCGAACGTGTGGCATTCAGCGAGCTATCGTCGTAGTAGCACACCACCGCGTTTGCGATATCGCCCTTTATCGCATCGATGTCTTCTTCTCTCGCGCTCCACCCTCTCATCGCGGCTTCTACGTCAGCCGTGAGCCGTGAGATGTAATTCGTCGCCGCCGTCTCGTCCGTCTTCGTCGACGCACCGAGCAGTAAAGTCAGCGTTGGAAGCGCTTTCTCCATCGTCGTCATCGTAGACGCCGAAGGCATGACCGCCGGTCCAGTTTTCATACTTCCTCGACGAACGTCATCGTTCGCTGATGCCGGCGGTGGCGCCGCGGCGAGCCTTTGCATCTTTTCGTCGACTTGCAAAAGTGGTGTAAACGGTTGACCTAGCATCGATCGAACGGCTGAGATCCGACGTTGCAAATCCGCTGGCGTTCCAGAACACGTCTCTGAAACTGCTTCGCGCGTGGTTGCGTCGAGTATGTTCATCTTAATCACGGGTGAAAGAAGCTCGGCTGGGTATGCACTCGGCGGTCGCCCCGGTTGCACGAGCTGCACTGCGTCGTCGTCATCGCGCGCGTTGGCTAACAATTCAATCCGTGCCGGGTAGCGCGCGCGATGATAGCTTAGAAGACTTTCCCCTTTTAACTCCTCTCGAGCCTCACCGATCGTCTTCCCGCCGATATTTGTGTACGAAAGTTGTCCTTGAAGATGCGGTCCGCCCAACGCGACGACTTCGGCACCCTCCGGGAGATCCATCAACGACGGATCGTCCAAGATTTGACGAACGCTCAGCGGACTCCGCAGCTCGTGCCCGAGTGTGCATAGTATCTGCGCCGAATCCTCCGCCCCAATCTCGATATCTATCGTGTACTGATCTAAAACCGCCACGGCATCGCTCACGGGCGTCCACGCCCATGACCCACGCGTCAACTTTGCCGTGAGCAACACGCCGCTTCGTCCCAAACGCGAGACGTCGAAGAGCTCGCCTGCCACACTCAGCGTGTGCTCATACAGCGCTTCGCGAAGGATCTCTCCGTACGCCACCCGCGACTCGAAATCATTCGATCTTGGCACTAAATCAAAAGCCGCGCCCTCCTTGACTTCCCTCGTCGATCCCCGCCCGAGCGCCTTCTCCGCGAGCGCCTTCGCGTTCGTGCGCGCGACGCCGTACCGCAGCACGTCCCCCTCGTCTCGCACTCCAGCCTGCGCGAAGAGTTCGCACGCGCCTTCGTTTGAAAATGGCGTCATCGATTTCCCTCCCCGATCCGTGTTCGTCTCCCGCAGTAACCGCACCGCGCTCCACAGCGCGCGCACGCACGCCTTCCCGGCGTCGTCCGACAGCTCGAGCGGGACGACGCGCAGCGCCGGCAGCGTCCCCGACGAGCCTCGCACCGCGTACGCCGTCAACACGTGCGCGCTCGGCGGCGATTGCGATTGTGATGACGTCATCGCCGTCGTCGTTCGTTCGCTCGCTCGAGTCCGCGCGTGCGTCGTCCTGGGCGTCTCGAACGCATTCGCCCCGCGCCCAATCGTCACTCGCATCCGTAACGACTCGCGCGCGCGTCGAAGATGCGACGAATGACGCGGCGTGAGATGCGCGTCCCGCGCGTGCGCGAGCGATTGTGCGATCGCGTGCGTCGTCATGGTGACACTCACGCGCGCGTGCGATGCGATGAATCCTCGTCGCGCGACGGCCCACGCGCGCATGCCGAGGAATGCCGACCGACACCGTTCCCCCGGGGGAGGGACGAAGACGCCGAGGACGAAGACGGCGCGAGTCCGATGGGACGACGCCAAGGCGCGTAAAATAGTTAGTGAATGAATCGAAATAGATCGATTAAAGCGTTGTGCTAAAGATGTGGTGATGAATTGTTGTATGGACGAAATGACGGCGACCGGGGAGACGCTCGCGCGGCGCGAGCGTTACCAATCGCGTATGACGTCTGAAACCGTCGGCGTATGAAAACCTAAACACCGCCGACGTGCGCTCGATAAACAGTCATCGCGTGCAGCTATAATTTACTGGAATGTGATCTAATCTCCTTCAAAGAAAAAGTTCAGCATGTTGTCCGACGCATCGACGCCGAGAACGTCGCCTTTGCCCACCTTTTCTAAATCCAAAGGCGCGAGCAAAGATGGATCGAACGTCGGATCGTCAACGAGAAGGTCCCCGGGGAGACTCAAATCGCCGCCGTGAAAGATGGTATCATCCCCTAAGAACGTGCTCGTGGAAATCTTGGAGCCGTTATTGCTCAACTGTCCGTCCTTTGAGCGGGCCCCAGTCGAAGAGGCGTTGCCGCCGCCGCGGGCATCGTTTCCTTGCAAACGCTTGAGGTATAGTCGATACTTTTGCAAGTGACTCGCGACGTTTTCTCTCGTCAAACCTTGAACCCCCATGAGATCTAAAATACGTTTTGGCACAGCTTTATCGATTCCAAGTTGATTCACTGCGGTCACGAACTGCGCGTGGAGCTCAGCGCTCCACACCACTCGAGGCTTCTTTGAGTTCGAGTTATCCACGACGTCCTTCTTTTCCGCTTCCTTGACGCTCTTGCCTCCCTTCTTACCCGTCGGTTTCTTCCTCGCTTTGCCCGAACTCATCTCGCTTGCCGTCCGATCGACCTCTTCGCTCTTCGAATTCGACCCAGACGTTTTCGCACGCTTGCTCGGCGACGAAGCCTCCACGTCTTCCGATCCCGAGCTCTTCGCCGACGAGTAGTCGCGTCGAACGACGTGTTGCCAAATATTACGCAACTCCTCGATTCGAACGGGCTTCAACAAATAATCTACCGCCCCGTGAATGATCCCTCTCAATACCACGCTCGAGTCCGAGTTCGCACTCATCATGAGAACGGGTAAAGCGAGTTCAAATTGAATTATCTCCAACAGCTTGAACCCATCCATGTCTGGCATGTGCACGTCGCTCAGCACGATGTCAAACTCTTCCTTTCGCGTTCGCAGAATCTCCAGCGCAGCCTTGGCGGTGGAACACGCGGTGACTGTGCGTTCAACGGCATCGTCATCATTTCGTCAGTCGTCGCGTTCGTTTCGTCGCGTCGCTCGTCGTGTCATATCCCGTCCGATTTGTCAACCCTTCGCTCGTCCAGGGTTGGGTCCCAGGGTGGTTCCGATGAGGGCCCGATTCCCAATCGCACGCCTCGCGCGCCTCGCGCGAGCGTTCGCGCGTCCATCGCGCGCCCACGCACGATCGAACGTATTCCTTCGCATCGTTCGCCGCCGCGTTCGCGTTCGCGTCGCCGTGTCTTCCGTCGCCGCGTCGTCTCATCGTCGGGGAGCAACGCTCGTCGAATCGCGCGCCATCGGTCGCACCTTTGTACTTGCACGCCTTCAGCATCTTCTCCACGACTTTCAGGCACAACAAGTCATCGTCGACGACTAAAACCCCGAGCCCCGCTGGGAAGTCTTTCTTCTCCACAATCTTACTCGGCGCCGTCGCCATCGCACGCGATGGCTCGCGCGCCGCGCGTTGACGCCGCGACGCTCGGCGCGTGCGCTATCCGGACGTCCGGGCGTCGGGATGACGAGATCTAAAGTATCGGTGTGCGAGAGATCGCGTTCGCGTGATATTCAATGCGGGATCTTGGATCACGGCGTCGGTGTGTTTGCGTGATAAATAAAAACACACGGACCTTGGACCCTCTAATGACGCGGACGCGCGCGCGACGCGCGTCTGCGCCAGGGTTGGGTGAGGTCGCACGAAGGCGTCGGTCGCGGTCGCGCGCGCGAGGAAAAACTTGATTATTTAAGGTGAACAACAAATGATGAGGTGCGGTCGACGCGCCCGCGGGTAATTTACACGAAATCCCAGTCGTCGTTTTCCCAATTCTTGCCGCTCGAGGGCCGCGGCGTCGACGACGCGTCGCCCGCGGCGGCGCGGAAACCATCGCGATACGGACTCGCGTCGTCATCGGACTGTTCGCCGTCAAAACTATCGCTTACGTCGGCGTCGATGTCGTAGAAATCGCCGTCGTCGCCGCGGCGCGCGCCGGTTGAAGACCTCGCGGCGCGACGGTTTCCGTAGCTCGCCGCCGTCGCGGCGTAAAACGCGTCTTCTGATTCCTCGTCATTCTCGCGCGAATACCCTCTGCGCGCGCCGTAATCTACCCTCGACTCAACATTGCGGTCATTGACCGGCGGTAACGACCGAACCCGTCCCGATCGTCGCCCTCGCTGCCCTCGTCCCGGTCGCCCGCGCGTCCCCGAGTCCCCCGCGTCCTCGACGTCGAGCAACTCTTGCCTGAGCGAAATCGTCTCCGTCGCGAACGCCACCGCGGTGGCAGTCGTGAGTAATTGCCCGAACAGCATCAACGGATCCAATCGCCATCCCTGAAAGATCAAAATCCCCCCGCACAGCAATCCTATAGAGCTAAAGAACACGTCCTTGTCCCTCGACACCTCCGGCCTCGCCGCCCGCACCTGGTACAGCGCAATCGCGCTAATCATGAGCGACGATCCCAGGACGACGGACGGCCCGAGATCGACTTGCACGAGCGCCTTCACCGCGGGCATCGCTCGCGTCCTCGCGCGTCCTCGTCGCGCGCGTCCATCGCCGCGCGTCCATCGCCGCGCGTCTTCGCGCGTCCCCCCGCGCCGCCCGACCGCGCGGTCGCCTCGCAGCGTCGTCGACGCGCGCGCGGCGAGCGCGTTCGCGCGCGACGGCGGTCGACGCGTCGCGATTCCGCGCGTCATCATCGTCGTCGTCGTCGTCGTCGTCATCGCTCGGCGCGCGCGCCGTCGCGATTCCACGCGTCGTCGAATGCGGCGCGCGGCGAACGCGACGAACGAACGGGACGCGCCCGTGGATTGTGGATTCGATTCGCGTCGATTCGCGCGCGTCGCGCGTCGTCGTCACGCATCGTCGCACAGGCGTCGGTCGGTCGCACCGATGCGCGCGTGCGCGTGCGCGCAGTTCGCCGACGCGCCGTTCGCGCACGTCGTCACCGCGCTCGTCGTCGACGACGTCTCGAATCGGCACCGCGAAGGCGAAGGCGAAGGCGAAGGCGAACGGGACGACGACGACGACGGGATCGCGACGACGTCGCGCGCGAACGTGCGGACGTGGGCGTGGACGGGGGCGAGAGACGGAGCGATCGTGCGATGGGCGCTCGAGGTCGACGACGACGGCGACGCGCTGGGGGCGAGACAGGCGTGCGCGGGACACGACGACGGCGTCGAGGCGTTCGCGAGGACGCGAAGGGCGATGGTGAGCGTGGATGCGAGCGGAGGGGTGTGCGCGTGGGATCGACGAAGCGGGGAGTGCTTACATAAACGATTCATCGCGAGCGGTGGGGAAAGAGTGGGGATGGTGTGCGAAAGAGAAGTGGAATTCGCGAACGGCGTCGGCGGCGTCGCCGTCGTCGTCGTCGCGGAGGCGACGCGGCGACGGCGATGCGAAGTCATCGACCCACTGAGCGACGTTGGCGTGGTGCTGGAGATACCTCAAGAATTGAAAAAAATGGTGGAGATTTTCGTGGACTCGAGCGGGGCGCTCGGTGTGCGCGATGAAGATGGGCGGACGCACGTCTGGTCGTGCGTCGGAGCGCCCGCCGAGAGCGGCGACGACGAATCGCCGTCGGCGCCAGAAGCGAGCGCGTTCGATTTGACTGGGTGGAATAATATCGCTAAACCGATCGTGCAATACATCGGTGACGTGCGCGAGCGTGACGTTTTTCATCACGAGCTCGACACCGCGATCGGACGCGTGTGCGCGCAAGGCAGTGAAGATTGTTGCGTCGTGTCTTCTCCGGCTGGTTCGTTTTCCTTGGCAGATAGATGGGAGTCTTCTCCCTCGAACGTGGTCGTGACTTCGTGTGCACCCGCGAAAGGAGCACGATACGCCCCCGAATCGTACGTGTACGGCTACTCTGATGGGACCATATGTTCCCAGCCATTGTACGGAAGCAGCGCACCGTCGACGAGTTTCCGCGGACACGACGGCGCCGTGCTTTCCTTGCTGGACTGGACTGGCGATAAGAAGGAATCCTTTTTATTATCGGGTGGCAAGGATGGCACAGTTCGCGCATGGGACTACGCATCATCGAAAAATATGGCCGTGCTACGTCACCACCAAGGTCCGGTGCGGTGGCTTCTCCCCGCACCTATGAGTGCTCGCGATGCGAGCTGGAACAACGTGTTCATCACCATCGGCGATGACGGATTGCTCGGTCTAGTGTCCGCTGACACGTGGGCCGTTAATTTCATCATGCCTGGAAACGGTTTCGGAGTCAAAGAAATGATATGGAACGCACCTCGAGGCGTTCTAGCCGTGCTGAGTAAGGACGGAAGCTTGCACGTTTGGGACATTCTCACGGGGGTGTTGGAGCGCCACTTGACGGGAGGCGCTGTGCAAGCGATGATGGCCAATCTTCGGGAAGGGTCTTTTCACGTCGTGCTCCATGGCATGCTGGGTCCGGCGCAGCGTCAGTGGAAGTACACGAGGAGACGTCCTCAGCCATTGATGTGGAGATGCGTGCAAACAAACGTGTTCGCGATCAGCGCAGACATCAACGCGTTACTAGACCCGGCATCGAATGGTCTCCCTTCGCACGGTGTTAAACGAAGAATCAGTCTCGATTCGATAAAATCATCGCCATCAGTGATAAGCGGATCGTTCGTTGACGAAGAAGTACGCGCGCTGCACCTACTGTTAGGAATGCTCGTGCTATCAACCGAAGGCAACCTCGACGCCAGCATATTTGATGAATTCTTCGCAAACAAGTCGAGATACTCAGACGTGAGTGTCATCGGTGCGAAAGGTTCGGTAACTTTTGACTTACCAGGTGTCCGCAGTATGAAAAAGCCGTCAACAACTCGCGAGCTCCGTCTCTTTATGGCGGCCACGGCCATCAGAATTGTTCAAGTGAGCGAGGCGGTGAGCATGGCGCCGTACGTCGAAGTGATGGAAGCAGTCGAGGCAAGGAATAGGGTAGTTGATGACGCGGATTTAGTTTTTTACGCGTGGCATTGCATGGACAAAGTCGAGTGCGTGCGCCAAGCTTCGAAAAGACTCCTGTGCGCTTGTCTTATGAAATCCTTACCACCGTCTTTCGAGCTTGCAGCGCCGGATGATTTGTTCACGTGCGAGCAATTCGCAAGATGGGATCGCTTGACGCCCAACTCCCAATTCGGGAACGGTTTACTCGGTTTAATAATCTCAAGCACGGCTTGCTTGACACCGAATACGACTGTGCACGACAGCTGGAATATCAAGATCTCTCGCGCCCTTCTGGAGGGGTTGAAATCCCCCAGTAAGACGGTCGTCCTGACCTCCGCTGCTTTATTGACAGAAGGCATCAAGCACTCAAACTGGATGTCCTGTTTAGCCGATCCCAACAAAGCCCTGGAAGAAGTGTTTGAGCTTTCTTCGAAAGTTATGAGCATGTCAACCGATCCCACTGAGTCCATGATCAACCGAGAAGCGCTGAGCGACGTGCTCTCGGCTTTCGCTGGAGCGAGCCCGCCGTTCTTCTTTACGCACATGAACAACCGTCTTCGTAGTCTGGCTCCAGAGCATCCGGCTCACATGCTAGCCTTCATGGCGCTCATGCGCGTCGCTCAGACTAATGTGAAAATGCTGCAAGTTCACGCTGCCTACTTGATGGATACCGTGATGCTAGCGCTGAATCCCTCGAATTCAGCGTTGAGGAAAAGTTGCTTGCAAGGCGTCAACGTTTTATTGACTGAGCTTGGTAAATCCTCATCGATGGCTTTCCATCGCGAGACGCAGCGTTTTACGGCTGCCATACATGGAGCTGTGAAAAACGGTACTGTCATGATCGTATACGACTTACAAACTGCCACGAAGTGGCGAACCTTGGAGGATAATCATACAGATTTAACTGACAGAGCCACGAGTGAAGCCTTGGCGACGAATTGGTCGAATCCACTCGGCCTCCTTACCTCACCCGAAAACAGCGTCAAACACTCTTCAAACGTACTCGTCGACCACATGCGATCGATTTCCATGGATGAGTACGATTCCGGTGAGCTCTCTGTGAAAGCAGTGTCGTTCGATGCGGATGGGAATCAAGTAGCGGCGTATTTGGACAAATTATCGTTTGTGTACATCTGGGATTTAACTCCCTCATGGCGACACACGTTCACTCGAGGTGCTTTACCGTTAGGAACTTCGCATTATATGCCATGCGTTCCCTCTGAAGCGCCTTTGAACGACAGCGATCTAGGAAGATCGGGCGAATCTGTGGTCGAGTGCTCTTTGAAATTCGTCAAGTCACGTCAAATTCGCCTCGTGCATGGCGAAGTGGATATGGTTTTCTCGTTCGTGTAGAACGTACACGCGACAAACGACCATGAAAATTAGAAATAGCTTAATAGATTGTATTCCAGCATAGCCGTAGACCGAGTTCGAGTAGTAAACATAGCGTCTCCATCTCTTCTTTGAAACGTCTCGCGTCGTCCGCACTCGCACTCGCACTCGAGCACCCAGCGATCACCATCTTAAGCCACACTGCGCGGTGCCTGCGCCCTTCATGGGGTTCACCAGCCAACCCCCGCTGAGTTCGCTCGGTGCACGCGGCGGGTTCGTCCCTGGTGCGCCCCCGACGCAGGGATGGCGCGAAGAAAACGTCGCGGCGTCGGTTTCGACGGCGCCTCTGGCACCACCGACAGCGCTCGTTCCGCCCGCCGTGCCTTCGCCCACGGCGTCAATCGCGCCTCAAGCGGTGTCGCCGACGCCGGCAAACGTAACAGTGTTCAACCCGGGCGCCATCGCGCACACGGGAACGCTGGCGATGCCGTTGGTCGGACACCCTTCGCCGGCTCAGTTTGCGCCCTCTGCGGCGCCGCAACGCGTCGTTGGTGGCGTCCCTGTGTCTACGCCTTCACCGAGTGCGTCGACGGTGACGTCGTTGAGAGGTAGAGAGAGATATTGTAGCGGTGGAGCGTGGGTTGGCCCAGCGCCGGGTTGGCCGAAGCCGCCGGCTTCGGCTACGATTGAAAACACCGACGTCTCTCGAGTGAGACAGAATAATTTATCAATCGTGAACACGCTGCGAGAAAAGTATCAGCTCGCCATGCAAGGCGCACCGCCGATGAAATTGAAGGAACTCGAAGGGATATCGAACAAAATCGGTGGGTTGTTCGTCTTCTTGAACAACACAGGAGCTGCGGCGGGCGCGGACGACGAGAACACCATCACGGAGCCCGTCGTGGAGGCGCTGGTGACACTCTCTGACTGTTTAGCGTCCGGAAACACACCCGCGGTGAACTCAATCTTGCTGTATCTCTCGCAGAAGCACTGGGAAGAAGTTTCCTATTGGTTCCCGGCGCTCAAGAGACTCGCCAGGTTCGCCGCGGGCGGTTGAGTTGAAACAACCTGCTTCATATCGGCGATAGCACTATTCTTAATCCTTAGTACCCCGTTTTCATTGAATAGCGACGATGATGCACTTCAAATCTATTTCTTTTACGATCTCGCCTAGTCTTCCAGGCATCGCGTCGTCACCCATTCCGAGGTACTCTTCTGTTGTTACCCAGCTCAACCCGCTCGGTTGATCGATCGGAGCGGCGCTAATTAATCGTGCAATCGAGCCTCACTTTAACGCGCTCCCCGCACGTGCGGTCACGGATTCTCCACACCGGCACGAGTATTTAAGCATCAAGTCGCGCCCGTCGTCGCGCAGTCGCAACGATGGGTTCGTGTTGCTCGAAAAGCGTCGACGCTCCCGAGGCCGAGGAGACGGAGTTCCAATTACGAAAGACGGCCGATGGACGACGTTTGGAGTCAGCTGCGAGCTTGAAATCCTCGGAGGAGCTAAGAACTAGCAGTGGAAATATGAGCGGCGGTATCAGTGGCATCCTTCCGAGGAGCGATGACGACAAGCACGCTTCGACCGCGTCGAAGACTCAGAAGCCAAAGAGCAAGGATTTCAAGGAGAAGAAGAAAAGCGCGCTGGCGGCGGGTAATGAGGACGATATGATTGATGAAGACATACAAAGGATCGATACGTTCACTCCGCGTCGGAATGAATCCTTGAGCGATCAAACGCGAAAGATTCTCGCCGACAACGATGACGACTCTCGTCTGCGCCTGGACATCCGCGATAAAGCTACGAAGACGGAAGAAGCTGTGGAGTTGAGCGCTCGACTTAAGAGATACGAAAATGAACCTAAATTAGCTCCCAACGTGTTACCGAAATGGGAAGGTCCTGAATGGATCGCACCACCGGATATCAAGCAAGAAGATACGGTGCAAAAGCCAAAGGCATATGCCATCGGCGATCTTTCTCGAGGCGACCACGTACTGCGAGAGAGAAACGTGTTCGATATAGCTGACTTTTCGACGTATATTCCTGGAACTGGTCCGATTTTCAACGGACCGACGCCGGAGATGTTGAAGTCTTCGGCCAAGGAGGCTGGATTGAACTTGAGTAAAATTGGAATGTTGGCTATGCTCGCAATGACTTATGTGCCGAACGTCGTCTTTTCCGGAAAGCTTTCGCCAGACGCCTCGACGGCATCGCATATTCGCAGATTGCTTGCGTTTGCGTCCACCATTCTGATCGTGTACGTGCTGCTGAGTTTAAAGATACAAATTGAGCGCATGTTTTGGCGCGCTTCGTTGGTTCAGTCGCAGATTGCCACGGCGATCATCTGTGCGATCTGCTTCACGTGGCAGGTGACGGTTATTTATAGCATCGACTGGTTGAGCAATAACCGAGGTGTTTTCTCTTTTCTCTTCGCTTTCATAGGTGGATGGTTGGTAGTGAGGAAGCACGAGACGCGTCTTCAATCTCGAGCAGAGATCGATGCAGTGTTATCGGCCTTCTTGGAAATTGAAAAGAATGCAGCACGCATGACTGAGCTTATGGGCTTACCTGCCGTGCGTACAAATGATATGCAGTACATGAACGCAGCGCCGGTGTGGGCAAGGTATCGCCCTGACGAACTCGTTCCTTGGCTCAACAATTTATTGACTACCGTGTGGCCGTTCTACAACAAAGCAGTCAGTGATATGTTGCGAGAAATACTTGATCCGCTCATGGAAGCGACTAGACCGTCTATGTTGAAGCGTTTGACGTTTAAAGAACTTGATTTTGGTGAGAACCCATTCGTATTCAGAAACTTCACCTACGTAGGTACGAAAGCTGAAGGAATGGCGACGAGCATCGACGTAGATTTTGCTTGGGCTGGGAAATCGAACATCGTCCTCGCTGCAAAGACGCACATTGGAGCGGATATAAATATTGCGGTCAAAGATCTCGAAATCTATACGAAATTGAGAATCACTCTCAACCCGCTGGTGCCACTCCCAAGTCCGCTCGGTGGTTTAACAGTTTCCATGACAGAACGACCCATCGTTGAATTTCATTGCGAGCTTCCTAGTGGTTTGGATGTGCTGTACAATGTCGTCGATAAATGGTTGGAAGAATTCGTTGCCGACCTACTTGGTGACATGTTCATTCAGCCCGAACGACTAGTCATACCTTTGAGCTTCAACTTCGATCCAATTACCATGCCGGACGGAGAAATCAAACCCTTCAAGTGGTACGATACTCACATGTTGCAATTGCGTAACACTGGGGTTCTCAAGGCGACTGTGGTGCGAGCTGAAAACATTCCGAGAACGGATCTACTTTCGAAAACAGATCCGTATGTGAAGATGTTCGTCAAAAAGCATGGGTTACAAGTGCAAACTACCACCATGATGAACAACGAAGATCCAATTTGGAATGAGACTTTTTACATTCCGGTCGATGACGTTGACTTACGCACGCTGAAAGTAAGCGTGCTCGACTATGATTCAGACCCGCTTAGCTACGAAACTCGACTCGCGATGACAGAGGTGCGGATTGATACAATCAAAGACGCAACGGAAGATGGCGCCGAAAAAGAATTGTGGCTCGATTTCCCTGAGCAGGTAGCTGGGAACGTGAAGAAGCCACCGATGCGACTATTGCTGAATACTCAATTCATACAATTTGGTAGCGTTGCCGCAAAGGAGCTCTTTGCGGGGCTCGGGTTGTTGACTGTTCATGTGATTCGCGGAATCAATCTGCAGGTGATGGACTCAAACGGGTTATCTGATCCCTACGTCAAAGTCAAGCTTCCCGTTGAGAGCATGAGTTCAAGCTCCGCCTTGATGGATAAGGAGACGCGCAAAAGCGCGCGTAAGAAAAACAAGGATGGAAAAGATTTCATCGTGTACACTTCCAAGATACATTACAAGAATCTCAATCCAGAGTTCAATGCAAGATTCGAATTCTCCCCGGCGAGCGAACAAAGCAAGGTCATAATCGAGTTGTTCGACGTCGATTCAACCTTCCCGATTGGAACAAAGAGTAACTTTATGGGTAACCTTGAAGTACCCATCGCCACCATCTTAGAACACGGTGGATCAATGGAAGCTAGGTTCAAGGTTGGTAACGCTAAAAGTGGGGAACTAGATATCGCATTCAACTGGCAATCGTACTCGTGAATTCATCCATCGCCGACGTCGACGCCGGCTGCGGCTTTTCCTCGAGCTGTAGCTCGCACCTGCGCAGCAGCGCGCCGACGACGTTCCGACACTCGTAGTATTAGAAGCTTGTAACACACTTCACATCACATTAGAATCGTACCCAAAAGTGTCAATCTGCGCTGGATACCCTGGAATGGGTAAGCTTTGACCATCGTACTGGAGTGCAAAACTCTCATCTTTTCTGAGCCGATCTATCTGCTTGCTGACTTCTGTGCACCACTCAAGTTGTGCCCCGCGATCGGCGAGAATCGGCGTGGAGACTTTTACGACAACAAATTCCGATTGCGCTGCGTTTCGAGCTAACTCTACGCTCGTTGATCGTACAAGCTCGTCAAGCGCAGCATTCGCAACTTTGAACGCAACGGCGTTCACTGCCGATGCACGTGGTGATTGATGCGAAAATATTGCAACAACTTTTCGGCGTCCGATGAGTGTGGGCGCCGCCATCATGGACGGCAGTATGGTCTTCAGTAAAATTCCAACGGCGGCAACGTCTTTACACAGTCGGATCCATTCACTCGCGATCGTATCTCCGATTAAAGGCGTTGTAAGAAACTGGCGCTGCCATCGACTCGGTAATTCTCCTACATTCGCGAGCAAGACTTGAACGTCGTCACCTAGACTATACTTCGACCTCGATACAAAATTTTCCAACTGACGTTGGTCAGTCAGGTCAAAAGATGATGTTATCAGTCGGTCGCCGTCCCAGAAAGCGTTCTTGAATTCTTGCGCGCACGCCGTGCTCTGCGTCGCGGCCGCGAGTTTAGTCATGGGTGATTTTCCCAGAATACTCTTTGCCAGAGTGAAACCGACGCCATGACATGCGTCCGCGAGAAAATACGTCACAGACTCGGTCTGCGCATGCACGACGCTTGCAAAACATCGACGATAGCCCAACTGAAGAAGCATACTTCTATGCGCGCGCTTTTGTGACTACAAATCTACAGTTATATCTTGTCGACGTTGGAGCTCGAAACACCGTTCACCATCGTAATGATATGTTGCAAGTTTTGAACACGCTCAAGCTGACTATAACGCAACCGAAATCCATCGAAAGCGATAATAGGTTTAATCTTAACCTCATCGAGATAAATTGCTTTGGGATATCTTTGACTGAAATGCGTCAAGACGATATGTTTTACTCCAGCGTCTGCCGCAATTTGAAGTGCCTCAGCGGTGGTGGAATGTCGTTTCCGCACCGCATGGTCACTCAGTTCGTTATCAAAAGTCGCCTCATGGATCATCAAGGCACACCCTTTTGCTGCACGGGCGAAACCTCGCGACGGTCTGCAATCTCCAGAGTAAGCCAGACTCCACCCAGATGGCGATCCGACGACGAGGGCCGCGGCGTCGCGACAGTGTTCAACGGCCACGGCCTCAAATCGACTCAATCCACACAACTGCATGAGACGGCTCTCCATAGACTTAGCCGAGGCATTGGATTGATCAAAAATTGAATGTCGTTGATTTCCTTCATCTAGTGGCGGCGGAGGTGGCAGAGGTGATCGCGACACGCTCTGCAATTTTGTGGGCGGCGGAGGCGGTGGCAGACGGCCAAATGGTCCTGCAAACAAGTCGCGCGAATGGACGAAATGATATAGATTTTGGGACACACCGCAAGTATGTAGCCATTCCTCGAGGACCCTTGGGCCCACAAGCGTCAAAGGCGCGTTGCAAACGCGAGCATGTACTTCCAATAAACCACGAACACCAAGCATGTGATCTGCGTGATGATGTGAAATCCAAACAACTTTCAGATTCTTGACAATCCTTTTCATCGTCGCGCATCCAAACATTCTTTGAATCGAACCCACGGTCCCCTCACCGCAGTCTAACATCATCCATGTTTTGGACGTTTTCGCCGCTACTGACCGCGGCAATTCAGTGAGGATGCCGCTACTCCCCCGATATTTGTTTGGCTCGGCGGACCCAGTGCCAAGGAAAATCACCTCGGTATCATTTTCTATCTTTTGCTTCTTCCTCCCTATCAAGCCCCGCATTAAGCGCGATTTCAAATTTGACGCCACGGCTTGACTTGTCTCAGCATCTCCGTTTTCTTCGAGATCAACCATCTCTTTTCGGTGTATTCTGGTGAGTGATGCTTGCGCTGCCGCAGCGAGCTCTGGGTGTTTCGTCGCAAGCTCATTCAGTACTGCGTCGGGATCAACATCATCAGGACGAAACACTACATGATCTACCTCGCACTTCGCGACAGTGTTCTTCCGAATATGCACACAAGCACACAGCCCAAGGCTTGTGAATTTATCACTCACTCGCTGTTTGGCATCGCTGTCTCCAAACGCCCTCGGAATGGGAAACGATTCCGCATCGACTGTGTTCAATCGCAGAGACATTCGGGCGCTAGCGCGAAAACCCAGTTCATTTTGAGCACGGCAGAAAAAGTGCTCGCAATCGACTGATTCTAACCATGACTTATAACCAGGAGCGTCCGCGACGTCGGTTGGCGAACAATGGAACATTGCATCCAGTGAGTGCAGATCCTTTGATGCGAAGCAATTCAGCGTCGGATTCTGATCAAGTCGTGCAATCAAATCCATACTTTTCACATGAATAATCGCAACGCGCACACCAGGCGCATCGTCAAATTCCTTGACTTCGCAAACGTAACCCACGCACGCCGTCTTTGTATTGTCCGTACTTGTCATTTTCACACGAGATGACGGCGACGCCATCTTATCGTCTTCTACGCCTTCACTTTGTTCGCCGCCAATATGGCCTCCCTCATCTACATCCTCCTCTTCATCACTCGTGGTCGCCGTCTGACGCCTATGATTCTCCCACTCGCAGACTAGACATTCACATGTGTCTTCAAGAAACAGCGGCCAGACCGTCACAGCGTTGTCGGCGTAACACCCAATACCCCCACACCGTTTAGAATTCGCGCACAGCTCAACTCCATCAACTTCAGGATGCACCCACCGCGTACATTTCCGAGCGCCCTCAACTTGGGCGCTCGTTCCGCTCGGCCCCACCACTGCCAACCGTTCGTGCCCATCCGCGGACAGGCGCAAAATCAACCCCGTTAGCCCCCCCAGCGAGGCTGCGGAATCGTCCGCGGCGAACACAGCTCGCAATTTTCCCGTCGGTCGAATCTTACACTCCAGCGCGAGCCTGGCGAATCCCTCGGGGACGTTGAAGGCGTACTGCGACCCCGCGTGCGTGGTCACCACGAGCGCGGGCTCGACGCCATCGACGGAGGCGTTGAGCGTCACCACTCGAGCATCACCGCGCGCGAGCGATGGTGGCGATTTTAACGCCTCATCGTCCATGTTGTTTGACCGCGCAGCGCGAGCGCTCGTGCGGCGTCGCGCGATGACGATTTCTCCCGCCAATGCACTTTTTGGGAGACTCTCTGAAACCTCTGTTGGGTCGCGTCCCATAAGCAGACGCGCCGCGCCCTGCCGCAAAGGGCCATGGATGACTTCTACGTGCGGTACTACGTCGGACACAAAGGCCGATTCGGGCACGAGTTCCTCGAGTTCGAGTTTCGCCCGTGCGGCAAGCTTCGATACGCGAACAACTCAAACTACAAGAATGACACGTGCATTCGTAAAGAGATGACGGTGTCGCGCGAGATGCTGAATGAGGTGGCGCGAATCATCAAAGAGAGCGAAGTGATGAAAGAGGACGATCGAAATTGGCCCGAGCCCGATCGTGAGGGGCGACAGGAGTTGGAGATTGTGTACGGAGACGATCACACATCCTTCACGACGTCAAAGATTGGGTCGCTGTTGGACGTACAGAATAGTAAAGATCCGGACGGCTTTAGGAACTTTTATTACCTGGTGCAAGATTTGAAGTGCTTGGTGTTTTCGCTCATCACGTTACACATGAAGGTCAAGCCAATCTGAGGGATGCGCGTGGCGGCTTCCTCGAACTAGCGTTTAGAATTTTAACGATAGATTTGTGTGATTGAAACACGCTAAGGTCTACGTCTATTCGCTCACTTGAGCACTAAGCGATTATCTATATTTTTTGCGTTCCTCAGACGCCTCGTTCCTTGTCAAAGTGGCATCGGCGGAGACGCCGTAAACAAAAGCGGAACATCGGTCCGAATGACTACCTTGTCCTCGATGAACTGGTTACTTGTTGAGATCAATCCACCGGCGTTGAAAGACATCACTTCATCGTTCAAATCCCACTTTAAACCAACGGTTGACACGCGCGCGTCGCCTTGTAATGGCACCAATCCACAGTGCATGAGTTTGTAACGTGTGTCGCGTTTGATGATTGTTTCGCCCGCGGGCACCGCGCGCGCCATCGAATGGTCTCCAATCAGAACAATCTCGAGCTCTGGAAAATCAAACAGAGTCTTCATGTTGTATAAAACGTGGTCCAGCCGTCCTCCAAGTGCGCCCAAGGTGAACACGCGCTTGACTTCCGGCTTGTGTTTCACTATGGCTCTCAGACACTTGACAAAGTCTGTCGAATCCTGGTCATCGCTTTGATCATCCAACAGGCATCCGTACGCTTTGTTATCGCGATATAACGACGCAACAGACCCCCATACGCTATCCATATCACCCACGATTCGATGAGGGTGCTTAAACACGTCATCTCCGTTGTAGTTCAACTCTTTCGTCGCCGCGTCGTACGCCGCTCGCAAGTCTTGCACGCGATTCGCTCCCCCGTCCGCGCACACTCTGTACGAACACGACAACCACAGAGACAGTGCGTGCGGAGGCAGGTCGTAGTTCAACAAAACCACCGCATCGCGCGCTCTTTCCGCGGTTTGAAGGTCTTCCATCGTTCGCATCGGCGTGAGGTAATTCGTCGCCGTGGGTACGTCTTCGTGCGTCGTCGTCATCCCCGAGGCGCGCGTGCGACGACGATACGTGCGCGAAATCGGTGCACGATAGGTATGTACTTCTACGCGTTGGGATGTCAAATTACTAGCGCGCATGCGCGCGGTCTTGTTGTGAGGCAGGCTTCTACGGGTGTCTATTTGGTCGCCGCCTCTGCTGCGATTCTTCCGGAAACGAGCGCACCGTCGAACGTGGAAGAGCTTCGATGATCGCCTGCGATGAATAATCCATCGCCTAAAACGCTCGAACGAGCAAAGTTCGTCGGAGGCTCTTGATTGGGCTGCGCGTACGGGATGCGATAGGTGCGTAACAAACGCCACGTCGCAACTTGGTCGTCACCAAACCACGAAGAAAGTTCATCGCGAACCTTGGCCTCCATCTTAGCGTCGTCTTCGCTCGGGACACCAATGATAGACACAGAAGCCAACGCTTTCCCGGATGGGGCATAGGAAGGCGCCACGTTACTGGGAAAGCAGCAATTATTTACGATACCCCCTTTGTTGTCGCCGTCCAAATACAAAATGGCATCATCCGTTGGTGCCTTGTCCATGGAGAAATACAGGCACATCGTGCCGACTGCGGACTCTGGTTTACTTGGACTCTGCTCCAAGGAGCCACCGAGTAATCTGGCTGCCTCAGGCCCTTCACACGCTATGATGACGGACTTGTTTGCCGTCACTGTTTCTCCGTTGTCAAGCGTGAGCGTTCTAGACATGTCAGCGTCTCGCTCGCTCAATGTCGTCACCTTGGCGTTCACACGAACTCTGTCAGCCGTGAGATAACCGCGCAGCTGAGCGCTCACCGCTCCGATCCCTTTGGCCGGCAGACAGTTCTGCCCAGTCGCAAGCATGCGCATCACGAAATTGAACAGTCTGCTCGATGTCGTCAGCTCGCGGTTGAAGAAAATCCCCGCCATAAATGGACGAAAAAATCGATCAATCATCTCATCACTGAATCCAAAATCCTTTAAACGCTTCATGATCGTCGTCTCTCCGTCGGCTGACATCATTTCATCCAGCGTTCCCATCGCTAGCAAGGTTTGGAATCGCACCAGCCCGACGAGCACCTTGTCCGCGACGCTCCCCACCGGATTCGTCAACGACTGTAACCCATCCAGCGGGTGACGAAACGGATCCGCCACGCGATGAAACGCACCGTTGAATCGCACGTCCGCGCCTGCATAAAACGGCTTCAACTCCAACGCGTCGTAGTTCAACACTTTCTGCGCCTCAGGATATCCAGTGAGAAAGATGGCAAAGCCTCGATCGAGCAAGAACCCATCGACGATGTCTGTGCGCACGCGCCCGCCGACATCGTCGCTGGATTCAAGCAAGACGTAATCGGCCCCACGTTTTTCTAGTTCGTTACACGCCGCAAGACCGGCTAGTCCGCCACCGATGACGACGACGTCGGCTTTATCTTTGTGCGCCAACGTCGTCGTTCGACGTCGACGCGCGGCGACAGTTGGCCGATTCGAGCCACGAGCGTCGGACGCACGACACACATTCGCACACGCTTTTGCTTTCGTCGCGTAAGCTCGCATGATACACGACGCGCGACCGTATGAGGCGGTGAAGTCGAAGTCGAGTTCAACCTTAAATTTATTGCACAAGAATGTTTACGCGACGCGTCGACGATAGACCAGCTGCGTGCCGTCCTCTAACTCGCTCACGCGCATGTCCTCGTCGAGGTAAGTTATGCGCATGGTGACCTCGGACTCACCATCGGCGATTCGACCCATGACGTCGCCTACGGGAACCGTGGTGCCATTCAAGAAGTTCAACGCTGGCAAAACATTGGCGTCGTCTTGCCGCACCGTCGTCGACAAAGATCCCAGTGGCATCGCGATCGTGTCGTCGTCCAACACCCGAGTCGTACCCTTAGTTATCACGGAACCGTATCCAGAGAAAAGCGGGGCGAATCCGAGGAGTGGGACGCCCAGCGAAGCCTTGACGATGCAGTCGCTCTCGAGCGCGCCTTCGGAGATTTTCTGCAAGCACGTCCCGCAGCCGCCGCCAAACATGCTCGTCTGATGCTCGTGCGCGCCGTAAAAGAAGTCAGCATTCTCACCAAGGAGCTTACCCACGGCCCAAAAAAACGGGGACGAGCGGAACGGAAAACCGCTGCTCTCGTACACCAACTCCCACGTTCCGTTGAGCCGCTCGTCTCGCGCCGGCGCCGCCGTGGGATTCGTCAACGAGCGCACAAGCGCGCGCATCTCGTCGCGCTGCTGCGTCGTCGCGGCTTCACCGCGTCCCGCACACGCGGCCAGGGCGTAAATATTCATCTTACACGGCCCGTTCTCGATAGAATCAGAAGAGGACGACGACGAAGATGTGACGACGTCATCGCTCACGCCGACGGCGCGCGGCGTGGTGTGCGCGCGGCGCGATTTCACAGCGCGTCGTCCACGGGACGAAGACCGGGATTTGACGTCAGCGACGTACGCGCGAGAGTTCGCGGTGGCGGACATCTTCGACGTCGAGCGCGAACTGGCGTCGGCACCTCCCTCATCTTGTGGAAAAGACAACCTCCGAGAGGCGGGCGCTTTCTTTCTTTCGCAGCTGGCGGACAAGACTATTGAAAAACGAATGATGTTACAGCGTCTTTTAAATTGCGAGCGCGTCGAAAATTTTTGGAACAACGTTCGCAGTGGTGAGACCGGCGGTGATGTCCTGGGCGAGCTCGACGAAGTAGAGTGCGGCGCGGCGCATGTGCACCGTGCCGACGGAGCCGCTCTTGTGCCCGGGCTTTTGCACACGCGGTTTAATCTCTCGCACATAGAGGCGAAGGGCACCTTCGAAACTAATCTTAGCGAGGGATCCAATCGCGAGAACAACGACGTAAAGAACGATGTGGCCGATGATAGCCTTCGCGGCAATCAAGGTGAACCACTCACGGATTGTCGTTGGAAACGCCGCGACTTTCGTCGGCTTTTCGCGCCAAATCGCGCCCACTATGAATGCAAGCATGTAAAACAAGGTGCGCCACATGCGGCGGTAGCACGTCTGCGCGGCGACAAGAATGTGACCTCGGCTGTTCAGCGGTACAGGGAAAAGAAGAATCGCCGCGGACGTCAAGGCGAGGAAAGAAGCGCCTTGCGTCGTCATCACCGTCCCAGCCTGGAGGCCGGCGTTGCACCAATCCATGAGAGGTAAAACCAGTCGCAGCCCGACCGCACCGAGTACTACACCACCCTGCATATTGGCTGGCGACTCACCAGTGGCCAAGCGGCTGATTACGATCGCCATCATATAAGCGAATGCGAGTAGGTAATCTCCGACGACGATGTAAGGATGCTCCATCTCCCAAAGCGGCACGCTGCCGTATCTCCAACGAAGCACGAAGAAAGGAATGGCGGAAGCATTCATACCAGCAATCGATGGCCATGCGTACACCTTATGAGGAGCTAGAGCGCCGAGAGAACTTTGCGCCGGTCGCTTACTCGAGCTCTGAGTGCTCATCGTACCCTTCGTCAGGCAGCCGTAGGCGCAGCTCATGCAGTAAATAATCATCATTAACTGCGCGTAACTGCTGTCCACAGTCCACACGATAACGGGAAGTACTAAATAGTAAAAGTTTCGGCTGCCTAACCACATTGAAATGACGTGGAAAGTGCGACCGACGGTTCCGACTTGCTCTGGATGCAAGCCAACTTTAGTGAGAATGTTAGGAACCAAGTGTTTGGTGATGTTGATTTGACCGATGATGTAACGGCGGAATAAATTGTGACACCAGAGTAAACCCACGAGCAGAGGCACGGAAAGACTGTTCGGCTCTTCATCGATGTCGTTATCGAGAAGCGAAAGTTTCCAAGCCTTGGTTTCTTCCATCTCTTCTTCAACCATCATCTTTTTCCTGATGGCTTCGAGTTCTTTGCTATTGAACGTTTTCGGCACACTTGGCGCATCAGTAGAGTACGACTGCGATATGAATAGTGACCTGGGCGAAACGTGAACTTGATGATCGAGCGACGGTCGCTTTTGCGGCAATGGCGACGCTAAAGCGTGCTGCGGGAGGATATCCAACGCAGCATCTCGAAGCACTGTGAGCATCTTGTCAATCTTGTCCGCCGTGTGACTGGCGTGCGCATATAGACGAAGGGACGGCGGGGGGCGGTGGGACGGTAAAATGACAGGACTGACTCGAGCCACGCACACACCAAATCCTTTACTTCGCATACGAGCAGCGATGCGATGCAGAAGCATGTTCTCGTCCCCGCTCCCAACGCCGGCTGAGAGCTTGACGGGGATGACTGGCGAGTCGGCATCTGCATCAGTAGTCATACCGGGAATGTCTCCACTGACGAGTGCGCTGCGAGTACGTCGCGCCGCGTCATGAAGCTTTTCAACCATGGCCGGTTCAGCTTCGATGCGGCTGATGGCGTGTAAAGAAGCCGTCGCGAGGTAGGGCGGTAAGGACGCTGAGAAGACGTAACCACTTCCCATCAAGCGTTGGTAAGCCACGACTCCCGTATCTCCGGCCACAAAACCACCCACAGATGCGCACGCGTTCTCCAACGAAGCACAAATGACATCAACAGAGCTGCTGGGTAGTCCAACGTGTTCAATCAGACCACGACCACTTTCACCCATGGCGCCAAAGGAGAACGACTCATCGAGAATCATTCGTGCATGGTGATGATCCTTCAAAGCTACAAGTTCACGGAGAGGCGCACATCGACCGGTGGAGCCAAAACATGCTTCAGTAATCAACCATCGACGTCTGACAGGTCGGGTGAGCCTCGCAGACGTGGAACCATCTTCGGTTTCAATTTGCGCAAAAACACGCGCCGCATCAGCAGGATCGGCGTGATTGTACCATCTAATTTCGAGCTTCGCCAAACGTAAACCAGCGATGATACTCGGTCCAACGCCTCGATCGACCACAGCCACATCACTTTTTGACGCTAAAGCTTGAATGACACTGGACGCAGTGCAAACGCCGAAAGAGTAAAGCACAGCTTCACCCACGCCGAGAAATTTCGCAATCTTGGCTTCCAAATCCATGTGCGGACGGAATGTGCCATAAAAACCACGAGGTGAGCACGATCCGAGACCATAGCGATGAATAGTTTCAGCGCACTGAGATCGCATGGTTTCGTCGAGGGTCAAATCTAAGAAATCTTGCGAGCTAAGTACCATGTCGTACGAATCCTTCATCTCGGACTTGGCGAACTGCTCAACCTTGGCATCTTCGAGTTTCATCTCTTCGTTTACCTTGCTGCCCACGGAAACGGGGGCCCAGTGGAGTCGAGACGCAGACTCCAAAGCCTTTTCTCTGTTTTTTAACGCGTGCTCTACTCGTTTCTTACTCTCTTTGTGCTCTCGCTTTTCGAGCTCCTCGATGGAACCCGGAAAAAATCGGTTCGCGGGATACTTCTTAAACTTGAGGCAAAGCTCGTCGGCAATGTCAGAAATCACGTGCAATGCATTCTCCAGATCGGCCCTCTTGTGCGCAGCAGAAATGCAGAAGCGCACACGCGGCAGCGTTATCGGCGTGGCGGGAGAACCGACGACGACCACGGCTAAACCACGATTGAAAGCAAGACGAGAGAAATCGCCAATCTTGTATGGTTGATAGAGCATGACGGGCATGATTGGTGACGGATGATGGCCGAGAACTTCCAAGCCAAGCGCTACTAAGCCATCACGAAAAAATTCCGAGTTTGCTCGGAGCGCATCAAGCTTTTTCTTTCCGATATCTGTGCCGTCTTCGCCGGAAATCAAACGCAAAGATGAGAGGACTTGTGCGCACACCGCCGGCGCCATGGAAACCGCCTCGGTGTACCCGAGCGAAAAGCGCTTCACGGCTTCCACAACCTCTTTATCACCCGCCACGTATCCACCGGCGGCACCGAATGACTTGGTAAAAGTACCCATCATGACGGTGATGTCCTTGGTATCAACGCCAAGCTCTTCACACACGCCTCGCCCCGTCGGACCGACGGCGCCGATGGAGTGTGCCTCGTCCAAGTACACGTGCGCGCCGTACATTTTCGCCACCTCCACGATCGGCTTCAAGTTGCAAACTTCACCTTCCATGGAATAAATACCTTCCACGATGACGACAATCTTGTTGTAATTGTATCCACCCAAAACCGCGTCTTGTAAGATGAGTTCCAAGTCACCCACGCACTGGTGCTTAAACGGGCGAATCTTTGCCCCGCTCAAGCGCGCGCCTTCAACGATCGATGCGTGATTTAAGGCATCAGAAATGATCAAGTCGCCCTTCGAGCAAAGCGCCGGAATCACCGTACTATTCGTCGCAAAGCCCATACCGACCACGCACGCGCTCTCTTTGCCTACGAATCTGGCCACGAGATCTTCCACCTCGCGCAAGTTTTTGTCTCGTCCGAGCTCCGCCGCGGGCGATCCGCTCGTCACTGGATACTCGCTCAAAGATTTCTCCACAACCGGTGTGCAGTGCTCGTTGACGCCACCGAACCCGAGATAATTATAACTCCCCAAATTCAAGCACCTTCTCGACTCTGGCGTCGCTTGCAAGCGCGCAAAGTACCCGCGGTTGTGTTCCGGCGCCCGAATCGCGACGTCGATAAAATCCTCCGGCGACGAATAAATCGGTCGATTAAACGTATCCTCGATGTTTCCGTACATGTTCCCGATGTAGAAAAAGTCCTTAGCCTTACCCGCGCTCAGCGGCGTCAAGTCATTCTTTTCCCCATTCTCATCATCCGTCCGCCAGTCTTTTATCCCTCGCAGCGCGTTGAACGTATTCTTCGCCACGCCCTCGGCGACGTACACCACGTACTGCGCGTACGTCGCGCACGTGTGTCCGACCAATCGATACGCGCTGCGATTCTTCAGCACGACGTTTTTACTATCGGGTCTGTACTCCGCGTACTCCATCCCGCGCGCCTCCGCGCGCCGTCGCGTTCAAACTTTCTCGCGCCCGAACGTTGGCGAGCGCCTTTTGGATAGGCGCGTTCGCGCGCGTTCGCGCGCCGACGCCGCGGTCACCGACGCCGCGCCGGGTCGCGCGCCGGGTCACCGACACCGCGCGCGACTCGGCTCGGGTCCTCGCGCGGTCCCGTCGCGCGGTCGAGTCGCGTCGGTCGTCGGTCGTCGTCCATCCGTCGTCCATCCGTCGTCGTCGTCGTCGCCGGCGGGCGGCGCGTCGGATGGAAAAAACACGCCACGTGGCGCAAAACCGACGGACGGACGCGGCGCGCGTTCGATTTCGAACGTCGAACGCGCGCCCGCACTCGTCGGTGCGCGCGTTCGTTCGCGGACGTCGCGCGCGCCGCGTCGGCGACGACGACGACGACGACGACGACGACGACGACGATGACGACGATGACGACGATGACGCCGATGACGACGGCGAGACGCGCGGGCGCGCGCGCGACGCGATTCGCGCGGCGCGGTGGTTTGAATGCGCGTCGACGGGGCGCGCGCGCGACGCGCGCGTCGACGGAGGTCGTGGACGGCGCGCACGGGAAGACGACGCTGGTGATGATTGAGTGCGACGGCGCGCTCGTGGACGTGCACGGGGACGGGCACCGAGTCGCGTTTAATCGCGCGTTCGCGGCGAAAGGGGTGCGGAGCGCGAACTGGGACCACAGGGAGTACGCGTCGCTGTTGCGAAGCGGCGGCGGGAGCGCGTACGGGATGCTGGAGCGGTACTTTCACTTTTACGGGTACCCGAGCGAGTTGAACGCGACGGCGAAAAGGGCGATCGATAACGACGAGTACTTGAAGGCGATAAAGAGACTCGGGGATATGGTGCCGCTCGCGGACGCGGCGGGCGTCGTCGACGCGGGCGCGCCGACGGGGATGTCGAGGGAGGACGAAGCGCGGATGAGGGACGTATTCCTTCGCGACTTGATCGACGAGAAAGAGAAACAGTTCCAGTTGATGATTGACGAGCACGCGCTCAAGCTTCGAAGCGGGGTTGAGCGATTCGTGGATGATTGTATTCGCGAAAACGACAAGCTACAAGTGCTCATCATCTCCGAGACGGCGTCCACGAGCGAGGATCGAGTGTTGGAAGCCGCGCTTCACGGGTTGGGTCCACTTCGCTCGGCGGCGATTTCCATCACAGGTGCACCGGAAAGTTTCAACGCCACCAAAGGTATCGCTTCCCAGGCGCGCTCGGAGGCGGCGCGAATGATGAAGAAGACCAAGGGCGATTTGCTCGCCCCGGAAATCGGCGGCAATTTGCAGCGCCAAAACTTCAACTCGGACGTCATCATCGATGCTGGGATGTTCTCCACGAGTCGTCGCTCGATGCTCACCGCCGAAGTGATATCTGAAATCGCCATCCAGCGCGGGTTTTCTTCCGAGAACGTCATCTTTATCGGTGGATCCCAGGCGACGTGTTCCGAAGCCACGTCAGCCGGTGGTTTTTCCGTCATGGTGCGCAACCAGCTCCAGCGCGGCGGCGAGTTCCCAGGCGTGGACTCCGTCGTCGACGGCTACGGAGCGGGCGAGGGTATCACATTGCGCCGCATTCTCGCCGTTTTGGACACTCGCCGAAAGCAGCGCGAAGCGCAATAGTCAACATAAAGCTGTAATTTTATGCAACGCACCCGCGACGAGCAGACGAGGTCTTGTGGATGACTGTGGATTGTTGCGCATCTTGCGTCACTGATCCGCGCCGAACGTCCGGCGACCGACCCGACGTCGCGGACGAGCGCGATGCTCGACGACTCGCGCGATGGTCGCGGCCACCGCGTCGTGGACGCGCACACACGCGCGCTCGTCGAACCGTCGAGCGACGTCATCGCGGCGAGCACGAGCGACCCGAAGGAAGATTTGCGACTCGAGCGCGCGCGGGCGTCGTTCAACTCGCGCGAACTCGAGGTCTTGCTCGCGGGAGGGAAGGATAATTATAAATTGCGTCAGCGAATCGCGTCGGTGATGACGACGAACGAGGC
>Ga0255763_1000093_pt1 | contig 87939 bp, 95 predicted proteins | sample 041ome_2_FD_179963 | JGI IMG/M metagenome (GOLD analysis project Ga0255763, IMG submission 179963) | Coastal salt marsh microbial communities from the Groves Creek Marsh, Skidaway Island, Georgia - 041406US metaG (version 2) | ecosystem: Environmental > Aquatic > Marine > Intertidal zone > Salt...
CTGATTACAAATCAGCCGCTCTACCAACTGAGCTAAGCCGGCACGTTTGAAACAATTTACTATTAAATCAAAAAACATTTTTTTAAAAGTAAATTATTTATAATAATTTATTTTTGCACGTAGGAGTTTATTTGATTGCTATTTTATCTAATATAATGCCCATTGCGACTGATACATTAAGACTTTTAATTTTACCAGGGGCATTAATTTTGTATATTTGATCACAATATTTTTTTGTTAAGTTCCTTATCCCTCTACCTTCATCCCCGAATATTGCAACAACCTTATCGCTTTTATTAAAGTTTATTTCATCAATTATATTATTTGCATCACTATCAAAACCAATTAACCAAAAATTATTGCTTTTTAATTCTTCATAACAATTTGCCAGACTTTTGGCGATGATAATATCAACGTATTCTAGTCCTCCAGATGCTGATTTTGCAATTAAGCCTTCATCTAGTAAATCAAATTTTTGAGTTGTCATTACCTTGTTAATCCCATAAGCGGAACATGTTCTTATGATTGCACCTATGTTTCTGGGGTCGGTTATATTATCTAAGAAAACAATTCTGTTTGTACTTGCAATATTGCTCTCTTTTAATGAGAGAATTTGTTTGGGCTTGCAAAATGAGATTATACCTTGGTGTACTTGTCCATTTGGAAGTAGCTTATTCAATGTTTTTGTATCAGCTATATTTACTTTGAATTTTGATAAGTCAACAGTCGAATATGAAGTAATTTTTGCCATTGCGTTTTTGGTTAAATATATTTCAGCTATATTTCTGTTTATATTTGCAAGGGCGTGTATGTTGGCATGATAGCCATATATTTTTATATAATTATTATTCATGGCGCTATTAATATATGGATTTTTATATATCTTTGGTGTAAAGGTGTATACAAATAATTACCTGCGGTTAAAAAACAAGTGTTTTTAATTGTGAAATTATTTATAAATAGGGCAACAAATGGAGGGGTGCCCGAGTGGTTAAAGGGGACGGGCTGTAAACCCGTTGGCTTAGCCTACGTTGGTTCAAATCCAACCCCCTCCACCATGTATTTTTATACATAAACCAAGCGGGTGTAGCTCAAAGGTAGAGCAGCAGCCTTCCAAGCTGAGGACGAGGGTTCGATTCCCTTCACCCGCTCCATAAAATTAAAAAATATTTTATTATTTTTTTGTAGATTTTTTAAAATATTCAACTATATATGGTTAATATTCATTCATCGGTAACTCAAAAATCGTAAATAAATTATGATTTAAAACTATTAAGGTAGGAATAAACATGGCTAAAGAAAAGTTTGATCGTAGTAAACCGCATTGTAACATCGGTACAATTGGTCACGTAGACCACGGTAAAACAACATTAACTGCAGCAATTACAAAAGTACTTTCAGAATCTGGTGGTGCTGAGTTCTCTGCATACGACGCAATTGACAAAGCTCCAGAAGAAAAAGCACGAGGAATAACAATTTCAACTGCTCATGTGGAGTATACAACTGATAACAGGCATTATGCTCACGTCGACTGTCCAGGTCACGCTGACTATGTTAAAAATATGATAACAGGTGCAGCACAAATGGATGGTGCAATTTTAGTGGTGAATGCTGCTGATGGTCCAATGCCACAAACAAGAGAGCATATTCTTCTAGCAAGACAAGTTGGTGTTCCTGCTCTTGTTGTGTACCTAAATAAAGTTGACCAAGTCGATGACGAAGAACTTCTTGATTTGGTTGAGATGGAAGTTAGAGAATTGCTGAGCTCATATGAATTCCCTGGTGACGACATTCCTATTGTTAAAGGATCTGCTTTAGCAGCGCTTGAAGGCAGAGACGATGAAATTGGTAAAAACTCAATCATGGAATTAATGGCTGCTGTTGATTCATACATTCCACAACCAGATAGACCAAAAGATCAACCATTCTTAATGCCAATCGAAGATGTATTTTCAATATCTGGCCGTGGTACAGTTGTTACTGGTAGGGTTGAAAGAGGTATTATTAATGTTGGTGAAGAGATTGAAATTGTTGGTATTAAAGATACTGCAAAAACTACATGTACTGGCGTTGAAATGTTCAGAAAACTTCTTGATCAAGGTGAGGCTGGTGATAACGTTGGTATTCTTCTTAGAGGTACAAAAAGAGAAGAAGTTGAAAGAGGACAGGTTCTCTCAAAGCCTGGTTCAATTACACCACACGCCAAATTTAAGGCAAACGCTTATATTCTTACAAAAGATGAAGGTGGTAGACATACTCCATTCTTCACTAATTATAGACCACAATTTTACTTCCGAACAACCGATGTGACTGGAATTGTTAAATTACCTCAAGGTACTGAGATGGTGATGCCAGGTGACAACATTGAAGTAGATGTTGAATTGATAACACCTATTGCAATGGAAGAAAATCTCAGATTTGCTATTCGTGAAGGTGGTAGAACTGTTGGTGCAGGTGTTGTATCAAAAATTTCTGAATAATTGATGGGTCATTTTTGGCCCACTATTATTTAATAGGAGTGTAGCTCAACTGGCAGAGCGTCGGTCTCCAAAACCGAAGGTTGGGGGTTCGACTCCCTCCACTCCTGCCATAAATGGAAGTTAATATTGTTAAATGATTAAATTTAGACCTATACAATACGTTCAAGAAATTAAAAATGAAGTCAAAAAAGTTGTTTGGCCAACAAAACGTGAAACTACTGTTACTTCAATAATGGTTTTGATATTCGTCTTTGTTGCGGCTATCTTCTTTTTAATTGCTGATCAAATTTTAAGTTGGTTTGTTGGTTTAATTCTTGGTATTGGGGGCTAACAATGGCACATAATTGGTATATCGTTCACGCATACTCTAACTTTGAAAAACAGGTTGCTAATGCAATAAAGGAACAATCTGTGCAAAGAGGAATGGAAGATAAATTTAGTGAAATCTTGGTTCCAACAGAAGAAGTGGTTCAGGTACGTAAAGGACGAAAAATTCAGTCCGAAAGAAAATTTTTTCCAGGGTATGTGTTGGTTAAGATGGAAATGACCGATGATGCGTTCCATCTTGTAAAAAAAACCAATAAGGTGGCAGGATTTCTTGGTTCTCAAAATAAGCCGATACCAATTTCAGCTGAAGAAGTAGAAAGAATCATGACTCAAGTGCAGGAAGGTGTTGATGGCCCTGTTTCATCAATTACATTTGAAATTGGAGAGCAGGTAAGGGTTGCAGACGGTCCTTTTGCATCATTTAGCGGTATGGTGGAAGAAGTTGACGTGGAAAGATCAAGACTTAAAGTTGCAGTATCAATTTTTGGAAGGGCTACACCAGTTGAGTTGGAGTATAACCAAGTAGAAAAGGTATAATTATTTTGATTTATCTTACAATTTATGTAATGTGTATTTTATAAAAGACAGGACTTATTATGGCAAAACAAATAACCGGATATTTAAAACTTCATGTTCCCGCTGGTAAAGCTGCTCCAGCTCCACCAATTGGTCCAGCCTTGGGGCAGCGTGGACTTAATATAATGGAATTTTGTAAGGCTTTTAATGCTCAAACTCAAGATCTTGAGCCTGAAATGCCGATACCTACAACAATAACCATATATCAAGATAAATCATTTACTTTTAAAACAAAGACTCCACCAGCATCATATTTACTGAAAAAAGCAGCAAATTTGCCAAAGGGTGGTTCAGCTCCCGGGCGTGATACAGCTGGTACAGTAACTAAACAGCAGATAAATGAAATTGCTGAGCAAAAAATGAATGATTTAAACGCAAACTCTCTTGAACAAGCTGCAAAGATCATTGAGGGTTCCGCAAGGTCTATGGGTTTAAAAGTAGCGGAATAGAGGAAAAAATGAGTAAATCTGGAAAAAGATATAGTGAAATTGAACTTACTAGAGATAGTCAATCAACATATGATGTTGATCAAGCTATTAAACTTGTAAAAACGAATGCAAAGTCTAAATTTAATGAAACAATCGAGATTTCATTAAATTTAGGTGTAGACCCAAAACAAGCTGATCAAATGGTACGCGGCGTTGTGAGTTTGCCAGCTGGTACTGGAAAAGATGTAAAGGTAGCTGTATTTGCTAGGGATGCCAAGGCACAAGAAGCAAAAGATGCAGGTGCGGATATTGTTGGTAGCGAAGATCTTGCTGAGAATGTTAAATCTGGTAAAATCGAATTTGATCGTGTTATATCAACTCCTGATATGATGGCTGTTGTTGGGCAGTTAGGTAAAATACTGGGACCACGTGGTCTAATGCCAAACCCAAAGTTAGGTACAGTAACAGATAATGTCGCAGATGCAGTTAAATCCATAAAAGGAGGATCTGTGGAGTATAGAGTAGAAAAAGCTGGCATTATTCATGCTGGAATTGGAAAAGCTGATTTTACGGAAGAGGCAATCAAGAGTAATGTTAAAGCAATAGTTGAGGCTATACAAAACGCTAAACCAACTGGCGCAAAAGGAACATATATAAAAAATATATCTTTAACATCAACAATGGGTGTTGGAGTGAAAATTGATCCAAATTCGATTATAAATTAATTTATAAAAAAATATAGAATTTGATCTTTACATTTAATAATAAAAGGCATACATATACTTTATTATGCTTGACCTGTCCAAGATTATAGGTGCTTTTGCTTAATTTCCTATATGAGACATCGATATTAATACCTAATATCGGCACAGTTAGTATTTATTACTAAGGGCAGGTTCATTTGATTTTTATCAAATGTGAACTTGAAGAGGAGACAACTGTGGATAGACAAAACAAAACAATCTTTGTTAATGAACTAAAAGAAGTTTTCAATAATTCTTCAGTTGTAATTGTCGCTCAAAATTCAGGACTGACAGTATCAGAAATGAATAAATTGAGAAGCACCATGCGTGAAGCTGGTGGACATGTGAAAGTCATAAAAAATAAACTTACTAAAATTGCACTTGAAGGAACACCACTGTCTGCAATTGAGGAGTATCTTAATGGACCATCAATGATAGCTTATTCCGATGATCCAATTACGGCTCCAAAAATTACAGTGGAGTTTGCAAAAGCAAATGAAAAGTTTATTGTTCTAGGCGGATCTCTTCCGGAAAAGAAAATTGATCTTGGAGAAGTTAAACATCTAGCAAGTTTGCCATCATTAGACGAGCTCAGGGCAAAGATGCTTGGTTTGCTCAATGCACCAGCTTCAAATATTGCAAGTTTAATAAATACACCAGGAACAAATATAGCTCAAGTTGTGAAGGCTTATTCTGATAAAGCCGAAGCAGCGTAATACTAACTTTTATAAATAATCGAGGAAAAAATGGCAGATTTAGAAAAAATTGCAGAGAGTTTATCAAGTTTAACAATACTTGAAGCTTCAGAATTAACAAAAATTTTAGAAGAAAAATGGGGAGTAACGGCTGCTGCGCAAGTCGCTGTTGCTGCTGCGCCAGCTGGTGGTGATGCGGGTGGATCTGCTGCGTCAGCTGAAGAAAAATCTGAATTTGATGTAATCTTGTCAAGCATGGGAGATCAAAAAATTAATGTGATTAAGGAAGTGCGTGCTATTACTGGCCTTGGGTTAAAAGAGGCTAAAGATCTAGTTGAAGCCGCACCAAAACCAGTCAAAGAGGGTGTGTCAAAAGATGAAGCGGATAAAATTAAAGCTCAATTGGAAGGAGCCGGTGCAACCGTTGAAGTTAAATAATTAATTATAGCGCTCAAGCTATCATATTATCACAAATATTTAACTTTTATACGGGAACACAATATGTCTGAAACTTTCATTGGACGAAAAAGAATTAGAAAATCATTTGGTAAAATCCGCGAAGTTGCGCAGATGCCAAACTTAATAGAAGTGCAGAAATCATCTTATGATTACTTCCTTCAAACTCAAGAGCCCGAGGGTGGTCGAGACACTAATGGACTTCAGGCGGTATTTACATCCATTTTTCCAATAACTGACTTCAATGAAACTTCAAGATTAGAGTTTATTAAATACGACTTTGATTTACCTAAATATGATGTTGAAGAATGTGTTCAACGTGGGCTAACATATGCCGCTCCACTAAGAGCGACACTCAGATTGATTGTTTTTGACATTGATGAGAATACCGGAAATAAATCTATAAAAGATATTAAAGAACAAGAAGTATACATGGGTGATATTCCATTGATGACAAATAATGGAACATTTATCTTCAATGGTACAGAACGTGTTGTCGTCAGCCAGATGCATAGAAGTCCCGGTGTATTCTTTGATCATGATAAAGGAAAGTCACACTCAAGCGGTAAGATATTATATGCAGCAAGAATTATACCATATCGAGGTTCATGGCTTGATTTTGAATTTGACGCAAAGGATCTTGTCTACGCTCGTATAGATAGAAAAAGAAAAATACCGGTTTCAACAATATTGTATGCCTTAGGATATGATGCTGAAGAAATTTTATCAAATTTTTATAATATACATACAATTGAAAAAAATAAGTCTGGTTGGGTTGCAGAATTTAAAGAAGCTCAATTTAAAGGGGTCAAAATTAACACGGATTTAGTAAACGCAGATACTGGTGAAGTAGCTGTTGAGTCCGGCACAAAGATTACTCCACGCTTAATCAATAAATTATACGAAAGTGGATTAAAAAGGGTTTTATTCTCAGTAGATGATATAATCGGACAGTTCATTGCCGAAGATATTGTTAATTTAAAAACTGGTTTGATATATGCTGAAGCAGGAGATGAAATTTCATCTGAATTGATTGAACTACTTGATAAAAATAAGATAACAAAAATTCCAGTTTTAGAGATCGACCATATCAATACAGGGGCGTTCATTAGAGATACACTGAAAGTTGATAAGAATGAAAATAAGCAAGAAGCCCTATTAGACATATACAGGTTAATGAGACCAGGTGAGCCTCCAACCGATGAAACTGCTGAAAGCCTATTTGAGGGTTTATTCTTTGACCCCGATAGATATGACTTATCAGCTGTTGGTAGGGTTAAGATGAATATGAGACTTGATTTAGATGCGCCTGATAATCTATGTGTTTTGAGAAAAGAAGATGTCATGGCCGTAGTCAAGCATCTTGTTGAATTAAGAGATGGAAAAGGCGATGTAGATGATATTGATCACCTTGGTAACAGGAGAGTAAGGTCAGTTGGTGAACTTGTTGAAAACCAATATAGGATTGGCTTGCTAAGAATGGAACGTTCAATAAAAGAAAAATTGAGTTCCGTTGACATAGATACAGTAATGCCAAATGATCTAATAAATGCAAAGCCTATTACTGCATCACTTAGAGAATTTTTTGGTTCATCGCAATTGTCACAATTTATGGACCAAACAAATCCGTTATCACTAATTACTCACATAAGGCGTGTATCTGCATTAGGTCCCGGTGGACTGACCAGAGAACGTGCTGGATTTGAAGTTAGAGATGTACATCCAACGCATTATGGTAGGATTTGTCCTATAGAAACACCTGAGGGGCCAAACATTGGGCTTATCAACTCATTAGCTACATTTGCTAAAGTTAATAAGTATGGTTTTATTGAGAGTCCATACAGGAAAGTTGTCAATAACACTGTCACGGATGAAGTTGTTTATTTATCAGCAATTGAAGAATCCAAATATAATATCGCTCAGGCAAATGCTCCTCTTGATAATAAGTCAAAATTTGTTGAAGAACTTATCAATTGTCGTGTTGCTGGAGATGTCCAATTGATACCAGCAGAAAAAGTAGATTTTATGGATGTTTCACCAAAACAATTGGTTTCGGCTGCAGCAGCATTAATTCCTTTCCTAGAGAATGATGATGCTAACAGAGCACTTATGGGATCAAACATGCAAAGACAAGCTGTTCCACTGATGAAAACTGAAGCCCCATTTGTGGGAACTGGTATGGAAGCAGTTGTTGCAAGAGACTCGGGAGCAGCTGTCACTGCTCGAAGAACAGGGGTAGTTGATCAGGTAGACTCAAATAGAATAGTTGTCAGAGCAACAGATGAAAAAGATGCATCAAAATCTGCCATTGATATTTATAATTTAGCAAAATTCCAGAGGTCAAATCAAAATACTTGCATTAACCAAAGGCCACTTGTTAAAGTTGGAGAACATGTTGATCAAGGCGACATAATAGCAGATGGACCATCCACTGATCTTGGAGATTTAGCACTTGGTAAAAATGTACTCGTCGCATATATGCCTTGGAATGGTTACAATTATGAGGACTCAATTCTTATTTCTGAAAGAGTTGTTAGAGAAGATACTTTTACTTCAATTCATCTTGAAGAATTTGAAGTCATGGCAAGGGACACTAAACTAGGTCCTGAAGATATAACAAGAGATATCCCTAATGTCGGTGAAGAAGCTCTAAAGAACCTTGATGAAGCTGGAATAGTATATATTGGAGCTGAAGTTAAATCAGGGGATATTTTAGTTGGTAAAATAACCCCAAAGGGTGAAAGTCCGATGACACCAGAAGAAAAGCTCCTACGTGCAATTTTTGGTGAAAAAGCTACAGATGTAAGAGATACGTCTTTAAGACTTCCTCCTGGTGTTAATGGAACGGTTGTTGAAGTTCGTGTGTTTAATAGGCATGGAATAGAAAAAGATGAGAGGGCTCTTGCTATTGAAAGAGATGAGATTGTGAGATTATCCAAAGATAGAGATGATGAATTTAATATCTTGGATCGTAATGTCATGGCTAAGCTTCATGATACTCTTATTGGTTGTGAAATCTCAAAAGCATCAGGTGGGCTTAAAAAAGGAGCCAAGATAAATAAAGTTGATCTTGATAATATAGATAGAAAAGATTGGTGGAATTTTGTTCTAACAAATGACAAGGTAATGTCTGAAATAGATGCAATGAAAACCCAATATGATCAATCAAGAGAAGCTATTGAAAACAGGTTCATTGACAAGGTTGAAAAGCTTCAGCGTGGTGATGATATGTTACCTGGCGTAATGAAGATGATAAAAGTCTTTGTTGCTGTAAAAAGAAAGTTACAGCCTGGTGATAAAATGGCAGGTAGGCATGGTAATAAAGGTGTGGTTTCCAGAATTATGCCTCAAGAAGATATGCCATATCTCGAAGATGGAACTCCTGTAGATGTTGTACTTAACCCTCTTGGCGTTCCAAGTAGAATGAATGTCGGTCAAATTCTTGAGACCCATTTGGGATGGGCTTGTAGAGGTCTTGGAAAGATAATCGCCGACTCAATAGATCTCATAAAAACAAAGGATCCAGACGCTAAAGCTCTGAGGAAAACACTTAATGATATCTATGGTAAGAACGAGACCATTGACTCTTTTGGAAAAGAAGATTTAGTTGAGTTAGCACAGAATCTGAAGAAGGGTGTACCAATAGCTACTCCTGTCTTTGATGGTGCAAGAGAAAATGATATCAATGAGTTGCTTGAAAAGGCGGGATTAGATAAATCTGGTCAAGTTAAGTTGTATGATGGTAGAACCGGAGAGCCTTTTGATAGGAAGATAACAGTTGGCTACAAATATATACTTAAGCTTCACCATCTTGTTGATGATAAAATACACGCCAGGTCTATTGGTCCTTACAGTCTTGTAACACAACAACCACTTGGTGGTAAGGCTCAATTTGGTGGTCAAAGATTTGGAGAAATGGAAGTGTGGGCTCTAGAAGCATACGGAGCAGCATATACACTTCAAGAAATGCTCACAGTTAAATCAGATGATGTGGCTGGAAGGACGAAAGTATACGAAGCTATAGTCCGAGGAGATGATGCTTTTGAAGCTGGGATTCCTGAGTCATTCAACGTTCTTGTAAAAGAAATCAGATCACTTGGCCTAAATGTTGAATTAAAATCCTCAGAGGTATTTAATGAAGGCTCTGCAAATACGCTGTCCGATATGAGCAGTGAATAATAGGGAAATAATATGAATCAAGATCTCACAAATGTTTTTAATCCAAACTTTTCACAATCACAAATCTTTGATCAGATTAAGATTTCTATTGCATCACCTGAAAAGATGCTTTCTTGGTCTTTTGGTGAAATCAAAAAGCCTGAGACAATAAATTATAGAACTTTTAAACCCGAGAGGGATGGGTTGTTTTGCTCCAGAATTTTTGGTCCAATAAAAGATTATGAATGTCTTTGTGGCAAATATAAACGTATGAAATACAGGGGTGTTATTTGCGAAAAATGTGGAGTTGAAGTAACTCTTTCTAAAGTAAGGCGTGATCGCATGGGGCATATTGAGTTAGCTGCTCCTGTCGCACACATTTGGTTCCTAAAGTCTTTGCCATCAAGGATTGGATTGCTTCTTGATATGAGGCTCAAGGATCTTGAACGTGTTCTTTATTTTGAAAACTTTATTGTTATCGAGCCAGGTTTAACACCATTAAAAGAATTACAATTGCTTACCGAAGAAGAAGTGTTAAATTATAAAGACGAGTATGGTGATGACTCTTTTACTGCTGGGATTGGTGCTGAAGCTATCAGAGATCTATTAACGAATCTTGATTTGGAAAAACTAGCAGATCAACTCAGGGTTGAGATTGATGAGTCAACATCTGAACTAAAACCAATTAAACTTGCTAAAAGATTAAAAGTAGTTGAGGCATTTATTAGTTCAGGTAATAAACCAGAATGGATGATTATGACTGTTGTCCCAGTTATACCACCAGAACTAAGACCATTAGTTCCATTGGATGGGGGTAGATTTGCTACTTCTGATTTGAACGACTTATATCGAAGAGTAATCAACCGAAATAATCGTCTAAAAAGATTAATCGAACTTAAAGCTCCAGAAATTATTATAAGAAACGAAAAAAGGATGCTTCAAGAATCAGTGGATGCACTATTCGATAATGGAAGGCGTGGGCGTGTTATTACTGGTGCGAATAAACGACCGCTAAAATCGTTGGCTGATATGCTTAAAGGTAAGCAAGGAAGATTTAGACAAAATTTACTTGGGAAAAGAGTGGATTATTCAGGAAGGTCTGTAATTGTTACCGGGCCGACATTAAAATTACATCAATGTGGTTTGCCAAAAACAATGGCTCTTGAGCTTTTCAAGCCCTTTATTTATTCTCGCTTAGAAGCAAAAGGTCTCTCTACTACTGTAAAACAGGCAAAAAGACTTGTAGAAAAAGAAAGACCTGAGGTATGGGATATTCTTGATGAGGTAATCCGTGAACATCCAGTATTACTGAATAGAGCTCCAACATTACACAGATTAGGTATTCAAGCATTTGAACCAACATTGGTTGAAGGAAAGGCAATTCAACTTCATCCTTTAGTATGTTCTGCATTTAATGCTGATTTTGATGGTGATCAGATGGCTGTTCACGTGCCTTTATCACTTGAGGCACAATTAGAAGCCAGAGTTCTGATGATGTCTACTAATAATATTTTACATCCTGCAGATGGATCACCTATCATTGTTCCAAGTCAGGACATGGTGCTCGGGTTATACTATCTATCACTTGTCAAAGAAAATGAACCAGGTGAGGGTATGGTATTTGGTAACATGAATGAAATTCATTACGCACTGCAAACAGGTGTTATTTCATTGCACTCAAAAGTCAAAGGAAGATTTGTTACCAAAGATGCTGAAGGCAATCTTATAAAAGAAACTCATGAGACAACACCAGGTAGACTGTTGATTGGTGAATTATTGCCAAAATATCACACAATTAAGTTTGCATTATGTAATAAGATAATGACTAAAAAAGATATCTCGAGAATGATTGATGAAGTTTATCGTCACTCTGGTCAAAAAGAAACGGTTATTTTCTGTGATAAAATTATGGCTTTGGGATTCCATCACGGTTGCCGTGCTGGAATTTCCTTTGGTAAGGATGACATGGTAATTCCTGAAACAAAGTCAAATTTTATTGATGAAACAAATAATCTCGTTAAAGAGTACGAAAGCCAATATAACGATGGTTTAATTACTCAAGGAGAGAAATACAATAAAGTAGTCGATGCATGGGCAAAATGTACCGATAAAGTTGCAGATGAAATGATGGCAAAGATTCAGGTCATTGAAATAGATGATGTAACTAAGAAGCAAAAAGATCAAAATTCAGTTTATATGATGGCACATTCAGGTGCGCGAGGTTCTCCTGCACAAATGAAACAGTTAGCTGGAATGAGGGGACTTATGGCAAAGCCATCTGGTGAAATAATTGAAACACCAATTACATCAAACTTCAAAGAGGGTTTATCTGTTCTTGAATACTTCAATTCAACGCATGGAGCGAGAAAAGGATTGGCTGATACTGCTCTTAAAACAGCTAACTCAGGGTATTTAACTAGAAGATTGGTTGATGTTGCTCAAGATTGTATAATTCTTGAAAAGGACTGTGGTACAACTAATGGGATTACTCTTAGGAGTGTTATGGATGGTGGTGATACAATCGTTCCAATTGGTGACAGGTTATTGGGCAGATATCTAACAGATGATATTCACGATCCAGCAACAAATGATGTTTTGTTTGATAAAGATCAAATGATCAACGAAGCCCTTGCAAGAGAAATTGATGAACGGGGTCTTGATGCTGTAAAGGTGCGGTCTGTACTAACTTGTGATGCAAAAGTCGGAGCTTGTGCAAGATGCTACGGTCGTGACTTAGCGCGTGGAACTCCTGTGAACGTTGGTGAAGCTGTTGGTGTCCTTGCTGCACAGTCAATTGGTGAGCCAGGTACCCAGTTAACTATGAGAACTTTTCATATCGGAGGTACAGCTCAAGTTGTTGACCAATCGTTTATTGAAAGCTCGCATGAAGGGGTTGTTTCAATACAAAATCCAATACTAGCAAATGACTCCAATAATAAATTAGTTGTAACTGGTAGAAGCCTAGTTGTTGCTATTCTTGATGAGAACAATATAGAGAGATCTCAAAATAAAGTTCCATATGGAGCACAGTTATTCGTAAAAGATGGTGAAAAGATTGAGAGAGGGCAACGAATTGCTTCTTGGGACCCATACACAAGACCAATTCTTGCAGATGTTCCAGGAAAAGTGGATTTTGAAGATCTTGTAGATGGTCTCTCAATAGATGAAAGGCTTGATGAATCTACAGGAATATCACAAAGGGTTGTTATTGATTGGAGAAGTTCATCGCGTGGCAATAATCTGCAACCATCTGTTGTTTTAAGTTCAACCTCAAAAAGCAAATCTAAAACTGATGCTCGTAAATTTATTTTGCCTGTGAATGCTATTCTATCTGTTGAAAAGGATGCCGAAGTATCAGCGGGAGATGTTCTGGCAAGGGTTCCAACTGAAAGTGCAAAAACAAAAGACATAACAGGTGGATTACCAAGAGTTGCAGAATTGTTTGAAGCAAGAAGACCGAAAGATCATGCGATTATTGCAGAGATAAGCGGAGTTGTTGAATTTGGGAATGATTTTAAAAATAAAAGGAAAATCAGAATTATACCAAATGATGATAGTGAACAACTGCGCGAATACATGGTACCAAAAAATATCCATCTAGAAGTACAGGATGGGGATAAAATTGAAAAAGGTGACTTTATAATGGATGGAAATCCTGCTCCGCATGATATTCTTGCAATTAAAGGTGTTGAAGAACTTGCTTCATATTTGGTTGCAGAAATTCAAGATGTTTACAGATTACAAGGTGTAACAATAAATGATAAACACATTGAAGTAATTGTTAGTCAGATGTTAAAGAAAGTGGAAATTACCGATCCTGGTGACTCCAATTTACTGCATGGAGAGCAGATAGATAAAATTGATCTATTGGAATTGAATGAAGAGCTGAAAGCATCTGGTAAAAAATTAATATCTGCTAATCCTATCTTACTCGGAATAACAAAGGCTGCCCTTCAAACCAGAAGCTTTATTTCGGCTGCATCATTCCAAGAAACAACGAGAGTCTTAACTGAGGCATCCATGAATGGTAAGTCTGACTTATTACAAGGACTAAAAGAAAATGTTATCGTAGGCAGACTAATTCCTGCTGGAACTGGAAGTGCAATAAGTAAACTGAGACAGGTGTCTGTACACCGAGATAATTTGATTATTCAAGAAAAGAAGAATGCAGAACAACTCTTGTCACAAACATCCGATGAAGCATTAGTTTCAGATCTTATAAACGTAGCTGATGCTGAAGAGGGAACTGAGAGTTTGTCGGTTAAAGAATAGTTTTTACTCTTTTTCAAAAATTATTATCACTGATTGATTTTAGCTGATATTCTATGATAATAATGCTTGACCTTTTGTTTTTGAAGAAGTATTGTCCGAACATCTGTTTCAATAGGCCGTATGTTGCAACTTAAACGCTATTGAGAAACTAAAAAAAAGAACACAAAATTGAAAGGAAATTGGTTAATATGCCAACTATTAATCAACTACTAAGAAAACCTCGTAAACCGCAGGTAAAAAGGAATAAAGTGCCAGCTATGGAGGCATGCCCACAAAAACGTGGTGTATGTACTCGTGTATATACTACTACACCTAAGAAACCAAATTCAGCATTAAGAAAAGTAGCAAGGGTTAGATTATCAAATGGTTTTGAAGTAACAAGCTACATACCAGGTGAGGGGCATAATTTACAAGAACATTCAGTTGTACTCATCAGAGGTGGTAGGGTAAAAGATTTACCGGGTGTCAGATATCACATTGTTAGAGGGGTATTAGATACTCAAGGTGTAAAAGATCGAAAACAAAGACGCTCTAAATACGGCGCTAAGAAACCTAAATAGGGAATTTTAAATGTCAAGACGAAGACGTGCAGAGAAGAGAGAAGTTCTACCTGATCCGAAATTTGGTGATAAGATAATTTCCAAATTTATGAGCAGCCTAATGCTGTCAGGAAAGAAGTCAACATCAGAAAAAATAATTTATGCTGCTTTCGATAAAATTGAGAAAGAAAGTAAGCAAGATCCTTTAAACGTATTTCATGAAGCACTTAAAAACGTCATGCCTGACGTTGAGGTCAGATCCAGAAGAGTTGGTGGTGCTACTTATCAAGTACCTGTTGAAGTAAGAAATGACAGAAAACAAGCACTTGCTATAAGGTGGTTGATTAGTTCTGCAAGAGCAAGGAACGAGAGCACTATGATAGAAAGATTGTCCAACGAACTCATGGATGCTTTTTCAAAAAAGGGTAATGCAGTTAAAAAGAGAGAAGATACTCATAAGATGGCTGAGGCTAACAGAGCATTTTCTCACTATCGTTGGTAATTTAAGAAGAGTAAGTAATGGCAAGATCAAATCCTATCGAAGACTACAGAAATATCGGTATCATGGCTCACATTGATGCTGGTAAAACTACTACAACAGAAAGAATTCTGTACTATACAGGAAAAAGTCATAAAATCGGTGAGGTACACGATGGTGCAGCCACTATGGATTGGATGGAGCAAGAACAAGAAAGAGGAATTACGATTACCTCAGCAGCTACAACGACATACTGGAATGGTAAAAGAATAAATATAATTGATACACCAGGTCACGTTGACTTCACTATTGAAGTAGAACGATCTCTTCGAGTTCTAGATGGTGCTGTTGCTCTCCTTGATGCTAATGCAGGTGTGGAACCCCAAACAGAAACTGTTTGGAGACAAGCAAACAAATATAATGTTCCGAGAATGATCTTTGTAAATAAAATGGATAAGATTGGTGCTGATTTTGATAGATCTGTTGAAATGGTTAAAGAGAGATTAGGTGCGACACCGTTAGTTTTACAAATTCCAATTGGTTCTGAAACAAACCTTAAGGGTGTAGTTGATTTAATTGAGATGCGAGCAATTGTATGGGAAGATGAAAGTCTGGGAGCAAAATTCAATTATGAGGAAATCCCAGCAGATCTCCTTGAAAAATCAAATAAATATCGTGAACTTCTTGTAGAGACAGTTGTTGAATTAGATGAAACGGTGATGGAAAAGTATCTCGAAGGTGAAGAAATTGATGTTGCTACCATTAAGTCATTAATCCGCAAAGGTACATGTCACAATACATTTTACCCTGTATTCTGTGGGTCAGCGTTTAAAAATAAAGGCGTACAGCCATTACTGGACGGTGTCATAGATTACCTTCCTTCTCCAATGGATGTTGAACAAATAAAGGGTATAGATCTAAAAACTGAAACAGATATTCTTGTTAAATCCTCAGATAGTGAAAATACTTCTTTGCTGGCGTTCAAGGTTATGAATGATCCTTTTGTTGGCTCTTTAACTTTCTGTAGAATATATTCAGGTAAAGTTGAAAGCGGTATGCAATTACTCAACTCCGTAAAAGACAAAAAAGAAAGAGTTGGTAGGATGCTGCTGATGCACTCAAATTCTAGAGAGGATATTAAAGAGGCTTATGCTGGAGATATTGTTGCATTAGCCGGTTTAAAACTTACAACAACTGGCGATACTCTCTGCGACCCTTCGCATCCAATAGTTTTGGAAAGGATGGAGTTTCCTGAGCCTGTTATCGAAATAGCAGTAGAACCAAAAACAAAAGGTGACCAAGAAAAAATGGGAGCCGCACTTGCAAGGCTTGCGCAGGAAGACCCGTCATTTAGAGTTTCATCTGATGAAGAATCAGGGCAGACAATCATTAAAGGTATGGGGGAACTTCATCTTGATATCCTCGTAGATAGAATGAAGAGAGAGTTCAAGGTTGATGCGAATATTGGCGCTCCTCAAGTTGCCTATAGAGAGACAATTACTAAGCCATCTGAAGTAGACTATACGCATAAAAAACAATCAGGTGGTGCAGGGCAGTTTGCGCGTGTTAAAATGACAGTCAGCCCAGGAGAAGCAGGAACGGGTTTCGTCTTTGAGAATAAAATTGTTGGTGGTGCTATTCCAAAAGAATATATCCCTGGAGTCGAGAAAGGAATTGCATCTGTATTGGATAATGGGGTTCTAGCTGGGTTCCCGCTTTTAGATATTCATGTGGTTCTGCATGATGGTGCATATCACGATGTTGACTCATCAGTTATGGCTTTTGAAATTGCTGGAAGAGCTGCATTTAGGGAAGCTGCCCAATCTGCTGCACCGAAACTTTTAGAACCAATTATGGATGTTGAAGTTGTAACACCTGAAGAATATATGGGTGATGTGATTGGTGACTTAAATTCACGCAGAGGTCAGATTGCGGGTACAGAAGCACGATCAAATGCTACTGTAATAAAATCAAAGGTTCCATTAGCCAATATGTTTGGTTATGTAAGTCATCTTCGTTCAATGAGTCAAGGACGCGCTCAATTTACTATGCAGTTTGATCATTACGAGCAAGTGCCACAGGCTGTTTCAGACCAAGTTATTGCAAAGTTTGCTTAAATAGAAAGAATTAAATATGCAGGGACAGAATATACGTATCAGACTTAAAGCTTATGACCATAGGTTGTTGGATAACTCCACTTTAGAAATAGTTAATACCGCAAAGAGAACTGGAGCCAGTGTAAGAGGTCCTATACCCTTACCAAGGAGAATTGAAAAATTCACTGTACTACGTGGTCCACATATTGATAAAAAAAGTAGAGAACAATTTGAAATAAGAACTTACAAAAGACTTCTTGATATTGTTGATCCTACTCCGCAAACAGTTGACGCTCTAATGAAATTAGACTTGTCAGCAGGTGTTAATGTAGAAATTAAATTATAGGATTTATAACTAAGATGAGAGTTGGATTGATTGCGGAAAAATTAGGAATGATGAGAGTGTTTACTGACGCTGGACAGCACATACCTGTTACAGTGTTATCAATAGCAAATTGTCAAGTTGTCTCGCATAAGACAAAAGAACAAGATGGTTATTCTGCTTTGCAACTTGGTGCTGGTACACCTAAAACAAAAAATATAACAAAACCTATGCGTGGGCATTTTGCAAAAAATAAAGTTGAGCCTAAATCAAAGCTAGTAGAATTTAGGGTCGACGATGATAAATTTATTCAGATTGGTTTAAAAATGAAAGCCGATCATTTTGTCCCAGGTCAAAAAGTAGATGTGACTGGTACTAGCATTGGTAAGGGTTTTGCGGGTGCAATGAAGCGGCATAACTTTGCTGGTCTTAGAGCCTCACATGGTGTTTCAATTAGTCACAGGAGTCATGGATCTACAGGACAATGTCAGGACCCAGGCAAGGTTTTTAAGGGTAAAAAAATGGCCGGTCATTTGGGGGCTGCAAAAGTAACAGTTCAAAATTTATTAATTCATTCGGTGGATGTAGAAAAGGGGCTTATTTTTGTTCATGGCGCTGTGCCGGGGCATAGTGGTGGTTGGGTAACAATCAAGGACTCTGTAAAGCTAATACCATCAATTGAGCTTCCTCAGCCGGGTAGTTTTATTGATCCAGATGCATTAAAATCTAATGCTGTTGAGGATAATTCAGAAAGCAAAATTGAAATAGATGCTTTAAAAGATGAAGTAAAAACTGATGCAGAAACAGATGAATCAGATAATGACAATGATCAAACTAAAGATGTGAAAACTGTTGTTGATCAACAAGAAGATACATCAATTGGCAATTCTGAGGATGGTGAACAAAAATGAAAATGAATGTTATTGATATATCATCTAAAGCGTCCGGCACTATTGATCTTAAAGAGACAATATTTGGACTAGATCCTAGAAAAGATATTTTGCATAGAACGGTTGTTTATCAATTAGCAAAAAGAAGATCTGGAACCCATAAAGTAAAAAATAGATCTGAAATTACAGCAACTACAAAAAAAATGTACAAACAAAAAGGTACTGGTAGTGCACGTCATGGATCAAAAAAAGTCCCTCAATTTAGGGGTGGTGGACGAGCATTTGGTCCTACGCCAAGAGACCATTCTATTAAGCTTACAAAGAAATTTAGAAAACTTGCATTGAAACATGCTTTATCGGCAAAGATAAAAGAGGGTAATGTAGTTATACTGAACGAGGCCAAGTTAAAAAGCCCAAAAACAGCAGAACTGGTTAAAAGTTTGGATAAAATGTCAGTAACCTCAGCTTTATTCCTTGATGCAATTGAATTTGATAAAAATTTTGAGTTAGCGTCCATGAATATCCCAAATATAGATATTCTCCCTGTTCACGGGATGAATGTTTATGACATCCTAAAAAGGGATAAACTGTTTATTACTAAAAATGCTATAACAGAAATTGAGGGTCGTTTAGATGAATGAAATAGATTTATATGACATTATAAGAAACCCAGTGATTACTGAAAAGGCGACCTTGGTATCTGAAAACGGTCAAGTAATCTTTGATGTTTCAAAAACGGCAACAAAAGTACAAATAAAAGAGGCCATAGAAACTCTCTTTAAAGTAAAAGTTAAGTCAGTAAATACCCTAATACGTAAGGGAAAAGTTAAGCGTTTTAAAGGAAGAATTGGCAAAAGGTCTGACGTTAAAAAGGCAATCGTATCACTTGAAGATGGTCAGAGCTTTGATTTCACAACAGGTATAAGTGGATAATATTATGGCATTAAAATCATTTAAACCAAATACACCAGGGCAAAGAGGACTTGTATTAGTATCCAGGGATGATCTTTGGGGTGGTAAACCTGAAAAAACCCTCACTGTTGGTCTAACAAAATCTGGTGGAAGAAATAATAATGGTAGGGTAACCGCTAGAAGAAGGGGCGGTGGGCACAAGAGATTATATAGGATTATTGATTTTAAAAGAAATCACCATGATATTCCCGCAACAGTTCAGAGAATAGAATATGATCCTAATAGATCTGCATTCATAGCACTTCTAACATATGAAGATGGTACTAAATCTTATATTTTAGCTCCACAAAGATTATCTGTTGGAGATGTAATTACTTCAGGTCCAAAAGCCGATATCAAGCCTGGAAATGCTCTGCCTCTAGCAAATATTCCCATTGGTACTATAATTCATAACGTTGAACTTAAGCCTGGTAAAGGGGGACAAATAGCACGTTCTGCAGGGACCTATGTTCAGCTTGTTGGGAGAGATCAAGCATATTCAATCTTAAGATTAAACTCTGGTGAACAAAGAATGACTAGATCAGAGTGTATGGCAACAATCGGTGCTGTATCAAACCCTGATAATAAGAATATTAAACTTGCAAAAGCTGGAAGATCCCGTTGGCTAGGTAAAAGGCCATCTGTTCGTGGTGTCGCTATGAACCCTATAGACCATCCACATGGAGGCGGGGAAGGTAAAACTTCTGGAGGTAGGCATCCAGTTACACCATGGGGTAAACCAACCAAAGGTAAAAAAACTAGAAGTAATAAGTCTTCTGACAAGCTGATACTTAGAAGCAGGCATTTGAAAAAGAAAAGGTAAAATATAAATGGCTAGGTCAATCTGGAAAGGACCGTTTGTTGACGGTTATTTGTTAAAGAAAGCTGAGAATGCTAGAGCATCAGGCCGTAACGATGTAATTAAAATTTGGTCAAGAAGGTCAACAATCCTTCCTCAGTTTGTTGGGTTAACTTTTGGTGTTCATAATGGGCAAAAACATATTCCTGTTCTAGTCACTGAAGAAATGGTTGGTAGAAAATTTGGTGAGTTCTCTCCTACAAGAACTTATTATGGTCATCTTGCGGACAAGAAAGCTAAAAGGAAATAATTATGGCCCAAAAATTACAAGAAGGTATGGCTTTAGCTACAACAAAAAATATAAAAATTAGCACGCAGAAATTAAACCTTGTTGCTGCTATGATTAGAGGTAAAAAAGTTGATAAAGCAATTAATGATCTGCAGTTTTCAAGAAAGCGCATTGCGCAAGATGTACTAAAAACTCTAAAGTCTGCCATAGCAAATGCTGAAAACAACCATAATTTAGATATTGATGAACTATACGTAAATGAGGCTTATGTCGGCAAGAATTTAGTACTTAAAAGGTGGAAGCCAAGAGCAAGAGGGAGAGTTGGAAGAATTCAAAAACCATTCAGCCAACTTACTGTTGTTGTTAAACAACTTGATAATGAGGAAGCGAAGTAATGGGTCAAAAAGTATCTCCAATAGCACTGAGACTTGGAATTAACAGAACGTGGGACTCACGCTGGTTTGCTGAGAAAAATGAATATCCGAAACTTCTTATGGAAGATAGAAAAATAAGAAGCTTAGTTAACGGTTTAAAATCGACTGCAGCAATTTCTAAAATTGTTATTGAACGTCCCCATAAGAAATGTAACGTTACAATTTATTCTGCAAGGCCGGGGATTTTGATTGGTAAGAAAGGTTCAGATATTGAACTTATAAAAAACAAAATAAAAAAAATAACTAATACAGACGTATCAATAAATATACTCGAAGTCAAAAAACCTGAAATAGATGCTACTTTAGTTGCTGAGTCAATTGCACAGCAGCTAGAAAGAAGGGTTGCGTTTAGACGGGCTATGAAAAGAGCAGTGCAAACAGCGTTAAGAATGGGTGCTGGGGGAATCAGAATAAACTGTGGTGGAAGACTCGGAGGCGCTGAAATTGCAAGAACAGAATGGTATAGGGAAGGAAGAGTTCCACTTCATACATTAAGAGCAAATGTCGATTATGGTGTTGCAACTGCTCAAACAACATATGGTGCAATTGGAATTAAAGTATGGATTTTTAAAGGCGAGGTACTTGAACATGATCCTATGGCTCAAGAAAAAAGTATAACTGGCAATCAAGATCAAGCTCGTTCAGCTAAGGTAGAAATCTAGGGAATTAATCATGCTACAACCAAAAAGAACTAAATTCAGAAAAATGCATAAGGGTAGAATCAGTGGTAATGCCAAGGGTGGGTTTGCACTAAATTTTGGATCATATGGTTTAAAATCATTAGAACCATCCCGCGTGACAGCTAGGCAAATTGAAGCTGCTAGACGTGCAATGACTAGACATATGAAAAGAGCTGGCAGAGTTTGGATAAGAATATTTCCTGATGTTCCTGTTTCAAAAAAACCTACAGAAGTTAGGATGGGTAAAGGAAAAGGATCAGTGGAATATTGGGCAGCAAAAGTTAAACCAGGAAGAATGATGTTTGAGATAGATGGTGTGCCAGTTGATGTCGCCCGTGAGGCATTGTCACTTGCAGCTGCTAAATTACCGGTTAAATGTAAATTTGTATCAAGAATAAGTGATGTTAATTAGGTTCTGGAATTATGAAGACAAGTGAAATAAGAGAGTTATCAAAAGATCAAATTACCGATGAACTCGTAAAATTTAAAAAAGAGCAGTTAAATTTGCGTTTTCAAAAAACTAGTGGTCAATTGGACAATACGGCGAGAGTTAGATTTGTGAGAAGAACAATAGCAAAACTTAAGACAATACAAAACGAGAAAAACATAATACAGGAGAAGAAATAATGCCAAAGAGAATACTCTCAGGTGTTGTAGAAAATAATAGTCTCGACAAAACGATAGTAGTACGAGTTGAAAGAAGGTTTATTGACCCTCTATTAAAGAAAACTGTTAGAAGGTCTAAAAAATATCATGCGCATGATGAAGAAAATAAATACAACACCGGAGATCAAGTGCGTATTCAAGAATCAAGACCATACTCTAAACTCAAAAGATGGATAGTTTTATAGGATATTAAAGGGACAATAGAAAATGATCCAAATGCAAACAAATCTAAGCGTAGCTGATAACTCTGGTGCTAAAAGAGTTCAATGTATAAAGGTGCTTGGTGGTTCAAAAAGAAAAACTGCTCACATTGGTGACACAATAGTCGTTACTGTGAAAGAGGCAATCCCACGTGGTAGAGTGAAAAAGGGTGATGTGCTTAAAGCTGTAATCGTTAGAACTGCAAAAGGAATATTAAGGAATGATGGAACAGCAATAAGATTTGATGGAAATGCTGCTGTTTTAATTAATAACCAGGGTGAGCCTATCGGGACAAGAATTTTTGGGCCTATTACAAGAGAATTAAGAGCAAAAAATCATATGAAAATTATATCACTTGCACCGGAGGTGCTCTAATGGCAGCTAAAATTAAAAAAGGAGATAATGTCATAGTTCTTGTTGGGAAAGATAAGGGTAGAACTGGTACTGTCCTTACAGTATTTCCTGGTGAAAAAAAATTAATTGTTCAAGGTATAAGCATCAAGAAAAAGCACCAAAAACAAACACAAACACAGCAAGGTGGAATTATAGAAAAAGAGGGTAAAATCCATGTTTCAAATGTGGCATTAATAGATCCAAAGGACTCAAAAGCATCAAAAGTAGGATTTAAATTACAAAAAGATGGACAAAAAGTTAGATTCTATAAAAAGTCTGGGGAGCTAATAGATGACAAATAATTATATACCTCGTATGAAAACACATTATGATGATGTCGTAGTAAAGGATTTAATGGATAAATTCAATTACACTAATTCTATGCAAATACCTAAGCTTGATAAGATTGTTATCAATATGGGACTTGGGGACGCGGTATCAGAGTCTAAGAAAGCGGATATAGCTATTGAAGCATTGGGTCTTATTGCTGGACAAAAACCAGTTTTTACAAGAGCAAAAAAATCGATTGCTAACTTCAAATTAAGAGAAGGAATGGTGATAGGAACAAAAGTTACGCTTAGAAAATCTAGGATGTATGATTTTGTTGATCGATTAATAACAATAGCACTACCAAGAGTAAGAGATTTTAGGGGTATAAGTTCAAAAAGTTTTGATGGTAATGGTAATTACGCAATGGGAATTAAGGAGCATATTGTGTTTCCAGAAATTAATTATGACAAAGTAGATGTCATTAGGGGTATGGATATAATCATTTGCACAACAGCACAAACAGACGAAGAAGCAAAAGTATTGTTATCAGGGTTCAATTTCCCTTTTAGGAATTAGTAATAGGAGCAAAAATGTCTAAGGTAAGCATTACAGAAAGAAATAAGAAAAGATGGAATTTGAGCAAAAAATACTCTGCAAAGAGGACTGCGCTTAAAGAGCTATCAAAAAATAAAACTTTATCAATGGAAGAACGTTTTCAAGCTGCCGTAAAACTTGCAAAACTTCCAAGGAATTCAGCTCCTACAAGATATAGAAATAGATGCGCTATTACCGGTAGGCCACGTGGATATTATAGAAAACTAGGAGTGTCCAGAATCGCAGTTAGAGACTTAACCGCAGAAAGCCAAATACCTGGTATGACAAAGTCAAGTTGGTGAGGATGTAAAAATGATGACAGATCCATTAGCAGATATGCTAACTAGAATAAGAAATGCACTCTTAAGAAAAAAATCGACCGTTCTAACGCCTGCTTCCAAACTTAGGGAGAACGTATTATTAGTGCTGCAGGACGAAGGTTACATAAGAGGATATACCAGAATAGAGATTGAGGGACAATTTCCTATGTTTGAGATTGAACTTAAATATCATGAAGGAGACTCTGTGATTAAAAGATTGGAAAGAGTATCAAAGCCTGGGCGAAGAGTATATTCATCAGTATCAGAACTACCTCGTGTATTCAACGGTTTAGGTGTATCCATATTATCCACCTCAAAAGGTGTAATGTCTGATGTTAACGCAAGAGAAGCTAATGTAGGTGGGGAAATACTTTGTAAAGTATTCTAAATGAGGAAAAGATGTCAAGAATTGGAAAAAAAGCAATAGATATACCTGATAATGTAAAAGCAAATATTACTAATGGTATTATTACTGTATCAGGTCCTAAAGGTGAATTATCTGCCACACTCTTTGATGATGTTGATGTGCAAATTAATGATAGTTCAATTAATGTGATTCCAAAAAGTCCTGATAAAAAAGCACGTTCTTTTTGGGGGTTAACAAGGACATTAATTAGTAACTTAGTTGCAGGTGTTTCTGAAGGGTTTATAAAAACACTTGAAATTCAAGGAGTTGGCTATAGGGCGCAGGTGCAAGGTAATACACTTCAACTTGCTCTTGGATTTAGTCATGATGTAAAATATGAGGTTCCAGTAGGAATTGAAATAAAGTGTTCTAAACCTACTGAAATAACAATTGAAGGTATAGATAAACAAAAGGTTGGACAAACAGCAGCTGAGATCCGAAGGTTTAGACCACCTGAGCCTTATAAGGGTAAGGGTATTAGGTACAAGGACGAATACGTATTTAGAAAAGAAGGCAAGAAAAAATAGAGTTCAACATGGCATATTTAGATATTAAAATAAAAAGAAAAAATAGAGTAAGAAGAGCTTTGAAAACAAACAAAGATCAAAGACCAAGACTGAGCGTTTTTAGGTCTTCCAAAAATATATATGCTCAAGTTATAGATGATGTTAATGGAAAAACTCTAGCATCAGCATCCACCTTAGAAAAAGATATACGTAAAACTAATGGTTCTGATGTAGAGGCAGCTAAGGATATTGGTAAATTAATAGCGGAGAGAGCACTTAAAGCTGGTGTTGAAAAGGTTGTTTTTGATAGGAGTGGCTATCTATATCATGGTCGTGTTAAAGCGCTCGCTGACTCTGCTAGAGAAAATGGACTGCAATTTTAAGGAAGTGTAAAGTATGGCAAGATCACAAGTAAAGACTAAAGAAGAAAATAATGACCTGATTGATCGTCTTGTTCACATCAATAGAGTGGCAAAAGTTGTAAAAGGTGGACGAAGATTTGGTTTTGCAGCATTAGTTGTGGTTGGAGACCAAAAGGGAAAAGTTGGTTTTGGACATGGTAAAGCAAAAGAAGTGCCTGAAGCTATAAAAAAGGCAACAGACGATGCCAAAAGAGAGATGATTAAAGTACCACTAAGAGACGGTAGGACACTCCATCATGATGTACAAGGGCACCATGGCGCAGGTAAAGTCATTTTGAGAACAGCACCTTCTGGTACTGGTATAATTGCTGGTGGACCAATGAGGGCAATATTTGAAGCATTAGGCGTTCAAGATGTTGTTGCCAAGTCGCAAGGCACATCAAATCCTTACAACATGGTTAGAGCAACATTTAATGCTCTTAGAAATGAACAAAGTCCAAGAATGATTGCTTCGAGGAGAGGGCTTAAAGTGAGCAACCTCATCACTAGAAGAAAAGAACAAAATGTTGAAGTTGATGGATAGCAATATGTCAAATAAAGCAAAAACTATAACAGTAAAGCAAATTGGTAGCTCTATAGGTAGAAAATTTGACCAAAAACAAACCCTAGTTGGGCTTGGTTTAAATAAAATAGGTAGAGTTAGAGAACTAGAAGATACGCCTTCTGTAAGAGGTATGGTTAGAAAAGTAAAACATCTTGTTGAAATAATTGAGTAAAATAGGATTATTATCATGCGATTAAACGAATTATCCGATGTAAACGGTGCTAAAAAAGATCGAAAAAGAGTTGGTCGAGGAATTGGCTCAGGAACAGGAAAAACTGCTGGCAGAGGGGTCAAAGGACAAAAATCTCGTTCTGGTGTTGCAATAAAGGGCTTTGAAGGTGGGCAAATGCCATTACATCGTAGGCTTCCCAAGAGAGGTTTCAATAACATTTTTGCAAAAGAGTACAATATTTTTAATTTGGACAGAATTCAATATTTTATCGATAATGGTAAAATAAATAGTAAAGAGGTCATTAATACAGAAAATTTACTTAAGGCTAAACTAATTAGTAAAGAAAAAAATGGCCTTAAAATATTAGGTAGAGGTAATCTAAAATCTAAGGTGGCATTTGAAGTAACTGGTGCCTCAGAAAAGGCTATCAAATTAATAGAGGAATCAGGTAGCAAGATTACAATTATTGGTTCTGCTGAAAAATAAGACAAAAAACAAATAATCATTGTGGTAATTTATGGCATCTGCAGCTGAACAATTAGCGTCAAATATAAATTTTTCAACTTTTGCTAAAGCAAAAGATCTCAAGCAAAGAATCTTATTCACTCTTGGCGCACTGCTTATATACCGATTGGGTACATTTATTCCTTTGCCGGGCATAAATACGCGTGCATTAAATGATTTATTTCAACAAAACCAAAGTGGAATACTTGGTATGTTTGATATGTTTGCTGGTGGTGCTGTTGGGCGAATGGCAATATTTGCTCTCAACATCATGCCATATATTTCTGCTGCCATTATAATGCAACTCTTAGTAGCAGTCTCACCAGCTCTCGGACAAATGAGAAAAGAGGGTGAAAGAGGGCGAAAACAAATAAATCAGTATACAAGATACGGTACGGTATTTCTGGCGGCTTTGCAGGCTTGGGGTATTTCAATAGGTTTGGAAGGGGCTGGTGATATAGTAATTGATCCTGGTCTTTATTTTCGTATGTCAGCAGTTATAACCTTAGTTGGCGGGGTTGTTTTTCTTATGTGGATTGGTGAACAAGTAACTGCGAGAGGTATCGGAAATGGTATCTCATTAATAATATTTGCAGGTATTGTTGCCGAGCTACCCTCTGCTCTGGTAAATACTCTCGAATTAGGTAGACAGGGAGCGCTATCTACATGGTTGATATTAGCTGTGATACTGCTGGCTATAGCAGTTATTGTTGTTATCGTTTACGTTGAAAGAGCTCAACGAAGGTTAATTGTGCAATATCCACGTCGACAACAAGGCAATAAGATTATTGAAGGTGATAGTTCTCACTTGCCTCTCAAGATAAATACAGCCGGTGTTATTCCCCCAATTTTTGCTTCTTCCCTTCTGCTGCTGCCAATGACGGTTGCAAATTTTTCAACGGGACAGGGCCCAGAATGGCTAAATATAATAAGTTCATATTTAGGGAGGGGGGCACCACTATACCTAACTTTCTATATATCTTTAATTGTATTCTTCGCTTTCTTTTATACAGCAATTGTATTCAATCCGTCAGATACTGCCGATAATCTAAAAAGACAAGGTGGTTTTATTCCGGGTATTAGACCTGGTGAAAAAACAGCAGAGTATATAGATTATGTTCTAACGAGAATAACGTGTGTTGGTGCAGCATATTTAGCTGCAATATGTATTTTGCCAGAGATATTAATGTCGTACGCAGCAATTCCTTTTTATTTCGGTGGAACGTCTCTGTTGATTGTGGTTAATGTTACCATGGATACTGTGTCCCAAGTACAGAGTCACTTATTAGCACATCAATACGAAGGGTTAATCAAGAAGGCTAACCTTCGAGGTAAAAAGAGATGAATCTGATTCTATTAGGTCCACCAGGGTGTGGAAAGGGCACACAGGCAACTTACATTGTTAAAAAATATGACTATGTTCAACTTTCAACTGGAGATATGTTAAGAGAAGCAATAAAGAACAATACTCCTACTGGGAAGGTTGTCAAAGATGTACTTGCAAGTGGCAAGCTTGTAAATAATGAATTAATTATGCAGATAATGAAAGAAAAGATTGAAGAGACAGCAACTAGTCCAGGACGTATATTTGATGGGTTCCCGAGAACACTCTCACAGGCAGAGAGTTTGAACGCACTGCTTTCTCAAAATAATTTAAGCATCGATTTGTTAATTGAATTGGTTGTGAATCAAGAAGAGTTATTTGAGCGTATAACAAAAAGGGCTTCTGAAAGTGAGTCAGTTCGTGATGATGACAATGCTGATGTGTTAAGAAAAAGATTAGATGTCTATAATAAAGAAACAAAGCCTATAATTGCATTTTATGAAAAAGATTTTTTTGTAAATAAAATAGATGGAATGCAGGATATCAGCACCGTGAATAAGCTTATAGATAAATTGATAGAGAACAACACGAAGCACTAGAATTTTTGGACCGATTGTAATTGATAATGGTATTAAATATTGATATAAAAGCATGATAATTATGTCTAAATGTTTTTATCAAATATTTATCTTAAAAAAGGAGATATAAATTGGCTAGGATAGCAGGAGTTAATATTCCAACGAATAAACGAGTTGAAATTGCTTTGACATCAATACATGGTATTGGACCAATGAAGGCAAAAGAAATATGCACTAAGGTGAATATTGAAAGCACAAAAAGAGTAAATCAACTAACTGATGCTGAAGTTATAGCAATTAGGGAAACAATTGATAATGATTATATTGTTGAAGGTGATTTGCGTCGTGAAGTTGCAATGAATATAAAAGGAATGATGGATCTTGGTTGCTACAGGGGGCTAAGACATAGAAGAGGTCTTCCAGTAAGAGGACAACGAACACATACAAATGCAAGGACAAGAAAAGGTCCAGCGAAACCAATAGCAGGCAAGAAGAAGTAGTGAGGATCCATGGCCAAAGATAAAACAAGAGTAAAAAGACGAGAAAAGAAAAATATCTCATCTGGTATTGCATATGTTAATGCAACATACAACAATACTATGATAACAATTACAGACGCTCAAGGTAACGCAATATCATGGTCGTCTGCTGGTGGTATGGGTTTTAAGGGATCGAGAAAATCAACACCTTACGCAGCTCAAGTGGCTGCTGAAGATGCTGCAAAGAAAGCTATGGAACATGGCATGGCAACCATTGAGGTAATGGTTAAAGGACCTGGAACAGGAAGGGAGTCTGCACTTCGCGCGCTACAATCCACAGGCTTTACAATAACATCAATAAAGGATGTTACTCCAATACCTCATAATGGATGTAGGCCTCCAAAAAAGCGTCGAGTATAAACAATAGATAGCGCGTTAAATTTAAAACATTGAGGGGTAATACCGTGATAGAAAAAAATTGGCAAGAGTTAATTAAACCAAATAAAATTGAATTAAAAGAGTACAATTCTGAAAAGAATATATCAGTTCTAACTGTAGAACCTCTTGAAAAAGGCTTCGGATTAACAATAGGAAATACACTAAGAAGAATACTTCTATCATCTCTTCAAGGTAGTGCGATTACGTCCGTAAAAATTGATGGTGTTCTTCACGAGTTTTCAGCAATATCAGGAGTTAGAGAAGATGTAACTGATATTATCTTGAATATAAAAGATATAGCTCTGAAAATGCATATAGATTCAGAGGTGAAGATGATACTTAATAAGACCGGACCGTGCACAGTGCTAGCTGGTGATATAGAGTCATCATCTGATGTTGAAATACTCAATCCGGAAACCGTTATTTGCACACTTGATGATAAGGTTAATATCAGGATGGAGTTTATAGCAAGAACAGGTAGAGGCTACGTTCCGGCTGAGAAAAATAGGTCCGAGGATGAGCCTGTTGGTTTAATACCAATAGATAGTTTGTTTTCTCCAGTAAAACGCGTTTCTTATGAAATTGAGAATACAAGAGAAGGGCAAATACTAGACTATGATAAACTAAATATGACTATCGAAACGGACGGTTCTGTAAGACCTGAAGATGCAGTTGCGTTTGCTGCAAGAATTATGCAAGATCAATTAGATGTGTTTGTTAATTTTGAAGAACCTGTTGCTCCAGTGATTGAAGATAAAGCACCTGAGTTAACATTTAATCCAGCATTGCTTAAAAAAGTTGATGAACTTGAATTATCTGTCAGGTCAGCAAATTGTCTAAAAAATGATAATATAGTTTATATTGGTGATTTAATTTTAAAATCTGAGTCTGAGATGTTAAGGACACCTAACTTTGGTAGAAAATCACTTAATGAAATAAAAGAAGTGTTAGCTCAGATGGGATTGCATTTAGGTATGAATATTCCAAATTGGCCTCCAGAAAATATAGATGATCTCGCAAAACGATATGAAGATAGTTACTAACAGGATAATAATTTAGGAGATTTATTATGCGCCATAATAATTCAGGTAGAAAACTTAATAGAACTTCAAGCCACAGAAAGGCAATGTTCTCTAATATGGCAAATGCGCTGATTAAACATGAGCAGATCGTAACTACTTTACCAAAAGCAAAAGAATTGAGACCAATAGTCGAGAAATTGGTTACCCTGTCAAGAACAAATAATCTTCATAAAAGAAGGCAAGCAATATCTAAATTGGGTGATTTATCTATGGTATCTAAACTTTTTGATGTTCTTGGACCTAGGTATGCTGAAAGAAGCGGAGGCTACACAAGAATTATTAAAGCTGGCTTTAGGTATGGTGATTCAGCCCCAATGGCAGTAATTGAATTTGTTGATAGAGATGTTGAGGCTAAAGGAAAAGACTCTGGTCCTATTCTAGTAGATGAAGTTGAAGAAGAATTAGAAAATACGAACGCTATTGCATAAAGAATGCTTAATATCCTATATGTAGGCTTAGGTGGCTTTATAGGTTCAGTTCTTAGATATTTTATTTATATAGTCTCAAATTATTTTTTTGGCTCTAATTTCCCTTTTTCTACAATCATAGTAAATATAGTTGGTAGCTTTTTTATTGGTTTTTTTTACCAACTTTTTAATGGCTATTTTTTTGTTTCTGAAAATACAAAATTATTACTAACAGTTGGTCTTCTCGGAGGATTTACGACTTTTTCCACTTTCTCAATCGATGCTTTTATTTTGTACCAGAATTATGGTAAAATTTTTGCAGTAAGTTATATTATACTATCAGTTGGACTATCTCTTTCTGCGCTTCTATTAGGTATGTTTGTTCTTAGATGAATGTAATGTAATGAATAAGTTTGTTAAAAACGATGATGCAGGAATAAGGTTGGACCGCTGGTTGAAAGAGAATCTAATAAATGCATCATTTATTGAAATTCAAAAAATTATAAGGACTGGTCAAGTAAGAGTTGATGGTGGGCGAAAGAAATCTGACTATAGGGTATCGTCAGGTGATGAAATTCGAGTTCCACCCAATTTTGAATTCAATGAAAAAAATAGAAATCAGAACAACAAAAGAGAAAATTTACTTTTGTCAGATATAACCGTTTATCACGATAACAATGTCATTGTGATAAATAAGCCTTATGGACTGCCTACGCAAGGTGGGGTTTCAGCCAGATATCATATTGATTCTATAATAAAATCAGAGGACCCAAACTACAGACTTGTTCATAGACTTGATAAAAATACTACCGGTGCACTTCTTATAGCCAAAAACAGAAAGTCAGCCCAATATTATACTGAAGCCTTTAATAAAAGACTTATTAATAAAAAGTATCTAGCTCTTACAAATAATTTTCCAAAAAAAAATAGTGGAGTAATAGACCATCCATTGGAGTTAAAAAATAAGAAAATTACTAGTGCTAGTGATAAATTACAGGAAGCATTGACCTATTTTAAAATAAAATCATCAAATCCTGATGGTTTATCTTTGATTGAATTGATGCCGCATACAGGTAGAAAACACCAGATACGTAAACATTTATTGATGTTGGGTTGCCCTATTATTGGAGATGAGAAATATGGAAATCAAAAATATCCAATGAGTATCCAAAAAAAGTTATATTTACATTCTTACGAAATAAATTTCCCTAATATTGAAAATACTAAAGATATAAATGTTGTTGTTCATATACCTAACCATTTTAGAAATGCAATCAGTAAGTTGGGGCTCAATTTTGATGGATAAGCGAATAAATATCAATAAACAAAAAGTTGGATTCATTGAAAAAGATAACAAAATTTATTTAACAATTAATGGTAGTGAATACATAACCAAAGATAGAAAAAATTTAATTATTCCAAATGTTTACACAAAAGAAGTAATACTCAATGAGATATCAGGTAAGTATAATCATAAGACAAATATCAGTATGATAAACCTACTATTGAAATATAGTACATGGAAAGAGGATGATGAAAAATCTATTATATCTGAAATATTAAAATATCTTGAAACAGATCTATTGTTTTATAGAGTCAACTCTCCTGAGTCTCTAGCTAATAAACAAAAAAAAATTTGGGATAATGCTCTAGAAAAATTTGATAACATTTTTAATACAAATTGGAAAACAACATCAAATTTATGTCCAATACAACAAAATCAAGAAAATATAGCTCTTGTTGAGGAGTATCTAGTTGGTCTTAATAATTTTCAATTATTTATCATGTTTGAGCTAGTAAAAATTAGTGGTTCCTGCATCTTAACTATTTTGGTGTCCCTTCAAAAAATTAAATTGGTTGAATTGTGGAGCACGATTTATGTTGATGAGTTGTTTAATAACGAAATTTATCAAGACGTAAATAAAAAAAATGAGTTAAAAATAAAAAAAAATGAAATTGCTTTTTTTATGAAGCTTATCAATTCAATCCAGAGTTAGGTTACTTATTTTCTGCACATTCCCAAATTCTTGCTCAAAGTTTAATAAAAATTCTTGATCAAAATCATCGATAGAAATATTTTTCTTTATACTTTCAATACTCGTAACATTAAATTCAGATAATCCACACGGTACAATTCCATCAAAATATTGAAGATCTGGGTTTATATTTATTGATATTCCATGTAAAGAAATCCATTTTTTAACTTTTAAACCTATTGCACCTATTTTTTCTTCACCATTACTTGTTTTTATCCAAATACCAATCCTATCTCTTACAGGATATACATCCATATCAAAAGTTTTAAAGGTTTTTATTATTATTCTTTCAAGTATCATTATGAATTTACGGATATCTTTATCACATCTTTCCAAGTTAAGCATGAGGTATATTATTCTTTGACCGGGTCCGTGATAGGTGTATTTTCCACCTCTCGGAGTCTTGTATACTGGGATATCTTTTGTATCAAGTAATTCGTTATCTTTAGCACTTGACCCAGCGGTATAAACATTCGGGTGTTCTAGTAACCAAACAAGCTCATTAGCCTCGCCACTGTGGATTAGAGAAGATCTTTTTTCCATAAATCTTGATGCTGTTTCATACTCAATAGGTGTTTTGCTTTTGAATAGTTCAACTTTCTTAAACATTATTTCTTTATTTATTAATTATAATTGCTAAATATTAACATTCTAATATATTAAAGCATATATTAAAAATTTCTGCGATCGTGGCGGAATTGGTAGACGCGCAGCGTTGAGGTCGCTGTAGGGGAAACTCTGTGGAAGTTCGAATCTTCTCGATCGCACCAAATAAATAAAATAAATGATTATACTACTTTCTACTCTTCTTATCATATTAATTTTAGCTTTGATAAAATTTAAATTACTTGCATCCTTATTTTATTTGGTACCTTTTTTACTTAAGATCAAAGATAGATTTAGCTCAATAAATCATAAGAATAAATCATCAAATGAAATATCAAATTTAGATGAAGCATACGAGATACTTGGTATTAATAAAATGGCAAGTTTAGAAGAAATAGAGGCTGCTTATAAAGATTTAATACGAAAAAATCATCCAGATAATGGAGGAACTGAGTATTTGGCAAAAAAGATCAATCTTGCGAGAGAGTATATAATAAAGGAAAAAAAATTAGGGAAAAATAGATAAGATTTCATCAACTTTATTACTTAACCTATCAAACCTGGTTGTATTGTTTTTTGCTTCATAAATTAAATATTCACTATCTTCACCCATTTGATCATTCTTTCTGTTTAGATACGGATTGATTTTTGGGAAATAAATAGTGCTTGCTTCCATTTGGAATGATTTATTTAATACTTTTACCATATTACTATTTCTTGAATTTGAACTACTTCCACCCATAACAATCGATATGATTTTTTTTCTATCTCTTTCAACATAAGAAATTAAGTTAAATCCTGACATGCTAGTATAGCCAGTCTTCATTCCTTTTGTTCCTGAGTAATTGAATAGTAATTTGTTATGACTAACATATTTCTGTCCCTCAAAATTGAATTCCTTAAGTGCAAAGACCTTAGACTCATTAGGGTAATCTTTCAACATTCTTAAAGCAAGAATTGCCATGTCAAATGCTGTTGTTTTTTGATCATTGTTATGTAAACCAGATGCATTTTTAAATGTGGTATTCATCATTCCAAGTTCTTTTGCTTTTTCTGTCATACGCAATGCAAATTTTTCTTCAGACCCCTCAAGATACTCAGCTACAGCCGTAGCAACATCATTTGCTGATTTTACTGCAAGTGCTTTTATTGCATTGCTAACGCTTATGGACCCCCCTTCAGATATTCCTAGTTTTGAAGCTGGCTTGCGGGAGGCATTTCTTGAAAATATTATTAAGTCTGACTTCTGAATCTTTCTTTTTTCTAAATCTTCAAAAACTAAATAAAGAGTCATTACTTTGGTTAATGATGCCGGGTACCTTAATTGATATCCATTTTTATTATGGAGAGTTTTTCCAGTTATTGCATCAAGGCTGAAGGATGAATATTTAGGTGCAGCTTTAGCTTCGGTAAAAAAAGAAGTGATACAAAGCATTAACATAAAATATATTAAATATTTTACAGAATCATATTTCATGTAAAAAAATTAACATGTAAATATTATATTTTGATTAACTAGAATAGAAAATAAATAAAAAAATATTTTTTTAAAATTGATTTTTATTTTTTTTTCACCAAGTATATTATATGTATTTTTTTTATTTATAGATGAAGCAAATGCCTGAAGATAATATATCTAATAATACGCAAACTATAACAAAGGATAAAGTTAAACGTCCGAGCATGTATGAGGTCATTCTTCTAAATGATGATTATACGCCTATGGAATTCGTTGTTGATGTTCTTATGAGGTATTTCAATAAAGATATTGATCAAGCGAATCAAATCATGATGCATGTTCATCGAAATGGAAAAGGTTTGTGCGGGATTTATCCCTTTGATATTGCTGAAACAAAAGTTATGCAAGTAATGAACTATTCGATAAAGAACGGTCATCCGCTGCAATGTAAAATGGAGAAAAATAAATAATATGCCTACATTTTCAAAAGGATTAGAAGGCTCTTTACATAAAGCTCTTTCGATTGCAAGGTCAAAAAAACACGAATTCTCAACACTTGAACATCTACTCCTTGCTATTATCGATGACGATGATGCTATTTCTATTTTTAAATACTTCTCCATAGATTTAATTAAAATCAAGGATGATCTTCAGGGGTACATTGATAACGAATTACGTCATATAATAGTTAAGGATATGGATGATGTTAAGCCTACTACAAGTTTTCAAAGAGTTGTTCAGCGCGCGGTAATACATGTACAAACATCAGGGAAAGAAGAAGTTACAAGTGCAAATATTCTTGTTTCAATCTTTTCTGAAAGAGAGAGTCATGCAGTTTATTTTCTGAATAAAGCAAATCTTAGCAGGTATGATGTGGTTAATTATTTAAGTCACGGTACCAAACAAGATACTGACAAGATAGAGTTCTCTGAAGATTACAGTGATAAAAATAATTCACAAGAAAGCTCAACACCAAACATTGATAACTATTGTATACATCTAAATAATAAGGCTAAAAAAGGCCAAATTGATCCAGTTATTGCAAGAGAAAACGAAATAACAAGGATAATACAAACTTTATGTAGGAGAAGAAAAAATAATCCGTTATTAGTTGGTGATCCAGGCGTTGGTAAAACTGCAATTGTAGAGGGACTTGCCTTAAAAATAGTTAAGGATGAAGTCCCAGAGTTTTTAAGAGAAACAAATATTATTCAATTAGATATGGGTGCTCTTATTGCTGGGACTAGGTATAGGGGGGATTTCGAGGAAAGATTAAAAGATGTATTGAAAGAAATTGAAAAAATACCAAATTCTGTTCTCTTTATAGATGAAATTCATACTATCATTGGATCTGGTGCAACTTCGGGAGGTGCGATGGATGCAGCAAATCTTCTCAAGCCATCACTACAATCCGGTCAGATCAAGTGTATAGGATCAACAACTTATAGAGAATTTTCAAGATATTTTGAAAAAGATAGGGCATTGGTTCGTAGGTTTCAAAAAATTGATGTATTAGAGCCAAGTGTCGAAGACTCCATAAAAATTATCAAAGGGTTGCGTCCATATTTTGAAGATTTTTATAAAATAAAATTCGATGAAAGTAGTCTTATAACTGCTGTCGAATTATCATCTCGTTATCTTCAAGATAGGAAATTACCAGACAAAGCAATTGATTTAATAGACGAGACCGGTGCTGCACAAATTATATTGCCTCTTGAACAAAGAAAAAAGAAGATAACATCAAAAGAGATTGAAAAAACATTATCAATCATTGCAAAAATACCTGAAAAAACTGTTACTAAATCTGATAATTCAATATTAAAGAATCTTGATAAAAGTCTAAAAAATCAGGTCTTCGGACAAGATCATGCTATTGATCTACTAGCATCATCTATTAAATCAGCAAGGGCAGGTCTTAGAGACCAGGAAAAACCTGTTGGTTCATACTTGTTTTCAGGTCCGACAGGTGTTGGTAAAACTGAACTTGCTAAGCAATTATCCAGTAATCTCTCAATTGAATTAATTAGATTTGACATGTCAGAATATATGGAAAGACATTCTGTATCAAAGCTTATTGGTGCTCCTCCTGGTTATGTGGGATATGATCAAGGAGGATTACTTACTGATGCTATCGAAAAAACACCACATTGTGTTTTGCTGCTAGATGAAATAGAAAAAGCTCATTTTGAGATATATAATATACTCTTACAGGTTATGGACTATGGCTTCTTAAGTGATCATAATGGTAAAAAAATTGATTTTAGAAATGTTGTTTTAATTATGACAACAAATGCAGGTGCTCAGGATCTTGCAAAAGAATCAATGGGGTTTTCTGATAATAGAAATGATGAAAATTACAATGAAGAAATTAATAGAATCTTTTCACCTGAGTTCAGAAATAGGCTCGACTCAATTATTCCATTTAACTCATTATCAAATGAAATAATGAAACAGGTTGTTGATAAATTTATTATCAAACTAGAAGCTCAATTAGACGAAAAGAATGTAATACTAACTCTTTCTGAAGGAGCATATGACTGGTTGACGCGCAATGGTGCTGATGAGAAATATGGAGCTAGGCCACTGCAGCGCGTCATTGATGAAAAGATAAAAAAGCCGCTTGCTGATGAATTACTATTTGGTGGTTTAAAAAGGGGAGGTGAAATTAGTATAGATGTCGATAACAACGCAGATGATCTTATTATTCAGATAAACAATAAGAAAATATTAGATAAAAAAAACAAAACCAATAAAGAAAAAATTTTATTCCATTAAAGCTTTTTTCAATGCCTCTGCTTGTTTTTCCATAGTGTCAAGACTCGAGGGCATATCATCAGTGTCATTAAAATAGGGTATAAGGTGTAGATGTGTGTGAAATACAACTTGTCCTGCACTTGACTCAGAATTTTGAACTATCTTAACTCCCGATGAACCAAAAGCTTTTCTTTGGGCAATTGCAATTTTTTGGGCCAAGCCCATCATTCGTTCAAGGTCTATAGTTTCAATATCAAAAATATTTCTGGATTCATTCTTTGGAATAATTAGGACATGCCCCTGTTTTTCGGGGAATGCATCCATAATTACTAAATAATTCTCTTCATCTAATATTTTTATTGAAGGAATTTCATCTTTGATGATTTTAGCAAATATATTATCTTTATTGTATGCTTTCATAATATTTACTCCGAGGATTTAAATGGTTTGAATTTTGATAGATAATCAATCTCTTCATCTACATAACTACCTTCTCGATCAATATAATCAGATATCAATGAATGGATCTTTTTGTTCGAAAAATAGTGAGCTGAATAGGTATGAGTGGGCGAGTAGCCACGTGATATTTTATGAGCTCCTCCCGCACCAGCTTCAACGGAATTGAATTCATTTTTGATCGCATATTCAATGGCTTGATAGTAGCATAATTCATAATGCAAGTATTTATAGTAGTTGTTTGCTCCCCAATATCTTCCATATAATATCTTATTTCCTTTTATGTGCAGAGCAGTTGCTATAATTTCATAATTCTTTTTAGCTACAACCAATATGATATTAGAGGGTATTTTTTTTATAATGTTTTCAAAAAAACCGAAATTTAAATAAACATTCCCCCATTTTCTATAATTTGTATCTAGATAAAACTGATAAAATAGCTCAATTAAATCAGATGTGATCTCTCTACCTTCAATGCATTCAATTGATATTCCTTCTTCATTAATATATTGCCTCTCTTTTTTTATCATCTTTCTTTTTCGTGATGTTAGACAATCTAGAAATTCATTAAAACTTTTAAAATTATTGTTTTCCCATATAAATTGTTTGCTTTTTCGTTTTATAAAATTCTCTTCATTTAGTATCTTTGCATCATCTTCTAAGATAAAATTTATATGTGCACTTGAAATATCATTTGATACAAGAATTTTTTTAATGTCTCTCACTATAGCTATTTTCTTAGCATCTTTGTTTTTTCTTAAGAGGAATTTAGATGATCTTACTGGTGTGAATGGTATCCCTACTAATAATTTTGGATAGTACTGCATGTTAATTTTATTATAAAAATCTGCCCAAACATGGTCAAAGACAAATTCACCAAATGAATTATATTTTATATATGCTGGAGTAAATGCTTCTAACTTTCCGTCTTCATCTCGGTAGATGATATGATTTGTTATCCATCCAACATTTTCGTTTACACAATTTGAATTTTCTAGAGACCACAGAAAATCATAACTCAAAAAAGGATTATCATTTTCTAACTCAAGAAATTGATCTTTAGGAATGTTATCAATGGAATCGCAGATTTCAATCATTTGTTTAGATTGTTTCGAATATGCCATCTACTTCAATCAAAGCCCCCATTGGGAGGCTGTCTACGCCAATTGTTGTACGAGCATGACCATCCGTTTCAGGAAAAAAATCATTTAGGATTTTGGATGATGTATTTGCTAAAGAGGAATGATCTGTATAGTTAGCCGGCACTACTATGTATATATTTATTCTAATACAAGATTTAATTTTCTTTATGTCTGAATTTACTGCTGATGCAGCCTGCGCAATAAGATTGAGTGTGGCTAATTCAAGCTGTTTTTCAGCTGAAACAATAAAATCATCGGTTTCTTTTATATCAGCCACTATTTTCCCATTTGAAATTGGTAGTTGGCCAGAAACATAGATTTGATTGTTTACCCTTCTGAATGGCTGATAAATTCCTATTGGTTTCGGTAACTTAGGAAGTGGATAAGAATTATTTGTAATTTTATTCATCATATCTTTTTATTTAATTATTAAATTACATACTATCAAAAAATATATATTATTATATGCTAATTATATAAGATAATTATTTTTACATTGGAATAAAAAAAATGAGTACTGGAAATAGAAAGGTGCTAATAGTCGAAGATAATAAGTTAAATATGAAACTTTTTAGAGACATACTTACGTCAGAAGCTTGCGAGGTAATAGAGTGTTTTGATCCAATGTTTGCCATGGAAACTATAGCAAGAGAAATGCCTAATCTGATATTAATGGATATACAACTTCCGCGCATATCGGGATATGATTTAATAAAGTGGATAAAGGCAGATGCAAATTACAATCATATTCCGATCATCGCAATTACGGCATTTGCTATGGAAGATGATAAAGAAAAAATTCTATCATTGGGATGCGAGGGTTATATGTCAAAGCCAATATCAATGGATCCTTTTATAGAAAATGTAAATAAGTTTCTTGAAAATAAAAATTAAAAAAATATTTTAATTACTCATTTAATTGATATATATTATGTTTTAGTCAAAAGAGTTTCCCTGCGGAGTTGCTCAGGTCCGCCGCATCTCCTGGGTCCGTAGGGTTTTAGGTCGTTTTGTTGGTCACTTACTTGGCCTCCTCCAAATAAGAGACTAACAACCGACCAACCAACTAGTAAATGGTTAAGTTAAATTTTCAAGTTAAGATGTAAGTGATGATACTTAAACAGGAAAGTTTTGGCTTACTTAGCCTTCCTACTTTATTTTGTTTTCTTTAAAATCAACGTGTTTTTTTGCTACTGGATCATACTTTTTTATGACAAGTTTTTCTGTCATAGTTCGGTTATTTTTTTTTGTCACATAAAAATAACCCGTTCCAGCGGTGCTTTCGAGTCTTATTTTTATATTTCCAGATTTTGCCATTTTTACCGTCTTTTTAATTATATAAATATATGAATAGATTATTAAGTCAACTGATGTTTTATTTTTTTTTATCCTTGGAATTAATAATCTGAATTGCATTATCTAACGTGATATCCTCCATTGAATAATCTTTTCCAATAGAATAATTTTTTCTATTATATTTGATATAGGGTCCATATCGTCCACTAGTTAATATAATATCATTTTCCGTGGTGGGGTATTTACCTAAAATTGTATTTGAAGCATTTGGTGAATTTTTTTTAGTCTGTTCATTTATTAATGATACGGCTCTGTTTAGTCCAATAGTGGCTATTTCATCAAGTTCAATTTTATTAACATACGTATTCTTATGTTTTAAATAAGGACCATACCTTCCTATGGCACCTACAATTTCTTCTTTAGTATCAGGATGATTGCCAATTAGTCTGGGCAGGGATATTAATTGAATAGCAGTTTTTTCATCTAAATTATCTATATTGATGTTTTTAGGTATTGACGTTCTCTTAGGTTTGCCATCAATTTCTATATTTTCAAGTTCAAGATATGGACCGTATCTTCCACTCTGCAAGATGATGTTTTCTTTTGTTTGGGGATCAATTGCAACTATTTCTTTCTGTATGGATTTCGTACTTTTAGCTGATAGATCTCTCTGGAATTTACACTCAGGGTAATTTGAACAACCAACGAATGAACCATCTTTGAATGATAGAAGAGTTAAAGTTCCATCACTGCACTCAGGGCACAATCTTGGATTTTCTAGATCTTGATCAAAGATGTATGGGGCCAAAGTCTCATTTATGACATTTATAATTTCTTTTCTTTCAATATCAGTAATCTTTTGGGTGGACTCATCAAGGTTTTTCCAAAACTCCTCTAAAAGAGATAGTCGAGTGTAGTCACCGTTTGATATTTTGTCTAACTTGTTCTCTAAATCTGCGGTGAAATCATATTGTACATATTCTGGGTAATAATTTTCAAGAAATGCTGTCACCAACCTGCCATTACTCGTAGGAGATATTCTTCTTTGATCTACCTGAGTATAATTTCTTTCTGAAAGCTTACTTAAGATGCTTGCATATGTTGAAGGTCTTCCAATTCCAAGTTCCTCTAAGGTTTTGATGAGTGACGCTGCATTATATCTCGGAGGTGGCTCAGTAGCATGGGCTGTTTGGGATACTTTATTACAGAGAATTATATCATCTTTATTCACAGTGATACTGGTTTCTAATTCAGATAACCCATCATCAGTATCTATTTCACTTTTTTGATCATCATATATTACTTGAAAACCTGAAAAAGTTCTGATTTGGAAGTTTGCTCTAAATATATTTTCGATATTATTACTATCTTTAGTAATTAACGATATTGCAGTCCTCTCAAAAATAGCACTTTTCATTTGACTTGCGATTGTCCTTTTCCAGATCAGTTCATAGAGTTTAAATTGTTCATCAGATAAATAAGGTTTCAACTTTTCAGGATCATTGTTAAAAGATGTCGGTCTTATTGCTTCATGAGACTCTTGTGCATTCTTAGACTTTGTTTTATATAAAATTTTTGTATTTGGAAGTAGGCTTTCTCCGTGGTCATTTTTTATTTTATCTCTAATATTATCAATAATATTATCTTCGATCTGGACACCATCAGTCCTCATATATGTTATCAGACCTCCTTCAATATGTGGGTTATCAATACCTTCGTATAACCTTTGTGCTATTTGCATTGTTCGTGTAGGATCAAATCTTAGCCTTTTTGAGGCTTCTTGCTGTAATGTTGATGTGGTAAAAGGAGGATAAGGTTTTTTTTCAGAATTAGATTTATTAATATCACTAATTTTATATTCGCAAGTCAGTAGGCTTTCATTAATCTTACTGGCTTCTTGTTCTGATGAGATATCGAATTTTTCTAACTTCTTACCATTCCGACTATGTAAATATGCTGTAAATTCCTGATTGTCTGTTGTTTTAAAATCACCATTTATTGTCCAATATCTTCGACTTTTAAATGTTTCAATATCTGATTCTCTTTGACATATTATTTTTAATGCAACTGATTGGACACGTCCTGCTGATTTTGCACCAGGTAATTTTTTCCAAAGAATAGGTGAGATTGTAAATCCTATAAGATAATCAAGAGACAGTCGTGCCTTGTATGCTTCTACCAAATCTATATCAATACTTCGAGGTTCTTTAATTGCGGTTAGAACTGTTTCCTTAGTTACGGCGTTAAAAACAACTCTTTCAAAATTTTTTTTATCTTTGTTATTAAATAATTCATATAGATGCCATGAAATTGCTTCCCCCTCTCTATCAGGGTCTGTGGCTAATATAATCTTATCTGCTCTTGTTACCTCTTTTTTTATTTCATTTATAGTTTTAGATCTGGCTGAATTGGTTTTCCAAATCATTTCAAAGTTGTTATTAGTCTGAATAGACCCTGATTTAGCTGGGAGGTCTCTTACATGCCCCATAGATGCTAGAACTTTGTAGTTGGAGCCTAAATATTTATTAATTGTTTTGGCTTTGGCTGGGGATTCTACTATTACTAATATCATTTATCTTTAAATCTGGACTCTTTGCCTTCAACTAATCTTTTTATGTTTTCCATATGCCTATATATCAAAATTGAAGTCATGAAAAGTATAATCGTTAGATTTAAATTAAAAAGGCCTGCTTCATGTATTGGTGAATACATAATAAGATTTTCACTATTTGGTATTATTTGGAAGGAGAAATAAATTGCTGGTGTACATATAACGCTGCATATTGCCGATAATGAGGAGTATCTATAGATAAGGAATATCATTAACCATATAAAGATAAATAGAATTGCAATGATAGGGCTTGTTGCGATAAGAATTCCAATATAAGTCGCAATACCTTTCCCGCCTTTGAAATTTAGCCAAACAGGGAAAATATGACCAATTAATGCAAAGAACCCAAAAAGGAGGGGGTAATCCAACCCAAGCTTATTACACAACAAAATTGGAATTAATCCTTTTGAAGCATCAAGTATAAGTGTCAAGAAGGCTACTTTTTTATTTCCCAATCTTAATACATTAGTGGCCCCTATGTTTTTTGAGCCGTATTTTGTAATATCAATCTGTAAGAATTTTTTGGAAATTATCAATCCAAAAGGTATGCTTCCAAGTAAGTATGCAAAACAAGCAAGTAATATATATAAATACATGGAAATAAGCGTTAATTAAAATTAATTTATTGTACTATAAATGATATTCCCACCTACCATTGTTAGCAATACTTTTCCTTGCATCTTCTGATTCTCAAATGTGGTGTTTTTACATTTTGTTCTTAATTTGTCTGCATCAAGTACCCATGGGGTATCTTTATCAAATAGAATAAGATCTGCTTTTTTACCAACTTCAAGGCTTCCAATATTATCTAGGTTGAGAATTTTTGCTGGATTATAGGTCAATTTTTTTATTAATTTTGGCAATGAAATATGTCCTTCATGATAAAGTGATAAGGAAGCCGATAGCAATGTCTCGATGCCTACAGCACCATATTCTGCTTCTTCAAATGGCAGACGTTTAGACTCTGTACCTTGAGGATCATGGTTGGATGTAATTATATCAACTATGTCATTAGATATGTTTTCAAGTAAAAATGATCTATCAGCTTCGGAACGAAGAGGAGGACGAACTTTAAAAAACGTTCTATATGTACCAATATCATTCTCATTAAGCTTAAGGTTATTTATCGATATTCCACAAGTCACTGAGCTTAATTGATCTTTATATCTTTCTATGATTTCGTATGACTCTTTAGTAGAGATACAGATTGAATGGTATCTATTGGAAGCATATTTTGTGATCATCAGTTCCCGTTCTAGAGAAATTGCCTCTGAAATTTTTGGAACACCTGGTAAGCCAAGGCGCATAGATAATTCACTCTCGTTTACCACACCATATTTATCAAGGTCTGAGTTGCTGTGTTGTAGGATTAGCGCATCATAATTTGATGCGTATGTGAAGGCATTTTTTATTACATTTGTATTGTTGTTAAAATTATATACATCGGAAAAACCAACAGCTCCAGCTTCAATAAGAGAACCTATTTCAGTCATGGTTTCACCACAATGTTTTTTGGTTAATGCTGCAATTGGATAGATGTTAATTTCAGATTTATCAATAGATTTCCTTTTTATGTATTCAACTAATTCTGGCTCATCAACAATAGGGTTTGTGTCTGGGCGACAAGCTATTGATGTGACCCCCGATGCTTTTGCAGCATTGCTTATATCCTCAATAGTTTCAATATGTTCATATCCAGGTTCTCCAACAAAAACCCACATATCAACTAAACCTGGTGATAGTACATTATTCTTGCAATCTATAATATCACAATTGGATATGGAATAATTTGGATCTGGTGTGCTAAAGATCTCACAAATAATTCCTTCCTTGATAAGAATGGCTCCAACAAATTCTCTCTCATTTTTTGGATCTATTAATAGAGCATTTTTAAATAATGTAGATTTATTCATTTTTTATCTCATTGATAATATCTCAAGTATTGCCATTCTCGCAGCGACTCCCATCTCAACTTGGTCTTTGATTACACTTTGTACATTATCTGCAACTGACGTGTCTATCTCTACACCTCTATTCATAGGCCCAGGATGCATGACTATTGCATCACTTTTTGCAATTGATAATTTTTCTTCATCCAATCCATAATATCTGAAGTATTCCCTCGCTGAAGGTATATAAGAACTTAACATTCTCTCATTTTGCAGTCTAAGCATCATAATAACATCTACATTTTTTATCCCCTCACGCATATCGTTATATATGTTAACTTTAAACTTATCTATATTCATTGGTAAAAGGGTTGTTGGTGCTACTAAATTGATATTGGCACCAAGCAGTGATAGCATCAGTAAATTTGATCTGGCAACTCTACTGTGTAAAATATCACCGCAAATTGCAATATTTAACCCTTCAATTCTTTTCTTATGATGTAATATGGTGAGTGTATCTAAAATTGCTTGCGTTGGGTGTTCATGTGACCCATCCCCAGCATTTATTACTGAGCAATCTACTTTTTGAGATAGCAGTTCGGCTGCTCCAGCGGAGTGATGACGCACAATTAATAAATCTGGCTTCATTGCATTTAATGTGACAGCGGTGTCGATGAGTGTTTCACCTTTGGTAACAGAAGATTGTTTAAGTGACATGTTGATCACATCAGCACCCAATCTTTTCCCTGCAAGCTCGAATGAACTTTGCGTCCTTGTTGATGGCTCAAAAAAAAGATTAATTTGTGTTTTTCCCCTCAACACATCAAATTTCTTTGGTATACTTTTATTTTTATCAAACCATTCCAAAGATTTGGAGATAATAAATTCTAAGTCTAATTGAGAAGTTTTTTCTATACCCAAGAGGTGCTTGAGTTGTGGGGTGTAAGAAGAATCAAATTTAGTTATATTCATTAAAAATATATTTTATAACGAGGTTTAGGTTTTTCTGCAACATTATTTATTTATTTTTATTTTAAATTGAAATAAATTTTATTAATGTAAATCTTTATTTGGTGAAAATGACAATCAATATTGCACTTCTTGGAACAGGCAGAATAGCTGAAATTGGATATATTCCTGCGATCCAACAAATCAGTGATACAAATATCATATCTGTGCTCTCGCGTGATGAAGCAAAAGGTAAGGCTTTTGCTAAAAGGCATCAAATAAAAAACTCATATGTAGACCTTGATGAATTACTTCGAGATGAAAGTTTAGATGCCGTAATAATATGTACACCAGATGCTATGCATGAAGAACAAGTTATAAAATCTTGCCTAGCAAATAAACATGTTTTATGCGAAAAACCAATGTCAACTGATTATCAGAGTTGCTTGAGAATGATTACAGAAATCAAAAAGAGTAAAATAATCTTTGGTATGGCATACAACAATCGATTTAATGCAGGTCTCAGGTATATCAAGGAACAAATTGAGAAAGATCAAATAGGTAATATTTATTATGCTAGGGCTATGCTTTCCACTCAACAAAACGATCCCGAGGGTTGGCGAGCTCTTGGTAGTCAATCAAAATTTTGGGCAATGAGCGCTACGGGCACTCATATGATAGACATATTTAGATGGTATTTCGGTGAGCCTGTTAACTCAAAGCTAATATCACTCTCACCAAAATATAGCAGTCCCAATGATGAAATTTCAACACTTACAATGAATTTTAATAATAAAATATTATGTGATGTGACAGCTTCGGCAATTTTACCTCGTGTAAATAGAATAGAGGTTTATTCAGATACTGATGTAATTATTGGAGAAAATGTTTTTGGCATAAAGACTGATGAAGAGATATATCATAATAATAAAAAAATTTTGATCGAGCCTATAAGTTCATTTTTTGGAGAAGTACTAGATTTTACAAATGCAATAATTAAGAATAGATCTCCACGCTCAACATTTGAAGATGGCATTAAAAACCTAATGATTATGCAATCTTAGCGCGGACAAACTCACTTTTTAATATTTGATATTCTGTCAAGTATTCCTTGAAGAATATAAGTGGCAGCAAGCTTGTCGATAACATCTTTTCTTTTTTTTCTTGATAGATCTGCTGAGATAAGAACCTTTTCTGCTGCAGATGTGGATAGCCTTTCATCCCAAAGTATAATTGGAATACAAGTCCTCAGTTCAAGAAGCTTTGCAAAAGACATAGTTGATTGCGATCTTGGTCCTTCTGTAAAATTCATATTAATTGGATAGCCAAGAACAATTCCACTTATCTTAAATTCATGACAAATTTCCAGTATACGCTCAATATCAAGTTTTGTTTTTTTTCTTTTGATCGTTTCAAATGTAGAAGCAATAATTCTTGAAGAGTCTGACATAGAGACGCCAATAGTTTTTGTCCCAAGATCAAGTCCAATTAGCCTATCGGTGAAGGTTTCGTTATTTAGTGCTTGATTTATTTCTTTGTAGATCATGATAAACAACTATAAATGAAAATAATAAAATAAAAAAAAATATATTAAATTCATTTTTTTTTATATATATATCTTATAACTAATTTTTTTGTAAAAAAATGACTATTTCAAAAGACAGAATTTTAAAAATAGCTAATCTATCGAAAATATCAATCTCAGAAGATCAAATCGAAAAATTAGAGGTTGAAATATCCTCAATATTGAATTGGGTAGAAACTTTGAATGAAGTGGACACCGAGAATATAGAACCAATGTCTAATAGCTTGACTAATTTTTTACAAATGAGAGAGGATATTGTTAATGATGGGGAAAAGAGATCCGATATTTTAAGTAATTCACCAGCAGAGGATGAAAGTTTCTTTGTGGTTCCAAAAGTTATTGAATAAGATGATTGACGTAAGAGTATTAGATTTATCTTCAATTAGAGACTCACTAAAAAAGGGTGATTTTACATCAAAAGAATTAGTAAAATCCTATATCGAGCGAATTGAAGGCTCATCAAAATTAAATACATATAACACAACCACATTCGAACAAGCGCTTGATAGAGCTGAGATAAGTGATGGTAAAATTAAAAAAAATGAAGCAGGACCCCTTGAAGGAATTCCTATTGGTATAAAAGATCTATTTTGTACACAGGGAGTAAAGACAACAGCCTCTAGCAAAATTTTAGAAAATTTTATTCCCTCTTATGAGTCAACTGTTACTGAGAATTTATTTAAGTCGGGCATGATAATGCTTGGTAAACTCAGTAATGATGAATTTGCTATGGGCTCATCTAACGAAACAAGTGCAAACGGAGCTGTTGTTAATCCATGGAGATCAAGAAATTCTGAAAAAGAATTGGTTCCTGGAGGGTCCTCTGGAGGTTCATCTGCTGCTGTTGCTGCCTCATTATGTCCATTAGCTACCGCGACAGATACGGGTGGCTCTATTAGGCAACCTGCAGCATTCACAGGAACAGTTGGTTTAAAACCTACATATGGCAGATGTTCCCGTTGGGGTATAGTAGCTTTTGCTTCTTCTCTTGATCAAGCAGGACCAATTACGAAAACAGTTAGAGACTCTGCACTAGCTCTGCAGGCAATGGCAGGCTATGACAATAAAGATAGTACCAGTGCAAACATCGAAGTAGAAAATTTTGAAAACTACATGAATTCTAATCTCAATGGTATGAGCATAGGAATCCCAAAAGAGTTTGAGGAGCTGGATCTTTCGTTAGATATAAGGCAAAATTGGGAAGAGGCTATTCAGTGGTATAAAGAAGCTGGCGTTAATATAAAATCTATAAATTTACCTCATTGTAAGTACGCACTTCCGGCATATTACATAATTGCTCCAGCTGAAGCATCCTCAAATCTTGCCAGGTATGATGGAGTTAAGTACGGAAAGAGAGTGCCTGGTGAAGACCTGGATAGTTTATATAAAAGAACGAGAGCTGAGGGGTTTGGTGATGAGGTCAAAAGAAGGATTTTAATGGGTACTTATGTGCTTTCTGCAGGCTACTACGATGCTTATTATCTGAAGGCACAAAAGGTTAGGAGGCTTATTCACGAAGATTTTTTAGAAGCTTTTAAAACAGTTGATGCAATATTAACACCAACTACTCCTACAACTGCATTTGGGATAGGGGAAAATATTTCAGACCCATTAAAAATGTATTCTAATGATATTTTGACAGTTCCTGTTAATTTAGCTGGACTGCCTGCTATCTCAATTCCAAGTGGTTTGGATAGTTCTGGTTTGCCCATGGGGATTCAATTAATTACAAATCATTTTGATGAAAAATCACTTTTTAAATTTGGAAGGCTAATTGAAGAATCTAGGGTAAACATTGAAATGCCCACAGATTGGTGGATAAAAAAATAACAATGGACGCTTGTAATGTCAGAAAATAATAACAGAAATCCTCGTTTTATAATTGAGAGTCCAACAGGTGATTGGGAGGTTGTTATTGGTTTGGAAATACACGCTCAAATCACATCTAATTCAAAATTATTTTCTGGATCTTCTGCCTCATATGGTGGTGAACCTATGTCTCACGTTAGTCTTGTGGATGCAGCAATGCCAGGCATGCTTCCAGTTATTAATAAACAATGCGTTAGGCAGGCAGTCAAAACTGGACTAGGACTAAAGGCTGAAATAAATAAATACTCAGTCTTTGATAGAAAAAATTATTTCTATCCTGATTTACCCCAAGGTTATCAAATATCACAATTTAAACATCCAATAGTTGGAGAGGGTATTGTAAAAGTTACCCTTAAAGATGGATCGGATATATTTGTTCGTATCGAAAGACTCCATCTTGAGCAAGATGCCGGAAAATCATTTCATGATATTGATCCACAATCTACATACATTGATTTAAATAGGTCAGGTGTTGCTCTTATGGAGATAGTCACAAAGCCTGATCTTAGAAGTGCAGAGGAAGCAAAATTATTTGTAACAAAACTTCGTACAATTCTTAGATACCTAGAGACGTGTGATGGAAATATGGAAGAGGGTTCACTAAGAGCTGATATTAATGTCTCAGTCAGGAGACCTGGTGATGAATTAGGCACAAGATGTGAAATAAAAAATGTTAATTCAATTAAATTTATTGGTATGGCAATAGATTATGAGTCAAAAAGACAAATTGATGAAATTGAAAGTGGAAATGAGATTAGCCAAGAAACTAGGTTATTTGATATTTCTACAGGAAAAACACGATCTATGAGAAGTAAAGAAGAAGCTCATGATTACAGGTATTTTCCTGATCCCGACTTATTGCCGTTAAATCTCAGTCAAGATTTTATCGATGAAATTGTAAAAGAATTACCTGAGTTACCAGATGATAAAAAAGATAGACTAATGGAGCAGTATAAGCTTAATTCTTATGATGCAGATATTCTTGTTTCCGATAAAAAATATGCAAAATATTTCGAGGTTGTTGCTAAAGGAAGGGATCCAAAATTATCTGTTAACTGGATCTCAGGAGAACTATTTAGTGCATTAAATAGGCTTTCACTAGACATTGATCAATCACCAATAACAGCAGACAATCTCGGAGAGTTAATAGATCTCATCACAGATGGAACTCTCTCTGGAAGGCTAGCCAAAGATGTTTTTGAGATTATGTTAGAAACCCAGAAAAGTGCAAAATTAATTGTTAATGAACAAGGTATGTCTCAAATAACAGATGAGTCATCTATAGAAAAACTAGTAGATAAGATTATAGATGAAAACTCTGATAAAGTAGCTCAAGCAAAAGAAAAACCAAAAATGGTTGGATGGTTTGTGGGGCAGGTTATCAAAGAAAGTCAAGGGAAGGCTAACCCTTCAAAAGTTAATGAGTTGGTCTTAAAAAAGATTGGGTTATAAACGATTATCTTTTAAAGAAATTCATCACTCTACCATCTACTAATATCAATCCAGATAAAATTAATATCAAACCTGTTACTTGAGTAGTACTTATTCTCTCATTTAATATAATTATTGATAATAATATTGCACTTACAGGCATTAAAAGTGTAACAAGCATTACATTTGAACCAATATTTTCGATAAGCTTATAAAAAATCAAATAAGCTATGGATGTAGAAAATACCGCAAGTCCAAGAATTGCAATCATACTTTGTTTGTTTACTTCTGGGAGCAACTCATACCCAGAGAACAAAATAATTGGCAATAAAATAACCGATGAAATTGATAGCATGTATGTTGCGGATATTGCAGGGTGAATTTTCTTAATTTCTTTCCCAATTAAAGCTGATATTGCATAGGATATTGCAGCTAATAAGATTGCGGTCTGACCAATCATAGAATTATCAATGTCATGCATACTTAATCCCATTAGTAGTATGACTCCACAAAAACCAATAATGACGCCAGCAATTCTATTTAAAGTTGCCTTTTCTCCATTTGGCCAATAATTTGCTATAATGACCGTAAATAGTGGGGTTGTTGCATTCAAAATCGAACCAACACTCGCTGTTATTTCTTGTTGTCCCCAAGCAATTAAATTAAAAGGAATAACGTTATTTGTTAAACTCATAAAAAATAAAAAAAATAATGTTTTTTTTTTAATTTTAAATGTCAAAGAAAAAACTTTGCATATTAGTATCAGAAAAATACTTGATATTAAAACACGATAAAATACTATCATCATTGGATCAAGTTCCAATAATGCGAGTTCGATCCATGTATAAGATCCACCCCATAAAAGTGATAGAATTATCAGCCTTATCCAATCAAATAAATTCATTATTAAATGTGTTTTATTATGCTATTTTTAGTATATCTTATAACAATAACATTATTTTAATTTTAAGCGAGACATTAAATGAATGACTTTGGTACAAAAAAACCTATAGAATTATATTATTGGCCTACATCAAATGGTTTCAAAATAACAATTTTTCTAGAAGAGGCGAAATATCCATATAATGTAAATTTCATAAATATTGGGAAAGGGGAACAATTTGAGCCTTCATTTCTTAAAATTTCACCTAATAATCGTATGCCCGCAATTGTAGATCCAGATGGTCCTGATGGCGAAGAAATTTCAATATTTGAGTCGGGAGCGATATTACAATATTTAGGGAGAAAAACGGGCTTATTTTATCCAAGTAACTATAGAAAACAATTAGAAGTAGACCAGTGGCTTTTCTGGCAAGTTGGTGGTCTTGGGCCAATGGGAGGACAAGCGCATCACTTTAGAAACTATTCTCAAAACAAACTGCAATATGCAATAGATAGGTATACAAATGAAGTGAATAGACTTTATGGTGTTTTGAATAAGAAATTATCTGATGGAAGAGATTACATTGCGGAAGATTATTCAATAGCAGATATGGCTTGTGTTGGTTGGGTAAGAAATCCAGAGAAAAAAGGTCAAGATCTCAAAGAATTTCCATATTTAAATGATTGGTTTAATAGGATGATGGAAAGACCGGCTGTGCAAAAAGGTATAAGTATTGGCGAGGATATTCGTCATGATTTATCTAAGGATCTCGAAGCTCAAAAAGTATTATTTGGTCAACGTGCTCTAAAGTAGGTAAAGTTTATGTTTGAAGCATTTATTTGTGACGGTATAAGAACTCCAATTGGTAAATATGGTGGGTCACTCTCTTCACTAAGACCAGACGATCTTGCTGCTCTTGTGATTAATCACTTAATTAAAAAAAACCCAAAAATGGATCCTAATGAAATTGATGAAGTTATATTTGGCTGTGCAAACCAAGCTGGTGAAGATAATAGGAATGTTGCACGAATGGCGACATTGCTATCAGGTTTACCAATTTCAATTCCAGCAACAACAATAAATAGGTTATGTGGATCTGGTCTGGATGCAGTTATTGTTGCATGTCGTGCCATTATGACAGGAGAAATGAATTTAATTATCGCTGGAGGAGTAGAGAGTATGTCCCGTGCACCTTTTGTTATGCCAAAAGCTGATAGTGCTTTCTCAAGACATAATAAAGTTGAAGATACTACGATTGGATGGAGATTCATTAATAAGAAGATGGTTTCTATTTATGGCACAGATTCTATGCCAGAAACTGCAGAAAATGTGGCTGAATTTTATAATATCAATCGCCATGACCAAGATTTATTCGCATACAATAGTCAAAAAAAATATCAAAACGCGCTTAAGAATAATCGATTTGGTGATGAAATATTGGGTATTGAAGTTATAAATAAAAATAAAGAAAAGATAATATTTGAACAAGATGAACACCCACGTGACACAACCATAGAAAAATTAAATGCTTTGCCCACTCCCTTTAGAGAGAATGGTACTGTTACAGCAGGAAATGCTTCAGGAGTAAATGATGGGGCTGCATGTCTTATTATTGCTTCAGAAGAAATGGTTAAGAAATTCTCACTGAATCCTCTAGCAAGATTCTGTGGTGCTGCTACTGCTGGCGTGGAGCCTAAATATATGGGAATTGGTCCTGTTTTTTCAACTCAGAAGTTATTAAATAAAACAGGTATGAGCCTAGACCAGATTGATGTAATAGAGCTCAATGAGGCTTTCGCATCACAATCACTTGCTTGTCTGAGGATGCTTGGAATAGATGATGATAGCGAAAAAGTTAACCCAAATGGTGGAGCAATAGCTTTAGGGCATCCACTAGGTATGTCGGGTGCAAGGTTAGCTCTAACAGCTTCAAAGGAAGTTGTAAGGAATAACCATAAATATGCACTTTGTACTATGTGTGTTGGAGTTGGACAGGGTATCTCTGTGGTTATTGAAAAAGCCTAAATAATTTAACCAACGAGCTCTTTAGCATTATTTGGTGATGGACTGATTACATTTTGTTGTATTCTGTCAGTTATTTCACATACTCTTTTATTATAAATACAGTCAATACCATATTTTTGACCCTCTTCATATATGAGTCCATTAATTAAATCAACTTCACTTAAACGTCCTTTTAAGTGATCCTGTAGCACTGCATCCCTTGCATGGGGACCTACATCGTGAATTATTCTATCTAATAATAATTCAAGTAATCTATTAGATTGTTCTATATCTTTTTGGTTTAGTCCGAATATTGGTTCAGGCTTGAAACCCATTTTTTGACCAATTAGTAGCGCTTCTTCACCAATTTTTAATGCTAATTCTCTCATACCTTCAACATTCATTGCTTCCACTGCACGAAGCCCTAGGATTGATCTTGGTCCCATTGTCATGGCATTAACTATAAGCTTCATCCATTTTGCTGATAATATATTTTGAGTATGCGCGACAGTCCCAGAATACTTAAGTAGTTCTAAAATCTCTGGAATTCTATTATCCATTTCAGCTGTTAAGCTTCCTATACCGAACCATGAACCTGATGGAGGAGTATTTCTTTTAACATTACCAGGTTTAAATATTTCAGATGAAAGTTCGACTACAGCTGCAAGATTTCTATTAGCTCCAACAATATCATTAATGATTCCTGCAGTCATGCAATTTTGAAGACCTATCATAATGCCATCTTCTTTAAGGTATGGCTCAATAAGTGTGGATATCCATTTTGTATCATAAGCCTTAACAACAATGAATATAACATCAAATTTTTTGTTAAATGTACATACGTCACATAAATTATAGGCTTTAACTTTTGTGTTTATGGTTTCCTCCGGCATAACGATTGTAATGCCAGATTGCCTCATAGCATTAACATGCTCAGGCCACTGATCGATTAATGAAACATCCAATCCTGCCCGTGTTAGGTCAGCTGCAATACAGCTCCCATTTGCCCCTGTGCCAACAATCCCAATCTTCATCATTTATAGTTCCAAAGTTAATCTATCCATAATGTAATCTTCAGAAATATCTAAGTCAATTTCCTTATTTAATTTTGCTGATAAGTCCATTGCTAATGTGTACATTAGATTTCTATGAGCCTCATGAGCATTAGTATGAGGTGTACTAATACCCATACAGATTCTTTGAAGCCATGAAAATGTCTCATCTTTCATTGGTCCCCAAAGATCATTCGCATATATATCACCTGGGGGGTAGCTAGTGAGAAAATCAACAAATCGTTCATCTTCAACTTCGCGTCCTTTTGGTCTATATATCTTCCCCTGATCATAATCGCTTACAATTATGACATCCCTATGTGTATCTTCAATATCTATGACGCCCTTTGTTCCAACAAAACCCATTTGCAAGCCATAGCTTGCACCCGGCCATTTCTTGGGAAGTGCCCATGATATGTTCATACTCCAAATCTTATCATCAAATGTAAATATACCAAACGTTGCATCTTTTGTTCCAAGTTCTCCAAGTATTTTATCTGAAGATTTTGCGTATACAGATTTAGGTATATCATTGATTAACCATAATGACATATCTAGACTATGCGTACCTGAAACTACCATTGGTGTAAGGAAACGTCTATCTTGCGTTAATCTTAACTCATTCAATGGTCCCATTTTATTCATGAAAGTCCTTGTTACTGCACAGGATAAGTCTCCAATTTGAGAGTTTTGTATTTTTTCTTTGACTGAGATAAATTTTCTTCTGAAACGTTGTGTGTAACCAACACACACATCACTATCATATTGATCAATTTTACTTATCAGAAATTTAGACTGGGTAGCATCTAGCGTCAGGGGCTTTTCAATAAAAAGTTTTTTTTTGTTTTCAATAGTGATTAATGCAGGTTCAAAGTGTGACCATGTTGATGTCGCCACTATGACTGCATCAACTTCATTTCTTTGAATTAATTCAGCATAATCAGTTGTAAAATAATCTGCACTTATATCTTGTTGTAACTGTTTCCCAATATCTTCATTTGAATCACAAAGTCCAATCCATGATATCCCTGGAAATTCAGAGGCAATCCTGCCCCTCATTCTACCAACACGCCCACAGCCAATTATTGCAATACCTAGTTCAGTCATTTTTTTATATAAAAAAAACCCGAAAGAGGATAACTCTTTCGGGCTTTATTAGACAAGTTTAATTAGAACTTATTAGTCGACCATTTTGTCTGGGTTAGCAGCAGCCCATGCGTCCATTAGTTCTACAACTTCGTATGTGTCCCAATCACTTGCACGATCAATATATCTATGATCTGTGAAAGTTGCTGGATCAATGAAACCATCGATTTCACCTAGACCAATGTAAGGTCCTTGAATTTGAGCCCAAATCCAGTTACGAGGTTCACCATATTTATTTGTACGACGTAGTTGATAGATGTAAACTGATCCGTTAACTAATGCAGAACCAGTAGCCATGTTTTCAAAAACTTCTGGTGTAGCAACAGCACATACGCTTATTACGAATTTAGTGTCAAGTACACCCATGTGTTGAGCCATAGCCCATGCACGTAGGAAACCTGCTGTAGCTTCATCTAGTTCATCCATACGTGAGTTCCACATAGCGAATGAGTTACCTGGGTTTGCTGACACAGCCATTGGTGTAATATTTCTAATAGCAACACCACCAGCTTGGATGTTAGCACGGTCTGATGAACCACCAGCGAAACCGTCAATTCTTCCTGATGTTAGAGCGTCAACCATAACAGGTCCAGCATCACCAACAACAACTGTTTCAATCACATCGCCGGATAGACCGATTGAGTCTAGAGCGATCAAAGTTGTGATTTCATCACGGTCAGAAGCAAGACCAATTACAGAACCAGGTAGGTCAGCTAAGCCTTTAATTGGACTGTCAGCTGGAACAACAATACCTTCTGATGCAAAGTTATATGCTTCATATATAACTGAACCAGGTTGTCCTGCGTTAGCCATTTGTAGTACTTGTGCAGAGTCAAGCATCACATACTCAGCATCACCTGTATCTAGGAATGCAACGTACGGGATAGTTGTTTCTGAGTTAAGTAGGTTAACATCAACTCCGTTTACTTCATTTGCGCCAGTTAAACGTGAAACGTGCTGCGGATAAATTGAGCATGATCCGTTGTTAGCAGTAATTACGTTTAGGTCTGTCAACGCTAAAGCTGGAGATGTTGAAACCATTGATAGTGCTAGACCACCGAAAGCAGCGCCAAGCACAAATTTTGTAGTGGATTTCATTTCATATCCTCCCTATAGGTTAAAAAAAAACACTTACACTAGTGTAAACAATTCGTACCTAGTACAAACGTTAATCTACATTTATAGATCATCTGTTAATAGATTTCAAATAAATTTTAATTTTTTGTTAATTTTTTTTTACAGCATGACTTTAATCATTATTGATATTGTGTCATTTTTTTAATATAAGATTTAAACAAATGTGTTATGGTTGCTCGTTAATAAAACAATCTATATTTCATTGAGAGGCTGACTGTGAACAAAAATTTACCCTTATCCAAATATACAGTTCTGGATTTAACAATTGCAAGAGCGGGGCCAACTGCTGCAAGAGTTCTCGCAGATTGGGGGGCTAATGTAATACAAGTGAATCCACCCAATAAACCAGGGCAAAAAGGTGGGAGTGTTACAGGAAGTCGTGATGGCTTTGATTTCCAAAATCTTCAAAGAAATAAAAGAAGTATAACAATCGATTTGAAAAGCGATTTAGGGCTCGAACTGTTCATCTCATTAGCGAAAAAAAGTGATGTCATAATTGAGAATTTTAGGGCTGATGTTAAACATCGACTAAAAATTGATTATGACAGCATCAATGAAATTAATCCAAGAATAATATACGGCAGTATTTCTGGTTTTGGTCAAACGGGTCCTTACAGAGAGAGGCCAGGGCTTGATCAAATTGTCCAAGGGATGTCAGGATTAATGTCTATAACTGGTATGGAAGAAAGTGGTCCAACACGAGTCGGAATTCCAATAAACGATCTGTGTGCAGGAATGTTTCTTGCTCAAGGTATTATTATTGCCCTACTAAACAGAGAGTCTACGGGGAAAGGACAATGGGTCCATACATCATTACTAGAAGCGGGTATATTTATGCTCGATTTTCAAGCCTCAAGGTGGCTTCAAAAAGGACAGATCGCAAAACAAGCAGGAAATAATCATCCTACAGGGATTCCTCAGGGTTGCTACAAAACATCTGATAAATTAATTAATGTGAGCGCTGTTGGCGATAGGTTGTTTGCAAGGTTCTGTCAGGCTGTTGGTTTGGATCAATTAATTGATGATATAAAATATGCTACTGATGAGATGAGATTAGAAAACAGAGATGAGTTAAATGAAATAATTGCCAAGGTTCTAATTCAACATAACTCAGATTATTGGATAGAAAAGCTCAATATGGTTGGGGTTCCATGTGGGCCAGTAAATAATATTGCTGAAATGTTCAATGATAAGCAGGTAAAACACTTAAAAATGAATAGAAAAGTAAATCATCACCGTCTTGGTGAATTGGATGTTGTTAGGCAGCCAATAAACTTTTCTGATTATGCACAGCCAGATAAACTCAAATATTCTGCTCCAGACCTCGGTCAGCATAATAGAGATGTTTTATTGGAATTTGGTTTTGAAGAAGATTATATAAAAAACTTAATAGAAAAAGGTGTAATTTAAATTAAACATTGTGTGTATTACCTAAGATCATTACGACGAATTGTTGAGTAGCTATTGAGGCTAAAGGGAGAAAATGGAATTAAAAACAAATAAAATTATTGCGAAGAAAGATAGTAATATTGGATGGATGATAATCAATAATCCAGAGAGAAGAAATGCTATTTCATTAGAAATGCGTGAGGCCATGACTGAAGTATTTGTTCAGTATGAAAAAGATCCAGATATAAGGGTGCTGATTATAAAGGGACAAGGCGGTAAAGCATTTATCTCAGGTGCAGACATTTCTGAGTTCAAAGAAGTTAGAAACAATTATGAAGCTGAAAAATTGTATGCAAAAGCAACCGACATTATGACTTCTGCAATGAATGCTTTCAGTAAGCCTATAATTGCCATGATTGAAGGGTATTGTGTCGGTGGTGGCGTTGCAACAGCTATTGCAGCAGATATAAGAATCGCAGCTGATAACACACAGTATGCTATTCCAGCAGCTAAGCTAGGTCTCGCATATGGTTTTGACAATTTACAACAACTCGTAGAGTTGGTGGGTCCAGCGAACGCAAAGAGAATATTATTTACCGCTGATATGATGGATGCAAATACAGCGCACCATATGGGATTAATTAATGAGATTGTTGAAGTAGAGAAATTAGAGCAATATGTTATTGATATGGCTAATAGAATTGCTGCAAATGCTCCGCTAACAATAATGGCATCTAAGGAAACAGTAAAACATGTTTTAAGATCAGATATCAGGGATCTAAAAAAACTCGCTCATCTGGCGGAACTTTGTTTTAATAGCAATGACTTCAAAGAAGGACGTGAAGCGTTTATGGAAAAGAGAAAACCAAATTTTACTGGAAAATAGCATTAAGTATGTATATGAGTATAAAACATGACTGATCAAATTGTACTTACCAACCTTCATAAGAGTTTCGGGGATCTGAAAGCTGTTTGTGATGTATCATTGAATGTCAAAGTTGGACAGATATTAGGTTTTATTGGTCCTAATGGCTCAGGGAAGTCAACGACAATGAAGATGGCAACTGGTTATTTAAAGCCTGACTCAGGTTCTTCGGTTATATGTGGCATTGATATCGAAAAGAATCCAAAGGAAGCAAAAAAATTAATTGGTTACTTACCTGAAGGGGCACCGGCTTATGGTGAAATGACAACCATTGGATTTTTGAATTTTATCGCGGATATCAGAGGTTATTATGGCAAACAAAGATCTGTTCAAATAGATAAGGCTGTCGAGAGGGCCCGGATTAAGCATGTTCTGCATCAACAAATTGATACATTGTCCAAAGGTTATAAGAGAAGAGTGGGGCTTTCTCAGGCAATTTTGCATGACCCAAAAATTTTGATTTTAGATGAACCAACTGATGGTTTAGATCCAAATCAAAAGCATCATGTGCGCGAGCTAATCACTGAGATTTCAAGAACAACAGCAATAATTGTCTCAACTCATATACTTGAAGAAGTGGATGCGGTGTGCTCAGGTGTTCTCTTAATTAACAAAGGAAATATTGTTCTTGATGGATCTGCGTCAGAGTTAAGGTCAAAAGTAGAAAGTCACAATTCAGTTTTAATAAAAATAGACCCAAAAGAAGTTGAAAATTTAAAAAGATTGCTGTTGACTATCTCAGGTGTGAGTAAAATAGAAACTATCAATGAAACCGATAGCAACGTCAATGTCCATATCTACCCAAAAGAAAATAGAATAATTCTAACGGAAATAGCTAAAATAATTGCTGATAATAAATTTCCAATAAATGACATTCATCAGAATCATATAGCTCTTGATGAAGCATTCAGAAAACTAACCGTTTAGGGCAAAAAACATGCTTGGAAATATATACATAATACTTAAACGTGAGACAAAAGGTTATTTTTCAACTCCACTTGCATACATATTTATATCAATTTTCTGTGGTCTTACTGCTGCATTCACATTTTATCTTGGGGCATTTTTAGAAAGGGGGCAAGCAGACCTTTTTCCTTTTTTTGAAAGTCATCCATGGTTATTAGTATTATTGGTACCTTCAATTTCAATGAGATTGTGGGCTGAAGAGAGGAAGACCGGATCTATTGAGTTATTAATGACCTTGCCCATAACAACATTCGAAGCTGTATTAGGAAAGTATCTTGCTGCATGGTGCATGATTGCAATTGCTCTTTTTCTAACATTTCCAATGTGGTTAACTGTAAATATACTTGGTAGTCCGGATAATGGTGTCATCTTATCAAGTTATCTCGGCAGTTGGCTTTTAGCTGGGCAATTTTTGGCGATTGGTTCTGCACTTTCTGCAATGACAAAAAATCAAGTAATTGCATTTGTAATAAGCACAGCGGCCTGTTTTCTGTTTGTTATGAGTGGGGTGGAAGCAGTAACCAAAGCAATAGAAGGATTTGTGCCTGGATATATATTATCGATCTTTAGCTCGATGAGTTCACTGGATCATTTTTATGAGTTTGTGAAGGGGGTCATCGACCTGAGAAGTTTATTATTCTATAGTTCATCAATCATCTTCTGGTTATTTCTAAACATAATCATAATCAATATTAAGAAGGCGGCGTAAATAACTGAAATGATTAACAAAAACTCACAAATTTATACATGGATAGGGATTTTTAGTGCAATTATAATCATGATTGGAATAAATACTTTAGTAAACAGTTATCTAAATTCACAACGTTTAGATTTAACAGAAGAAAAGATGTACACTATTTCCAGTGGAACTATCGAGACACTAAAATCAATTGATGAACCAATAGCAGTAAAATTTTATTTCACTGACAGGTTAGGTGAGAATTATCCACCATTTAAACTTTTTGCAGACCGAATAAAAACTATGTTGAAAAGATATCAGGAGATATCAGATGGTAAGATAATTCTATCGTTATACAATCCAGAGCCTTTCACAGATATTGAAGAGCAAGCATTGGCTGACAATATTAGAGGTATCCCTCTTAATGAGTCAGGAGAATATGGTTATTTTGGTATCAGAGCTTATAACAGTGCTGATGATGTTGAGGTGATCCCATTCATGGATATTGAGAGGGAAGATTTTCTTGAATACGATCTAACATCAAGAATTTTTTCACTCGCAAGGCAGAATAAGCCAAAGATAGGTTTTATCACTGGATTAGGCATTGATGGGGTCCTAGATGCTCAAGGTGGAGCTGTACAACCTTGGAAAGTTATGGGTCAAATCAATGAGTTTTTTGATGTCGTTACATTGTTAAACTACAATGAAGATCCAAATGGATTGAAGAACATCCCAAGTGATATACAGGCCTTATTTATTGTTCAGCCATTAAATTTTTCAGATCAAGCGCTTTATGCAATTGATCAATTTGTATTGAAAGGTGGGAGTGTTTTCCTGGCTTTAGACCCTAATACTACAGTAGCAGCTGGTATTCAATACGATAAAAGATTTGATTATCTCCTAGAAAAATGGGGGGTAAGAATATTACCAGACGTTGTTGCTGGCGACCTCAAACTTGCAAGACCCGCGCAGGTAGGTGATAGGGGAGATAGGGTGTACAGTAACTATCTTGCTCTTTTGGGGATTACAAAAGAGTATATAAATCAAAATGATCCAATAGTTAGTGGAGTTGATTTGCTTAATATGACAACAACAGGTGTTATTGAGAAACTTCCAAATGGGAATACCAATGTCTCAGGTCTCTTTACAACGAGCGAACAGTCCATGACAATTAACAAGGAAGAAGTTAGGGATAACCCTGATCTAAATAAATTATTACGTGATTTTGAAGCATCTAATAACAAATATAATCTCTCAGTGAGAATTAAAGGCGAGGTTGGGTCTGTGCTAGAGAACTTAGATGTTGATAGTATTGCTAGCTTTGATCTTGATACGCACACCGAGACTGGCAATGTTAACGCGATTATTGTTGCTGATGTTGATTTTATGGAGGATCAGTTTTGGGTTAATGTTAAAGAGTATTTTGCTGAAGAACTTCTTACACCATTTGCAAACAATGCTGCATTCGTTGTTAATTCTTTGGAGAACTTAAGTGATGAGTCTACATTAGCCTCACTCAGAGCTCGAGGCGTGATGGATAGACCTTTCACACTAATAAATAACCTAGAATTAGAATCAGAGAGAATTTTTAGAGAAAAAGAGCGTTCTTTAGCAAATGAGATGAGTGCACTCCAGAATAGAATGAAAGAATTGGAGCAAAAAGCAGGTGGCTCTGTAATGCTAGGGCAAGCCGATGTAGATGCATTTAATGATTTTAGAGAAAAAGCTCAAAATGTTCAAGTTGAGTTAAGGAATATTAAATTGGAACTGGCTAAAGAACTAGAATCATTAAATAATACAATCAAAATAAGTAATATAGCAGGTGTACCAGCTATATTTGTAACATTTGGAATACTATTTTGGCTTTTAAGAAAATATAAAATTACAAGATCAAAAGTAAGAGGAGACTCCTAAATGTCCAGAAATTTTTCTCTTCTAATTTTGCTTTTAGCAATAATTATCTCAATATTTGTTGTTTTAACTGGAATAAATAACTCAAATTGGAATGATAAATCATCCTATGGACAGTATTATTTTTCGGGACTTAATCAAAAGATAAATGACATTAACAAAATCAAATTATCTCAATCAGATAATGTTTTTGAAATTGCTAAAGAAGATGATATGTGGATTTTAAAAAATAAAGACAATTATCCAGCAGACAATAACAAGGTCAAAGCCAATTTAATATCTCTTTCCAATGCAGTAAAAATTGAGCCTAAGACGGAAAGAGAGGCTTTACTAAATAAATTGCATCTAGAAGATCCTTTTGTTTCAGGATCTAAATCTTACTTATTGGAATTGTACGATGATGATAATTTAATCGCTTCGGCTGTAATTGGAAAAAGAAAGCCTAATCTCCTAAAAAGAGGAGAATTTGGTGTGTATTTAAGAGAAACTGATGGTAACAAGAGTTGGTTAGTATCTGGCAATTTAAATGCATCAGATGGAATTAAAAATTGGATCAGCACAAGATTACTAGAACTTATACCGGATGATATAAGTAATTTGACAGTAACCCGAGGTAATAGAACAGTTTTAAAGTTCGGACGTGATCCTCTTGATAATAATAAATTTATGATGATGGACTTTCTTGAAGGAGTGGAGACTAGAACTTCAATTGGATTAAGAAGTGTGATGAGAAGGTTTCTGAAGGTTGATTTTAGAGATATGCGCGTGGCCCAGACATATAGCAATAAACCTGATACTGTCATAGAAATTTTAACGGTTGATGGCTATTTCATCAACATTGAGTTAAATAACGATTTAAATTCGCCGGGGGCTTGGGTTTCGGTTGTATCAACAGATCATCCTGACCAGATAAAGAATATTGGTTATGAGTTTTACTTAGATGAAAATTATAAAGAAGAATTTATTATAAAACTTGAAGATGTTCTAAAAATTAATTAAAAATGTCATACACTAGAACTTCTTAAATCTTCCATCCTATTTACCTTCTTTAATTGCGGAAACAAAACTGACCACAATAAACCAACAGCAATAGTTACAGCGCCGCCGATAAATACCGATGGAACAATACCTATAAAGCCAGCAGTAACACCAGCACGGAAATCTCCTATCTCATTAGAAGTGTTTGTTGCAATGGAGTGAACAGAGCCCACTCTTCCTCTCATGTTATCTGGTGTAATTATGGGTATAATTGTCTGTCTGATATATACACTTACCATATCTGCAGCTCCGTAAATGAATAGCATAATTAGTGACAACCATAGGATATCTGATAAAGCAAATATCGCTGTAGAAAATCCAAATATTATAGTTGATATTATGAGGTATTTTCCTGCATTTTTTACAGGCGGTATCTGCGTTAGAATGATACCAGTTAATACTCCTCCAACAGCAGGCATAGATCTTAGCAATCCCAATCCTTCAGGTCCTATTTTTAATATATCTATTGCAAACACTGGTAACATTCCCATTATTCCCCCAAAAAGAACTGCAAATAAATCAATAGTCATTGTGCCGAGAACTAATTTTGTTTTCCAAACATAGACAAATCCACTCACTACAGTAGCAAAAGATATTGCTTTTAGATTATCTGGGTTTTTTGGGTTCTTTAGGACGAAAGTAGCGATAGTTGAAATTGAGAAGCAAGCAATAGCGAATAAGTATACCCAGATATTAAATAATGAAATAATTATGCCAGCAATCAAGGGTCCAATTAAATGCCCGAGCTTTGAAACAGATGAATTATAAGCAGTCGCATTAGGGAAGAGCCTTTTCTCAACTATATTTGGTAATATTGCTGATAAACTAGGTTGGTACATCGCTCTTGCTGTGCCATGTATTAGTAAAACCAATAGTATAGGCACAATGCTGGTGGGGCCAGAAAGTGAATAAAAAAGAAGAAAAAAGCATACAGCTAAATGTATAATATTACATATAGCAAGGACAATTTTCCTATCGAATTTGTCTGCCACAACCCCAGATGGTAAAATAAAAATAAAAATTGGTATAAATTGTGCTAATCCAATTAAACCTAAATCTAATGGGTTTCTAGTTAACTCATAAATTTGCCAACCGACAGTTAATGTGATTGTTTGAATTGCAAGTGTATTGAACCATCTTATGGTCAAATAAGACAAAAAGTTTTTACTTTTTAATAGTTGATTCTTGTTCATTTGATAATAGAATTTAGTAATTATTTTTGGCGGAGAGAGTGGGATTCGAACCCACGATACGATCTCTCGTATACTCCCTTAGCAGGGGAGCGCCTTCAGCCACTCGGCCACCTCTCCACATTGACAATCTTAGTTAACAGTACCCCTGTTCAGATCATAAAGGATATTAGAGTTATTATTATCTTCATACAACAATATTTTGTAATATTGTGCATTTCTTAAAACACTTTTTACGTAATTTCTGGTTTCTCTGAATGGAATAAGCTCGATCCAATCTATTATGTCAATTTCTTTATTTAACCTGATCCAGGATCTTACTCTGGTTGGGCCAGCATTATATGAGCTTATCGCGTAAACATAAGATCCATCAAATTCATTAATCAAATCAGAAATATATCTACTTCCAAGTGTAATATTGTAGGATGAGTCATTAGATAATCTATCTTTTTCATATTCAACTTTTTCTAATCTTGATAACATTTTTGCAGTATTTGGCATAATTTGCATCATGCCCATTGCTCCAGAATAACTGATTGCTTCTGATGCAAATTCACTTTCTTGGAGGATTATTGCGTGGATCAGATTTTTGATATTAAAGAATTTATCTTTTTCTTCTATTTTAAAAGGAAAGTCATTAATTGGATATAAGTGTTCTAAGTTTATTTTATTTATTCCAGTTTTCTTAGAAATCCTAATTGATGTTTGAGTCAAATGAGAAGTGTTTGCTATTTCTGGTAATGTATTTGGGTTTAGTTCTTCTGAATACAGGTCATAAATTTTATGAATGAATTTTGCAGCTAGGTATTTTCTATCTACCGCTCCCAGAATATTAATAGCTATAATCAAATCATTATTAATATCAACATTTTCTTCATTGGAGAAATTCGTAACATTATTTTCTAATTTAACTTCATATTCACTATAGGTGGCTGCTAGTAAACCATAAAAGCTATTATTATAACTTGCTGAAATTTCGAAAAAATCTTTAGCTAACTCAGTTTCCTCAAATTTAATATGGCTTTGGGCAATCCAGAAATTTGCTTTAGCAATATTTTCATCAAGATTTGTTAGATACAACAAATTATTAAAATGTTTAATAGCTCTATCTTTATCATTAAATTTTTTAAGAGAAATCCAACCCTTTAAAAATTCTAAATTTGCAAAAATCTCATTTTTAACTTCTATATTTAAAGTCATTACTTCATATGCTTCTCTATATTTTTGCTCAGATATCAATTTTCTTCCAAGATATTCTGATTGAATAGCCCAAAGGATAGGGTTAGTGATATCTAATGTGTTTTTATACTTATTTATGTGATCATAAGCTTCATTGTAATGTTTTTTTTCGAGTAGCCATTTGATTTTTAAATAATGATATGATGAGTTGTTTTTAAAAATTTCTTCTATTTTATTAAAATCATTTCTTGCAACATACTCACCCAATTTGATTTTAATAGCAATATTAGCTAACTGAATAAAATATCCATCCAGCAATAACGCAACATCATTTAGTTCATCTAAATCATCAAGGTATAACATTCTATCAAATCTTACTTCTAAGTCTTTATTTGATATGCATAAGCTGCAATATTGAATAAATTTATTTCTTGCTTCCCTACTAATCTTCATTTTATGCCATGCAGTTTTGTAGGATTCTTTTGCATTATTGTATTTTCCAATTTTAAAATCATTAATTGATTTGGCAATATATCCATCTCCACTAATCGGGGGGTACATCTCAAAGTAACGTGAAACAAATTCTTGTTCTAAATCATTTGAGATGAAATATTTTTCAATCTTTTTTTGAATTATATCAATGTCTGGCCAATCTTGATTTTCATTTATAAATTCATACATCTCAACTATATTTGGTGATGTATATGGAGAACGCAAAACATACCAATCAATAATTTTAGATGTAATTCTATTCTTATCGGTAACAAATTCATTTCTCATATCCATTAAAAGTTGTGGGTCAAGGGGGCTATCGTCAATTTTTTTGAAAAATTCATAAAATTGAATATATTCATTGGACTCAACTCCAAATGTATTTAATTTTTTATTTTTTATATGTGGTAAATTATATCCTTCTCCTATTAATTCAATTAACGATGGTTTTTTTGTTGGTGTTACAGAGTAAGATTGAGCGTGAATTTTGTTAATAGTTAATGAAATAAATAAAAACAAAATAATCAGTACTATGCCTGGTGTATTGTTTTTAATTCTTCGTGAGTGATATAATTTTGTTGTAACTGATATCATTGATTTATATTAATAAATTGTATAATAATATTATTATATAACTAACCAAAAATAATGGAAAAAAAATGTTTAGTGGATCAATTACAGCTTTAGTGACACCCTTTAATCACGATGGCTCCCTTGATGAAGATAGCTTTGTGAAACATATTAACTGGCAGATTGACAGTGGAACAAATGGTTTTGTTCCTGTTGGCACAACTGGAGAGTCTCCAACATTATCCCATGATGAACACAAAAGAGTTGTAGAATTATGTGTTGAAGTTGTGAATAAAAGAGTGCCTGTCATTGCCGGTGTAGGATCCAACAATACAGAGGAGGCAAAAGACTTTTTAGAACACGCTTCATCTGTCGGAGCTGATGCAGGACTAATAGTTACTCCTTATTATAACAAACCAACTCAAGAGGGCATGTATCAACATTTTAAGGTATTAAATGATGTTTCAAATATTCCATTATTAATATACAACATCCCTGGAAGATGCATTGTGGATATGTCTATAGAAACAATGCTAAGACTATCAAAACTGAACAATATAATTGGTGTTAAAGATGCCACTGCTGATATATCTCGAACAAGTCTTCAAAGGCATGCACTTGGTAATGATTTTATACAATTATCAGGAGAAGATATGACAGCTCTAGCTTTGATGGCTCATGGTGGTCATGGGTGTATATCAGTGACATCAAATGTTGCACCTAAATTATGTGCTGAATTTCAGAAAGCTTGTTTGGTAAAAGACTTTGATAATGCTCTTGAACTACAAGATAGATTAACGCCATTACATAAAGCACTTTTCATCGAAACCAGTCCTGGACCTATTAAATATGCACTAAGTTTGTTGGGTTTTTGCAAGGATGTAGTAAGGCTTCCTCTTGTAAATATATCATCTGACACAAAAAAAACAGTCAAAGAGGCCATGGAATTTGCTGGGTTAATCTAGTAATAAAAAAAATGGCTCAAAATGATAATACCAAAATAATATCCCAAAACAAAAGGGCTAGATTTAATTACGAAATACTTGAGACTATGGAAGCAGGTATTGTGTTGGCTGGATCAGAAGTCAAATCATTGAGAACAAGTAAGGTTAACATTTCAGATACTTATGCAGCGCCTGAAAATGATGAAATAAAAATTCACAACTTGTTCATTACTGAATACAAAAATTCATCACAAAAAGATACTAATCCAAGACGTATCAGGAAACTCTTATTTCATAGACGTGAGATAAAAAAGATACAGGGTTATATTGATCAGAAAGGTATGTCATTAATCCCGTTAAAGCTCTATTTTAATTCAAAGGGCGTTGCAAAAATTGAACTAGCAATAGCAAGAGGTAAAAAGCTCTACGACAAGAGAGAGGCTGAGAAAAAAAGAGACTGGGATAGAAGTAAACAAAGATTATTTAAAAAAGATCAATAATGATTTTTACATTGATTATTATTAAAAATAGTTATAAACCTAACAAAAAATAGGAGTTGTTATAATGGCAAGAGTTACAGTAGAGGATTGTATTGATAAAGTCGCGAATAGGTTTGATTTGGTTTTGGTGGCAAGCCACCGTGCACGAATGATCGCAGGCGGTTCACAAATAACTGTTGCTAGAGATAACGATAAAAACCCTGTGGTTGCTCTGAGAGAAATTGCAGATGATCAAGTTACACCAGAAGATCTTCGAGAAGAATTAATTCATTCACTTCAGAAACAAGTAGAAGTTGATGAGCCCGAAGAAGATGCCGCTCCATCAGTTGAACCACTAGATACAAAAATATTTGGTGATAATGCTGAACAAATTGAAGAAGAAAGCGAAAGAATGTCTGAAGAAGAATTACTCCGAGGAATGGAAAAGGCGATCGCTGCAGATAGTGGTTATAAACCACCTAGAATATAATATTAATTTCTATCATATCCAATAATTACATTCTCCCCTTTATTGTAAATTATTTTTTTTAGATGTATGCTTTATATGTATACAGATAGTTAAAAATAATAAGGCTTATTCAATGTCTGAAAAAAAGTTAGGATATTTTACTGAAGAAAAATCAATTGAGGCTGTTATTGAGAGAATATCTTCTGATTGTGATCCAAGACTGAAAGAGGTCATGAGCGTGATAATCAAGAAATTGCATGAAGCTGTTAAAGAAATAGAACCAACTCAAGATGAATGGATGAAAGCAATTATGTTTCTAACCGAAACGGGGCATAAAACTGATGATTGGCGCCAGGAATATATTCTTTTATCTGATATCCTGGGTGTATCCATGTTAGTAGATGCCATAAATAGCAGAAGGCCCAATGGAGCATCAGAAAATACTGTCCTTGGACCTTTCCATATCGAGGGTGTTCCAGAAACAAAAATGGGAACAAACATCAGTCTTGATGGGAAAGGTGAACCTATGTACGTTCATGGTCATATCCTTGATATTGATGGTAATCCAATATCAGGCGCTCAGATTGATATTTGGCAAGCGAACGAAGACGGCTTTTATGATGTTCAACAAAAAGGAATTCAGCCCGACTTTAATCTAAGAGGAAAATTTTTTACAGAATCTAATGGCAAGTATTTTTTCAAATCTGCTAAACCAAGATACTACCCAATCCCTGATGATGGTCCTGTTGGTAAGTTACTTGCAGCAATGGGAAGACATCCATTTCGTCCAGCTCATTTTCATTACATAATTCAAAAAAAGGGTTATCAAACTCTTACAACTCACTTATTTGATCCAAATGATCAATATATAAATTCTGATGCTGTTTTTGGTGTTAAAGAGAGTTTAATGGCAAATTTTAAGTTAATAAAAGAACCAGAAAAAATCAATGAGCATGGTTTTGACAAACCATATTATGATGTCGAATATGACTTTATCTTAGCCAAGCTATAAATAATGAGGAGTGATAAGGTAAGTGTTATTGGTGCTGGTATTGCAGGTATAACAACTGCTTACTATCTAGCCAAAGCAGGAATTGATGTTGAGATAATTGATAGAGAAAAATACCCTGCTATGGGAACATCATACGCAAATGGCGGTCAAATATCTGTATCAAATTCTGAAACGTGGAATTCCTATAGAAATATCTGGAAAGGAATTAAATGGTTAACTAATAAAAGCGCCCCACTGAGAATCAATATTACTCCAAGTTGGGAAAAGTATTCATGGTTGATCAAATTTTTAAGTGAAGTTCCAAATGCTGATAATAATACAATTGAAACCTGTTTGATGGCCATCGAATCACGTGCATTATATAAAAAAATAGAAATTGAAGAAAGTATCAGTTTTGACTCAGTAAAAAAAGGGATATTACATTTTTATAAATCACAAAAAGAATTTAACCACGCTTTAAACGCTAACAAAATCTATAGTAAAGCAGGTTTAAAAAGAGAAGTCTTAACGATTGAGGAAATTCATAATTTAGAACCATCACTTATATTAGATGATGTTATAGGTGGGTTGTATACTGAAAGTGATTTTACTGGTGATATCCATAAATTTTGTCGGGAACTAGCAAATAAGCTTAAAAAAGAATATCGAGTAAAAGTATTACAAGCCGAAATTACTAGCTTAAAAGACATTGAGAATTTAGTTGTGGTTTGCGCTGGAACTGGGAGTAAGAGACTTGCAAAGACAGTAGGGGATTACTTGCCAATATATCCAGTCAAAGGTTATAGTATAACAATAAAAGATCCTCAAAAAGCTCCATGGGTAAGCTTGTTAGATGATGAAGCTAAGATTGTTGCCTCAAGATTAGGTCAAGACAGACTAAGAGTAGCTGGGACTGCAGAATTCAATGGTTATAATATGGATATTCCTGATGAAAGAATACAACCATTGATTGATTGGGTTCAGAATAATTCCCCAGATACCAATATATCAAATATTGAAACGTGGACTGGGTTACGTCCGATGACACCAAATATGATGCCAATTTTAAGAAAGAGTAGAAAGTTTAGTAATATTTGGTACCACACTGGTCATGGGCATCTTGGATGGACACTTTCAGCTTATACGGCAAAAACTATCACAGAAAAAATTATTAAAGATCTCATTTGAGACTTACTATTTTGACTTTAATGATAATTGGTCAAAAGTGAGTTTCTATTTAAGTTATATTTATTTTTTTATTTTATTTTATGTTACACCAAATATAATATAGAAATTGGTATAGAAATGCTTAATGAAAATCATCTAATAGAGTGTATAACAAAGTATAATCCATCGACAAACAAAGAGCTTATTAATAGGGCTTTTGTCATTGCGGATATTGCACATCAGAATCAAAAGCGTAGATCCGGAGATCCCTATATTTCTCATCCATTAGAGGTTGCCAAAATATTAACTGAATATAGATTGGATGATTCTACAATCATTACAGCCTTACTACATGATACTATTGAAGATACACAACTTACTTTTAACTCTATCAAAAAAGAATTTGGAGATGAGATTGCAAACCTTGTTAATGGTCTAACAAAAATTGGTAAGCTAGACTTATTTACCAAAGAAGCAGAACAGGCTGAGAACTTCAGAAAGTTGATTTTGGCTATGTCAAATGACGTACGTGTCTTAATCGTTAAACTAGCTGACCGACTTCACAATATGCGAACGATTAATTTTCTGCCATACGAGAAACAACAAATTATTGCAAAAGAAACTATTGAAATTTATGCTCCCCTATCGGGGAGGCTAGGTATCAACGCATTAAAAGAAGAGCTAGAAGAGCTATCATTTGACGTATTAAACCCTAAAGCGCGCAATATTATCTTAGAGAAATTACGATCAATTAGTTCAGACTCAAATGAGTTAATAAATGATATAAAGAGTCTTTTAGCTGAGGAATTAACTAAATATAAAATGAAATTTTTAATTGATGGTAGAGAGAAGAGACCGTTCTCAATATGGCAGAAAATGAATAGAAAATCTATTTCTTTGGAGCAGTTGTCAGATATATATGGATTTAGAATTATAGTAGATACAATAGATGATTGTTATAAAATTATTGGTATAGTACACCAAAAATGGAGTGCTATCCCAGGAAGGTTTAAAGACTATATATCAACTCCAAAAATTAATGACTATCAATCTATTCACACGACTATTCTCGGGCCCAATAATAACAGAATAGAATTACAGATAAGAACTGAGCAAATGCATGAAATCGCTGAACGTGGAGTTGCAGCCCATAGAGATTATAAGGACAAAAATAATGATCAAGAAAAACAAAAATACCCATGGTTAGACGATCTATTAGAAATGCTAGAGCAGGGTGAAAGTTCTGAAGATTTCTTTGAAAGCACTAAACTTGAATTATTTCAGGATCAGGTTTTTTGTTTCACTCCAAAGGGTAGAATAATTGCATTACCAATTGGGGCAACACCAATTGATTTTGCATTTGAGGTTCATACAGATATTGGAATGAAGTGCATAGGTTGTAGGGTAAATGGTGTTAATTCTCCTCTGTATACTGATTTGGTTAATGGAGATGAAATTGAAATAATTACAGATGAAAAATCATTGCCACCAATGGCATGGGAAAAGATAGCAGTTACCGGAAAAGCAAAACTCGCTATAAGAAGGATTAATAAAGAAAAGATAAAGAACCAATATTCAGAGCTTGGAAAACAAATACTAGACAAGATTTTAAAAAACTCAACATCACTTGAAAAGATTCCTGACATCAAGAGTTTTTGTAATAAATTTGGATTAAAATCATTAGATGATCTTTATAGTAAAATTGGAAGAGGTGAAATTACTCCGGAACTTATTAGAAAAGCATTTGTAAAAATGGATATAATTAAAATATCAGACAACAAAGGCATTGAAGCAAATTCTACAATTAACTCCATTAGCATTCCGGTGAGAGGATTTGATAAAAATATACCATTTAAGTTTGCGGAAAATAGCAGGGTTGTCCCGGGTGATAAGATATTTGGGGTTAATGATGGTAATAATGGGATAACAATTTATTCAAAACAATCAAAAAACCTCAATAAATATTCAGAGGATATAGGATCTTTTATAGATCTAACCTGGGATATTGACAATAATTTATCTGAACGATTTATTGCTAGAATTATGATAGATTGTCAAAATGAAGTGGGAGCGCTAGCCAAAATATCACGTGCAATTGGACTTTCTAATGCTAATATAGAAAACTTAAAACTAATCTCAAGGTCAAGGGATTTTTATAAATTAGACATAGATATAGGTGTTTTTCATCTTTCACACTTAAATTTAGTTATAAGTTCAATTAGAAAACTAAATGTTGTACACAGAGTTGTTAGAATTATGGATTAAGTTGAGGATTAGATGAACGAGAAAGAAATATTTGATAAGTTTATTGAAGCGAGGGCATTACTTGAGGGGCATTTTGTTCTAAGTTCTGGGCTACATTCGGCTAAGTATATTCAGTGTGCACGGGTAATGATGTTCCCAGAAATAGCAAGTCAGTTATGTGGTCAATTAGCAAAATTAATCTCACAAAAATTTGAAACTATTGATATGATTGTCTCACCTGCGATGGGAGGCGTCATTGTGGGGTATGAAGTGGCAAGACAATTAAAATGCCCAGCAGTTTTTTTTGAAAGAGTGGAGGGTAATTTTAAGCTAAGAAGAGGTTTTGAAATTGAAAATGGTCAAAGATGTCTGATGGTTGAAGATATTGTTACAACAGGATTATCATCAAGAGAATGCATAGCAGCAATAAATCAGAATGGAGGTAAAGTTGTTGGGGCTGCGTGTTTGATTGATAGGTCAAGTGGTTTTGCAGATGTTGGGGTTGATCTTGTTTCACTTGCACAAATGCAAATTGATACATACAAAGAGTCAGAGATCCCAGATTGGCTTAATGCCCTGCCAATAACAAAACCGGGAAGTAGAAATCTGAAATGACTTCAGACGATCTATATCTAAGATTAGGAGTAAATATAGACCATGTGGCTACAATTAGGAATGCAAGAGGTGGCTCACATCCTGATCCCCTCAAGGCGGCTCAAATTGCTTGTAAAGCTGGTGCAGATGGGATAACAGCCCACCTAAGAGAAGATAGAAGGCATATCAGTGATATTGACATATCGCGTTTAATTGATGAAATTGATATTCCGTTAAATTTAGAGATGGCTCCTACAAATGAAATGCTAAAAATCGCAATTAAACATAAACCAAATGCCTGTTGCCTGGTCCCAGAAAAAAGAGAAGAAATAACAACTGAAGGTGGTTTAGATCTCTTTAAAAAAAATCAACAAATTAGAGAGTGTGTCCATGTCTTGAAGAGTGAAGGAATAAGAGTCTCACTTTTTATTGATCCCAAAAAAGAGGATATCCAAGAAGCATTAAATCTTAATTCTGATATAGTTGAGATACACACTGGAAGTTTCTCAAATAAATTCTATGCTGATAAAAAAGAAATGCAGAATGAGTTTAGAAAAATAAAAGAAATGGCTCAATTGGCTAAAGGTATGGGTTTGGAAGTACATGCAGGACATGGATTAAATTATGAAACAACCGAATTGATTTCAAAAATTAAGCCACTTAAGGAATTGAATATCGGACATTTTATTATTGGGGAGTCTGTATTTGACGGTCTGGATTGTGTGATTAAAAAATTTAGAGCTATCATAAATAATCAAAGGAAAAACTTCTAATGATACTTGGGATAGGGATTGATATAATTGATATTAAACGAATTGAGAGTGTTATTCGTCGATATGGTAATAGATTTAAGGAAAGAGTTTATACTGGTCAAGAAATTGCAAAATGCGAATCGAGGAGATTAAGTATTAATTCTTACGCAAAAAGGTATGCCGTTAAAGAAGCATGTTCTAAAGCTCTTGGAACAGGTTTTAGGAGAGGTGTATATTGGAGAGATATTGAGATAATAAACAGTAAATCTGGTAAGCCTGAATTATTTCTACATAATGGTGCACGAAAGATACTGGATAATATAACACCTCAGAACTGTAATAGTAAAATAGATGTGAGTATTACTGATGAATACCCATACGCTCAGGCAATTGTAATAATCACATATGAAAAATAGCAAATGAATGTAACAAAGAAAAGCAGTTTTTTTGAGAATATTAGGACTTTAATTTACGCAATACTAATAGCATTTTTTATACGGACCTTTATTTTGCAACCCTTTACCATACCCTCTGGATCTATGCTTCCAAATTTATTAGTTGGGGACTATTTATTTGTATCAAAATATTCATATGGTTACTCCAGATACTCACTGCCGTTATCACCGAATATTATAAAGGGAAGAATTTTTTCCAGATTGCCAGAGAGAGGTGATGTAGCTGTGTTCAGATTACCAAAAGATACAAATATTGACTATATTAAAAGAGTAATTGGTTTGCCTGGTGATAAAATACAAATAAAAAATGGTTTGATTTATATTAATGATCAACAGATTACTCACCAAAATTATAGTGATAACTATAAATACCTTACAAGATACAATAAAGACGCACTAAAAAATGAGAATTTAGATGGTAACATCTATACGATCCTGGATCTGGAAACTGGAAGCTTGAGTGATAACACAGCCATATATAGAGTTCCTAATAATCATTATTTTATGATGGGAGATAACAGAGATAATTCGCTTGATTCAAGATTTGTCGATCAAGTTGGCTATGTACCTTTTGAGAATTTTGTTGGCAAGGCAGAGTTTTTGTTTTTCTCATCAGACAAGTCAGTGCCAATTTGGAAGATATGGAGTTGGCATAAAAAGTTTAGATTTGACAGAATTGCTAAAAAGATAAACTGAAATGAATAATATAAAAAAAATATCGCAAATAATATCATACAATTTTCGTGATGAATCATTACTTACTGAGTCTCTCACTCATACAGGCAAAAATCGAAGAAAAAACTCAATTTTTCAGAGATTAGAATTTTTGGGTGATAGAGTTTTAGGGCTTTGTATTGCAAAAATCTTATATGACAAATTTCCTTCAGAGTCAGAGGGTGATCTTACTAGGAGAATGCATAATTTAGTAAATGAAGAAACTTTAGCTGAAATTGCGCGAATGATATCTCTCAATGAGTATTTGATTCTTAGTTACAATGAAGAGAAAACAGGAGGTCGAGATAAAAGTACTATATTGTCTGACAGTCTAGAGTCTCTAATTGCAGCAATATATATAGATGGGGGGTTTGAAGAGGTTTTTAAATTTATTAAGAGTAATTGGGAAAAATATGCTTTAACCAACAAGAAACCTCCAATTGACCCAAAGACAATGTTGCAAGAATGGTGCCAGTCTAAGGGGTATGATCTGCCTCAATATGTTGAAGTAAGCAGAAAAGGACCAGATCATAATCCTGAATTTACAATTAAGCTAATTTTTGGAGGAAATATAGAATTCGAGGGCATTGGTCAATCAAAAAAACAAGCGGAGAGATCTGCAGCTATAAATGCATTAAAAAGCGATTATGTCTCAAAAAATTAACAAAAAGAGGACTTGTGGACGTGTTGCAATCATTGGTCCAACGAACGCAGGAAAATCAACTCTTCTCAATGCTTTTTTAGGTAAAAAATTATCTATTGTCTCTCATAAAGTTCAGACAACTAGAAAGCAGATAAATGCAATTTTAACAAAAGGTTTAGCGCAAATTATCTTTATCGATACTCCAGGTTTATTTAAGCCAACTAATTATAGAGAAAGACCTTTAATTAGAGAGGCTATGAACAGTCTGCAGGAAGCTGATGTTCTAATTTATATGATAGACCCAACAAAAATCCATGAAACCAACTACTTCTCAATTTATAGTCAAATAAAAAATTACAATGGTAAGATTATGATTGTTATTAATAAGATAGACCTTGTTAAAAAAACACAGCTACTGAATGTTGTGAAAGAAATTAAAGAACAAATGAACGAAGAAGATATTCATTTCATATCTGCATTAAAACTTGAAGGTGTTGGTGATTTCTTAAACAATCTTATTAAGATTATTCCTCAAAAAGATTGGGAATACCCAGAGAAATTGACAACAAATATTTCAGAGAAATTTATTGCTGAAGAATTCACAAGAGAAAAAATACTACATTATATCCATAAAGAAATACCTTATTCAATAAAGATAGATACGGAAAAATGGTCTGAGAAGAATACAAACGAAATAGAGATTTATCAAAATATATATGTAGATAGTGATAATCATAAAAAAATAATACTAGGAAAGAATGGTGAAAAAATAAAAAGAATATCCACTGAGTCAAGGATTGAAATTCAAAACTACTTAAATAAGAAAGTTCACTTATATCTATTTATAAAACAAAAAAAAAATAATATTTCAAATAGTAGAAATTATATATAATTATTTGATAGCTTTACGAAGGGTATTGGCAATAAATGAACTTTGAAGATGTTGGAATTGTATTGTCTGTTCGGAAGTATGGAGAGAGAGCTGGTCTAATAGAATTACTAACCAAAGATCATGGTAGATATATTGGTTTGGCTCGTAATTATCAATCTAAAAATAATCAGCCAATACTCCAGCCAGGGAACGCAATTAGTTTTATATGGAAAGCTCGATTATCTGAACATCTAGGGACAGTAACATTTGAATTAGATACATCCAGATCATGGAAACTTATAAATAATAGAGTTAGAATGGTGGTACTTCAAACTTTGATTTCACACCTTAGAATGTTACCTGAAAGAGAATCATTTCCTGAAGTATTTAAAAAAACAAGTTCAATACTAGACTTTACTGGCGATGATAGTAATTTGATAAAAGATCTTATAATTTGGGAATTGTTTATTTTGGAGCAATTAGGTTATGGTGTGGATATGTCAGAATGCGCTGTTACAAGGTCAGATCAAGATTTGAAGTATATTTCACCTAGGACAGGTAGAGCTGTAACAAAAGAAGTTGGTGAACCATATAAAAGTAAATTAATTGAAATACCAGACTTTATATTTGGTGGTAATACTTTAAACGATGTGGAACTTAAAAAAGGACTTTTATTAACAGAATTTTTTCTCAAAAGGGACCTTTATAAACCATTACAATTAAATCTCTCTATGTTTCGTGATAGTTTGTACCAAATGCTGTCAAACTAAATGGAAATAATCTTTGTCATCTGATCAAGAAATTACAATAAAATCAGACTTTGTTGACCTATTAAAAGATAAATATTTATCATATGCTTTATCAACTATAACAGATAGAGCTCTGCCTGATGTTCGCGATGGGCTAAAGCCTGTCCACAGAAGGCTACTTTTTGCTATGTCTGAATTAAAACTTGGTTCTGAAAACTCATTTAAAAAGTGTGCTCGTGTTGTTGGTGATGTCATCGGTAAATATCATCCACACGGTGAGCAAGCAGTCTATGACTCACTGGTTAAATTAGCTCAAAGCTTCTCTCATAGATATCCATTAATTCAGGGGCAGGGAAACTTTGGGAATATCGATGGGGATAATGCAGCAGCTATGAGATATACTGAGTCAAGATTAACGCAGATATCAGAATTAATAATGGACCAGGTTCATGATGGTACAACTGAATTTGTAAGAAACTATGATGAAAGTGAGTTTGAGCCAAAAGTATTTCCATCTGCATTCCCTAATCTTTTAGCCAATGGTTCAAATGGTATCGCAGTTGGAATGGCCACAAGTATTCCCCCGCATAATATAATGGAGCTTTTGGATATGGCAATAAAACTCCAAAGAAATAGGGAAATTACCGATGATGAGCTGATGTCTAACTTTCATGGTCCTGACTTTCCTACGGGGGGAGTTTTAATATCTTCAAAGAGTGAAATAAATGAAATATATAAGAAAGGTCGAGGCTCACTTCGACTCAGATGTGTATGGAGTGAAGAAAGATCAAGAAATGGTTATTCGATTAAAATAACACAAATTCCATATGGTGTTCAAAAATCAAGACTCATTGAAAAGTTAGCTGATCTCGTAATTTCAAAGACTATAAATGAAATCTCTGACATTAGAGATGAATCTGACGAGTCTGTATGTATAATTATTAAACCTAAAAACCCCTCTATTGAGGCTCAAAAAATTATGAATAAACTATTTAGACTTTCTGATCTTGAAATAACAATCACTATTAATATGAATGTTCTTCAAGATGGTGATAATAAAGTACCCAAAGTACTTGGCATTAAAGAAGTTCTTGCCCAATGGCTTGATCATAGACAAAGTATACTGATAAAAAGTTATCAGTATTATCTTGAAAAAGCTGAAAAGAGAATACACACCCTTGAAGGCTACCTAATTGTATTTTTGAATATTGATAGGGTAATTTCAATAATCAGAACGAGCGATTATCCAAAGAAGGACCTGGTAGCTGAATTTTCCCTGACTGATCAACAGGCGGAATCTATACTAGAGATGAGATTAAGATCACTTCGTAAACTCGAAGAAATTACAATTCAAAAAGAGTTAAAGTCACTATTACGTGATCGAAAAGAATATATGTTAATATTGGGCACTAAGAGTAGCCAGATATCTAAAATTATAGAGCAATTAACATCATTGGCTCAATCTTTTAGGGAAGATGCACATCTAACCAAGTTATCATCAAGAGTTACTAGTGTTGAAGATCAGGTTTTGAACCTTGAGACATATGCAGAGGATGTTTCCCCAATGACATTTATGATGACAAATAAGGGTTGGTTGATATCAAAAGAAGGGCATGGAATTGAAGATTATAATAGAGATGTCAAAGATGGTGATGAGATCTGTTTCATAAAAGAATGCTATTCAAATAGTGATTTGCTTCTCTTTTCAAATACAGGTAGGGTTTTTACTCTAAATATCTCTAAACTTCATAACAATAAAGATTTTGAACCAATTAAAAAATATTTTAATCTTGAGACAGATGAAAAGATCATCCAATTATTAATTGATGACAATGATAAGACAGACTTGATGTTAATATCCAACAAGTGTAAGGGAATGATATCTCCGAAGAACAAAATGAAATCCCAAACCAAGAATGGTAAGGTTGTAATGAATATCACCAATACAAACCAAATTCTTAAAATTGTTAAACCAATTAATCATAAATATATCTGTATTCTGAGTGATGCCGTAAGTGTCATTTTGATAGATCAGACTAATATAAATAGGGTTTCAAAAGGAAGTGGAATAAGTTTCCAAAAAATCAAGGAATCAGAATTGCTTGATGCTATATCAGTGGATATTGAGAGTAAGGTCGCTATAAGATCACTTGTAAATAATAGGATTATAGCTAAATTAGACGATCTTCAAAATTACCTTGGTGAAAGAGGAAGAGTTGGGAAAAAATTAAAATTGAATTTAAATGGTGGTGTATATCTCTCGATAATTTAGTTGGAATAACAATATTACTAAATCTCTTTTGAAATGTGAAGAGTTTGAGTAGGGTATGCAAATCCAATTTTTTCTTCTTCAAATCTCTTGAATATTTCATAATTTACATTTTGGATAATATCCATATATTCCTTGTAATCATTATCCGGAACAGATACATAGAATATTACTTCAAATAATAGAGCCGAGTCTCCAAAGCTTTTGAAATTTGCTCTATCAAAGCGAGCATTCTCTGCCTTAACTATTATCTGTTCTACTAATTTTGGGATCTTGGTAAGAAGTTCGTAGGGTGTTTGGTAAACAACACCAAGGTGAATTTCGGCTCTTCTTTCTGTCATTCTTCGGTAATTTCTGACTCTGCTTCCCAATAGATCTGCATTGGAACAAACTAGTTCTTCACCTGATAGAGCCCTTATTCTTGTAGTCTTAATGCCAATTTGTTCAACGGTTCCAGATATGTCGCCGACTACTATGTAATCATCAATTTCAAATGGTTTATCAAGCACTATAGCAAGTGATGCAAATAAATCTCCTAGGATATTCTGTGCTGCAAGTGCAATGGCAATACCGCCAATACCAAGCCCGGCAACTAGTGCGGTTATGTCTACTCCAATATTGTCGACACAAAGCAGTAAGGCAATTGACCATATTGCCGATCTTGCGAAAAACTTAATTAATGAGATTGCGTTTTTTACTGCACTTTTTCGACCAGTTGTTTTTAGTTTGTTATTGCTTGATATTAGGTAGACACTTACACCATCAACTATAAAAGCAAGTTGAATAAAGAAAATTAATGACAAAAATATATTTATAGCCCCAATGATTGGGTAATTCTGGAATAAATTTTGTGAAATGAATAAGAATACAATAATGAATATAATTACATTATTTAAACGTTCCAAAACAATGTTTAATAGGTCAAATATTTGACTTTTTTCTTGAATATTTGCTGTTATTCTATTTTTCAACCAGATCAATATTAAATATAGAAGTATTGATAAAAAAATATTTATTCCACTATACAAAATAAAATCTAAGTAGCTGTCTTGTAGTATTTGAAGATCCATGCTATTTGCCTAATAATTTTTCGGCAACATCTATTGCTGCATAGGTAAGTATACCATCTGCTCCGGATCTTTTAAAGCATAATAAAGATTCCAATATTATTTCATTGTAATCAAGCCATCCATTTATTGATGCTGCCTTGATAGCAGCATATTCACCAGATACTTGATAAGCAAATGTTGGAACACCTAACTCTTTCTTTATTCTGAATATAATATCTAAATAGGGCATTCCAGGTTTGACCATTATCATATCGGCACCTTCATTTATATCAAGCTCTGCCTCTCTTATAGCTTCATTACTATTTGCAGAATCCATTTGGTAGGTTGATTTACTTCCAGTTAAACTATTTTTGGATTTTATAGCATCTCTGAATGGACCGTAATAGTTGGAGGCATATTTTGCTGCGTATGACATTATAATTGTATCTTTGAAATTATTTTCTTCAAGTGCATTCCTTATCATTAGGATTCTTCCATCCATCATATCAGATGGTGCTATAATATCAGTGCCTGCTCGGCACTGGTTCAATGCTTGCTTAATAAGTGCTTCAATTGTTTCATCATTAAGGATTTTATTTTCTTTTAATATCCCATCATGCCCATGCGAGGTATAGGGATCTAGTGCTACATCTGTCATTATACCTATATTAGGCACTTTATTCTTTATTTCGTGAATCGTTCTACATATTAAATTATCACTTTTGAGCGCTTCTTCCCCTTCATTTGATTTAAATTTGCTATCTATAACGGGAAATAATGCTAATAATGGAATTTGAAGATCTTCAGCTTTTTTTGCAACATCAATTATTTTATCTATGGAATATCTATTAACACCCGGAAGAGAGTCGATTGGTTCAAGTAAATTATTACCATCACATACAAATAATGGGAGTATTAGATCATTTGCAGATAGAATATTTTCGCAAATAAGCCTTCTTGACCAATCTGTCTGTCTATTTCTTCTCATTCTTACGAGTGGATAACTATTTGTTTTTTTTTGTATCATAACAAGAACTTAACACCATAAATATGAATCATATATACTATGAAATAGTTATAATTCAACAGACCAGTAAAATATAGTAAAAACATGAACGGATTTAATAGAAAATATAAAAAATTTAAAACTATACACCTACTGATTTTGCTTTTTTGCTTCATCTCATACCCATTCGGGGCATTGGCAAATCTTTTGGATCAAGTTGACAAATTCAGAGGCAATGATTTTTTCTTATTTGAAGATCCATTTTCTGGTTCTATTGAGGAACAATTTTCTATTGAAGATGATTTGATGTTGACGTCAGAAGGCTCAAAAAAAAGTTTTTTAAATTATCAAAATTATTTAGAAGTTGAAGAAGCAATTAGGCTTTATCAAGGTATTCTCGATCAAGGGGGGTGGCCTGAAATAGATACAATAATAGAACTTCAAATAGGGGATGTTTCCGAAGAAATTATTAAACTAAGAAAAAGGTTATTGATTACAAAAGATATGGATCAGAATAGAGGAATTGGTGATGTTTTTGATATTTTTGTTGCTGACGGACTTAAAAACTTTCAAAGTAGGCATGGATTAGAGCCAAGTGGTAAACTAGATAAAAATACAATTCACCACCTTAATCAACCAGTCGAATATAAATTAAAGAAATTAGGGACTAATAAAACTCGATTTCTAAATTATCTGTTTGGTCTTGGAGAGAGGTATGTGTTTGTAAATATACCAGGTGGTGATTTAATTGCTGTAGACAATAGTACTATAGATTATCATACAAAAGTTATAGTAGGAAAAAGTGATAGGGAAACTCCAATAATAGACAGTGATATTTTCGAAATAAATTTTTTTCCTTACTGGCACTTACCTGAGAGCATTGTCAAAAAAGATATAATCAAAGCAATGAATATTGATCCAAAATACCTGGAAAAAAATAATATTTTTATTTATCAGGATTATTACTATCAAAAAAAAATAAATCCACAATATATAGATTGGACAACAGAAGAGGCAACTTTATTTAAATTTCGTCAAAATCCTGGGTATACTAATTCTCTTGGTGTGGCAAAAATAAATTTTCCAAATAAGCATGCAGTTTATCTGCATGATACTCCCAAAAAATCATTATTTAACGAAGAAATACGTTTCTTTAGTTCGGGTTGTGTTCGTGTTCAAAATATTGATGACTTAATCAATTGGTTACTTTCTGATAGTGCTAATTGGAATGAAAGTCTGCTTCATGAAATATTAGATAACTCATCGACAAAAACACTCAGGCTTGACTCAAAGATTCCTATTAAAATTGGCTATTTAACGGCATGGGTCGAAAATGGTCAAATTCAATTTAGAGATGACATATACAAAAAGGACGCAACATAGTAAGAAAAATAATAGCTTGTTCTGCTGTTTTTTGTTCAAGAGAAGTCTTCTTATAATTTACAAATATTCTGTATCTCTCTAAATAAATTCATACTCATAAATCATTTGTATTTTTATCCTAAAAAGACTATCTATTAAATAGTAGGACATAAGTATGAAGAAAAAATATTCTCAATATATAAAAGATTCAATAGATAGTATAATTTCTGAAGGCAGATATAGAACATTTGCAAACATTACAAGAATACGTGGTGATTATCCAAATGCAATACTTCATATGAAACCGGGTAAGAAGAAAATAATCACAGTTTGGTGTTCAAATGATTATCTTGGTATGGGGCAGAACCAGTCTGTTCTAAATGCATTAAAGGACGTTATTGATACAATTGGTGCGGGTTCGGGTGGAACTAGGAATATTTCAGGTACAACAAACCAGCATGTTATTTTAGAAGATACTTTATCCAAATTACATAATAAAGAGTCCTCTCTGCTTTTCACATCTGGATATGTTGCGAATGATGCAACTCTATCTACTTTATCAAAAATAATTCCTGACCTCGTATTGTTGTCAGATGAAAGTAATCATGCTTCTATGATTGAAGGTATTCGTCATGGAGGGGCTTCCAAAATAATATTCAAGCATAACGATATGGTTGATTTGGAAGAGAAGCTAATAAGGGTGGGCACTCAAAAAAATAAAGTCATAGCTTTTGAGTCTGTTTATTCCATGGATGGCGATATTGCAAAAGTAAAAGAAATTTGTGACCTCGCAGATAAATATGATGCATTAACATATATTGATGAAGTTCATGCTGTTGGTATGTATGGTAATACAGGAGCTGGCATGGCTGAGCATTTAAATCAAATGGAAAGAATCGATATTATAGAAGGAACCTTGGCTAAAGCATTTGGTCTAGTTGGGGGCTATATTTCTGCTGAAAAAACACTAATAGATTCCATTAGATCATATGCACCTGGATTTATATTTACAACATCACTGCCTCCATCAATAGCCGCCGGTGCGAATGTTAGCATTAACCATTTAATGGTGTCTTCAACAGAACGGGATAAAATGCATGCAAATGTGGCTTTGTTGAAATCTAAACTTACAGAAATTAATCTTCCTATAATTCCAAATAAAAGTCATATAATCCCTATTTTAGTTGGAGACCCAATATTAACAAAAAAAGTTACAGATCAGCTATTGGATGAATTTAACATATATGTTCAACCAATCAATTATCCAACAGTACCAAAAGGGACTGAGAGACTAAGAATAACAGCAAGTCCATATCATAAAATTGAGGATATCGATCATCTTGTAAGTTCGTTAGATAATATTTGGAGAGATATGAAAATCGCTCGTGCTGCTTAGAAACATAAAATTATCATGGAGAAGAAATGACAAAAGATTTTTTTACTGCCCCTTTATCACAGATAGATCCAGAGGTTTTTCAGTCAATCGGGAAAGAAGTTGATCGTCAAAAGTTTGGTATTGAATTAATTGCTTCTGAAAATATTGTTTCAAAAGCCGTGCTAGATGCACAAGGTTCAATACTTACAAATAAATATGCCGAAGGCTATCCAAACAAAAGATATTATGGTGGATGTATGTTTGTTGATGAAACTGAGCAATTGGCAATAGATAGAGCAAAAGAGTTATTTAACTGTGATTACGCTAATGTTCAGGCACATTCCGGTTCGCAGGCAAATCAGGCTGTTATGTTAGCTCTTTTAAAACCTGGTGATGCTTTTATGGGAATGACTCTTGCAGCAGGCGGTCATCTTACACATGGTGCGGCTCCCAACTTATCTGGGAAATGGTTTAATGCGATTGGGTATGGTGTTCGTGAAGAAGACGCACTAATTGACTATGATGAACTATATCAAAAGGCTAGAGAGCATAAACCAAAACTTATAATCGCTGGTGGTTCGGCATATCCTAGAATAATCGATTTTAACAAATTTAGAGAGATTTGTGATGAAGTTGGTGCATACTTACTCGTAGATATGGCTCATTTCTCAGGACTCGTTGCAGGAGGTGCTTATCCTAGTCCTTTCCCATATGCAGATATTGTCACAAGTACAACTCATAAAGTATTGAGGGGTCCTCGGGGTGGATTGGTTCTCACAAATAATGAAGATATCGCAAAGAAAGTAAATTCAGCGATATTTCCTGGACTGCAAGGTGGACCTTTATGTCATATAATTGCTGCGAAAGCTGTTGCCTTTAAAGAAGCACTTTCAGACTCATTTAAAGATTATGCTAGTCAAGTAGTAAAAAACTCAATTGTACTCGCAGATACTATTCAAAAAAGAGGATTTGACATTGTCTCTGGTGGTACCGAAACTCACTTATCACTTATTGATCTGAGACCAAAAGGGTTAACAGGAAAGCTTGCTGAAAAATCTCTCGAGAATGCTGGTATTACATGTAATAAAAACGGTATACCTTTTGACCCTGAGTCACCATTCATAACCTCTGGTATAAGATTGGGAACACCAGCTGCGACATCAAGAGGTTTTAAAGAAGATGAATTTGTTTTAGTTGGAAACCTAATAGGGGATGTTTTGGATAGTTTGGCTAATAATAAAGAAGATAATAGTCTAGTTGAAAAAGAGGTCCATCAAAAGGTGACGGAAATTTGCAATAATTTTCCAATATACTCATTCTTATAGATTTAAAATGAGATGTCCATATTGTTCAAATAAAGAAACACAGGTTAGGGACTCACGTCCTTCTGAAGATAATTCTACAATTAGAAGGAGGAGAGTGTGCCCAGGATGTGGGGGGCGCTTTACTACTTTTGAAAGAATTCAACTCCGTGAGTTATATGTACTTAAAAGAACTGGTCAAAAAGTAGTTTTTGATAGAGATAAGTTAATGAGATCAGTACAAATTGCTACAAGAAAGAGACCAGTAGAAGTTGATAAATTAGAACAAATGGTATCTGGAATTGTGAGGCAATTAGAAAATCGAGGTGATTCATTTGTTCCAACAGAGTTAATAGGAAAATTAATAATGGAAGGGCTGCAACAATTAGACGATGTTTCATATGTTAGATTTGCATCTGTTTACAAAGACTTCAGGGAGGCCAAAGACTTTGAAGAATTTTTAGAGGAAATTTCTGATAAGAAAAGTTAATTAAATACAGATGAGTTATGCCTATTGACAACAACGATGAGCGATACATGCAATTTGCACTGCAAATCGCAAAAAAAGAGCAAGGAAAAACTTACCCAAATCCATCTATTGGATGTGTGATTGTTAAAAATGGTAAAATTTTAGGAACAGGTTATACAAATGCAGGGGGCGTTCCCCATGCTGAGATAATGGCCATGACCAGTTCCCCTGACCTTGAAGGTGCTTCCATGTACGTCACAATGGAACCTTGTTGCCATTATGGTAAGTCGTCACCATGCACTATGGAAATAATAAAAAATAAAATCAAACGTGTAGTTATAGGCATGGTTGATCCAAATCCCCTAGTATCTGGCAATGGTATAAAGGAGTTAAGAAATAACAAAATAGACGTAGATGTTGGGTGCTGTGAGTCGGAAGCTTTACAGCAAAATGCTGGTTTTGTATCAAGGATCT